>Ga0209157_1000014_pt1 | contig 152330 bp, 153 predicted proteins | sample GraSoiAngelo_135_FD_185892 | JGI IMG/M metagenome (GOLD analysis project Ga0209157, IMG submission 185892) | Grasslands soil microbial communities from the Angelo Coastal Reserve, California, USA - 14_0929_05_40cm (SPAdes) (version 2) | ecosystem: Environmental > Terrestrial > Soil >... | reverse complement strand
GAACGCCTCCTCGAAACGCACGACGATGCGTGCTGCCACGTCGCCGTTCCGATGAGAGCAGAGCCTCGGCCCGAGCTCGCCGTAGGGCGCATGGCCGGGAAACACCCGTGCGTCGATCGCATGACCGCTCGCGCGTGCCGCGAGGCCCACGACCCCGAGGGCCGCGGCGGTGCGGGGGGTAAGGCGGCCGCAGTTGATGCAACGATCTTGCAAGCCGGCGTGGTCGTAATAGATGCTGCGCAGCGTGCGCAATTCATCCTCCAGCCGATCGGCCTCGGCCAGGATCGAGCCGGCTCCGGCGGCGTCGAGGTCGACCGTCACGCCTCCCGGGACCACGCGGTCCATCAGGTAGCGATGCCCGAACAGGGCGGCGTTGTTTCGCAGCAGGTGCTCCTTCATGCGCGAGAACTGGGCCAGCCCGAACGCCAGGCCGCCGTCGTTGCCGAGGGCGCCAAGGTCGCCGAGGTGGTTCGCGACGCGTTCGCGCTCGAGCAGCAGCGCGCGCAGCCAGAGCGCCCGTTCGGGCACTTTGCACGCCGCGGCTGTCTCCAGCGCCATGGCATACGCCCAGGAAAATGCCACGCTGCTGTCGCCGGAGACGCGCGCGGCGAGCCGGGCCCCTTCCTCCAGCGACAGCGATTCGAAGCGTTTCTCGACGCCTTTATGCGTGTACCCAAGGCGCTCTTCGAGCCGCAGGACGCGCTCGCCGACCACCGAGAAGCGGAAATGCCCGGGCTCGATGATGCCGGCATGCACCGGACCGACGGGGATCTCGTGCACCCCCTCGCCCTCGACGGGAACGAAGGCATAGCGTGGATCGCCCGCCGGGAGGCGCGCGTCGAGCGCCACATCGCGGCGCAAGGGGAAAGCGTCCTCGCGCCATGCCCCATGCCGCAGCCAGCCGCGCGTGTCGCGCATTCCAGCGCGCAACCCCATCAGATCCGCGATCGCGCGCTGCATCCGGCCCGCGGCCGGAAAGAGGTCCGAAACATCCGCATAGGTCTCGCCTTCGAGACGAACATCGACGCATACCAGCCCCTCGAAGGCGACCAGGACGGCGTGCAGCGCAAATCCTGCGCCGCGATCGCGCTCGTCGCTCGTCCAGAGAGCACCCAGCCGCCCCCCGCTGCCCGCCACGGCCTCGCACACGCGTCGCAATCCGTCGCTGTCCACCGACGCACGCCAGGCCGGGACAGCGCCCGGCAGCGGCGCCAGCCTCAAGCCTCCGATGCCCGGTGGCATGCCCTTAACCAATCAGACGTGCCGCCTGGCGGTACCAGTCGGCCAGCGAGGGAGGTATGAATAATCCGAGCATCAGCACTAACGCGAGATGCGTGAACACCGGCACGAGCGCCGGCGGGTGCGGCAGGCGCGCAGCGGTCGGCTCCCCGAACACCAGGGGCTGCACCTTGCCGAAGATGGCGGCGAACGACACGCCGAGCGAAAGCAGCAGCACCGGCGCAGCCCAAGGCTGCACTGCGATGGTGGTGGTGAGGATGAGGAACTCGCTCGCGAACACACCGAAGGGCGGCATGCCAAGAATGGCGACAGTGCCGAGCATCAATCCCCACCCTGCGGTCGGGTTGACCTGGGCCAATCCGCGGATGTTCTCCATGAGCTGGGTGCCGGTTTGTTGCGCGGCGTGTCCTGCGGTGAAAAAGATGGCGCTCTTGGTGAGCGAGTGCACCGTCATGTGAAGCAGCCCGGCAAAGCTCGCGACGGGTCCGCCCATGCCGAAGGCGAAGGTGATCAACCCCATGTGCTCGATCGAGGAGTAGGCGAACATGCGCTTCACGTCGCGCTGGCGCGAGAGGAAGAACGCGGCCACCACGACCGAGATCAGGCCAAACCCCATGAGCAGCGCACTCGCGAACGGGCGCTCGAGCGCGCCGTCGGTAATCACCTTGCAGCGGATGAGCGCGTAAAGCGCGACGTTCAGCAGCAGCCCGGAGAGCACGGCCGAAATGGGCGTAGGGCCTTCAGCGTGCGCGTCGGGCAGCCAGTTGTGCAGCGGTACCAGTCCCACCTTCGTGCCGTAGCCCACCAGAAGGAACACGAAAGCGATCGACATGACGGTCGGCTGCAGCTCGGTCTTGACGGCGTCGAGGTGCGTCCAAAGCAGCGATCCGGTTCCCGGGCCGAGCACCTTCTCGGCGGCGAAGTAGACGAGGATGGTTCCGAACAGCGCCTGGGCGATGCCGACGCCGCAGAGGATGAAGTACTTCCACGCCGCTTCGAGCGAGGCATGCGTGCGGTAAAGCGCGACGAGCAGCACCGTGGTAAGCGTTGCGGCTTCCATGGCGACCCACATTACGCCCAAGTTGTTGGTCGTCAGCACGAGCAGCATCGTGAAGCTGAATAGCTGGTACATGCTGTGGTAGAGGCGCATGCCGGGGCCTGTTACCCGCCTGTGCTCGCGTTCGATGCGCATGTAAGGACGCGAAAAAAAAGACGTCGTCATCGCGACGAATGCGGTGAGCGCCACGAGAAAGACGTTGAGCGAGTCCACGAACAGCTGCTCGCCGAGCGCAACCAGCGGGCCGCTTTCGATGACGCGCGCCACGAGCACGGCGGCGGCGGCGAAGGTGAGGCTGCTGAACACGGCGTTTACTTCCGCGGCGCGCGGCCGGTGCCCGATGAGGGCGAGCACGGCGCCTCCAGCGAGCGGCGACAGCAGAAGGGCGAAAAGCTCGATCGGCATCAGTGCTCCTTGAGCTTCTCGAGGTGCCGCGTGTCGAGCGTGTCGAAGCGCTCGCGAATCTCGAAAATGAAAACGCCGAGGATCAGCGCCGCCACCAGCACGTCGAGGGCCACGCCGAGCTCGACCACCATCGGCATGCCGTAGACGGCGGCGGTGGCGGCGAAGAACAGGCCATTCTCCATCGACAGGAAGCCGATCACCTGCGGCACGGCCTTGGAGCGCGTGATCATCATCATGAACGAGAGCAGCATGCTCGCCAGCGCGATGCCGAGGGTCGAGCGGGTTACCGTGCCGGCCAGCTGCGAGATCGGCGCGGCCAGGTTGAAAGCGAGGATCACCAGCAGGATGCCGACAAGCATGGTGGTCGGGATGTTGATCAGGGTCTCGACGTCCCATTTCACGTTCAGCCTGCGGATCAGGCGATGCAGGATCCACGGCAGCAGGGTGACTTTCAGCACCAGGGTCACTGCCGCGGAAACGTACAGATGCTTCTGGTCGGTAAGCGCCGCCACCAGGGCAGTCGAAAGGAACAGCACGAACCCTTGAGCCGCGAACAGGTTGATCAGCGACAGGATTCTGCGCTGTGACAGCATGGCGAACGCGAGCAGCAGCAGGACCGCTGCGAGGAGATTGATGACCTGGGGTCCGAAGTGCTGCAGCATGGCGTCAGCCTTCCAGCATCACGTGAACGAGCATTGCCAGCACCGCAAGCAGGAAAGCGGTGCCGAGGAACTCCGGCGCGCGGAAGATCCTCATCTTGGCGCTCAGCATCTCGATCAAGGCCAGTGCAGCGCCGCCGACGGCCAGCTTGGCGGCAAGCGCTGGCAGGGCGAGAACGAGGCCCAGCCAGTCGCCGCCTCCTGCGATGCCAAAGGGGAAGAACAGGGCCAGCCCGATGCACATGTAAACAAACAACTTCAGGCTGGCCGCCCATTCGATCAGCGCGAGATGCCGCCCCGAGTACTCCAGCACCATCGCCTCGTGGATCATCGTCAGCTCGAGATGCGTCGCCGGGTTGTCGATGGGAATGCGGGCGTTCTCGGCCAGCGACACCATGACAAACGCGACGCCGGCGAACGCCATGCTGGGGTAGATCACCAACTCGCGGTGCGCGATCGTCTCGACGATGGTGGAGAGCGATGTTGAATGCGAGATGAGCGAGGCGGTGAAGAACACCATCAGCAGCGCCGGCTCCGCGAGGAAGCCGACCATCATTTCACGGCGCGCGCCAAGCGTGCCAAACGCAGTGCCGACGTCCATTCCGGCCAGCGCGATGAACAGGCGTGCCAGGGCGAGCAGGCCGACCAGCGCAATGGCATCGGCGGCCTCGTTCAGCGGCAGGTCGGTCCCCAGGGTCGGGACGATGGCGGCGGAGAGCGCCAGGCTGCCGAAGATCAGGTAGGGCGCCGAGCGGAAGAGCGACGAGGCGTTGTGCGCAAGAATGACTTCCTTCTGGAACAGCTTGGCCAGCACGCGGTAAGGCTGGAGGATGCCGGGTGCGCTCTTGTTCTGCAGCCAGGCGCGGCACTGGTTGACCCAGCCCGTCAACAGCGGCGCGAGCAGAACGGCGAGCGCCAGCTCGGTGAATTGGGCGGCGATGCCGGCAGCGCTCACCGGACGAAGAGCAGCAGCAGAAGCAGGGTCGCGAAGCTGTACATCAGGTACACCGAGATGCGCCCACGCTGAAGAACCGTGACCAGCGCCGTGACGCGCTCGACGGCGCGGGCGACGGGAAGGTATAGCCAGTACCACAACCGGTCCTCCACGAGTTCCCGGTAGCGGGGCCGGGAATCGAGCGGCAAAGGCGTCTCGAGCGTGATTCTGAAAAAGGGCTCGAAGACATGGCGCACCGGCTGGCCGAAACCCTCGGCCGTGTCCTGCATGCGCGAGTCCAGATAGGGAAAGCCGCAATCCCAGGGCCCGGCCCGGCGCACGCGGCCGTGGTAAAAAATGCGCACCGACAGCCAGGTCACCACTACGAGCAATGTGGCTACGATGAAGAACAGCAGCGGGCTATAGCTCGCGCGCTGCGGCTCGATGGGCGCGAGAAACAGCCAGCTGCCGGCGTGGCTGCCGATGCCGTAGCCGGTCGCGCTGCGCGTGATGGGATCCAGCAGGCTGATTACCGTGACGGGCGCGAGACCCAGCGCGACGCAGCCCGCGGCTAGCCAAAGCAAGCCGGTGCGCTCCCAGGGGCCGGCGTCGTGCGTCTCGCTCAGCCTCGCCTCGCGCGGCTGCCCCAAAAATACGACGCCGTAGAACTTCACCATGACGTAGCCCGAAAGCGCCGCGGCGAGCGCGATCGCCGCCGCGGCCACCGGCACCAGCATATTCATGTAGGCATGCGGCAACCCCGGGGTGAAGAGAAATGCCTGAAGCAGGAGCCATTCGGAAACGAAACCGTTGAGCGGCGGCAAGCCGGCGATGGCCACCGTGCCCACCAGCGCGCACCACGCCACCCACGGCATGCGCTGGATCAGCCCCCCGAGCCGGTCGAGGCTGCGCTCGCGCGTGGCATGCAGCACCGAGCCTGCGGAGAGAAACAGCAGGCTCTTGAAAAAGGCGTGGTTGAGACAGTGGTAGAGCGTCGCTGTCAAAGCGAGGGCGGCCAGGGTCCCCATGCTGAAGCCGCGGAACAGCAGCGTCAGCCCGAAGCCCGACATGATCAGGCCGATGTTCTCGATCGACGAATACGCAAGCAGGCGCTTCATGTCGGTTTGCACGGCCGCGAAGACGATCCCGAAAAGCGCGCTCACCAGCCCGGCAGCGAGCGCGATCACGCCCCACCACCAGAGCGGCAGGCCGATGAGATCCAGCGTCACGCGAAGCATTCCGTAGACCGCGGTCTTCAGCATCACGGCGGACATCAGGGCCGAGACCGGCGAAGGCGCCGCCGGGTGCGCCTCGGGCAGCCACACATGCAGGGGCACGATGCCGGCCTTGGCGCCGAAGCCGGCGAGCGCAAGCAGGAAAGCGACCGTCGCCCAGCCCGCCGGCTGCTCGATCCGACGCATTGCGTCGAACGTGTAGTCGCCGGTGCCCGCCTGCAACGCGCCGAAGCACAGCAGGATCGAGATTGCCCCGAGGTGCGCAATGAGGAGATACAGGTAGCCGGCGCGCCGGATCTCGGCGTGCCGGTGATCGCTCGTGACGAGAAAGAACGAGGACAGCGCCATCGTCTCCCACGCGACCATGAAGAAATACGCGTCGTCGGCGACCAGCACCGCGGCCATGCTGGCGAGGAAAGCGTGGTAGCACAGGCATTGCAATCCGGGCGGCTGCCCTTCGCCGGCGCGCAGGTACCCGGAGGCGAATGTCGAAATGCCTGCGGCGACAGCGCCAAGGAGGAGGAGGAAAAAGGCCGACAGCGCATCGATGCGCGCGTGAAACGGCAGATCGGGCAGGCCCAGGGGCAGCACCCGCGAGGCGGGCGATCCGAATATCGCCTGGAGCGCCACCGCGGCGAGCGCCAGCCCTGCCACTGCGCCCGCCGGGAAGAGCACGCGGCTCGCAAGCCGCAGGCTGCGCGGCGCCAGCATCCCGGCGAGCCCGATAGCCAGCCACGCGGCTATGAGGAGCAGGGTAGCGTCGAGGCTAGGCAAATAACCCCGTCAGCGGTCGTCGCGTTTCATGACCGCGCGCGCGACGATAAGTCCGAGGACCGCGGCTGCGCCGACCAGCAGCCAGTCGCGCCGCCGCCAACCGATGCGCGGCGGCGGGGGCAGCGAGCCGATCGCCTGGGTCGCGGTTTGCGGTTCCACAGTGGAACCCGGAAGGGTGCTGGCGCCCGGCAGGGCGGCCGCCCCGGTGAGCACGGCAAGGCGCTGCGTCGCCTCGAGGGAATCGAAGGAGTGCGAAAGCCCGCGCGCCGGCGGCGTAGTCGGGTCCTCGGGGGTCTTGTCCTTGTCGCGGGTGCGGTTCAGCGTCTGCGCCATCACCACGTCGTGGGCGCGCGTGTCGACCAGTTCCGGCTGCGGTCCGCTCGCCAGCCCGGTGGGCCGGGGGGGCACGGTGGAACCCGGCGGCGCCGCCAGTTGGCGCTCGCACTCGCGCAGGTCCTGCGCCAGCTCCTGCGCGCTCTGATAGCGCTCCTCGAGCGGCTTGGCGAGCATCTTGGCGACGATATAGTCGAGCAGCTCGGGCACGGCGTGGTTCACCGCGCTCGGCGCGGGGGGCGCGAAGTTCACGATCTGGTACATCAGCGCCGTCACGTTTTCGCCGTTGAACGGGACGTTGCCGCACAGCATCTCGTAAAGGATGATGCCGAGCGAGAAGATGTCCGAGCGGTAATCGGCCCGCTTGCCGATGACCTGTTCGGGCGACATGTACTTGGGCGAGCCCAGCATCATTCCGGTCTGGGTCAGCTCGCCCGAGGCGCGCATGCGGGCGATGCCGAAGTCGGTGATCTTCACCGGACCGTTCGCCACCACCATGATGTTGGCCGGCTTGATGTCGCGATGCACGACCCCGTGCTGGTGGGCATAGCCCAGCCCTTCGGCCACTTGCGCGCCGATGGAGATCGCCTGCGCCACCGGCAGCGAGCGGCCCTCGCCGATCATCGTGCGCAGCTCGACGCCCTCGATGAACTCCATCGCCATATAGGCGATGTCGCCGGCCTTGCCGACATCGTAGACGGTGACGATGTTGGCGTGGTTCAGGCTGCCCGCGGCGCGCGCCTCCTGGTAGAAGCGGGCCTCGTAATTGCCGATGCCGGTGCTTTCGAGCGCCATGTTGACTGTCTTGACGGCGACGGTTCGCTGCAGCACCGAGTCGGTCGCCTTGTACACGACGCCCATCGCCCCGCGACCGAGCTCGGACTGGATGACGTAGCGGCCGAGCTGCGGCGCTTCCATTGAACCGGGCGCGGGCCTAGCGGCCCGCCTTGACCGCCCGAAAGATCGGTCCCCAGATCGGGTGGCCCGCTTCCGCGGGGGCGAGGTCCATGGTCGGGTCCACGGCGAGAGCTTTGCGGAACTCGTCGCGGCACTGGCGTTCGCGGCCGGAGACGCAGTGGATGAACGCGAGGTGCTTGTACGCCGCTACCTTGTCCCGGTCGCCGAGCCCCTTGTCCAGGGCGCTCTGCAGGTTCTTCGCCGACTCGGTGTACTCGCCGTTCTCGTATTGCTTCAGACCGGTGGTGAACGTCGCCTGACCCTTGGCGGGCTGGAATATGTCGCGAATGTCGCGCATCGGGTCGGACGAGCACGCGGCGAGGGCGGCGAAGGCCACGGCACTGACGAGCAATCGAATCATCATCGGAACCTGTGCTGGATTTTTTTTGCTTCCCCGGCTTTCAAATTGATCTTCTCGACGTGGCTGGGAAAGGTCGAATTACGGATCTCTATCGTATGCGACCCGGAGGGGATTTCAAGCAGGCGCAGCGGCGGGCTCACGCCGCGGCTTTTGCCATCGATGACGACTTCCCCCCACGGCGTCACGGCCAGCTCGAGCCGGCCTGGACGGCCGGTGGCGCCGGCTGCCTCGGTCTTGTCCTGTGTTTTTTCCATGGCTGGAACCGCCGCGACCGTCTCGGGACGCGGCACGAGCGTCAGCCGGGGCGGGGGAGCCGGGATCACCTGTGCCGCGGTCTGCTGGTCCATCACCGATCGCGCCGCCATGCCGCTGCCGATCAAGGCGAGCAATACCACCGGGGCGGAGACGAGCGCGGAACGCCGCACGCCGAATGGACCGCCGGCCGCGAACCAGCCGCCGACGCTCAGCGGACCGATCAGCCGCGACTCGGTCTGCGCCACGCGCCGCGCCGACGGCGTGCCGCCGACCACCGCGTAGACCTCGTGCTCGCGCACGTGCTTGTCGGTGCGCTGGCCTTCGTGCCGGAACAGGGCCTTGTAATCGCGTGACAGGCAGGACACGACCTCGTAGAACGAGCGCGACACGAGCAGCTGCCCGGGACGCGAGAAGCTCATGACGCGCTGCGCGACGTTGATGCCGTCGCCGATGATGTTTACCTGGTCGTTCAGGTCTTTTACCAGCCGCACCGGTCCGAGGTTCACGCCGAGACGCACGGGGACGGTGCTGGCCATGTCGCGCACCGACATCGCGGCGAACAACGCGTCCTCGGGATCGCCCATGAAGGTGACCGCGGCGCCGTCGCCGGTGTCGAGAATAATGCGGTCGGCGGCCGCCACCTGGTCGAGCGCCTTGGCGAGCACCGCGTTGAACAACTGCTTGAGCTGCAGCTGCTCCGCGACCGGCTTCCTCGAATACTCCACGATGTCGAGGAAGAGCACACTGCAGACGAGCGTGCGGCTGGAGCTCTCCATCACGGATCTTCGGCCGAATGCGGCGCGCAGGCCGCGACGGCGCTATTTTACGCGCATGCCGGGCTGCGCCCCGGCGTCCGGTGAAACGAGAAAAATTTCCGGTCCCTCGCCCGAAGCGGCGAGCACCATGCCTTCGGAGACGCCGAATTTCATTTTCCGCGGCGCAAGATTCGCCACCACCACCGTCAGCCGGCCTTCGAGCTCCTCGGGAGCGTAGGCCGACTTGATTCCGGCGATCACCGTGCGCGTGCCGTCGCCCATGTCGAGGGTCAGCTTGAGCAGCTTGTCCGCCCCCTCGAGCGCTTCGGCGCGCGCGATTTTCGCCACGCGCAGATCCAGCTTGTTGAAATCGTCGATGCTGATCGTATCGCTCACAGCCTGCTCCTTTGCAACCTGGGGGACTGATGCAACGTCGAACAGTTGATCCAGTTGTTTTTCGTCCACCCGATTCAGCAGATGCCGGTACTCGTTGATGCGGTGGCCGGCTGGAAGCAGCGTTCCGGCGTCCGACCACTGCAGCGGCGCCACGTTGAGGAACCGCTCGGCCTCGGCCGCAGTCTGCGGCAGCACCGGCTTCAGGTAGATCGTCAGGAGCCTGAAGAGATTGATCGCGACCGAGCAGACCTGCTGCAGCTTGTGCTCCGCGCCGGGCTGCTTGGAAAGCTCCCAAGGCTTCTGTTCGTCGACGAACTGGTTCGCGGCGTCTGCGAGCGCCATGATTTCCCGCAACGCCTTGCCGAACTCGCGCTGCTCGTAGAGCGCCGCGATTTCGCCGGCCTTGGCGCTGAATGCGAAGTCCTGCCGCGCCGCGGCCAGCCTGCCGCCGAATTTCCGGTTGATGAACACCGCACAGCGGCTGGCGATGTTGACGTACTTGCCGACCAGGTCGCTGTTGACGCGCGCCATGAAATCGTCAGGGTTGAAGTCGAGGTCCTCGACGTTGGCGTTCAGCTTGGCCGCGATGTAGTAGCGCAGCCACTCGGGGTTCATGCCGATTTCGAGGTAGCGCAGCGGGCTGATGCCGGTGCCGCGCGACTTCGACATCTTGTCGCCCGACACGGTGATGAAGCCGTGGACGTATACGTGGTCGGGGACCTTGTATGGCTTGCCCGCGTACTTCAGCATCGCCGGCCAGAACAAGGTGTGGAAGTAGATGATGTCCTTGCCGATGAAATGGATCTGCTCTGTCTTCGGGTCCTGCAGCAGCTTCTCGAAATCCAGGCCTTTCTTCGCGCAATAGTTCTTGAAGGACGCCAGGTAGCCGACCGGCGCGTCGAGCCAGACATAGAGGTATTTCTCTTCCTTGATGTCCGGGATGCGGATGCCGAAGTAGGGCGGGTCACGCGAGATGTCCCAGTCGGCGAGCGCCCGCTCGCCGGTGCCTTCGAGCCACTCCTTCGCCTTGTTTACGACCTGCGGCTGCAGCCGGTCCGGCGCCTCGAGCCATTGCTTGAGGAAGGCGCGGCATTTCGGATCGGAGAGCCTGAAGAAATGGTGCTCCGAGCTGTTCAGCACCGGGGCCGCGCCCGAGAGCGTCGAATACGGGTTTTTCAGCTCCGTGGCGGTGTACACGGTGCCGCAGTTCTCGCACGCGTCGCCGTACTGGTCCTTCGCGCCGCAGTTGGGGCACTCGCCCTTGATGTAGCGGTCGGCGAGGAAGATGCCTTTCACCGGGTCGTAGAACTGCTCCACCGGCTTGGTGTAGACGAGGCCCGCCGCCTTTAGCCTGCGGTAGATGTCCTGCGAGAGCTCGGTGTTTTCCGCCGAATGGGTGGAGTGCCAGTTGTCGAAGCCGATATGAAAGCCCTCGAGGTACCGGCCGCGCCCCCTGGCGATCTCGGCGACGAAGGCCTGCGGAGATTTCCCCGCCTTTTCCGCCGCCAGCATGATGGGCGCGCCGTGCGCGTCGTCGGCGCCCATGAAATGCACCTCGTGGCCCTGCATGCGCTGGAACCGCACCCAGATGTCGGCCTGGATGTACTCCATCATGTGGCCGATGTGGAACGGCGCGTTCGCGTAGGGCAGCGCGGTGGTGACGAAGAGCCTGCGGGAGGCCATGTGAGTGAGGCGGGACTGCTCGGGAAAGGGGCAATTTTAGCTTACACTTTGAAGATGCCTCTCAGCGACGCGGACGTTCAAGGCGTCCTCAAGCAGCTCGTCGACCCGAATACCGGCAAGGACTTCCTCAGCACGCGCTCGGCGCGCAACATGAAGGTCTCCGGCAACGACGTCTCGCTGGACATCGAGCTCGGCTATCCGGGCAGGAGCCAGCACGAGCCGATTCGCCGCCAGGTCGTCCAGGCCCTGAAGCAGGCGGGCGCCGCGAACGTCGCGGTGAGCCTGAGCTCCAGGGTGGTGGCGCACGCCGTGCAGCGCGGCGTCAAGCTGATCCCCGGGATCAAGAACGTCATCGCCGTCGCCTCCGCGAAAGGCGGCGTCGGCAAATCCACCACTGCGGTGAACCTCGCGCTGGCGCTGGCGGCCGAAGGCGCCTCGGTCGGCGTGCTTGACGCCGACATCTACGGGCCGTCGCAGCCGATGATGCTCGGCATCGCCGGCCGGCCGGAGTCGAGGGACGGCAAGTCGCTCGAGCCGATGGAGGGCCACGGCTTGCAGGCGATCTCGATCGGCTTTCTCATCGACATCGACACGCCCATGGTCTGGCGTGGCCCGATGGTGACCCAGGCGCTCGAGCAGCTGCTGAAGGACACGCGCTGGCGAGACCTCGACTACCTGGTGGTCGACCTGCCTCCCGGCACGGGCGACATCCAGCTGACGCTAGCCCAGAAGGTGCCGGTGACCGGCGCCGTCATCGTCACCACGCCGCAGGACATCGCGATCATCGATGCCCGCAAGGGCCTCAGGATGTTCGAGAAGGTCGGCATTCCGATCCTCGGCGTGGTGGAGAACATGTCCTCCCACGTCTGCCCGAAATGCGGCCATCAGAGCCATATCTTCGGCGCCGGCGGGGCCGAGAAGATGTGCCGCGACTACGGCACCGAGCTGCTCGGCCAGCTGCCGCTCGACGAGGCGATCCGCAGCCAGGCCGACTCGGGCAAGCCGACGGTGGTATCGGATCCCGACGGCCCGGTGGCGGAGATCTACCGGCGCATCGCGCGTCGCTGCGCCGTCAGGATCGCCGAGTCGCAGCGCGACATGACCTCCAAGTTTCCCAATATCGTGGTGCAGAACACGTGACCATCAAATCCGACGGCTGGATCCGTCGCATGGCTGCGGAGCACAGGATGATCGAGCCCTTCGAGCCGGGACAGGTGAAAGAGCTCGCCGGGCGCCGCGTGGTGTCCTACGGCACTTCCAGCTACGGCTACGACATCCGCTGCTCGACCGAGTTCAAGATCTTCACCAATATCAACTCGACCATCGTCGATCCCAAGGCGTTCGACGAGAGAAACTTCGTCGACTACCGGGGCGATGTGTGCATCGTCCCGCCGAACTCGTTCGCGCTGGCCCGTACGGTGGAGTACTTCCGCATCCCGCGAAACGTGCTCACCATCTGCCTTGGCAAGTCGACCTACGCGCGCTGCGGCATCATCGTCAACGTCACGCCGCTCGAGCCGGAATGGGAGGGCCATGTGACGCTCGAGTTCTCCAACACCACGCCGTTGCCGGCGCGCATCTACGCCAACGAAGGCGTGGCGCAGGTGGTGTTCCTCGAGTCCGACGAGCTTTGCCAGACGTCGTACCGCGACCGCGGCGGCAAGTACCAGGGCCAGAAGGGCGTGACGCTCCCCCGTATCTAGTGGTTGTCTTTTTCTGGGCCACTACCCCTTGCGTGGACACAACGGCCGGGCTGCGCCTCAGTGCCACGCAAAAAAAATGAAAAAATCTTGGCCAAGCCCTTGACTCCAGAGGGGTCGTCCCTATAATCGGCCGGAGTTTTTCCTTCAACTTCAGCGAGAAGAAGGAGGTCATCATGACAAGCAAAAGGAACTGCTGCCCGGTCTATGAAGTTTGCGTCCGCGATATTCCTGAGACCTAGGTCCATTTCGGGAGAACTTTGATGGGGGATCGCCCAAGTAGCTTTGCACGCAGCAGACAAAACGCACTTCCCAGGCAGCCGCAGCAAGAACAGCTCTTCGACACGCATCCCGAGGTCAGCCTCGACTTCGAGATCGTCCGCCAGGCCGCACACCAGAGGTACAGCCGACCGTTCCTGATCATCGACACCGCCATCGCGCGCGGCAAGGTGAGGCGCTTTCGCGCCGCCATGCCCCGCGTGCGGCCGCATTACGCGGTCAAGGCCAATCCGGACCGCCGGGTGCTCAAGGTGCTGGTGCAGGAGGGCGCGGGCTTTGAGATCGCGTCGACGGCCGAGCTCGAGCTTCTCCTGGGTCTCGGCGTGGCGCCGGCCGAGATCTTCTTTTCCAACCCCGTGAAGTCGCGCGAGTCGATCGCCTACGCCGCCGCCAGGGGCGTGGAGTGGTTCGTTGTCGACAGCGCCGACGAGCTGCGGCGCATCCACGAGACCAAGGCGGATGCCAAGCAGTACCTGCGGATCGCCGCTCCCAACATCGGCAGCGACTGGCCGCTGTCCGGCAAGTTCGGAGCCGGCGCCAGCGACGCGCGCGAGATCGTCGCCTTGGCCGCCAAGCTCGGCGCGGACCTGGCCGGTGTAACGTTCCACGTCGGTTCGCAGTGCCGCAACCCGGAGAACTGGCGCGTCGCCCTGGAAAAGGCGCGGGCGCTCTTCGAGGTCATGAGCAAGGCGTGCCTGAAGCCGCGCCTGCTCAATATCGGCGGGGGGTTTCCGGTCCGGCACGTCAAGCCGATCCCGTCGGTCGAGGTCATCGGCGAGGTGGTGAACGAGTGCCTCAAGGCCTTCCCCGAGGACGTGCAGGTGATCGCCGAGCCGGGCCGCTTCCTGGTCTCCGACGCTGGCTATTTCGTCTGCCGCGTGCTCGGCACAGCCACCCGCGCCGGCAAGCGCTGGATGCACTGGGACGCAGGCCTGTTCGGCGGCGTGATCGAGAGCAGCGAGGGCTTGAAGTACCGCATCCGCACCGAGCGCTCCGGCCCCGACATTCCCTGGACCGTCGGCGGGCCGACCTGTGACTCGGTGGACATCGTCATGCGCGACGAGCCGCTGCCGTCGGACCTGCAGGAAGGGGATTTCGTGTATATCAAGAACGCAGGCGCGTACACGACCGCCTATGCGAGCCACTTCAACGGCTTTCCGCTGCCGGAGGTTCGGGTATTCGAGTCTAAGCGCTAGGCGCGCTCGTACCGCACGAAGTCGAACTTCGTGCCATCGGCTGCGGTATGCGCCTCCCGCTGTGCCTCGCGCCAGCGCGAACGGTCGTAGCGCGGAAACCAGGTGTCACCCCGGTAATCCCTGTGGATCTCCGTCATCACCAAGCCATCAGCGATCGGCAGCGCGGTCTCGAACAGCCGCGTACCGCCGATTACGAAGACCACCGGTTCGCCGGTGCACAGGGCGAGTGCCGCTTCCAGCGAGGTAGCCACCGCCGCGCCGGGCGCCTCGTATCCGGGCCTGCCGGTCACTACGATGTTCTCGCGTCCCGGGAGCGCCCGTCCGAGCGATTCCCAGGTGCGCCGCCCCATGATCACCGGGTGACCCAGAGTCAGTTGCTTGAAGTGCTTCAAGTCCTCCGGAAAGTGCCACGGTAGCCGGCCGTTGGCGCCTATGATTCCATTTGCGGCCACGGCGGCGACGAGATAGATGCGGGGCTCTGCATTGTGTGACATTGATCCTCGCGCCAATGGAAATTCTGTTGAAATTATAAGGACATGGCGTACCCGCGATCGTTTCTTGGCCTGTTGCTAACCGGTTTTACGGTGGTCGCGCTGCCGCTCGTGGGTGCGCTCGCCTATTCGGCCTGGAACACAGAGCGGCTCGCCGAGCAGAGCCGCACCGCAGTGTTCAGCGCGTCGCAGGCAGCGCGCGCCAGTCGCTCGCTGGTGAACCGCATCGGCTCGATCGAGCGCCTGGCGCAGCAGTTGGCGGGGGTAACGGACCCGGCTCTCGCCGCCGACTACGCCGCGGTACATCGCAGTTTCAGGCAGATTGCCGACGAGTTGCTGCTCCTGCCGCTCGATGAGCAGCAGCTTGCCGCGCTCAAAAAGACTGTCGCGCTGGAGCAACAGCTCTACGAGCTCCTGGGTACGCAGCCGCGCCCGCGCCAGGATCCGCGCAGGATCGGCGGCATCGCGGCCGAATTGGCCGAGAACGCGTACGAGGTCCTGGCCATCAGCTACCTGGTGGCGGACCGCGAGGTGGTGCGGCTGCGATCGAACGCCGAGGCGGTGCAGCGCAGGCTCATCCTGCTCGTCATCTTCAGCACCGCCGCCGCGCTCACCATAGCGCTCGGCCTCACGCGCTACATCTCCCGCCCGATCGCGGCGCTCGACGCGTCGATCCGGCAACTGGGCGGGGCGGATTTCTCGCGCGAGATCACCGTGCGCGGCCCGGAGGATCTGCAATCGCTGGGCGAGCGGCTCGACTGGCTGCGGCGACGCCTCGCCGAGCTGGAGGCGGAGAAAAACCGCTTTTTGCGCCACCTGTCGCACGAGCTGAAGACGCCGCTGACCGTGCTGCGCGAAGGCGCCGAGCTGCTGAACGACCAGGTGGGCGGCCCGTTGGCGCCGCCGCAGCGCCAAGTCGTCGCCATCATGCGCGACAACAGCGTCAAGCTGCAGCGGCTGATCGAGGATCTGCTCGACTACCAGCGCGCTCTACATTCGGCCGGCTCGCTGCAGCCGCGGGCCGTGGCGCTGGATGTGCTGGTCCAGGACGTGGCGCGGCCGCACCAGCTCGCGGTGCAGGCCAAGGGGCAGCGGCTGGAGCTCGAGCTCGACAAGGTGAGCGTGGAAGCCGACCCGGAAAAGCTGCGTTCGATCATCGACAACCTGCTTGGTAACGCAGTGAAGTTCACCCCGACCGGAGGCACCATCAGGGTGCTCACACGGGCGGCGGACCGCGAGGCCATGGTCGATGTGATCGACACCGGCCCGGGGGTGCCGCTGGAAGAGCGAGAATCGATCTTCGACTCGTTTTTCCGCGGCCGGGCGAAGGAGAGCGGTCGCATCGAGGGCACCGGTCTGGGCCTCGCTATCGCGCGCGAGTTCGTCGAGGCGCACGGCGGGCGGATCAGCGTGGTGAGCGAGACGAGCGGCGGGCATTTCCGCGTCACTTTGCCGCGTAAGCCCGCGCGGGCGTTGCCGGTGGCGGCATGAAGGCTTTCGTCATAGCTATCGCAATCGCTCTAACCGGTTGCGCACTGCTGCAGCCGGGCGCCGAGCAGTTGGGCACGGTGGACGCCATCATCGCAGACGCCATGACCGCTGCGCGGGCGCCTTCGGCCGAGCAAAAGGCCGCGTTGTCCCGCGCGCAAGATGCCTTTACGCGCGATCCAACCGCCGTAAGTCGCCTGCGGCTTGCGACGCTGCTCGCTGTTCTGCCTGCCCCGTTGCGGGACGATGCGCGCGCGGCAGAGCTGTTCGAGCCAGTGGCCGATGCCGCCGCGCCGGGGCTCGGACGCTTTGCAGCGTTCTTTTCTGCGCTAGTCGCCGAGCGCCAGCGCCTGACCCGCGAGCTCGAGCGCGCGGCGCGCGAGCGCGAGCGCGTCGATAAGGACCGAGATAAGCGCGAAGAAGCGTTACGGCAGCAACTCGAGGCTCTGAGAGCGATCGAGCGCGGCATCCTGGAGCGCGAGGAGCGATTGCGCCGCAAGCAAAGGTAGCACGCCATTCCCTTGAACCCGGCATGTTCAAGGCCGCCTGAACGCCCAGGCGCGCACTACCCCAATGACCAGGGTGCAGGCGAGCGCGAAGGCGCCGATGGCATAGAAGCCAGCCACGATGCCATAGCGGTCGGCCAGGAGGCCCATGACCAGCGGGGTGCTGAGGTGCGAGATGCCCCAGCCCAGCCCGCCGAGCGCCAGCGCCGAACCGCGCTCCTCCTGCCGGCTGGCCTCCGCGATGGTGATCTGGAAGTACAAGGTCATGGCGCCAGAACCGAAGCCGACGAGCAGCAGCCAGAAGCCGATGGGCACGGCATGGTCGAGCGTCGGCACCAGGCCGACCGCAGCCGCCACGCCAGCTCCGCACAGCACCGGCCACAGGGTCTCCGGTCCCGTGCGTACGAAGCGCGCGGCGATCAGCCCGGCGGCTATCGCGCCGAGAGCGCGCAGCGCGAGCAGGATGCCGGACGCCCCCTCGCCGTAGCCGAAGTCTGCGAGCAGCAGGGGGTAGAACGAGATGGAAAGAGAAAACGGCAGCGCCGAGAGGTAGGCGCAAAGCATCGAATACTGGATGATCCGTTGATGGAGCAGGCGCCAGTAGCCGACCAGCAGGTTATGCCCGACGGCAGGCTTTTGCGCAGCCGGCTTTGTGCCGAGACCGGCAAAAAAGGCCATCAGCCCAGTGCCTGCCAAGGCGAGGAATGTGGGCTGGAATCCCGCTGCGGCGAGGAGAAATCCACACAGCGCAGTGCCGGCGATCTGGCCTATGTTGGTCGCGGCGTTGAGGCGTCCCAGCTGGATGCCGCGCTCCCCCGGCAGCTCGCTCGCCAGCGCCCAGGTCGCAGGCCAGAACGCGGCCCGCGACAGGACCAGGGCGAGCTGGCCGAGCATCAGCATCCAGAACCCGTGGGCGAACATGAGCCAGACGCCGGCTACGACGCTCGCCCAGCACGAACCCAGCATGATGCGCCGTCCGCCGATGCGGTCGGTGTAGGCGCCACCGGCGAGGTTGAGGGGCACTTGAGCCAGGACCGGGGCGGCGAACAGCGCACCGATCTCGGCATTGGACAAGCCTTCGGCATGGGCGTACAGCGGTACCGCAAGCCAGGTCATGCCGAGGCCGAAATTCCACGCCAGCGAAGCGAGGAAAAAAAACTGATGCGGCACGGCACATTATGGGTCGCCAGGCCGTAAGCCGCAGGCCGCCGTTTCGACCAAGGCCCATGCGTATCGCGGCCGCAGTGCTGGCGCTCTCTCTGGCGGACGCCGCCGGGGCGCAACGCTGCAGCGCTCTGAGCGGGGAGCGGACCGTCGCCCTGGTAGAGCTCTATACGTCCCAAGGCTGCAGCAGCTGCCCGCCCGCAGACCGCTGGCTTTCCGGCCTCGGCGCTCGCGGCTATGTGCCGCAACGCGTGGTGCCGCTGTCGCTGCATGTCGATTACTGGGACTACATCGGCTGGAAGGATCCGTACGCCAAAGGCGAGTTTTCAGCACGGCAAAGAAAGCTCACGCAGCTGCAGCGCTCGGCGCTCGCCTACACGCCCCAAGTGCTGCTCCAGGGTCGGGATTTCAGGCGGTGGGGGAGCGGTGCCTTCGACGAGACGGTGGCCAGAATCAACGCGCAGGCCGCCAAGGCGCGGATTGCACTGGAGATACGTTCCGTAGGCCGCCAGGCCCTGGAAGTCGAAGCGCGTGCGGAACTGCTTGACCGCGCCCAAAAGGACGATGCGGCGCTTTACCTGGCGACTTATGAGAACAAGCTGAGCAACCGGGTAACGGCCGGGGAGAACCGCGGCCGCACGCTGGCGCACGACTATGTCGTCCTGGAGTGGGAGGGCCCGTTCGCCTTCTCCCGCGATGCCCAGTTGCTCGAGCAGCGCGTTTTGCCGCTGCTGCCCAAGGCAGTACCCGCGAACTCAGGGGTGGTCGGATTCGTGCAAAACCGCGGCACCACGGAGGTGCTGCAGGCGCTGATGCTGCCGGCCTGCCCGGCCTGACTTTTTTTTCGCTCCAAGCGATCCTCGGGTATATTCGCGCGGTCATGTCCGCCCGGCGGGCCGGGCCCATGGAGGGGAGCGCCCATGCAAGCGACGCAGATCCGACAAAAGGACGGCGTCTTTTATTTCGTCTGTTACCGAGCCAAGGACCTGCTGGCGAAGGTGCGCTTCATCAGCCGCTTCTACGGCGAAGGCGAGCAGATCGAGCCCGGGCCGATCGCGCAGGACGATGACATCGCCCAGTTCATCGCCAGGATCGAGCGCACCGACCAGGCCTTCCAGCGCTCGCTGTCACGCGCCAAGGTGCGCCAGCTCAAGAACTTCTACGAGACTGCGATCACGCAACCGCCGATCCCCGGCACGGTATTGCTGTTCACCTCCGAGAGACTCACCTTCCGCCCCGGCGGCGATGGCGGCGTCGGCAGCGTGAACGAGCCGTCATCCAAGTTCCTGATCATCGACGGGCAGCACCGGCTCGCGGCGCTGCAGTTCTACCTGCACGAGCGACCCGACGATGCGGCGACGATCAACGTGCCGTGCATCGTCTTCGACGGTCGCAGCGAGGACTTCGCGACCGAGATGTTCGTGATCATCAACTCGACCCCGACGCGCATCAACAAGAGCCATCTGGTCGATCTGTACGAACACGTGTCGTTCGCAGCGCCCGACCGCAAGTTCGCCGCCCGCCTGGTCGAGAAGCTCTACAGCGAGGGCGACAGCCCGCTGCGCTACCGCATCAACCGCCTGGGCGGACGCAGCCAGCGCGACAAATGGGTGCTGCAGGCCGAGCTGTTCAACGAATTGCATCGCTGGGTGCGCGGACGCTGGCGCTCGATCCAGCTGGCCGGCGGCAGCTCCAAGGAAGTGCCCCGCTACTACGGCATCATCCGCGACTTCTTCAAGGCGGCTCGCGCCGTCTTCGGCGACGCGGTATGGGCCAAGGAAGACTACATGGTCACCAAGCCGGTGACGATCAAGGCAATGGTGCGGGTGTGCGCCGACCTCGCGCGCGAGGACGCCGAGCCGGAATCCGGCCGCGTCGCCCGATGGGAGCAGCGCCTTGCCCCCTGGGCCGAAATGGCGCGCCAGTTCCGGGAGGAGGGCTTCTACGAGCGCTTCCCCGCCAAGGGCGAGGTCGAACGCGTCGCGCGCGTGCACCGCGACCTGGCGCGCGCCATAGGAATCGAGGCCGGGAAGAAGCCTTAAACCGCGCCGTCGGCTGCCAGGCGGTCGATCTCGGCGGCGGTATAGCCGAGTTCGCCAAGAACGGCGCGGGTGTGCTCACCGACCGCCGGGATCGGGTCCATTCGCGGCTCCAGCCCATCGAGGTTGAAGGGCGGCTTCAGCGCATCGAGTTCGCCGGCGGGGGAGCCGACGCGCGCCCAGCGCCCACGCGCTGCGAGCTGCGGGTGGCGCCAGAACTCCCGCATCGTGTTCAGGCGCGCATTGGCGATATCGGCCGCGTCGAGCCTGTCGATGACTTCTTGGAGGTCCATCTTCGCGAATGCGCGCGCGATCTCGGCGTGCAGGGCGTCCCGGTATTGCAGGCGGGCGGGGCCGGATGAGAATCTGGCATCGTCCTTCAGTGATCCATCTCCCAGAACCCCGTCGCAGAAGCGGGCGAATTCGCGCTCGTTCTGGACGCTGAGAAAGACCGTGCCGCCGTCCCCGGTCGGGAAGGGGCCATACGGCACGATGGTGGCGTGATAGGCGCCGCAGCGCGGCGGCGGCGCACCGCCGTAAGCGGTGAAATAGGACGGGAAACCCATCCATTCGCCCAGCGCCTCGAACATCGTTATATCGAGGGTCGCGCCTTCGCCGGTCCGCTCGCGCCTCAGCAGCGCTGCGAGGATGGCCGAGAAAGCATACATTCCGGCCGCGATGTCGGCGACCGGGATACCCGCCTTTGACGCCGCTTCGGGCGTTCCGGTGACCGAGAGCAAGCCGGCCTCGCATTGCACCAGGAGGTCGTAGGCCTTCTTTTCGGCGTACGGCCCCGACGGGCCGTACCCCGAAATGCCGCACCACACGAGCCGTGGCTGCCTCGCGCGCAGGTCGGCCGCGCCGAGGCCCAGGCGGTCTGCGGCGCCGGGCGCCAGGTTCTGCACGAAGACGTCGGCGCGCTCGATCAGCCGGCACAGGATTTGTTTCGCTTCAGGATGCTTTGCGTCCAGCGAAAGGCTTTCCTTGGAGCGGTTGGTCCAGACGAAGTGCGACGACAGGCCCTTGACCGTGCGATCGTAGCCGCGCGCAGCATCGCCACCGCCCGGACGCTCGATCTTGATGACCCGTGCGCCCAGCTCGGCGAGTTGACGCGTTGCGAACGGGCCGGCGATGACCTGCTCGAGCGCTACGACGGTGATCCCGTCCAGGGGGCGCTGCATGGGAAGGCGATTCTAAGCCCCGTGCTAAATTAGCCGCCTCTATGTCGCCAAGGCCCGGACCACCTAGTCCCGGATCCTAATCTACGCGCGCGCCGGATTCTCTTACGACCTTGCCGAGGCGGGGAATTTCCGCGCGGATCAGCGCGGCGAGCTCATCCGGCAGCATGCCGCCGGCCTCGAGGCCGAGCTGGTTCAGCTTGTCGCGGTTTTCAGGCATGCGCAGGATCTTCGCGGTCGCGGCATGCAGGCGTACGACGATTTCCCCCGGCGTCCCCGCCGGGGCGAACATCGCCTGCCACGACGTGATGTCGTAGCCCGGCAGCCCGGCTTCCGCCATCGCGGGGACGTCCGGCGCGACGAATGAGCGCTGCGCCGAAGTCACCGCCAGCGCCTTCAGCTTGCCGCCCTTCACTTGCGGATAAGCGGTGGTGATGTTTTCGAAGCTGAGCTGGATCGTGCCTGCGATCAGGTCGGGGATCATCGGACCGCTGCCCTTGTACGGGATGTGCTGCATCTGCGTGCCGGTCATGATCTTGAAAAGCTCGCCGGAGATGTGCTGGGAAGTACCGTTGCCCGCCGAACCGAAGCTGAAGCGGTTCGGATTGACCTTGAGCAGCTCGACCAGCTCGCGCACCGAGCTCACGTTGAGGCTGGGATGCACGATCAGCATGTTCGGCAGCGTGGCGAGCATCGTGATGGGCGCGAAATCCCTGATGGGGTCGTATGGAAGCTTCGGGTAGAGCGAGGCGTTGATGGCATGCGAGCTGATCGTGCCACCCCCCACGGTGTAGCCGTCCGGCGCCGCGCGAGCGAGCTCGGCCGAGCCGACCGACCCGGCCTGGCCGGGCTTGTTCTCAACCACCACCGGCTGGCCCAGCGCCTGTGCGAGCCCCGCGGCGACCATGCGTCCCAGAATGTCGGTGGTGCCGCCGGGTGCGAATGGAACGATGTACTTGATCGGTTTTGCCGGCCAGGACTGGCCCAGCGCGAGCGTGGACGCGGTGAGCAGCGCCGCCGCGGCGATGCATGCAATGATTTTCATTCGCGCCCCCTCCGGAGCTTAGGTTACACCAGGCCCCTGCGCCAGACGTGAAAGCCGAGTACCGCGATCAGCCGGGCGACACGCGGGCGAGGCGTGTCTTCAGCGCGGCGAATACAAGCCACGCCGCCGGCACAAGCACCAGCAGATAGGTCAGCAGCGCACCGTACTGGCCCTCCGGGCCATAAGGCTCGGTGGCCACGTGCCAATACGCGTTGTCGAGCGGCAAAAGGTTCGCCTCGGTCGCCTCGTGGAAAGAATAGATGACCAGCTGAAGCGCGAACAACACTAGGAAGACAGACGTTACCTTGAAGAACAGCGCGAGGTTGACGAGCTGGCCATAGCGTACCCAAGCCCACGCCAAGGCGGCCGCCACGCCGAGCCCGACGAAGGCGCCCAACGCGAAGTGCGCGGTGTCGGTCTGGCGAAAGAGGGATGCGGTGATGAAGGCCGTCTCCATCCCCTCCCGGGTCACCATGAGTACGACGAACAGGAACACCCCGAGCCATGCTGCTCGGCCGGTCCGCACGGCCGCCGCTTCCAGCCTCGCGCCGATGTCGCGCCGCAGGTGCTTGGCGGCCTTCAGCATGTAGATCACCATGGAAATGACGAGCACTGCGGCGACCAGCGCCAGCAACGCTTCCCATTTCGGCAGGACGGCGACCTCGGCGAGCCAGGTTCCTAGAACCACGGAAGCGGCGACAGCCGTCGCGGTCCCCCAGCCCACCGCGGAGAGCAGCGCGGCGCGGCCGGACTTTCTGAGATACGTCGCGGCGAGCGCCACGATCAGGAACATCTCGATGCCCTCGCGCAGCGTGACAAGCAGCATTTGAACCATAAGGTATAACGATAATCGTTCTCATTACGATCGTCAATGGTTCTCAAATAGCATTTCACTTGCCAAAATGAACAGTTATAGGGAAGTGATCACTAACTCTAAAGTTTCTACGCCACCTTCGTAAGAACCGGCTGGCCAGCGAAGTGCCGCCGCAGGTTTTCGATCTGCAGGTCGCCCATGGCCTTCCGTGTCTCCACCGTTGCGCTGCCGACGTGCGGAAACAGGACCGCATTGTCGAGGCTGAAGAATTCGGACGGCACGCGCGGTTCATCGGCAAATACGTCCAGGCCGGCGCCGGCGATACGCTTTTCCTGCAGGTAGCGCAGCAGCACCGGCTCGTCGATGACCGAGCCGCGCGCGATGTTGACGACATAGCCCTCGGGACCCAGGGCATCGAGCACCTTGGTGCTTACCAGTTTGCTGGTCTCCGGCCCCCCCGGCGTTACGATCATCAGCACGTCACTGTTGCGGGCCAATGTGACGGGGTCCGGATCGTAGGGGTAGGGGGCGTCCTTCTTGCGCCGGTTGTGGTAGCGGATCTTCATCCCGCTGGCGAGCGCCCGCTTGGCGATCGCCTCGCCGATGCGGCCCAGGCCAAGGATGCCTAGCGTCTTGCCGCCGACCGAAGTGGTGAGCGGATATGGCCCGCGCGACGTCCATTTGCCGGCGTGCAGGTAAGCCTCGGCCTGCGGGAATTTTCGCAAGCTGCTTACCACCAGCGCGAACGCAGTGTCGGCAACGCAGTCGTTCAGCACGTCAGGGGTATTGGTGACGATGATGCCGCGCTTTTTCGCATCCTCAAGGTTGATGGCGTCCACCCCGACGCCGAAGTTCGAGATGATCTCGAGCTTGGGCAGCGCGTCCATCAGCTTGCCGTCGACCGGCATCGGGCCGAAGGTGGCGAGCCCGCGCACCGTCTGTGCGTGCTGCTTCAGGAACGCGGCGCGGTCCGCTGCTTCGAACAGCTTGTGGCAGGTGAATTCATTTTGCAGCGTCGCCATGGTCCCAGCGTGGCCCTGCGCGGTAAGAATGATTTCGGCTTTCATCGTCTCAGGACTTGAATTTGGCGGCGAGCGCTTCGGCGCCGCGCGCGAGTATGCCGACGTCGGCCCCGACGGCCACGAACAGCGCGCCGCACTCGAGCCAGTGGCGCGCGTCGGCTTCGTTGGGGGTCAGGATTCCGGGCGCCTTGCCTGCTTTGCGGATGCGCCGCACCGCCTCATCGATGAGCGGTTTCACTTTGGGGTTCGCGATTTCGCCGGTATGGCCGAGCGAGGCGTGCAGGTCGGCCGGGCCGACGAACACCCCGTCGACGCCGTCGATGGCGCAGATGGTCTCGATATTGTCGAGCGCCTGCTGCGTTTCGACCTGCACCAGCAGGCAGATTTCATGGTGCGCGCGCTTGGCGTAGTCCTTGATCCGGCCGAAGCGCGTGGCGCGCGTGGTGCCCGCAACGCCACGTACGCCCGCAGGCGGGTAACGCGTATAGGACACCGCCTGCTTCGCCTCAGCCGGCGTGGAAACGTAGGGGACGAGCAGCGATTGTGCACCGATATCGAGCATGCGCTTGATGGTCACCATGTCGTTCCATGGGACGCGCACTACGGGGTGGGTGGGGTAGGGCGCCGCCGCTTGCAGCTGCGTTAGCACGCTCTCGAGATCGCTCGGTGAGTGTTCGGTATCGAGCAGGATCCAGTCAAAGCCAGCGCCGGCGATGACCTCGACGCTGTAGTTGGATGACAGGCTTGACCACAGGCCGATCTGCGGCCGGCCCGAGACGAGCGCGCGCTTGAAGCCGTTCTGCGGCAGGTCCATCGAGGGGGTGCTCTGTCCGGACTGAAGCGCCGCATTCTAACGCTAGTGGATTTCCGGCTCGGGAATCGGCGCGGTGCCCTCGAGGAAATCAAAATCGCAGCCCTCGTCGGCCTGCCGGATGTGCTGCGAGAAAACGGCGCCGTATCCGCGCGCGTACTTGCGGGCAGGGGGTTTCCAGCCCGCTTTTCTGTTCCGCAGTTCTTCATCGGTCACTTTCAGGTCCAGGATGCGGCGCTCCACGTCGAGCTCGATGAGATCGCCGTTTCGCACCAGCGCGAGCGGCCCGCCGACGAATGACTCCGGCGCAACGTGCAGCACGCAGGTGCCATAGCTGGTGCCGCTCATGCGCGCGTCCGACACGCGGACCATATCGCGCACGCCTTGCTTGAGCAGCTTTTTCGGCACCGGCAGCATGCCCCACTCGGGCATCCCCGGACCGCCCAGCGGCCCGGCATTGCGCAGCACGAGCACCGAGTCGGCATCCGCCTCCAGGTCGTCGCGGTCGATGCGCGCTGCCATGTCGTTGTAGTCCTCGAAGACCACCGCTTTTCCAGCATGCTTAAGCAGCTTCGGCGTGGCGGCCGAAGCCTTGATTACAGCGCCGTTCGGCGCCAGGTTGCCGCGCACCACGACCAGGCCGCCGGAAGCCTTGAGCGGCCTTGTTCGTGGGCGGATGACGTCCTGGTTGTAGATCTTCGCGCCTTGCAGGTTCTCCCCCAGGGTTTTCCCCGTTACCGTCCTGCAACTCAAGCTCAGGAGATCTCCCAGTTCAGACAGCAAGGCGCGCAAACCGCCTGCGTAGTAGAAGTCCTCCATCAGGTACTTGTCGCCCGACGGGCGCACGTTAGCGAGAAGCGGCGTTTTCGCGGAAAACTCGTTGAAGCGTTCTAAGGGCAGCTTCACGCCGGCACGGCCGGCCATCGCGACTAGGTGTATGAGCGCGTTGGTCGAGCCGCCCATCGCCATCAGCGTCACGATGCCGTTGTCAAAAGACTCCTTTCTCAGAATATCCCGTGGCTTGAGATCTTCCCACACCATCTCGACGATGCGCTTGCCGGCGAGGGTCGCCATCTTCGAGTGGTTCGAGTCGGGCGCGGGGATGGACGAGGCGCCGGGGAGCGCGAGCCCGAGGGTCTCGGCGATGGACATCATGGTCGCCGCCGTGCCCATCGTCATGCACGTGCCCGGGGAACGCGCGATGCCGTCCTCGATCTCCTGCCAGTCGCGCTCGCTGATATTGCCGGCGCGCAGCTCCGCCCAGTATTTCCACGTGTCCGAGCCCGAACCGAGCGTGTTCTCGCGCCAGTGACCCTTGAGCATCGGGCCGGCAGGCACGTAGATCGCCGGCAGGTTCATGCTGGTTGCGCCCATCACCAGGGCGGGCGTGGTCTTGTCGCAGCCGCCCATCAGCACCGCGCCGTCGGCGGGATAGGAGCGCAGCAGCTCCTCGCATTCCATCGCCAGGAAATTGCGGTACATCATGGTGGTCGGCTTTTGCATCGGCTCGGCGAGCGACATCGCGGGCATTTCGACCGGGAAGCCCCCTGCCTGCCAGACGCCGCGCTTCACCTCCTCGGCGCGCTGGCGGAAATGGGTGTGGCAGGGATTGATGTCTGACCAGGTGTTGATGATGGCGATGACCGGCTTGCCGGCGTAGTCGCTGCGGTCGTAGCCCATCTGAGCGGTGCGCGAGCGATGGCCGAATGCGCGCAAATCGCGCGCGCCGTACCAGCGGTAGCTGCGCAGCTCCTCGGGCTTTTTCCTATTCAAACTTTTCCCCCGATGCCTTGACCACGCGGGCCCAGCGTGCCTGCTCGGTGCGCAGCCACTCGCCGAGGCTCTCAGGCGTGCCGGCGCGCACCTCCGTGCCCTGTTTCGCAAAGCGTTCCTTCATCTCCGCCGAATTGAGCACCTTGATCAGCTCCGAGTTCAGCTTCGTCACGCTCGCGCGCGGCATGCCGGCGGGTCCGACCACGCCCTGGAAAGAGCCGGTCTCGAAGCCGGCCAGGCCCTGCTCAGCGACGGTCGGCGTGTCGGGCGCCGCGGCGACGCGCTGCGCGCTCGAGATCGCAAGCGCCCTGAGCCTGCCGCCCTGCACCGAGGGCCAGGTGGCGAGCATGCCGTTGAAGAGAACGTCGGCCTGACCAGCAGCCACGGCGGTGACCGCGTCGGACCCTCCCTTGTACGGAATGTAGGTCCACTGGATGCCGGTGCGCTGCGCGAATTCGATGCCCGCGAGCTGCGGCGCCCCGCCGATGCCCGAGATCGCGAAATTAAGCTTGCCGGGCTGCGCTCTCGCCATGTCGATCAGCTCCTTCACGCTGTTGACGCGAACCGACGGGTGCACGGCGAGCACGTGCGGCGAATACGAGACCATCGCCACCGGTGAGAAATCCCGCGACGGGTCGAACGGCAGCTTGGGATAGACGCTCGCGCTGATGACCAGGCCACCGAGGTCAGTGAGAAGCAGCGTGTAGCCGTCGGCAGCGCTCTTGGCCACGAAGTCCGCGCCGACGTTGCCGTTCGCGCCCGTCTTGTTCTCGACGATCACCGGCTGGCCCCAGGCCTCGTTCAGCTTCGGCGCGATCTGTCTGGCGAGGATGTCGGAGGTGCCGCCAGCCGCATAGGGCACGATGAGGCGGATCGGCCTGGACGGATAGGGTTGCGCGTGTGCCGGGAGCGCGGCCTGCAGAGCAGCGATAAGCATCAGCGCGAACGCGCATTTCATGGCTAGGACTCCGGGCGAAGGGGGTCGTGGATATATACCACGGCGCGACGTGGCGCATCGCGTCGCCAAACAAGTAAACTCGCTGCCTCGCCAGGGAGAAGGCAATGCAGCGTTGGATCATCTGGGCTGCGGCCGCCGCCGCGGCCGCGGCGGGCGCCATGGCGTCCGCGCAGAGCTATCCTGTGAAACCGGTCCGCATCGTCATTCCGTTCGTGCCCGGCGGCCCGTCGGATACCGTCGGCCGCGCGGTCGGGTCCAAGTTCCAGGAATATCTAGGCCAGCCCGCCATCGTCGAGAACCGGCCGGGGGCGAACGGCGCCATCGCTGCCGAGTTCGTAGCCAAGTCGGACCCGGATGGCTACACGCTGCTGGTCGGCTCGATAGGCGTGTTCTCCATCAATGCGGCGCTCTACAGGGACCTGCGCTATCACCCGGTGCGCGACTTCGCGCCGATCACTCTCGCGGTCACCACACCCAACGTGCTTGAGTTTCCGCCGCACAGCGTCAAGGAGCTGGTGGATTATGCAAACAGGAACCCGGGGAAGATCTCGTACGCGTCGAGCGGAACCGGTTCTTCGGATCACCTGACCGCGGAGCTTTTCAAGCAGATGACCGGCACTTTCGGCGTGCACATTCCGTACCGCGGCGGCGCGGCGGTGGTCACGGATCTCCTCGGCGGGCAGGTGGAGGCGTCTTTCCAGAACATGGGCAACGTGGCGACGCAGATCCGCGCCGGCAAGATCCGCGCGCTCGCGGTGACCGCAAATTCGCGCGCCGCGGCGTTGCCCGACGTACCGACGATGGCCGAGGCGGGCTATCCGGGCCTGATCGTCACGTCCTGGCAGGCGGCGGCCGCGCCTGCCAAAACGCCCCGCGAGGTCGTCGCGCGGCTGAATGACGCCATGGTCAAGGCGCTGCGCTCCCCCGATGTGCGCGATCGCCTGACGGCGATCGGCTTCGACGTGGTGGCCAGCACACCCGAACAGTTCGGGCAGTTCATGAAAAACGAAGTCGAGCGCTGGACGCGAGTGGTCCAGCGCGGCGGCATCAAGCCGGACTGAGCAGGAATGGCTGACACGCTGGTGTTCCAGGCCGGTCCTCTGACCCGCGCGATCGAGGCGCTCGTGGCCGCGGGCGGCAGCGAGCCACGCGAGGCGAAACTGGTCGCCGATAATCTCGTTACCGCGAACCTCACCGGGCACGACTCGCACGGCGTGGGCATGATCCCGCGCTACATCGACGCGCTGCTCGAGGGCGGTCTCGAGGCGAACCGCCATCCGGCCGCAACGCTCGATGCCGGCGCGCTGCTCGCGCTCGACGGCAGGAAGGGATACGGCCAGGCCATCGGTCTAGAGGCGATGCGCATGGCGATCGAGCGCGCCAAGCAGCACGGATGCTGCGTGATGGCACTGGGCAATACGCATCATCTGGGCCGCATCGGACACTGGGCGGAGCTGGCGGTGCAGGAAGGGCTGGTGTCGATTCACTTCGTCAATGTGATCTCTCACGCGCGCGTAGCGCCGTACGGAGGGCGCGATGCCCGCTTCGGCACCAACCCCTGTTGCATCGGCGTGCCGCTGCCGGGCGGGCCGCCGTTCATCCTCGATTACGCCACGAGCGCGGTGGCTCAGGGGAAGCTGCGTGTCGCGTACAACAAGCGCGAGAAGGTGCCTCCAGGGCGCCTGATCGACAATCAGGGCAATCCAACCGACGATCCGCGTTATGCGGTCGTGCCGCCTTTCGGCGCCATGTTGCCGTTCGGCGAGCACAAGGGCTACGGCATGGCCCTGGCGTGCGAGCTGCTCGGTGGCGCGCTGAGCGGCGGCGGCACCTGGCACTATGAAGAAAGCAAGCAGCAGCGCGTGCTGAACGGCATGCTGGCGATCGTCATCAATCCTGCGCGCCTCGGCACCGCTCCCGCCTTCGAGCGCGAAGCGCGGCTGTTCCTCGAGTGGTTGCGCCAAGGCCGGCCAGCGCCAGGATTCGACAAGGTACGCATCGCCGGCGATCCCGAGCGCGAGATGCGGCGCAAGCGCGAAAAAGATGGCATTCCGGTGGACCGGAACACCTGGGAGGAAATCCAGGCCGCCGGCGTCAAGCTCAAGCTCGCACGCGAGACCGTGCAGCGGCTCGCGGAAGGCCGATGACCAGGCGCGACGCAACCCTTGGCTGGATCCGGGTCTGGGGACGCGCCGCCCGCTTGGCGCTGGCGGTAGCAGTGGCCGGGTTCTCACCCGCGAGCTATACGCCGCACACCCGCACCGTCGCACTGCAGCAGATTTATTTCACGGCCTGGCAAGTGCTGATCCGCTTCACGCTGTTCGCGGCGCTGCTTGGCCTGGTAGTGGTCCAGATCACTGTCAGCGTGGCGCGCGACTTCGACCTTGCCGCCTATGCGCTCGAACTGGTTTTGCGCGTGCTGGTGCTGGAGGTGATTCCGCTGCTGACCGCGTTGTTCGTCGCGCTGCGTTCCGGAGCTGCGATCAATACCGAAGTCGCCTTGATGCAGGTGTCTGGCGAGCTCGACGGCATGCGCGCCGAAGACATGGATCCTGTTGAACGCGAATTTCTGCCGCGGGTGCTGGCCACTGGGATATCGGTGACAGCGCTCACCATTCTTGGCTGTGGCCTCGTGCTCGTGACTGCCTACCTCGCCATGTATGGTTTCTCCCCCTGGGGTTTCAACGAGTACTCGCGCACGATCGCGCGAGTATTCGATCCCCCCGCGTTGGTCGGCTTCGCGCTCAAGTGCCTCGCGTTCAGCCTGGCGGTCGCAGTGATCCCGGTCGCGGCGGGCACGGAGGCGACGCGCCAAATGCGCTCCGCACCCGTGGCAGTGATGGGCGGGATGGTGCGCCTGTTCTTCGCGCTCGGGCTCATCGAGGTGCTGGCGCTCGCTGTAAAGTACGTCTAGATGGAACGCGAACCCGGGGTCACGGCGCTCCCGAAAAACTTGCAGTTCAGGGTTGGGCTGCTGCTCGGCCTCACGCTGATGGTGGCTATCGGCTTCGTGGTTTACGTGCTGTACGCGCGCGGCGTATTCGAGGCTAGGCAGCGGCTGACACTGGTGGCCGACAACGCCGAAGGGGTGAGCATCGGCATGGACCTTACGTTCTCCGGCTTTCCCATCGGGCGTGTGAACCGCATGGCGCTGGACGAGGACGGGCGCGCGCGCATCGACATCGACGTGCCGCGCAAGGACGCCCGCTGGCTGCGCACCAGCAGCGTCTTCACCATCGAACGCGGAGTCGTAGGCAGCGCCAGGATCCGCGCCTACACGGGAAACTTGCAGGACCCGCCTCTTGCGGACGGCGCGGTGCGTCCAGTGCTGCGAGGTGACGCTTCCGAGGAGATCCCGCGCATGGTCGCGACGCTGCGCACGGTGCTGGAGAACGTCGAACAGATGACCGCGGCCGGCGGCAGCCTGCAAGCGAGCCTGGCCAACCTGCAAGCCGTGACCGAGCGCCTCGCGGGCCGGCAGGGGGCCCTGGCCGCGGTGCTCGGCGGCGACGAGCAGGCGAAAAAGGTGACCACCGCGATCGACCGCGCCAACGCCTTGCTGGCTTCGCTCAGCGCGGTATCGCAGCGCTTCGACGGCGTGCTCGGGAAGACCGATCAGAGGGTGTTCGGCGAAGGCGGCGTGATGGATTCGGCGCAACGCGCGCTCGCCCAGGCGAACGGCATTCTTGGCGATCTGCGCGAGACCCTGAAGAAGGCAGATCAGGTGCTTGCCGATGCGCAGCAGGTGGGGGCAAACGCCAAGGCCGCCACCACGGACCTTGCGACGCTGCGCGCGGAGGTCGACGCCAGCCTGCGCAAGGTCAGCGGCCTGATCGACGAGATCAATCGCAGGTGGCCATTCGAGCGCAGCACCGAGATCAAGCTGCCGTGAAGCGCCTGGTGCTGCTGGCGCTAGCGCTCGCCGGCTGTGCCGGCGGCCCGCTGCCTCCCGATTGGCAGACGAATGCGCGGCAGGCCCTCGAATCGTTCAAGCGCAATTACCTCGCGGGCGACACCCGCGCCGCGGAGACCGAGTTCCTGCGCGCCAAGTCGCAGCTGGCGAGCACCGGCCGCGGCGATCTGCTCGCCCGCGCGGAGCTGACGCGCTGCGCGGTGCGCACCGCGAGCCTGGAGTTCGATGACTGCCCGGCGTTCGAGGCTCTGCGAAGCGAGGCGCGCAGCGAGGAGACCGCATACGCCGAGTACCTGTCCGGCCGGGCGCAGCGTGCCGCGAGCGACGATGCGCTCTCGCGTCTGGTCGGGCTGGGCGTGCAGTTCAAGGCGGGTCGCATCAGTCCCGCCGGCATCGCCCAGGCGGTCGAGATCGCCTCTGCGCAGGGCTGGCGGCGGCCGCTCCTTGCCTGGCTTGGCGTGCAGGCGAAGCGCGCCGAGGACGCCGGCGACAGCGAAACGGCGGTGCGCATCCGGCGGCGGATCGAGCTTATCTCCGGCTAGCTCGTTATAAAATTGCCCGCTGGAGGAGTTCCCCATGGCTAGCAGGAGCCGGCATCCGGAGCCGAAGATCGTCCGTCCGGACGACGTCGATCCCGCGCACCGCTGGGACCGACCGCTGCAGGCGCCGGGCCGCACGCAGGTCGATTTCGAGGAGCGCGTCGATTTCCGCAGGCTGCACGGGTACCGCCTCGCGCGCGTACGCGCCGCGCTCGCGAACTCCGGTCTCGGCGCGCTGCTCTCGTTCGACCAGCACAATATCCGCTACACCACCAGCACGGTGATCGGCGAGTGGGCGCGCGACAAGCTCACGCGCTATTCGCTGCTCACGGGAAACGGCGAGCCGTACATCTGGGATTTCGGCAGCGCGGCGCGCCACCACAAGCTGTACGCGCCGTGGCTGCACACCGACCATTGCCGCGCCGGATTGCTCGGCCTGCGGGGCGCGACCGGGGCCGATCTGACGCTGTTCCGAGACGCGGCGAGGGAGATCAAGGCTATCCTCGATGCCGAAGGCGTCGGCGACATGCCGGTGGGCGTCGACGTGGTGGAGCCGCCGATGCTGTTCGCGCTGCAGAAAGCCGGCATCGAGGTGCGCGACGGCCAGCAGGTGATGCTGGAGGCGCGCGAGGTGAAGAACATCGACGAGCTGACGCTGCTGAACATGGCGGCGGCCATGGTCGACGGCGTGTACCAAGACATCGCCGAAGCGCTCAAGCCGGGCGTGATGGAATCGCAGATCGTCGCGCTCGCGACCAAGCGGCTCTACGAGATGGGCTCGGACTGCGTCGAGGCGATCAACTCGATTTCCGGCGAGCGCTGCTCGCCGCACCCGCACAACTTCACCGATCGCCTGATCCGGCCGGGCGACCAGGCGTTTTTCGACGTCATCCAGTCGTTCATGGGCTACCGTACCTGCTACTACCGCACGTTCAACGTGGGGCGCGCGACCTCAGCGCAGCGCACCGCGTACAAGAAGGCACGAGAATGGATGGACCGCGCCATCGAGCTGCTCAAGCCGGGGATGACGAGCGACAAGATCGCGCGCGCCTTCCCCGAGGCAAAGGAGATCGGCTTCGCCAGCGAGATGGATGCTTTCGGCCTCAACTTCTGCCACGGCCTTGGCCTCGGGCTGCACGAGCGGCCGCTCGTCTCGCGCCTGACCTCGCTGCGCGAGCCGATCGAGCTGAAGGCCGGCATGGTGTTCGCGGTCGAGACCTACTGCCCGGCCACCGACGGCATCTCGGCAGCGCGCATCGAGGAAGAAGTGGTACTTACGCCCCAGGGCGCCAAGATCATTTCGCTCTATCCCGCAGAGGAACTCCCGATTGCCAACCCCTATTAAGGACGTGAAGCTCGGCTGGATCGGCACCGGGCGCATGGGTTACGAGATGGCAGCGCGCCTGGCGAAGGGCGGCTGCGACATCGCGCTGTGGAACCGCACGCGCGCCAAAGCCGAGCCTCTCGCCAAGTACGGCGCAAAAGTCGTCGACGCGCTCCCGGAGCTCGCCTCGCGCGACATCGTGTTCTGCATGGTGTCGACATGGGAGGACGTGAAGGAAGTGATGCAGAAGCTTGTTGCGGGCTCGAAGAAACCGAAAATGGTCATCGAGTGCTCCTCCATCTCGCTCGAGGGCTCGGCCGAGCTGCGCTCGATGCTGCACGAGAGAGGCATCCAGTATCTCGCCGCGCCGGTCAGCGGCAACGCGAAAGTCATCAAGGCCGGGAAGCTCACGTTCGTCGTCTCGGGCCCGCAGCCGGCGTACGAGGTGGCGCGGCCGTATCTCGACATGATGGGCGTGGGCTCGAGCTACGTCGGCGAGGGCGAGCTTTCACGCATCGTGAAGATCTGCCACAACGTGATGCTTGGCGTCGTCACCCAGTCGCTCTGCGAGATCACGATCCTCGCCCAGAAGGCGGGCGTGCCGCGGCATGCCTTCCTCGACTTCCTGAACAAGAGCGTGATGGGCTCCATGTTTTCGCGCTACAAGACGCCTGCTCTGGTGAACCTCGATTTTCACGTCACTTTCACGCCGCAGCTCCTCAGGAAGGACATGGACCTGGGGCTGGACGCGGGAAGGCGCTTCGAGGTTCCGATGCCGCTCGCTGCGCTGACGCGCGACCTGATCCAGCAGATGATCGGTCACGGCATGACCGAGCAGGACTTCTCCACGCTCCTCCTGATGCAGGCAAGGGCCTCGGGGATCGAGCTGAAGCCGGAAAACGTCGCGGTGGGCGACGGGCTGTCCAGCTAGGCGTGCCACGAGGAGGAAGGATGACATACGGCCGTCGGCAGTTCTTATGCAATTCGGGCGCGGTTCTCGGTGTAACCGCGCTGGGCGGCTGTGCGCCGCTAGTGCAGGCCGGTCCCGCCGATGTGCTGATCGTGAACGGCCGTGTCGCGACGCTCAATCCGCGGCAGCCCGAAGCTGCAGCCATCGCGATCAAGGGCGACACCATCGTCGGCGTCGGTTCCGAGGCCGAACTGAATACTTTCCGGGACGAGAAAACCCGCGTCATCGACGCCGGGCGCCGAACCGTCATACCCGGGCTGAACGACGCGCACACCCACTTCATTCGCGGTGGACTGACGTATACCAACGAAGTGCGCTGGGATGGCGTGCCATCGCTCGCCGAGGGCATGCGGCGGGTTGGCGAGCAGGCACGCCGCACGCCTCCGCTGCACTGGGTGCAGGTGATCGGCGGCTGGACCTGGGCGCAATTCGCCGAGAAGCGCTTTCCGACCCTCGAAGAGATCAATGCCGCGACCGGCGACACGCCGTGCATGATCATGCATCTCTACGATCGCGCCTGGCTGAACCGCTCCGCGATCAGGGTTCTCGGCTGGGAGCGGGAAGTTCCGAAGCTATTCGGTGGCTTTGTGGAACGCGACGCGGGTGGCAACCCTACCGGGCTGGTGATGTCGACGACGAGCCTCGCGAGCCTGGTGGCAGTCTGGCTGCGTGTGCCGCGCCTTTCGCCCGAAGAGCAGATCACTTCGACACGCCATTTCATGCGCGAGCACAACCGGCTCGGCGTAACCAGCGTAATCGATGCCGGCGGCGGTGGGCAGAACTATCCTGAGAATTACGCCGCGATCGCCAAGCTCGCGGCGGACAGGCTCTTGACCCTGCGCATCGGCTATGAATTGTTTGCGCAGGCTCCCGGCAAGGAACTCGACAACTACCTCGCCTGGTCGAAGCTGGTAAGTATCGGCGAGGGCAACGATTACTATCGCATGATCGGCGCCGGCGAATATGTGCTCTACGCCGCCGGCGATCCCGCGAATTTCGCCAAGGACTGGGTCGTGGCGCCCCCCGGCGTCATGGAGAGCCAGTTCACGGCGGTGACCAAGCACCTCGTCGGCCTGCGCTGGCCATTCCGGCAGCACACGACCTTCGATTCCACCGCCGGCCGCGTGCTAAACGTGCTCGAACAGGTGAACCGCGACGCGCCGCTGAAGGGACTGCGTTGGGGGCTCGACCATTGCGAAACGCTGTCGCCGAAAACGCTCGAGCGCGTTGCCCGGCTCGGCGGGAGCATCAATATCCAGAACCGCATGTCGCTGGACGGCGAGGCGTTCCTGAGCAAGTACGGCGCGCAGGCGGCGGCGGATGCGCCGCCGGTGGCGCGCATCCGGGAAATGGGAATCCCGCTGGCCTGCGGTACCGACGCGAACCGGGCGACAAGCTATAACCCGTGGATCGGCGTGCATTGGCTGATTACCGGAAAGACGCTCGGCGGGGCCAAGCTGCAGGGCGAGCGCAATCTGCTCGATCGAACCGCAGCGCTGCGGCTCTACACGTCCGGCGGCGCATGGATGTCGTCGGAAGAGGACAAGAAAGGCACCCTGGAGGTCGGCAAGCTCGCCGATCTAGTCATTCTTTCGGCAGATTACTTCTCGGTCCCGGAGGAAGGCATCAAGGAGATCGAGTCCCTGCTTACCATGGTGGGCGGAAAGCCAGTGTATGGTGCCGGCCCGTATGCAGCGCTCGATCCACCGTCGCTGCCGACGCTTCCTGATTGGCTGCCGGTGCGGCATTACGGCGGGTGCGGCAAAAGGTCAGCCGCGACAGCGGCAACGTTTGCCGCGCACCAGCATCCAACGATCGTAAGCGACGGCGGGGTGTGGTCTACTGAGTGCCCCTGCGGCGCGTTCTGAAAGGAACAGGCATGAACCCGAAGCAACGCATCAGCTATTTCCCGCTGGATGGGATGGACGCGGAGATGCGCAAGGAAATGGAGCGCTGCCAGCGCGAAGGCACGCCGCGGCCCGAGAGCTCGGCGGTGCGCGCCCACGTCCCCGGCGCATTTTGGGCATTCGCCAACTCGTGGCGGGACATTTTCAAGAACGGGGTGTGCGATCACGCCATCAAGGAGTTGTGCCGGCTTTATGTTTCCCGCTCGGTGCAATGTGACTATTGTGGCAACCAGCGCTCGATCAAGGCCGCGGGTGCCGGGTTGATCGAGGACGACGTCAAGGACCTCCTCAACTTCGAAAGGTCCACGCGCTACTCCGAGAGGCAGAAAGCGGCGCTCGCCTACGCGGAAGCGATTACTTGGCGGCTCGCGACCGACGACGCGTTCTGGGAGCGCATGCATCGGTATTTCAGCGAGCCGGAGCTGGTAGAGCTGGGCTGCTTCATCGCCCTTACCATGGGTCAACAGAGCTGGTTGCGCCTCCTCAACATCGAGCACCACCAGGTGCTCGCCGGTACCAGTGCCTCGATGGCGCCGGGATTCGAGTCCGCCGACTCGCTGCGGCAGTCCAAGGCTTCAAGCGGCTACTGGGCAAAGCAAGGCGCAAAAAAGGAGAAGGACGCAGCGTGACGAGCATCAAGTATTTTCTTGTCGCGCTCGCCGTTGTTGCCGTTCCCGCGCTCGCGCAGGACGCGACGAGCTATCCAAGCAAACCGATCCGCATCATCGTGCCCTTCACGCCCGGCAGCGCGACGGACATCGTCGCGCGGCTGGTGGGCGAGAAGCTGAACGCGGCCTGGGGTCAGCCGGTCATCGTCGAGAATCGCCCCGGGGCCGGTGGCACGATCGGCATTGCACAGACGGCGAAAGCGGATCCGGACGGCTACACGCTGGCGGTGGTTTCCACCGGCCACGTAGTGAATTACGTCCTCTACAAGGACCTGCCGTACGACACGCTGAAGGACCTTGCCGGCGTCGCGCCGCTGGCGAGCCTGCCGAGCGTGCTCGTCGTCTCCCCTGCGCTGGGCGTCAAATCGGCAAAGGAACTCGTCGCGGCCGCCAAGGCGCGACCTGGAGAGCTCAATTACGGCACCGCGGGCGTAGGCAGCGCGGCGCATATCAATTCGGAGAAATTCAACGTCGCTGCCGGCATCCGGGCAGTGCACGTGCCCCTGAAGGGCACGCCGCCGATCCTGACCGAGACGATGGGCGGGCGCGTGCACTTCGCCTGGGTGCCGAGCGTGTCGAGCATGGGACCCGTCAAGGACGGCAAATTGGTTGCGCTCGCCGTCAGTACGCCGGCCCGCATCGCCGCGCTGCCGGAGGTCCCGACCATCGCCGAGGCGGGTTTCCCCGGCGGGGAATTCAATTTCTGGGTGGGCCTTCTCGCGCCGGCAAGAACACCGCGCGACATCGTGGCCAGGCTCAACGCGGAGATCAATCGCGCCCTGCAGTCGCCCGAGATGAACGACCGCCTGGCCAAGCTTGGCGCCGAGCCGATGTCCATGAATGCGCCGCAGTTCGACGCTTTCATCCGCCAGGAATACGAGCTGCTCGGCAAGCTGATGCGCGATGCCGGCGCGAAACCACAATAAAGGAGGCAGCATGAAGGCGTGGCTCGGGTTGCTGATGGCGGCGAGCGCCGCACTGGCGATGCAGGCGTTCGGTCAGGGGTATCCGAACAAGCCGGTGCACGTCATCATCTCGTTCACGCCGGGCAGCTCGACCGACATCGTCGGCCGCATCGTGTCGCAGAAGCTGTCCGACACCTGGAATCAGCCGGTCGTGCCGGAAAACCGGGCGGGCGCCGGCGGCTCGATCGGCTCGGCGATCGCCGCCAAGGCCGCCGCCGACGGCTATACCCTGCTCATCAATTCCAACGCGCATTCGGTCAACCCGGCGATCTACGCCAAGCTGCCGTACGACACGGCGAAAGACTTCACCGACATCGCGCCGCTTGCGCTGCAGCCGAACGTTCTGGTGGTCAACGCCGGAGCGCCCTACAAGTCCCTGATGGACCTAGTCAACGCCGCGAAGGCAAATCCCGGCGCGATCAACTGGGGGCACGCCGGTATCGGCAGCGGTACTCATCTCAACACGGAAAAATTCATCGCTGCCGCGAACGTCAACGTCACCCAGGTCCCCTTCAAGGGCACCCCGGAAGTGATCCAGGCCATGTTCAGCGGAGCGGTGGATTGCTACTGGGTGCCGATCTCCGCGGGGATGTCGCATATCAAAAGCGGAAAGCTGCGCCCCTTGGCGGTGAGCACCGCGAAGCGCAATCCGACGCTGCCCGACGTGCCGACCACGGGCGAGGCGGGCGTGAAGGACGCGGACGCGCCGTTGTGGTTCGGACTGTGGGGCCCGACCGGGATGCCGGCTGATCTGGTCAACAAGATCAATATCGACGTGCGCAGGGCGCTCGCCGACCCCGGCGTCAAGGAAAGACTGGCGAACCTGGGCAATGACACGATGGATATGTCGCCGCAGGAATTCGCGCGCTTTGTGCGCAGCGAAATCGAGGACTACCAGCGCGTCGTCAGGAACGCGGGGATCAAGCCGCAGTAGCGAGTCGCTTGAACGGCACGCCGGACAGGCGCTGCAGCTCGTCGAACGAAAGGCCCTCGACCATTTCGACGACTTGGAGCCCGTCGGGCTTCACGTCGATCACTGCGAGGTCAGTGTAGATCCGGTTGACACAGCGCGCGCCCGTCAGGGGGTAGGTGCAGCGCTCGACGATCTTGCTCTCGCCGCTCTTGGTGAGATGCTCCATCATCACCAGAACCCTCTTCGCGCCCACCGCGAGATCCATCGCGCCGCCCACTGCCGGGATCGCGTCTGCGCCGCCGGTGTGCCAGTTGGCGAGGTCGCCGGCCACCGATACCTGGAACGCCCCCAGAATGCAGAAATCGAGGTGCCGGCCGCGGATCATGCCGAAGGAGTCGGCATGGTGAAAATAAGCCCCGCCCGGCAGAAGCGTTATCGGCTCCTTTCCGGCGTTGATGAGATCTTCGTCTTCTTCGCCGGGTGCGGGTTTCGGCCCGACGCCGAGGATGCCGTTCTCGCTGTGGAGAATGATCTCGCGGCCTCTTGGCAGGTGGTCGGCGACCAGGGTCGGCAGGCCGATCCCGAGGTTGACGTACGCCCCATCGGGGATGTCGCGGGCAACCCGCGCCGCGATCTGCTTCTTGTCGAGCTTCTTCATCAGGCAGCCTTCCGCATTGAGGGGGCGACGCGCACCACGCGCTTGACGAAAATGCCCGGAGTCACGATCGACTCCGGATCCAGGGCGCCGAGTTCGACCGTCTCGCGCACCTGCACGACGGCGCATCTCGCCGCGCTCGCCATGATCGGGCCGAAGTTTCGCGCGCTCTTGCGATAGACCAGGTTGCCCCAGCGGTCGGCGCGCTCCGCCTTGATGAGTGCGTAATCGGCGTGGATCGGGTATTCCAGCACGTAATCGCGATCGCCGATGCGCCGGGTCTCCTTGCCCTCCGCGAGGCGCGTGCCGTACGCGGTCGGCGTATAGAACGCGCCGATCCCCGCGCCCGCCGCGCGGATGCGCTCGGCGAGGGTGCCCTGCGGCACAAGCTCGAGCTCAATCTCGCCGGCGCGGTACAGCGCGTCGAAATGCCACGAATCCGCCTGGCGGGGGAAGGAGCAGAGGATCTTGCGCACGCGCTTCGCTTTGAGCAGGGCGGCGAGGCCGGTGTCGGCGTTGCCGGCATTGTTGTTCACTATGGTGAGTTCGCGGGCCCCTTGCGCAACGAGCGCGTCGATCAGCTCGGCAGGCATGCCGGCATTGCCGAACCCCCCGATCATGATCGTTGAACCGTCCGGAATATCGGCCAGCGCCGCTTCCGGACTTGCAAAGAGCTTGTTGACCATCGGCCAGAAATTATCGCATCGCGCTTTTTTCCCTCGGTCAGCCGGTTCCTAAGAAGGCACATTTATTTGGCTTTATAACCGATTGATTTATATGACAGTGAGGTGATGATATCTACTGGTAAAAAACACAGCTAAGTGGTTGTCCCGGCGGGAAAAATTCACTTGACCTCGGGTTCTCTTTGCCCTTAGAGTGGTAAAAGGTAGGGAAAAGTGGCAGGAAAAGCCATATGGGTGGAGGGTTTCATGGAGCGGCGGTCATTACGCTCGACGCCAAGGGTCGCGTCGCTATTCCTACGCGCCATCGCGACGCACTGCTCGATGGCGGCAAGTCTCTCGTTGTCACCGCGCATCCGGACGGTTGCGTGCTGATTTACCCGGCAAACGAGTGGGAGCCGGTGCGGCTGCGCGTCGAGGCTTTTCCGAGCTTTCATCCCCAAGCGAGCTGGTGGAAGCGGTTGCTGCTCGGTTTTGAGGAGCACCTGACGCCCGACGGCTCGGGCCGGATCCTGCTTTCGCCGGCTCTGCGACTACACGCCAAGCTCGAGCGCGAAGCCATGATGGTCGGACAGGGACGATATTTCGAACTGTGGGACTCGGGCGTGTGGGCGGCAAAGCTGGGCCATGCGCTTTCCGGGGGTGGTGCGCCGCCCCCCGGCATGGAGGATTTTTCCCTGTGAGAGAGGCCGATGCACCGGCCGGTCCTCGCCGCCGAGGCCATCGAGGCGCTCGCGGTGCGCGCCGATGGCATCTACATCGACGGCACGTTCGGCCGGGGCGGGCACAGCCGCGCAATTCTAGATCGCCTCGGCCCGCAGGGAAGGCTGGTGGCTCTCGATCGCGATCCGCAGGCGAGGGCTGCGGCACGCGAGCTCCGCGACGGCCGCTTCATGTTCCTCAAGCACAACTTCGGGACGCTGAGCGCAGCGCTGGATGCGGCTGGCGTCCGATCGGCCCACGGCATGCTCTTCGACCTTGGCATTTCCTCGCCGCAGCTCGATGACCCGGCACGCGGATTTTCGTTCCGCGCCGACGGGCCGCTCGACATGCGGATGGATCCGGGCGAGGGCGTGTCTGCGGCGCAATGGCTCGCGACGGCAGAAGAACAAGAAATCAGGAGGGTGATCCGCGACTATGGGGAAGAACGGTTTGCTAAACAGATTGCAGCGGCGATTGTTGCTGCTCGGAGCCGCGGGCCCATCGTCCGCACCCGCCAACTGGCCGATCTCGTGGGTCAGGCGGTCCGCACGCGGGAGCCGGGCCAGGACCCGGCGACGCGTACCTTTCAGGCTTTACGGATTCACCTCAATCGGGAGCTTGAGGAAGTGTCGCTGATGCTGCCCCAGGCCGTGGCGCGGCTAGCAAGTGGCGGGCGCCTCGCGGTGATCAGCTTTCAGTCGCTCGAAGACCGCATCGTCAAGCGCTTCATGCAGCACGCCGCGCGTCCCGATGTGCCACGTGAATTGCCGCTGCGTGCCATCGAAATGCCACAACCCGCGCTCAAGCTGATCGGACGAGCGATTCGTCCGTCCGCTGCGGAGACCGCGGCAAATCCGCGCGCGCGCAGCGCCACCCTGCGGGTGGCCGAACGCACCGCGGCCCCTTACATTCCTTCCCCCTACAGAATCGAGCCCGACGCGCGGTGGCGAAACTGAATCTCCTCCTCCTCGCGGTTCTCGTCGCCTGCGCGATCGGGCTCGTCAGCTCTCAGCACAAGGCGCGCAAGCTGTTCTCGGAGCTTGAACGGGAGCAGAACCGTGCCCGCGATCTCGATATCGAGTACGGCCGGCTGCAGCTCGAGGCGAGCACCTGGGGACTGCATTCGCGGGTGGAGAAAATCGCCACCGGCACGCTTCGCCTGCGCACGCCCGAGCCGAGGCGCGTCCGGATCGTTACCCCCGGGGCCGCGCGTTGAACGCTGCGACGCAGGGCCTGGTGCGCCTGCCGGTCTGGCGCGCGCGGTTCGTGCTTGCGGCGCTGCTGGCGGCTTTCTGGGTGCTTGGCGCCCGTTCGCTGTACCTGCAGGCGCTGCAGACCGACTTCCTGCAGGAGAAAGGCGACGCGCGCTACTCGCGCCTCATCGAAGCGCCCGCGACCCGCGGCCGCATCCTTGATCGCAATGGCGAGGCGCTCGCCGTGTCCACCCCGGTAAAATCGGTCTGGGCGATCCCGGCCGACGCGGAGCTCTCCGGCGCCGAGCGGCGCAAGCTCGCATCCCTGCTCGCCCTGGAACGCAATGAACTTGCGAAGAAGCTCGCGGACACATCGCGCGATTTCGTCTATCTCAAGCGTCAGGTGTCACCGGATATCGCGGAGAGCGTCGAGGCGCTCGGGTTGAAGGGCATATACCAGCATCGCGAATACCGGAGGTACTACCCTGGAGGTGAAGTAACGGCTCACGTAATCGGCTTCACCGGGGTCGACGACGCCGGTCAGGAAGGCATCGAGCTCGCGCACCAGGCGAGCCTCGGCGGCAAGCCGGGAAGCCGGCGCGTCATCAAGGACCGGCTCGGCCGAATCGTGGAGGACGTGGAGTCGATCCGCGAAGCGCAGGACGGACGCGACCTGACGCTGTCCATCGACAGCAAGATCCAGAATCTCGCCTTTGGCGCGCTCAAGACCGCAGTCGCGCAGCACCATGCCAAGGCCGGCGCGATCATCGCGCTCGATGTGCGGACCGGCGAAGTGCTCGCGCTCGCCAATGTGCCTTCGTACAATCCCAATAACCGCGCCAATCTCAGCGGGGCGCAGCTGCGCAACCGGGTCATCACCGATCTGTTCGAGCCGGGCTCGACGCTCAAGCCGTTTACGCTTGCGCTGGCAATCGAAAGAGGAAAACTGACGCCGGCAACGCTGGTGCAGACCGCTCCCGGCCACCTCACGATCGCGGATTACACCATCCACGATACTCACCCTGGCGGCACGCTCAACGCGGCGCAGGTGCTGCAAAAATCCTCGAACGTAGGCATGGCGAAAATCGCCCTGTCGATGCCGCGCGAAGCGATCTGGAACCTCTTCAGGCACGTCGGCTTCGGCACCGCGCCCCAGCTCGGATTCCCGGGCGAGGCGGCGGGAAAGCTGCGCCATTACCGCAGTTGGCGGCCCATCGAGCAGGCGACGATGGCGTACGGAATGGGGATTTCCGTGAGCCTGGTGCAGCTGGCGCACGCCTACACGGTGTTCGCCCGCGACGGGGAATTGGTGCCGCTTAGCCTGGTCAAAACCGGCACGGCTGCCCGCGGCGAGAAGCTGTTGTCCACCGAAACAGCGCGCGCTATGCGCGCGATGCTCGAACTCGCGGTGCAGCCGGGGGGGACGGGGCCGCGCGCCCGCATTATGGGATGGCGCGTCGCGGGCAAGACGGGGACCGCGCACAAGCAGGAGAACGGCGGCTATGCGCCCGATAAATTCGTTGCTTCGTTTGTCGGTTTCGCGCCCGCATCGGCCCCCCGAGTGGTGGTCGCGGTAATGATCGACGAACCGTCGGCCGGAGAGCATTACGGCGGCATAGTGGCCGCACCGGTGTTTGCGCAGGTGACGCAGGGTGCGCTGCGCATGATGGGCGTTCCGCACGACGCGCCGCTTGAGCCGCTCGAAACGCCGGCCGAGGGCGAGGAAGCGAAGGAGAACACGTGATGGCCTCGGCGGAGCTGTGGGAAACCTGGAGCTCTTCGCGCGCCTCGCTGCCCAAGGCGCGATGATCCAGCGGCTTTCGTCCGACAGCCGCCGCTGCGCGCCCGGGGTCGCGTTTTTCGCGTATCCGGGCGAGACGGCGGACGGCCGTGCTCACATTCCCGATGCGATCTCTCGCGGGGCCGCGGCCGTGCTCTGGGAGGAGCAAGATTTCTCCTGGCGCAGCGAGTGGCGGGTACCGAACCTCGCCCTGCCCAGCCTCAAGCTCAGCGCGGGCCCCATCGCGCACGAGTTTTACGGCCGGCCGTCGGAGGCGCTGTGGGTATGCGGCGTAACCGGCACGAATGGCAAGACATCGTGCAGCCAATGGATTGCTGCGCTGCTCGAGAAGAAGCAGATCAAGACCGGGATCATCGGCACGCTGGGCAGCGGCTACCCTGGCGCGCTGGCAGAAGCTCTGAATACCACGCCGGATGCGTTGGAACTGCATCGCATGCTGAAGGCGTTTCTGGCCGGCGGGGCGAAATGCGTGTCCATGGAGGTGTCCTCGCACGGCCTCGCCCAGGGCCGCGTCAACGGGGTTGCGTTCGGCTGCGCGCTCTTCACCAACCTCTCGCACGACCATCTGGACTACCACGGCTCGATGGAAGCCTATGCCGCAGCGAAGTCGCGCCTGTTCGACACGCCGGGACTGCGCACCGCGGTGCTCAATCTCGACGATGGGGTCGGCTTGCAGCTCGCGCAGCGGCTCACCGCCCGCGGTGTGCGCACGATCGGCTATAGCCTCGAAGCGTCCGCTATCGCGCCGGGCAGCGCGGCCGAATTCATCGCCGCGCACTGCATTACCGCTCAAACTCTTGAGCTTCGTTCGAGCTGGGGCAAGGCCACCGGCAGCGTCAGCCAACTGGGACGATTCAATCTTTCGAACGCCCTGGGAGTCCTCGGCTGCCTAGTGGCGTACGGCGTGCCGTTTCATGAGGCGGTCGAGCTCCTCGGCGCATTGCCGAGCGTTCCCGGCCGCATGCAGAAAATCGGCGAGCGGCCTCTGGTGGTGGTCGATTACGCGCATACGCCCGATGCGCTGGAAAAAGTGCTGCAGGCACTGCGTCCGGTGGCCGAAGCGCGCGGCGGGCGGCTTGCAGCGGTGTTCGGGGCAGGCGGCGACCGTGACGTCGCGAAGCGCCCGCGGATGGGCGCCATCGCGGCGCGTCTTGCGGACCATGTGATCGTCACTTCGGATAACCCGAGGAGCGAGGACCCGCTGGCCATCATTGCGGCCGTCAGCGCGGGCATTGCCGCGATCCACGAAACTGAGCCGGATCGCGCACGGGCGATCGAGAAAGCGGTCAGCGAAGCCGCGCCGGCGGACGTCGTGCTGATCGCGGGAAAGGGGCACGAAAACTATCAGGAGATCGCGGGCAAGCGCCTGCCGTTCTCGGACGCGGCCGTGGCAGGCGCCGCGCTGGCGCGACGGGGAACTGGATGATGAGCCTCGCTGAAGCGGCCGCCGTGCTGGGCAGCAGAGCAGGTGACGGCAGCGCCGCGTTCACCGGCGTGTCGACCGACACGCGCAGCCTGCAGCGTGGCGACCTGTTCGTCGCGCTGCGCGGCGAGCGCTTCGATGGCCATGCTTTCCTCGACCATGCGAAGAGCGCTGGAGCCGCAGGCGCGCTGGTCGATCGCGGCTACACCGGCAAAGCGCCGCTTCCCGTGATCACAGTGGCGGACACCAAGCGCGCGCTCGGCGACCTTGCCCGCCACTGGCGCGCGCGGTTTTCCCCGGCGCTGATCGCCATCACCGGATCAAACGGCAAGACGACCGTGAAGGAAATGCTGGCCGCGATCCTGCGCCGTCATGCCGGCACTGATGCCGTGCTTGCGACCACGGGAAACCTGAACAACGACATCGGCGTGCCGCTGACCCTGCTGCGCCTGCGGCCGGCGCATCACTGGTGCGCCATCGAGCTCGGCATGAACCACAAGGGAGAAATCGCTAATCTCGCCGGCATTGCCCGCCCTACCGTGGCGCTCGTCAACAATGCGCAGCGCGAGCACCTGGAATTCATGCGCTCGGTAGACGAGGTCGCGGTGGAGAACGCCAGCGTATACGCTGCATTGGGCGACGACGGTGTCGCCGTCGTCAACGCGGATGACGCCCACGCGGCGCTTTTCCGACAGCAGGCGGGGCAACGGCGCCTGGTCGATTTCGGCCTGGGGGCGGCGAGCGTTACCGGCCGCTACGCCTTGCACCCGCTCACCACCGAGATTCGCGTCACCACGCCGGCGGGCGAGGCGCACGCGACCCTTGCGATCCCGGGCCTGCACAACGTGCGCAACGCGCTCGCCGCTGCAGCCTCTGCGCACGCGGTCGGCGTGCCGCCAAAGGCGATCGGCGAGGGCTTGGCCGCGTTTCGTCCCTACGTCGGGAGGCTGCAGGTCAAGCAGGCCAGTGGCGGCACCACCGTGATAGACGACAGCTACAACGCCAATCCGGACTCGGTGCGCGCCGCGATCGACGTGCTCGCCGCGTGCCCGGGGCCTACGGTGCTGGTGCTCGGCGACATGGGCGAGGTGGGGGCACACGGGGCCGATTTCCACCGGGAAATAGGGTTCTACGCGCGCAGCAAGGGGATCTCCAATCTCTTTGCGCTCGGCGACGCAATGCGCCATGCAGTGGAGGCTTTCGGCCCGGGAGCGCGGCATTTCGCCGATGTCGACGAGCTCGCCCGCAACGTCAGTGGCAGGACGGTTCTTGTCAAGGGTTCGCGCTTCATGAAGATGGAGCGGGTGGTGGCTGTGCTGGCCGGCGGCGGCTACCAAGGGGGTCACTGAATGCTTCTCGAGATCGCGCAGTGGCTGGCGAAAGACGTACGGGTATTCAACGTCTTCAACTACATCACGCTGCGCGCCGTGCTCGCCTGCCTTACGGCGCTCGCGGTCTCGCTGATCCTCGGGCCTTACATGATCCGCAAGCTGACGGCGTACAAGATCGGCCAGGCGGTGCGCGAGGAGGGCCCGCGCTCGCATCTGACCAAGGCCGGCACACCGACGATGGGCGGCGCGCTGATCCTGGTTTCCATCTGCCTCACCACGCTGCTGTGGGGCGATCTCTCCAACCGGCTGCTGTGGGTGGTGCTTCTCGTCACGCTCGCATTCGGCACGATCGGCTGGATCGACGACTACCGCAAGGTGGTGCAGCACAATCCGAAGGGGCTTTCCGCCAAGGCCAAGTTTTTCTGGCAGTCGGTAATCGGACTCTCTGCCGCCGCGTATCTCGCCTATCTCGCGCAGGGCGTTCCGGCCCTGAACGAGCTGATCGTCCCATTCTTCAAGCTCGTAGCGTACCCGCTGGGTCCGATCGGTTTCATCGTGCTCACCTACTTCGTCATCGTCGGTACTTCCAACGCCGTAAACCTCACCGATGGCCTCGACGGCCTGGCGATCATGCCGACCGTGATGGTGGGGAGCGCGCTCGGCATTTTCGCCTACGTGGCCGGGCACGCGGTGTTCTCCAAGTATCTCGGGCTGCCCTACATCCCAGGCGCCGGCGAGCTGGCGGTGATCTGCGGGGCGCTCGCCGGCGCCGGGCTCGGCTTCCTGTGGTTCAACGCGTACCCGGCGGAGGTGTTCATGGGCGACGTCGGCGCGCTCGCATTGGGCGCCGCGCTCGGCACCATTGCCGTGATCGTGCGCCAGGAAATCGTGCTGTTCATCATGGGCGGGGTGTTCGTGGCCGAGACCCTGTCGGTGATGATCCAGGTGCTGTACTTCAAGTGGACCGGCGGAAAGCGGATTTTCCGCATGGCGCCTCTCCATCACCACTACGAGCTGGAGGGGTGGAAGGAGAGCCAGGTCGTAGTGCGCTTCTGGATCATCACCATGATGCTGGTCCTGTTCGGACTCTCGACTCTGAAGCTCCGATGATGCGAGAGCCCCTCTTCAACCTGCTGCCGCGACCCGAGCCGGTCGCTCTCACCGGGCGGCGGGTTCTAGTGCTCGGCCTCGGCGACACCGGGCTTTCGGTCGCGCGCTGGATAGAGCATCAGGGCGGCACGGTGCGCGTCGCCGACACGCGCGAATCGCCGCCGCGAAGAGGTGATTTCGCGGGCGAGCTGCATACCGGCCCGTTCAGCGCGGCGCTGCTGCAGAGCATCGACCTGCTGTGCCTCAGTCCCGGACTTCCGCTCGCCGACCCCTTGGTGCAGAAAGCATTGCAGCTGGACATCCCGGTCGTCGGCGACATCGAGCTTTTTGCCTGGCATGTGCGGCAGAAGAGCCGCGTGCTCGCGGTCACCGGAACCAACGGCAAGTCGACCGTGACGGCGCTCGCCGGCCATCTCCTGCGCAAGGCGGGCCTGGACTGCGAAGTCGCCGGCAACATCGGGCCGGCGGTTCTCGATGCGTCACTGAGGCGAACCGGACCACCTGCGGCCTGGGTGCTTGAGTTGTCGAGTTACCAGCTCGAGACGACCTGGTCGCTCGACCCGGAAGCCGCCGCGATGCTCAACCTCACGGAGGATCACCTCGATCGATACGCGGGCCTTGCCGAGTACGGCGCCGCCAAAGCGCGCATCTTCATCGGCTCGGGTATCCAGGTTCTGAACCGTGGCGATCGCCGCTCCCTCGCCATGGCGCAGTCCGGCAGAGCACGGATTACGTTCGGCCTCGATGCGCCCGCTGCCGGCGAGGATTTCGGCGTGGCCGCAGGGGTGATGGTCCAGGGCAGGACCCCGCTTCTGCGCGTCGATGAGCTGCCGATCCGCGGCTGGCACAACGTCGCCAATGCGCTCGCCGCCTGCGCGTTGGCGCGGACGCTGGGCGTTTCGCATCAGGCGCTCGCCGAAGGGCTGCGCAGTTTCCATGGTCTTGCGCACCGCCTGCAGCTCGTGGCGAGCCGAAATGGCGTCGATTGGTATGACGATTCGAAAGGCACCAACGTCGGCGCTACGGTCGCCGCGCTGCGCGGCCTGGGGAAGAAGACGGTTCTGATCCTGGGCGGCGACGGCAAGGGCCAGGATTTTTCGCCGCTTGCCGAGCCGGTTTCTCAATTTGCACGCAGGGTCCTGCTGATCGGCCGCGATGCGCCGCGCATCGCGGCGGCGCTCAAAGGCAGCGGCGTGCAGCTCGAGGACTGCGGCTCTCTCGAGGAAGCGGTCGAGAAGGCGCTGCGCAATGCTGCGCCCGGCGACGCCGTGCTCCTGTCACCAGCCTGCGCGAGTTGGGACATGTTCCGCGACTATCGTCATCGCGGCGAGGTATTCGCCGCCACGGTGAAGAGGCTGCTGGCGTGAGCCGCACGTATGTCTTCGCGCGCAGCGCGCCGAGCGCGGAATACGACCGTTCGCTCGCCTGGGCCGCCCTTCTGCTGGCTGCCACTGGCCTGGTGATGGTGTACTCCTCTTCCATCGCGACGGCGGAGGCGAGCGGGTATACCGGAAACAACGCCGCCTGGTTCCTGGCGCGCCACGGCCTGTTCCTCGCGGTGGCCCTGCTTGCCGCCATTACGGTATTCCTGGTGCCGGCGCGGCTGTGGCAGCAGGCGGCGCCGGCGTTGTTTCTTGGCGGCGTGGCGCTTCTTGTACTGGTGCTGATCCCGGGATTCGGACGCGAGGTGAACGGTGCCCGGCGCTGGCTCGACCTGCCGCTATTCAGCGTGCAGCCCTCCGAGCTCATGAAGCTCGCTGCCGTGCTCTACGCCGCGGACTACACCACCCGCAAGCACGGCGTTCTGAAGAAATTCAGGCGAGGCCTGCTGCCGATGCTGGCGGTCATGCTGCTCGTCTCGTGGCTGCTGCTGCGCGAACCCGATTTCGGCGCGTTCGTCGTCATCGCGGTGACCGCATTCGGGATCCTGTTCCTGGGCGGAATGAACGGGCGGCATTTCGCCGCGCTGCTTGGCATGCTGGCCGCCGGCTTCGCGCTCCTGGTGGTTGTGTCGCCCTACCGCATGCAGCGCATTTTCGGCTTCATGGATCCCTGGTCAGACCCGTTCGGCCGCGGTTATCAGCTCTCGCATGCGCTGATCGCGTTCGGTCGTGGCGAGTGGCTTGGCGTCGGGCTGGGCGCAAGCGTGGAAAAGCTCCATTACCTGCCCGAAGCCCACACTGATTTCCTTCTCGCCGTGATCGCAGAGGAGCTCGGCTTCGCGGGCGTCGCCCTCGTGATCGGGCTGTTCATCTGGATCGTGGCGCGCGCCTTTGCGATCGGTCGGCAGGCCACCTTGCACCAGCGTCACTTTGCGTCGCTCGCCGCGCAGGGCATCGGCATCTGGATCGGCTTCCAGGCGCTCATCAACATGGGCGTCAACATGGGCTTGCTGCCGACCAAGGGGCTGACGCTGCCGCTGATGAGCTACGGCGGCTCGGGTTTGCTCGCGAACTTCGTGGCGCTCGCGATCCTGCTGCGCATCGACTGGGAAAACCGCCAGCTGGCACGGGGGCTGCACGCGTGAGGCGCACCCTCCTCATCGTGGCAGGCGGCACCGGCGGCCACATCTTCCCGGGACTGGCGGTCGCCGAACAGGTGCGCGCCGCCGGCTGGGAAGTGGTCTGGATGGGGGTGCGCGGCGGCATGGAAGAGCGCTTGGTGCCGCCGCACGGGTACCGCACGGCATGGATCCGCGCGCGCGCCGCGCGCGGCAAGGGCCTGCTGCAAAAACTCCTGCTGCCCGCAAACCTGCTGTTTTCCTTCTGGGAAAGCGGCCGGCACCTGCTGCGGCTGAAGCCCGACGTCGTGCTCGGTCTGGGCGGCTATGTCGCCTTCCCGGGCGGCATGATGGCATCGCTGCTCGCCCGGCCGCTCGCGCTGCATGAACAGAACGCGATCGCCGGGCTGGCCAACCGGGTGCTGGCCGGTGTCTCGGACAAGGTGATGGTGGCATTTCCCGACGCCCTGAAAAAGGCCGAGTGGACCGGCAACCCGGTGCGGGCCCAGATCGCCACCATCGCCCCGCCCGAGCAGCGCTACGCGCGCCGCGAAGGACCGATCCGCCTGCTGGTGGTTGGCGGCAGCCTTGGCGCGCAAGCGCTGAACGAGGCGGTGCCGAAGGCGCTGGCGCTTCTCTCGCCGCGTCCCGTAGTGCGGCACCAGGCCGGCGAGAAGCACCTCGAGTCCTTGACCGGCCAGTATCGCGCCTCGGGCGTGCAAGGAGAGCTGGTGGCCTTCATCGACGACATGGCGCGCGCCTACGCTGCCGCGGATCTGGTCATCTGCCGTGCCGGGGCCGTGACGATCGCCGAGCTCTCGGCCGGGGGCATGGCAAGCATTCTGGTGCCGTTTCCCCATGCGGTGGACGACCACCAGACGGCGAACGCGAGGTTCCTCGCCGACCGCGGCGCGGCGATCTTGCTGCCGCAGCGCGAGCTCACCGCGGAACGGCTTGCGGCGCTGATCCGCTCGCTCGATCGCCCGCAGCTGCTCGAGATGGCAAAGCAGGCGCGCGCGCTCGGCAAGCCTGATGCAGCGCGGCTGGTTGCGGCGCGCTGCATGGAACTCGCCAAATGAAGCACAAGGTCAGGCGGATCCATTTCGTCGGCATCGGCGGCGCAGGCATGTCGGGCATCGCCGAAGTGCTGGTCAACCTCGGCTACCAGGTCAGCGGCTCGGACCTCGCCGTCAATACCGCCACCAAAAGGCTCTCGTCGCTCGGCGTGCGGCTGAGCTTCGAGCATCTGCCGGCGAATGTGGAGGGCGCCGATGCGCTCGTCGTGTCCAGCGCAGTGCGGCCGGACAACCCGGAGGTGATCGCGGCGCGCTCACGGCGCATCCCGGTCGTGCCGCGCGCCCTCATGCTCGCCGAGCTGATGCGCCTAAAGCAAGGCGTGGCCATTGCCGGGACGCACGGCAAGACGACCACCACCAGCCTCGTGGCGAGCGTGCTTGCGGAGGGCGGGCTTGATCCCACTTTCGTGATCGGCGGCCGCCTGACTGCCGCCGGTTCGCACGCGCGGCTCGGCGGCGGCGATTTCATCGTCGTCGAGGCGGACGAATCGGACGCCTCCTTTCTGCACTTGCAGCCGGTGATTGCGGTGGTCACGAACATCGATGCCGATCACATGGATACCTATCAGCATGACTTCGCGCGCCTGAGACAGGCGTTCGTGCAGTTCTTGCAGAACCTGCCTTTCTATGGCAGCGCGGTGCTCTGCGCCGACGATCAGCACGTCCGCGAGATCCTGCCATTCGTGTCCAAGCCGGTGCTCATGTACGGCACCTCGGCCGACGCCTCGGTCCGCGCCGAGGCAATCGAGCACGACGCCGGCCGGATGCGCTTCAAAGCGCGCCGCGACAAGGCCGCGGCGCTCGAGGTCACGCTCAATCTGCCGGGGCGCCACAACGTGCTCAACGCGCTAGCGGCCATCGCGGTCGGCACCGAGATCGGCGTTGCGGACCGGGCGATCCTGAAGGCGCTCGCCGAATTTCACGGCGTGGGCCGGCGCTTCCAGCGTTACGGCGAAGTCGCGCTTTCCGGGGGCGGCTCGTTCACGCTGGTGGACGACTACGCCCATCATCCGGCGGAAATGACGGCGACGCTCGAGGCTGCGCGCGGCGCTTTCCCCGGGCGCCGAGTTGTCCTCGCGTTCCAGCCGCACCGCTACACGCGGACGCGGGACCTGTTCGAGGACTTTGTAAAGGTGTTGTCCACCGCCGACGCGCTGCTGCTCGCCGAGGTTTATCCGGCCGGGGAGGCGCCGATCATTGCCGCAGACGGCCGCTCGCTGGCGCGCGCCGTGCGCGTCGCCGGCAAGGTCGAGCCCGTATTTGTGGAAGACCTCACCACGCTGCCGCAGGCCATCCTGCGCGTCGCGCAGAGCGGCGACGTCGTCGTCACGATGGGTGCCGGCTCGATCGGCAACGTCGCCGCGCAACTGACATGAACATGGCCGAACCTCTGCATTTCCATGGATTGCGCGGCAACCTCAGGCGCGATGAGCCGATGTCGCGCCATGTCAGCTGGCGGGCGGGCGGGCGCGCGCGAGTCTTCTACGTGCCGGCCGATCTGCCGGACCTCGCTTCCTTCCTGCGCCAATTGCCGGCGGCGGAGCCCGCGCTGTTCGTCGGCCTTGGCAGCAACCTGCTGGTGCGCGACGGCGGATTCCCGGGGACGGTGATCCTGATGCATGCCGCTACGCGGCGTCCGGAGCTGCGCGACGGCCGCATTTACGCAGAAGCCTGGGTGGCCGCTCCCAAAGTGGCGCGTTTTGCGGCAATGCATGCCCGTCAGGGGGCTGAATTTCTTGCCGGCGTTCCCGGCACCGTCGGCGGGGCGCTGGCGATGAATGCCGGCTGCTACGGCGCCGAAACCTGGGACATCGTCGAGCAGGTCCTCACTGTGGACCGTGAAGGCGCCTTCCACACCCGGCGCAAGCCCGAGTTTGAGATCGGCTACCGCCATTGCGCCCTGCCGCAGGCGGAATGGTTTGCTGCCGCTTGGTTCGAGCTCGAAAGCGGCGATGGCGAAGCGGCGCGCGCCAAGATCAAGGAGCTGCTGGCGCGCCGCATCGCGACGCAGCCGCTTTCACTGCCCAACGCCGGGAGCGTTTTCAGGAATCCTGCGCACGACCACGCCGCGCGCCTGATTGAGTCCTGCGGGCTGAAGGGTCTATCGCGCGGCGGCGCGCGCGTGTCCGAGAAGCATGCGAACTTCATCGTCAATCCCGATGGAAAGGCCAGCGCCGCGGACATCGAATGGCTGATCCTCGAGGTCAAAAGAATCGTGCTGGAAAAGAAGGATGCCGATCTGGTCCCCGAGGTGCGAATCGTGGGTGAAGAGAAATGACGCCGGCAACGGGTTTCGGAAAAGTCGCGGTGCTGCTGGGCGGCCGCTCGGCGGAACGCGAGATCTCGCTCATGAGCGGCAACGCCGTGCTCAAGGCCTTGCGCGCGAAAGGCGTGGACGCGCACCCCTTCGATCCGGCGGAGCGCGATCTGTTCGATCTCCGGCGCGAAGGCTTCGCGCGCTGCTTCATCGCGTTGCACGGCCGCGGCGGCGAGGACGGCACGGTCCAGGGCGCGCTCGAAGTGCTCCGCATGCCTTACACCGGCAGCGGCGTGCTGGGCTCGGCGGTTGCCATGGACAAGTGGCGCACCAAGATGATCTGGCTAGCCAACGGCCTGCCGACGCCGCGCTACCGGATTCTCGCAGCCGACGACGACTGGAATGCCATCGCGCAAGAGCTGGCCCTGCCGTTGATCGTCAAGCCCGCGAACGAAGGCTCGACGCTCGGGCTGACCAAGGTTACGTCGGCCACGCAACTGCCGGCCGCCTATCAATTGGCCGCTGTCAAGTACCGCGATCTCGCGCTCGCCGAGCAGTTCATCGACGGTCCCGAGTACACCGCGAGCATCGTCGCGGACGCGCCGCTGCCGTTGATTCGAATCGAGGCGCCTCAGGGCAACTACGACTACCAGAACAAGTATTTCACCGACGACACCAAGTACCACTGCCCGTCGGGCCTGCCCTCCGAAAAGGAAGTGGCATTGCAGGCGCTGGCGCTGAAGGCGTTCCGGGTGGTCGGCTGCCTGGGCTGGGGCCGTGTCGATCTGATGCTCAATCGCCAGGGCCGAGCGTTCCTGCTGGAAGTCAACACCGTGCCCGGCATGACCGACCATTCGCTGGTGCCGAAGGCGGCGCGCGCCGTGGGCATGTCGTACGAGGACCTGTGCCTGAGAATCCTGGAGGCCGCGCATGTGGGATAACCCGCGGCTGCTCAACTCGGCGGCCGGGCTGCTGGTCGTCGTCGCCGCGCTTCTGTTCGCGTTCGCGGGATTGCAGTTCCTCGTTCACTCGCCGCTGTTTCCGATCAGGGAATTGGAGGTCGATCACGGCCTGAAGCACGCCACCCGGCAGCAGATCGAGGCGGCCGTGCGCGCCAGCATCGCCGGCAATTTCTTCGCCGTCGACCTGTCCGCCATTCGGGCCGCCATCGAGCAGTTGCCATGGGTCAGGCGCGTCACGGTGCGCCGCGTCTGGCCCGACCGGATCGAGGTTTCGGTGGAGGAGCATGTTGCGCTCGCGCGCTGGGGCGACGAGGCGCTGGTCAACACCTACGGCGAACGTTTTCCCGGGCGCAGCCAAGCCCTGCTGCCGGCGTTCCTCGGGCCCGCCGGGACCGAGCAGGAAGTGGCGAGGCGCTACGCGCATTTTGCCAGCCTGGTGGCGCCGCTGGGCACCAGTCTCGAGCGGGTCGTGCTCACGCCGCGTTACGCGTGGCAGCTCAGGCTCGCCAGCGGCCTGAACATCATGCTCGGGCGCGACGCGGACTCCGCCGAGCTCCGGCTCGCGCGCTTCGTCGCCGCTTATCCCGAGACGCTCGGCAGGATCGCCCGCCGTCATGCCTACGTCGACCTGCGTTACCCGAACGGGTTCGCATTGCGCACGCCGGAGCTGAGGGGCTGAGGGCCGATGCCGAAAGACAACAAGAACCTCATCGTGGCGCTCGATGTCGGAACCTCCAAAGTGGCTTGCCTCGTCGCGGAGCTGCGCCCCGATGCCTCGCTCGAGATCCTGGGCATGGGAGGCCACGAGTCGAAAGGCCTGAAGAAAGGCGTGGTGGTGAACATCGAGGCCACCGTCGGCGCGATCCAGCGCGCCCTGGAGGAGGCCGAGCTGATGGCGGACTGCAAGATCAGCTCGGCGTTCGTCGGCATCGCCGGCAGCCACATCCGCAGCTTCAATTCCACCGGAATGGTCGCGATCAAGGATCGCGAGGTGAGCGCGCTCGACGTCGAGCGCGCGATCGATACCGCGCGGGCGGTCAACATCCCGACCGACCAGCAGATCCTGCACGTGCTGCGGCAGGAATTCATCATCGACGGCCAGGAGGACGTGCGCGAGCCGATCGGCATGTCGGGAGTCCGCCTGGAAGTGAAGGTGCACATCGTCACGGGCGCGGTATCGGCGGCGCAGAACATCGTCAAATGCGTGCGGCGCTGCGGGCTTGAAGTGAACGACCTGATCCTGCAGCCGCTCGCCTCGTCGCGCGCGGTGCTGTCGGAGGATGAGAAGGACCTGGGTGTCTGTCTGCTCGATATCGGCGGCGGCACGACCGACATCGCCGTGTTCACGCACGGCGCGATCCGCCATACGGCGGTGATCCCGATCGCCGGCGACCAGATCACCAACGATATAGCGATGGCACTGCGTACGCCGACGCCGGATGCCGAGAACATCAAGATCCGGCACGGCGTGGCGCTGCGCCAGCTTGCCAACGCGAACGACATGATCGAGGTGCCGGGCATTGGCGAGCGCGCGCCGCGCTCGATGTCGCGGCAGACGCTGGCGGAAGTGATCGAGCCGCGGGTCGAGGAGCTGTTCTCGCTGGTGCAGCAGGTGCTGCGCGAGTCGGGATTCGAGGAGCTGCTGTCCTCGGGAGTGGTGCTGACCGGGGGCTCCTCGGTAATGCAGGGCATGGTCGAGCTCGGCGAGGAGATCTTCCACATGCCGGTACGCGTGGGCGTGCCGCGCTACACCGGCGGACTCGCCGAGGTGGTACGCAACGCGCGCTTCGCCACCGCGGTGGGATTGGTGGTGGAAGGCGTGGCGCAGGTGCAGCACGGGCAGCTTTCGCGCCAGAGCGGCTCTTTCCGAGCCGCGCTGGCGAGGATGAGGGAGTGGTTTCAAAGAAACTTTTGATGTCCCAACGGCAAGGAGAAAACAACATGTTCGAGATCGTAGACAGCCAGGCAACAGGGCCGATCATCAAGGTGATCGGAGTCGGCGGCGCGGGCGGCAACGCCGTCAATCACATGATCGAGCAGGGCGTGGAGGGCGTCGAGTTCATCGCCATCAATACCGACGCGCAGGTGCTGTCGCGCAACAAGTCGCGCAACCAGATCCAGCTCGGCACGAGCGGGCTCGGGTCGGGCGCCAGGCCCGAGGAAGCGCGGGCGGTCGCGGTTGCCGAGCGCGAGCGCCTGGAGGAGGCAGTTGCCGGCGCGCACATGGTGTTCATCACCGCCGGCATGGGCGGCGGCACCGGCACTGGCGCAGCGCCCGTCATCGCCGAGGTAGCGCGCTCGCTTGGCATTCTCACGGTCGCGGTGGTGACCAAGCCATTCACCTTCGAGGGCTCCAAGCGCATGAAGACCGCCGAGCAGGGCCTGGAGGAACTTGCGCCGCACGTCGATTCGCTGATCGTCATCCTCAACGACAAGCTCGAGGAGGTGCTCGGAGAGGACGTGACGCAGGAAGACGCATTCAAGGCGGCCGACGACGTGCTCAATAACGCGGTCGCCGGGATCGCCGAGATCATCAATCTGCCCGGATTGGTGAACGTCGACTTTCAGGACGTGCGCACCGTCATGTCGGAGCAGGGCATGGCGATGATGGGCTCGGCGGTAGCGAGCGGCATCGACCGGGCTCGCATCGCCGCGGAGCAGGCGATTGCCTGCCCGTTGCTCGAGGGCGTCAACCTGGCCGGCGCGCGCGGGGTCCTGGTGAACATCACCGCCTCGCGCCCCAGCCTCAAGCTGCGCGAGACCAAGGAGGTGATGAATATCATCCGCACCTTTGCCGCGGAGGACGCCACGATCATCTACGGCGGCGTGTACGACGATGCGCTGGCCGACAACCTGCGCGTCACGGTGGTTGCCACCGGCCTCGGACTGACTGCGGCCGCGCGCCAGCCCAAGCCCCAGCTCGTGCACTCGCAAAAGACCGGAACTGACAACATGCCGGTCGGCGGCGCGGTGGACTACAGTCGGCTGGACCAGGTGCCGGCGGTCATCCGCCGCAACCGCGCTTCGACGGTCGAAGCGCTGCAGCAGTCGGGCGTCGACAAGTACGACATCCCGGCTTTTTTGCGCAAGCAGGCCGACTAGGCCTTCCTGCTTGTCGGTTCCGTTACAATCCGCTGCTCGCATGTTTCGCCAACGCACTCTGAAATCCCTCGTCAGCGCCTCCGGCGTCGGGCTCCACACCGGCCAGAAGGTGCGCATGACGCTGCGGCAGGCGCCGCCCGACAGCGGCATTGTTTTCCGGCGCGTCGACCTGACGTCGCCGGTCGACATTCCGGCACGAGCAGACCTGGTGGGCGAAACTAGGCTTTCCTCGTGCCTGGTGCGCGAAGGAGTCAAGATCTACACCGTCGAGCACCTGATGTCCGCGCTTGGCGGCCTCGGCGTCGACAATGCCTATGTCGACCTGGACGCGCCCGAGGTGCCGATCATGGACGGCAGCGCCGCGCCGTTCGTCCTTCTGGTGCAGCAGGCCGGCATCACGGAGCAGGGGGCGCCGAAGCGCTTTTTGCGCGTCACGCGGCGGGTTGAAGTCAAGGATGGCGACAAATGGGCGCGGCTCGAGCCCTACGACGGCTACAAGCTCGCGTTCTCGATCGAGTTCAAGCACCCGGTGATCGAGCGCTCGACGCAGTCGGTTGCCGTGGACTTCGCCGAGACGTCGTACCTGAAAGAGATCGCGCGGGCGCGCACTTTCGGCTTCATGCACGAAGTCGAAGACCTGCGCGAAAGCGGGCTCGCGCTGGGCGGCGGCCTTGACAACGCGCTGGTGTTGGACGAATACCGGGTCCTCAACAGCGACGGCCTGCGCTTCGCCGACGAATTCATCCGCCACAAGCTGCTCGATGCGATTGGCGATCTGTACCTCCTCGGTCGGCCGCTGCTTGGCGCCTTCAGCGCACACAAGTCGGGCCACTCGCTCAACAACAGGCTGCTACGCGCGCTGCTCGCGGACGGCGCCGCGCTGGAAACGGTAACCTTCGAGCGCGCAGAGGAAGCGCCCGCCGGCGTCGCCCGGCTCGTCGCCCAATTCGCCTAGGTGCTGCTGGTCCGCATCATCGGATTGCTGACCGCGATCGCGCTCAGCACCTCGGTGCTGCTGTGGCTGATGACCGGCGAGCGCAAATGGCTGACCCTGGCCTGGCGGATTTTCAGGGTCGCGGTTTTCGTGGTGTTGCTGATCCTGCTGCTCTTTCTCGGGGAGCGGCTCCTGCAGGGGGTGTAGGGCGGGTTGCTCCGCGCCGCTGCAGAAGCGTCCGCAGCGCTTCGCGCGCTGGGGAATCTGTCATGCTTTCGTAGAGATTCCGCAAGGAATCGAGCGTACGTGTGGATAAATGCGCACTTTTTTGCGACGCAACACCGTCCTTAGTTGTCCTGTTTGGTTGCACCCTCACTGAAACTGAATTAACCTGCCAGCGCCGCTCGGACAAGTAGCGGCACAGGGATGGAGCCAGCAATCTGAGCTTGGCCGCAGCCGCGGAATTTGCGGCGACGAGGATCACCTCTCCGTCCCTGAAGTTGGCTGCGCGGGCCTGGCGCGCTAGGTCCAACGGGAGGAAGTCGGTAACGAGCCCGGCGAGCGCGCGAATGTCTCGCGCTTTCGCGAGGACGGGTTGCAATTCACCCTCGGCCGCAAGAATGCGGTCGAGTCTGGGAAGTCGCACGGGAGTAGCGTGCTCGGAAGGGAGAGTCGTGCAGATTATCCTGATCTCTGACCGTCTGGCCAAGGCACGGTCAGTGACGCTTTCGCTGCGCCACTTGGTGGGCAGCGCGCTCCTCGCCGTCGCTTTGCTCGTCGCCGGGACCGCCGCGCTTTACTGGATCTCGCTGCGCTACGCGGCGGAGCTGCGCATTCCGGTGCTGCAACAACTGGTGCTCGCCGCCCAGGAATCCGAGGCGGAGCGGGCGCGCAGCTTCGTGCAGCAAAACCTGAACGCGATGGCAGTCAAGCTCGGAGAAATGCAGGCCCAGCTCACGCGGCTCGATGCTCTCGGGGAGCGTCTTTCCTCGCTCGCGGGGATGCGGCCGCAAGAGTTCCGCCTCTCCGAGGCTCCCGGACTCGGCGGCGCCGCCCCCACGCTCATGCCGCCGCAGAACCTTTCGCTCGCCGACTTCAACGAGAAGCTGCTTACGCTCTCGCGGGAGGTGGAAAGCCGCAATGACATGCTTGGCGTGCTGGAAGCGCAACTCTTCGAGCAGGCGGTGAAGAAGAAACTCATGCCGACCATGCTGCCCGTGGCCGCTCCGTACAACGCTTCCGGATTCGGCAAGCGGATCGATCCTTTCAACGGGCAGTGGACGATGCACGAGGGCATCGACTTCCTCGCCGACGCCGGCTCGCCCGTCGTCAACGCCGCGGCGGGCGTGGTGCAGTTTGCAGGCTTCCACCCGCAGTACGGCTACGTCATCGACATCGATCATGGCAACGATCTGGTGACGCGGTATGCGCACCTGTCCAAGCTGTTCGTGAAGGAAGGCGACGTCCTGCAGCGCGGCCGCCGCATCGCCCTCACGGGCAACACCGGCCGCTCGACCGGTCCGCACCTGCATTTCGAAGTCCGCTTCCGCGGCGCGGCGCAGAACCCTGCGAAGTTTCTCGTTCTTTCCAACGCCGTAGCGCACACGCAGTAGCGGCGCTGCCCTCGGGGTCCGCTCCGGGGCGTGATAAAATTGCGCATTTTTCGGGGGTTGTAACGCCTCGCCCCCGAGTTCATGAAGATCATCGACTTCCTCCGCAAGCTCCTCGAGGTTCTCTGGAGCGTCCCGACGCGGCTGTTCGGCAGCCGTAACGAGCGCCTGCTCAAGCATTATTCGGGTGCCGTCGCACAAATCAATGCGCTGGAGCCTGAAATCGCCAAGCTGCCGGACGCTGCCTTGGCTGCGAAGACCGGTGAGCTGAAAAAGCGCTACTCGGAGGGCGCGACCCTGGAGCAGCTGCTGCCCGAGGCTTTCGCGGTAGTGCGAGAGGCGGCGAAGCGCACGCTGCGCATGCGCCACTTCGACGTGCAGTTGGTCGGCGGCATGGTGCTGCACGACGGCAAGATCGCCGAGATGAAGACCGGCGAGGGCAAGACACTGGTGGCGACGCTGCCCGCGTATCTCAACGCGCTTACCGGCGCCGGCGTCCACATCGTCACGGTGAACGACTATCTTGCGAGCCGCGACGCTGACTGGATGGGCAAGATCTATCGCTTCCTGGGCCTGAGCGTCGGCGTGAACCTGCCGCACATGGAGCCGACGGACAAGAGGAAGGCCTACGCGGCGGACATCACCTACGGGACCAACAACGAGTTCGGCTTCGACTATCTGCGCGACAACATGGCGATGCACGTCGACGAGCGCTTCCAGCGCGGGCTGCATTACGCCATCGTCGACGAGGTCGATTCGATCCTGATCGACGAGGCGCGCACGCCGCTCATCATCTCCGGCCAGGCCGAGGACCGCACCGAGATCTATTACCGCATGAACGAGGTGCCGCCGCTGCTCACGCGCCAGAAGGAAGAGCGAAAGCAGGGGGAACCCGAGGCGCCCGGCGATTTCTTCGTCGACGAGAAGAACCACCAGATTGTCCTCTCGGAGGCTGGACACGAGAAAGCGGAGCAGATCCTCGCCCGTATCGGCCTGCTGCCGGAAGGCGCGAGCCTGTACGAGCCGGCGTACATCAACCTGGTGCACCAGCTGTATGCGGCGCTGCGCGCGCACCACCTGTTCCATCGCGACCAGCATTACGTGGTGCAGGACGGCCAGGTGGTCATCGTCGACGAGTTCACCGGCCGGCTGATGCAGGGAAGGCGCTGGTCGGACGGCCTGCACCAGGCGGTGGAGGCGAAGGAGAGCGTGGCGATCCAGAACGAGAACCAGACGCTCGCCTCGATCACCTTCCAGAACTATTTCCGCATGTACCGCAAGCTCGCCGGCATGACCGGCACTGCGGACACCGAGGCGTACGAGTTCCAGCAGATCTACGGCCTCGAAACGGTGGTGATCCCGACGCACATGGACATGATCCGGGAGGATCGGCAGGACCAGGTGTACCGCACGGCCAAGGAGAAATACCACGCCGTGATCCGCGACATCAAGGGCTGCTACGAGCGCGGCCAGCCGGTCCTGGTGGGCACCACTTCGATCGAGAACTCGGAGCTGCTTTCGGGGCTGCTCGGCAAGGACAAGCTTCCCCACCAGGTGCTCAACGCCAAGCAGCACGCGCGCGAAGCCGAGATCGTCGCCCAGGCCGGGCGGCCGAAGATGATCACCATCGCCACCAACATGGCGGGCCGCGGCACCGACATCGTGCTCGGCGGCAGCGTCGAGAAGCAGTGCGAGCTGATCGAAGCCATCGAGAACCTGTCACCGGAGGAAAAGAAGCTGCGCGCCGACAAGCTGCGCGGCGAGTGGCAGGCGCTGCACAACCAGGTGGTCAAGGCGGGCGGCCTGCACATCATCGGCACCGAGCGCCACGAGTCGCGGCGCATCGACAATCAGCTGCGCGGCCGCTCGGGCCGCCAGGGCGATCCCGGCAGCTCCCGCTTCTACATGGCGCTCGAGGATCCGCTGCTCAGGATCTTCGCCGGCGACCGCATCAACCGGATCATGGTGATGCTGAAGATGCCCGAGGGCGAGGCGATCGAGCATGCCATGGTGACCCGCTCGATCGAGAGCGCGCAGAGGAAGGTCGAGGCGAGGAACTTCGACATCCGCAAGCAGCTCCTCGAGTACGACGATGTCGCCAACGACCAGCGCAAGGAAATCTACGCGCAACGCAACGAGATTCTTGATGCAAAGGACGTTTCCGCCCTGGTGACGAGGCTGCGCGCCGGCGTCATCACGGACATTTTCCGGCAGTTCGTGCCCGAAGAATCCGTCGAGGAGCAGTGGGACATGGCGGGCCTGGAGACAGCGCTCAAGGCCGAGCTCCATCTCGAGCTGCCGCTCCGCGGCTGGCTGGAGGCGGAGCCGGAGCTAGATGACGAGGGGTTGCTCGAGCGCGTTACCGAAAAGGCGCACGAGGCCTACCAGGCCAAGGTCCCGGTCGGCGCCGAGGAGTCATTTCGCCAGTACGAGCGTTACGTGACGCTGCAGGTTATCGATGCGCACTGGCGCGAGCACCTCGCCGCGCTCGATCATCTGCGCCAGGGAATTCACTTGCGCGGGTACGCGCAGAAGAACCCCAAGCAGGAGTACAAGCGCGAGGCGTTCGAGCTGTTCGGCGCGATGGTCGAGGCGGTGAAGCTCGAGGTGACGAAGACTCTGACCGCGGTCGAGATCCGTACTCGGGACGACTTAAAGCCCGACGATCAACAGCATGTGGAGAACATAACGCCGCAACATCCGAGCTCCGGCGGCATGCTGGAGGCAGAGCCGGATTACGGTGGCAACGGCGATGTCGCGCTCGCCGAGGCGGCGACCAAGAAGAAGGCGCAGCCGATCGTGCGCCACACGCAGAAGGTCGGCCGCAACGATCCCTGCCCCTGCGGCTCGGGCAAGAAATACAAGCACTGCCACGGCAAACTGACCTAATGGCGGTCAATCTAGCGCCGCCCGACCCGGCGTCGCTTCATCCCGTTCGCGGCGTCGAGCTCGGCGTTGCGATGGCCGGGGTGCGCAAGCCGAATCGCAAGGACCTGCTGGTGATTCGGCTGGCAGCCGGTTCGGCCGTAGCGGCCGTGTTCACGCAGAACCGCTTTTGCGCGGCGCCAGTCGTCATCGCCAAGAGGCACCTGCGCAACGCGGTGCGCGCCCTGGTGGTCAACACCGGCAACGCCAATGCCGGGACCGGACCCGAGGGATTGCAGCGCGCGCTGCAGGTCTGCGAGGCGCTTGCGCACCATCTCGGCTGCGAGCCGCGGGAGATCCTGCCGTTTTCCACCGGTGTCATCATGGAGCCATTGCCGGCGGAACGGATCACCGCGGCGCTGCCGAAGGCGCTGCTCGACAAAGGTGACTGGCTGTCGGCCGCCGAGGCGATCATGACGACCGATACCCTGCCGAAGGCTTTTTCCCGCAAGCTCCGCCTTTCGACGGGCGACGCCACGGTGACGGGCATTGCCAAAGGGGCGGGCATGATACGCCCGGACATGGCGACGCTGCTCGCCTTCGTATGCACCGACGCCGGCGTGCCGCGCAAGGCGCTCGAGCGCGTCGTCACTGTGGCAGCGGAGCAATCCTTCAATTGCGTGACCGTCGACGGCGACACGTCGACGAACGATTCTTTCGTCGTGGCGGCGACGGGGCAAGGGCCCCAGGCGTCCTCCGGGCGCGACTTGCTGGAGCTGCAGATCGCGATCACAGCGGTTGCGCAGCAACTTGCGCAGGCCATCGTGCGCGACGCAGAAGGCGCGACCAAGTTCGTCACGATACAGATCGACCGCGGCCGCAGCGCCGAGGAATGCCGGCGCGTGGCGTACACGATTGCGCATTCCCCGCTCGTGAAAACGGCATTTTTCGCCTCGGATCCGAACCTGGGCCGCATCCTGGCGGCGATCGGAAATTCAGGTGTGCCGATCGAGGCCGACAAAATAGATCTTTATCTCGACGACGTGCTGGTTGCCGCGGGGGGCAGCCGCCATCCTGCATATCGCGAGGAGCAGGGCGTGGCGGCAATGAGAAAACCGGAATTCAAGGTGCGCGCGGTGCTGAATCGCGGCAAGGCGGCCGCCACGCTCTGGACTTGCGACCTTTCCTTCGACTACGTGAAAATCAACGCCGAATACCGGACCTGACCCCGATCACGTGAGCAGCGACCTAGAGAAGATTCTCGAGCGCCTCGAGCAGCTCCTGCTCCCGCCTCCCGCGCCGACCGATTGGGCGGCGAGCGTCGCGTATCGCTGGCGCTCGAGCGGCCGGCGCGGCGCGCCCGGCTGGCTGCAGCCGGTGCGGCACGTGCACCGGATCCGGCTCGCCGACCTGCGCGGCATCGACCGGCAGATCGAGCGCGTCGAGCAGAACACGCGGCAGTTTATCGACGGCAAGCCCGCCAACAACGTGCTTCTGACCGGCGCGCGCGGCACCGGCAAGTCGTCGATCGTGAAAGGCCTGCTCGACAAGTACAGCAAGCAGGGCCTGCGCCTCATCGAGGTGGAGAAAAACGACCTCGTCGACCTGCCGCATATCGTCGATCGCATCGCCTCCCGCGTCGAGCGTTTCCTCCTGTTCTGCGACGATCTGAGCTTCCACGGCGCCGAGGACGGGTACATCGCGCTGAAGGTGGCGCTCGACGGCTCGATCTCGACCACCTCGGAGAACCTGCTCATCTATGCGACGTCGAACCGCCGCCACCTGATGCCCGAGTACATGGGGGAAAACCTCGAGACCAAGTATGTCGGCGAGGAAATCCATCCGGGCGAGACGGTAGAGGAGAAGATTTCGCTCTCCGAGCGCTTCGGACTGTGGGTCACGTTCTATCCCTTCGACCAGGACGAGTACCTCGACATCGTTGCGCATTGGCTGAAGACGTTCGGCTGCGGCGCGAGGGAGATGGACGCGGCGCGCGAAGAGGGGCTCCAATGGGCGCTGCAGCGCGGCTCGAGAAGCGGCCGCGTGGCTTACCAGTTCGCGAGGGATTGGGCGGGCCGGCATTCCAAGAAACGCTGAACTCGTCGAAGTTGCTGCGGCCGTGATCCAGCGCGCGGACGGCGCGTTCCTGCTGGCGCAGCGGCCCGCGGGAAAGGTCTATGCCGGCTACTGGGAATTCCCCGGTGGCAAGTTCGAGCCCGGCGAGCCGGCCGTCGGGGCGCTCGCGCGGGAGCTCCACGAGGAGCTCGGCATCGAGGTGCGGCGCGCCTATCCGTGGCTCACGCGCGTTTTTGCCTATCCGCACGCCACCGTGCGCCTCAACTTCTTTCGCGTCACCGAATGGGACGGCGAGCCGCGTCCGAAGGAAGACCAGGCGATCGCGTGGCAGGCGTTGGCCGCGCCGCTGGCGGAGCCGATGCTGCCAGCGAACGCTCCGGTGCTGGCGTCTCTCGCGCTTCCGGCGGAATACGCGGTCACCGATGCGGCGCAATTCGGTACGCGGCAGATGCTGGCGCGGCTGGAGCGACGCCTCGAGCAGGGCTTGAAGCTGCTTCAGGTGCGCGAGCCCGGATTGGCGAGCGAGGAGCGGCGCCTGTTCACGCGGCAGGCGCTCGATCTGGCGCATCGTTATGGCTGCAGGGTGCTCGTCAAGTCGCTGTTTCCTGGGGCCGACGGCGTGCACTTCACCGCGGCCGAGCTGATGCGCCTGCAGGCACGGCCGACGCAGGTCCTCGCCGCAGCCTCATGTCACAGCCGCGAAGAGCTGCAGCGCGCGATGCAGCTGGAGCTCGATTTCGCGGTCCTCGGGCCGGTGAAGCGCACTGCCTCGCACGCAGCCCAGCCGGTTCTTGGATGGAAGGATTTTGCGACGATCGCTCGCGGCGCGAGCCTGCCGGTTTACGCGATCGGCGGCCTGAAGCGTGCGGATCTCGAGGCAGCCTGGCGCGCCGGCGCGCACGGCCTGGCGATGATCAGCGGGAGCTGGACCTAGAAGGAGAGTCGGGATCGGAGCCGGGATTCTCCTCCGGGGCGGGCTCCTGCTCGGGGACCCGGTAGCTCTCCGAGGCCCAGAGGCCGAGGTCGATCATCTTGCAGCGCTCGCTGCAGAACGGCCGCCACTCGTTCTGGGGGCCGAAGAGCGCCGGCGCGCCGCAGCGCGGGCAAGGCAGCTTCCTTACAGATTGCAAAACGTGAGCTCGAAGCCGACGTCCCAGTCGGCAATGCGCGGCCGCGGATCGTCGCCGTTCTGCGCGAGGAAGCGGATATTGAGGACGTACTTGTTGGCGCTGATTTCCGGCACGCAGGGCGTTTCGGCATCGAGGCGCACGCGCAGCATCTGCGCCGTCTTGCCGCCGAGCATCTGCTGGTAGGTGCCGAGCGCCGCGTTGTGCGCCTGCGGCTTGCCCGATTCCCGCAGGATGCGCAGGACGATCGCGGTGCCGTCACGCAGCGGGTGGAGCGGTCCGGTCCATGCGGCGAGCTGGCCGGTCCGCTCCTCCGCCTGCCGGTGCAGCCAGTAATGATAGGAAGGCAGGTCGAATTCGCAGGCGCCGCCCGGGATGACGGTGCGCTGCTTGATCGACATCAGCCAGTCGTTCTCGCGCAGGTACTGGCCGATCTTGCCGGTCATGGAGAACAGCGCCGCCGACGCCTGCTCGATGTCGCGCAGCACGCTCGCCAACGCCTCTTCCGCGATCTCCGGGTTGTTCCTGAACGACAGCAGCACCTGCTTCTGGCGTTCGAGCTCCTGCAGCAGGTCGGACTTCAAATCGGCGCGGCTCGAGACTTCCATGATCTCGAACAGCGTCAGCAGCGCCATGTGGTGGTCGTGCGGATCGGTGCGCGCGATGAAGTGCCGGGAACGCTCGAACAGGTCCTCCAGGCGCAGCAGCGTGCGGATACGCTCGTTCAGAGGATATTCGTACGTGATCACGGAGGCAGCAGCGCTTGGCAGGATCAAAAAGTTGGGCGGATTCTGAGCGATTTGCGCTCGCAGCACAACCTAGCCTCTGACGTTGTGGATCATTTTCTCGTATCGCGCATGCAGTGCGGCGACCTGTTTCCGCAGCGCATCAAGCGTGCCGCTGTTGTCGATGACGTCATCGGCCGCCGCGAGGCGCTCGGCGCGCGACGCCTGCGAGCGCAGGATCGCCCGTATCTCGCTTTCCGAAAGCTGGCTGCGCGCGTGCACGCGCGCGACCTGCGTTTCCTCCGGGGCGTCGACCACCAGCACGCGGTCCACGCGCTGCCGGTAATCCGGGGATTCAACGAGCAGCGGCACCACATGCACGACATAGGGCCCACCCGCCGCGGCGATGCGCCGCTGCGATTCTTCTCGGATCAGCGGATGCAGCAGAGCCTCGAGCGCCCTCCTGGCCGCGGGGTCGGAGAAGACGCGCTCGCGCATCTTCTTCCGGTCCATGGCGCCGGATGCGGCGATGAACTCCGCGCCGAACAGCCTTTCAAGCTGCGGCAACGCCGCGCCCCCGCGCTCGGTGAGCTCGCGCGCGATGGCGTCGGTGTCGACGACGCTGGCGCCGAGGCGGGCGAACTCCTCGGCCGCCGCGCTCTTGCCGCTGCCGATGCCTCCGGTCAGACCGATCACAAAGCTCACAGCCTCTGCACGTACCACCGCACGATGGGATCGCCCCAGTAGAGCGCGACCACGCCTGCGATCGCGAGATACGGTCCGAAATGAAAGCGGAACCCGGCGTCCCAGCGGCCGCGCGCCGCGAACATTTGCAGCGCGCCGAAGGCGAGGCCGACGAGCGAGGAAAGCAGGATCACCAGCGGCAGCATCTTCCAGCCCAGAAACGCTCCCACCGCGGCGTTCATCTTGAAGTCGCCGTATCCCATGCCTTCCTTGCCGGTGACCAGCTTGTAGCCCCAGTAGACCAGCCACAAAGACAGATAGCCGGCCGCGGCGCCGATCACCGCCTCGGGCAGCGGGACGAAGGCCCCTGCGACGTTCAGGACCAGCCCGATCCAGACCAGCAATAGCGTCAGCGCATCGGGCAGGAAACCGGTTTCCTGGTCGATGAACGCGAGTGCGATCGTGAACCAGACGAACAGCGCCGCGCCAAGCGCGGCAAGCGAGGGCCCGAAGCGCCACGCGGAATAGGCCGCAGCGAGTCCGGCGAGCAGCTCGACCACGGGGTACTTGATGCCGATGCGGGCGCCGCACGCAGAGCATCTGCCGCGCAGCGCGAGGTAGCTAAGCAGCGGAATGTTCTCGCGCGCCGTGATGGCATGCCCGCAGCCGGGGCAGCGGGAGCGCGGCACGACGAGGTTGTAGGTCTCCTCCTTGACGGGTTCCTGCCCTGCGAGCTCGGCGCATTCGGCCCGCCACTCGCGCTCCATCATCTTCGGCAGGCGATGGATGACGACGTTCAGGAAAGAGCCGATGCACAGCCCGAGCGCCAGCGCAACCCAGGGCAGCACGGCTGGCTGAAGGAGCCAGCCGAGGGCGCTCATTGCCTAAACGGCCTGGCCGATCTTGAAGATCGGCAGGTACATCGCTATGACCATGCCGCCGATCAGCGTGCCGAGGACCACCATGATCATCGGCTCCATGAGCGAGGACAGCGCCTCGACCGCATCGTCCACTTCGGCCTCGTAGAAGTCGGCGACCTTGCCGAGCATGCCGTCCAGCGCTCCCGTTTCCTCGCCGATCGAGCACATCTGGAGCACCATCGAGGGGAACACGTTGGCGTTCTGCATCGCCACGGTGAGCGAGGTGCCGGTCGAGACCTCGGCCTGGATCTGCTTGGTGGCCATGAGATAGATGTAGTTGCCGGATGCGCCGCCGACGGAGTCGAGGGCCTCCACCAGCGGCACGCCCGCGGCGAACATCGTGGCGAGCGTCCGGGTCCAGCGCGCAATGGTCGACTTGCGCACGAGGTCCCCGAACACCGGCATGCGCAGCATCAGCCGGTCCATGAAGACCTGCACCGCGAGCGAACGCTTCCAGGCTTGAAGGAAGCCGTAAATACCGCCAATGATCACCGGGAAGATGATGTACCACCTGGTCACGAACCAGTCGGAAATCGCCATCACGATCAGCGTGGGCGCCGGCAGGTCGGCGCCGAAGTTCCTGAACACCTCCTTGAACGCCGGGATCACGAAAATCATGATCACCGCGGTGATGATGAATGCCACCGCGATGATCGCGATCGGGTAGAACAGCGCCGACTTGATCTTCGACTTGATGGCCAGGATCTTCTCCTTGTAGGTCGCCAGGCGCTCGAGCAGGTTTTCCAGAATTCCCGCCTGCTCGCCCGCCTGCACCAGGTTGCAGTAAAGCGCATCGAAGTACAACGGGTACTTGCGGAACGCCGCGGCGAGCGACGAGCCGGTCTCGACTTCGGTCTTGATCTCCAGCAGCAGCTTCTGCACGGCTGGGTTGGAGGCGCCCTTGCCGACGATGTCGAACGCCTGCAGCAGCGGCACGCCGGCCTTCATCATCGTCGCGAGCTGCCGCGTGAACAGCGCGAGATCCTTTTCGGTGACCCTGCCGCCGCCGCGGATCCTCTGCTTCTTGACCTTCTGCACCAGGATGCCCTGCCGCCGCAGGGTGGCATTGACCGCGGTCTCGCTGACCGCGCGCAGCTCGCCGCGAATGATCTTGCCGGCCCTGTCCTTGCCTTCCCAGAGGAAGATGAATTCCTTGGGCCCCTTTATTGCTGCTGCTGTTGCCATATGACCGGGCGCTCCCGCTTGTTGGAGCCGATAATGCCCCCCGGGGAGACGTTTGTAAAGGCTGAAATACCCGCTCTAAGCCTCTGAGGGCTCGGCGTTTTCGACCGGCTCGACCGGCCGGAAGATACGCACCGTTTTCACCGTCCGGCCCTGGGCGTGCACGATTTCCATCGGCACGCTGCCGATCTTGACCGCAACGTCGGCCTCGGGGATGTCCTGCAGGTACTCGACGATCAGCCCGTTGAGGGTCTTCGGTCCGTCGGTCGGCAGATTGAGGCCCAGCGCCCGGTTGATGTCGCGCACCGGCATCGCGCCCTCGGCGGTGGCGGTGCCCTGCTCGTCCCAGGCGAGCATCGGCGCCGCCGAGGGCAGCGAGGTGGTGAACTTGCCGATGATCTCCTCGATGATGTCCTCGAGCGTGACCAGGCCCATCAGCTCGCCGTATTCGTCGACCACCAGCGCGACGCGCTCCCTGTTTTCCTGGAAGTACTGCAGCTGCGCCAGCGCCGGCGTGGTCGAGGGCACAAAGTAGGGCTCGACGAGAAGCCGCTCCAGCGCCGGCTTGTCGAGCTCGCCGGTGCGCAGCAGCGCCAGCACCTTGCGCAGGTGAAGCACGCCGAGCACCTCGCCGAGCGCGTCGCGGAACACGGGCAGCCGCATGTGGTAGCTGGTGGCGAGCTGGTGGGAGATGGTCTCCAAGTCGTCGTCGAGCTTGATGGCCTCGATGCGCGCGCGCGGCACCATGATGTCCTGCACCGTTACCGCGCCGACATCGAACAGGTTGAGCAGGATCGACAGGTGCTTTTTCGGCATGAAGCTGGAGGACTCGAGCACCAGCGTGCGGATCTCCTCGGCCGAGAGCTTGGGCGTATCCATGTTCGGATCGGTCGGGATCCGCAACAGCCAAAGCAGCGGCCTCACGAACAGGTTCACGAACCAGGCGGCGGGCACGAGAAGGCGCAGCGTCGCCTTGAGCGGGTACGAGAGCAAAAGCGCGGTGCGCTCCGGATAGGTTGCGCCGATGACCTTCGGCGTGATCTCCGAGAAGATGATGATCAGGAACGAGATCACCAGCGTGCCGATGGCGTAGACGATCTTGTCCTCGCCGAACAGCCTGATCGCGATGAAGCTCGACAGCGAGCTCGCCGCCACGATCACCAGCGTGTTGCCGATGAGGATGCCGCCGAGCAGGCGGTCGGTGCGCTTGAGCAGCTCGGCAACGCGCACGGCCGAGCGGTGGCCTTGTGTCACCAGGTGCTTCAGCCGGTATCGGTTGATCGCCATCATCGCGGTCTCGGCGATCGAGAAGAACGCCGACAGCAGCAGCAGCGCGACGAGCGCCGCCACCTGCCAGCTCAGCGGCCATTGTTCGTGCATCTCAGCTCCGATGCAGAATCACTTCGAGAACGAAGCGGCTGCCCGGATAGGCGAGCATCAGCATGATGAAACCGGTGAGCGTCCAGCGCAAAGCGGTGCGCCCCCGCCAGCCGTAAAGCCAGCGCCCCGCGAGCAGCAACGCGAAAACCAGCCAGGACAGGACCACGAACAGCGTCTTGTGGTCGAAGCGCATGGCGCGGCCGAGAAAGGACTCCGAATAGGCAATGCCGACGACAAAGGTGACTGTCAGCACGGCAAACGCCGCGCCGATCAGACGAAACACGAGGCGCTCCAAGGAGAGCAATGGCGGCACATCGCGCAGCGGCCCCTCGAGCCATGCGCCGCTCTGTGCCGTTCCGTGCGCGGCGTGCAGGCGCCGCTCGACCGAAGAAATGAGCAGCGCATGGAACGTCGCGACGACGAACAGGCTGTAGGCAAGCATGCCGAAGAAAAGGTGCAGCCGGAATTCGAACGAGACGGGATCCGGGCTCGCTCGACCCGAGAAGAATGCGGGCAGCGGCGCACAAAGCGCAGCGGCGGCGAGCGCCATCGGATACACCAGCTCTATCCGATAGAAGAGGCCTTCGACCCAGCAGATGAGGACGGCCAGCCACATCATGACCGAGAGCGCCTGCGCGAAGCCGAAGCGCAGCTCTGCCGCGGCGAAGATCTGCGAGTAGAGCAGCGCGCCGTGAATTCCAAGCGCGACCAGGATGGCGCCGCGCTCCCACGGCCGCAGTCCTGTTGCCGGCGTACGGCGTCGCCAGCGCGTGTCCCAGAAATGCCACGCCAGCCCCAAATACACGGCCGAGGCAAGGACGTGAATTACAATGTCCGGCACCTCTTCAGTTTATCACCCCATGCTAGACAACCTGACCGCGCGGCTGGCGAAGATCGTGAAGCAGATCCGCGGCGAAGCGCGGCTCACCGAAGCGAACATCCAGGATGCGCTGCGCGAAGTGCGCGTCGCGCTGCTTGAGGCCGACGTCGCACTGCCGGTGGTGAAGCACTTCATCGAGGCGGTGCGCGCAAGCGCGCTCGGCGAGGAAGTGATCGGCAGCCTCACGCCGGGGCAAGCCCTGGTCGGCTTGGTGCATCGCGAGCTCGCGCGCCTGATGGGCGGGGCGAAGGTCGGGCTCGATCTGGCGACGCAGCCGCCTGCCGTGATCCTGATGGCCGGGCTGCAGGGCTCAGGCAAGACGACTACCGCGGGGAAGCTGGCGAAGCTTCTCGCTGCCGACAAGAAAAAAGTCGCCCTTGTCTCGTGCGACGTCTATCGCCCGGCTGCGATCGAGCAGTTGAAAGCGGTTGCAGCCCAGGCCGGCGCCGATTTTGTTGAATCAAAATCGGGCGAAAACCCCGTCGACATCGCCCGCCGCGCCCTGGAGCACGCGAAAACGCGGTACTTCGACGTGCTGATCGTCGACACCGCGGGGCGCCTGGCGATCGACGAGGAGATGATGCGCGAGATCGCCGAGCTGCACGCCGTGCTCAAGCCGGTGGAAACGCTGTTCATCGTCGACGCCATGCAAGGCCAGGACGCGGTCAACGTGGCACGCGCTTTCGACGCGCGGCTGCCGCTCACTGGCGTGATCCTCACCAAGCTGGACGGAGATGCCCGCGGTGGCGTGGCCGTCTCCGTACGACAGGTCACCGGCAAGCCGATCAAGTTCGCGGGCGTTGGCGAGATGCTCGGCGGCATCGAGCCGTTCCACCCCGAGCGCATGGCGGCACGGATCCTCGGCATGGGCGACATCCTCGGGCTGGTCGAGGAGGCGCACGCCAGGATCGACCTCGACGAGGCGCAGCGCGTCGCCGAAAAGCTGAAGCGGGGCAGGGGCTTCGACCTGGAGGATTTCAAGGCACAGATCGCGCAGATGAAGAAGATGGGCGGCGTCGCCGCGCTGCTCGACAAGCTGCCGGCGCAGCTCGCGGGGCAGATCAGTCCCGCGCAGCTGCAGGACGACAGGCAGATCCGCCGCATCGAAGGCATCATCAACTCGATGACGCCCGCCGAGCGCGCCGACCCCTCGATCCTCAAAGCCTCGCGCAAGCGGCGCATCGCCGCCGGCGCCGGGGTTCCGGTTCAGGCCGTAAACCAGCTCCTGAACCAGTTCGAGCAGATGCAGAAGATGATGAAGATGATGAAAGGCGGAAACATGGCCCGCATGCTGCGCAACATGAAGGGCATGCTGCCCGGCCTGCGCTGAGCTAGCGCCCGGTGCGCCGCCCGGGGTTCTTGCGGCCGCGCGGGCCGCGCGCATGGGGAGGCGCGCCGCGCCAGGACTTGCCGCCCTGGTGCTGCCGCCCGCTGCTCTGCGACTGACCCTGCTGCTGCGGGTTGCTGCGCTTGCCCAGCGCCTGGACGCGCCGAATGGCCTGGTTAAGGGCTTCGACGTTCTCAGGCAGCTGCTCGCCGGCGAGCGCCTCCTGCAGGCGGCTCAGCGCGAAATTGCGGGATTGCTCGAGGCCGCTGCGGCTTTCCATTTCCTGCCGCTGAATTTCGATGCTGGCGATGAGATCGATGACTTCGTCGGTCGCGTGGGGATGGTGCATTGTTATGATTACGGTAGCACAGATTCTTCCCAAAGGCCTGATTTCTCCCGTATAATCCGCGCCTTTTCGCGGTCCGCGGAGCATTTCCCAATGGTGGTGATTCGACTGCAGCGAGGCGGCGCCAACAAGCGGCCTTTCTATCACTTGGTGGTGGCCGATTCGCGGCGTGCGGCGTCCGGAAAGTTCCTGGAGCGCGTGGGATTCTACGACCCCAAGGCGCCCGAGGGGCGCGAGGCGCTGCGCGTCGACATGGAGCGCGTGAAGCACTGGACCGGCCAGGGCGCGCAGCTCTCCGGCACGGCGGCGCGGCTCGTGAAGCAGTTTGCAAAGAAGGCCGCCTGAGCAGTTGTTAGCGATGGGCCGCGTCGCCGGGTCCTACGGCGTGCGCGGATGGGTGAAGCTGGCGCCGGACCGCGGCGCGGGCGAGGCGCTCGCCGCCGCGAAAGAGTGGTGGATCGGGGCGCAGGCGTACCGAGTTCGCGAGGCAAAGCTGCACGGCGCGGCAGTGGTGGGGAAGCTCGCGGGAATCGAGACGCGCGAGCAGGCCCTGGCTCTGAAGGGATCCGCGGTATCGGTGCGGCGCGGGTCGCTGCCCGAGCCTGGCGAAGGACATTACTACCTCGCGGACCTGGTGGGTCTCGAGGTCGTGAACGAGCGCGGCGAAGCGCTCGGGGTCGTGAAGCGCCTGTTCACCAACGGTGCGCAGGACGTGATGGAACTGGCAGGCGAGCGGACGCGGTTGCTGCCGTGGGTCGCCGCGGTGGTGAAGAACGTCGACCTGGCGAATCGGCGGATCGAAGTCGCCTGGGAGGCGGACTGGTGATCCGCTTCGACGTGGTGACGCTGTTCCCCGAGACGTTCGCCGCGGTGACGGGGAGCGGCATCACCAGCCGCGCGCTGCAGGCCGGACTGTGGCGCCTCGCGACGTGGAATCCGCGCGATTTCACGAGCGACAGCTACCGGACGGTGGACGACCGTCCGTACGGCGGCGGGCCCGGCATGGTGATGCTGGCCGAGCCGCTGGACAGGGCGCTCGAGGCAGCCCGGCAGAACGGGGGAAATGGAAAAACCATTTATCTGTCGCCGCAGGGCAGCAGGCTCGATCACCGCAAGGTGATGGAGCTGGCGAAGGAAAGCGCACTGACGCTGCTTTGCGGCCGCTACGAAGGCGTCGATGAGCGGCTCCTGGCGCGCCGCGTCGACGAGGAGCTGTCGCTTGGCGACTTCGTGCTCTCGGGCGGCGAGCTCGCGGCGATGGCGCTGATCGACGCGGTGGTGCGCCAGCTGCCTGGCGCGCTGGGCGATGAGCAATCGGCGCTCGAGGAGTCGTTCGCGGACGGCCTTCTCGACTGCCCGCAGTACACGCGGCCCGAGGTGTACCAGGGCGCGCGAGTGCCCGAGGAGCTCCTCTCGGGGCACCACGAGAACATCCGGCGCTGGCGGCTGAAGCAGGCGCTGGGGCGGACTTGGCTCAGGCGGCCCGACCTGCTGGCGGCGAGGCCGCTGAGCGAAGAGGAAACGAAGCTGCTGGCGGAGTTCCAGAGAGAGTACAGGAGCTGACATGGACCTGATTCAGACACTCGAGCAGGAAGAGATCAAGCGGCTGGGCCGCGACGTGCCGGATTTCTCCCCGGGCGACACCGTGGTGGTGAATGTCAACGTCGTCGAGGGCGAGAGAAAGCGGCTGCAGGCGTTCGAAGGCATGGTGATCGCCAAGCGCAACCGCGGACTGAATTCCTCGTTCATCGTGCGCAAGATATCGTCGGGTGAAGGCGTCGAGCGCACGTTCCAGACCTACTCGCCGCTGATCGCCTCGATCGAGGTGAAGCGCAAGGGCGACGTGCGCCGCGCCAAGCTCTATTACCTGCGCGCGCGCTCCGGCAAGTCGGCGCGCATCCGCGAGAAAACCGGCGCCGCGGAAGGCGAAACGCAGGAGTAAAAGAAGCATAAAATTCGGGCTATGCGCAGAGAGGCCGCTGCCATCAGCCCGATCACCGGCATCGTCTCGGCGATCCGCGCCGGCGAGATCGTGATCCTGGTGGACGACGAGCAGCGCGAGAACGAGGGCGACCTGGTTTTCGCCGCCGACTTCGTCACGCCGGAGAAGATCAATTTTCTTGCCAAGCACGGCCGCGGCCTGATCTGCATGCCGATCACCGAGGCGCATGCGCAGCGCCTGGGCCTGCGGCCGATGGTCGAGCAGAACCGCTCGCGCCACGGCACCAACTTCACCACCTCGATCGAGGCCGCCGAGGGCATCTCCACCGGCATCTCGGCGCAGGACCGCGCGCTGACCATCAAGGTCGCCGCGGCGCCCGACGCTAAGCCCGAGGACATCGTCCAGCCGGGCCACGTGTTCCCGCTTGTCGCGCAACCGGGCGGCGTGCTGGTGCGCGCCGGGCACACCGAAGCCTGCTGCGATCTCGCGCGTCTCGCCGGACTTTCGCCCGCCGCGGTGCTGTGCGAGATCATGCGCGACGACGGCGGCATGGCGCGGCTGCCCGATCTCATCGACTTCGCCGCCGAGCACAAGCTCAAGATCGGCACCATCGCCGACCTGATCGAGTACCGCAGCCGCAATGAATCGCTGGTGCAGCGCGTCTCGGAGCGCGACATCGAGACGACCTGGGGAAGTTTTCACCTGGTGTCGTATCGCGATCTCGCGCTCGGCTCGATTCACCTTGCGCTCGTGCAGGGCCGTCCTTCGCCGCAGACTGAGATTCTGGTGCGCGTGCACGAGCCGCTGTCGGTGGTCGACCTGCTCGATGCCGGGCCGGGCACGCATGCGTGGGGCGTCGGCGAAGCGCTCGAAGCCATCGGGCAGGCGGGCACGGGAGTGATGGTGCTCCTCAACTGCACGCAAACGAGCGAAGCGCTCGAGGCGCGGCTTGCCGAAACGCGCGCGCCGCGCGGCGGCCGGGGCATGGACCTGCGCCTCTACGGCATCGGCGCGCAGATCCTGCGCGATCTCGGCGTCGGGCGCATGCGGCTGATGGCCGCGCCGCGCAAGATGCCGAGCATGGTGGGTTTCGGGCTCGAAGTCACCGGCTACGCCGAGCTGCCGAAGCGGTAAGGCCGCGATGCGCCTCGGCATCGTCGCCAGCCAGTTCAACGCGGAGGTCTCTCATCGGCTCCTCGAGCGCGCCCGGGCGCAGGCGCAGTCGATGGGCGTCGAGGTTGCCGTCACCACCGTTCCGGGAGCGCTCGAGATTCCGCTCGCTCTGCAGTGGATGGCGCAGAGCGGACGTTTCGACGCCCTGGTCGCGCTCGGCGCGGTGATCCGCGGCGAGACCTACCATTTCGAAGTGGTGGCGAACGAGTCCGCGCGCGGCCTGATGGACGTGGCGCTCGACTTCGGCCTGCCGATCGCCAACGGCATTCTGACCACCGAGGACGAGCCGCAGGCGATGGCGCGCCTCGACAAGGGCGCCGAGGCGGTGCGCGTCGCCGTCGAGATGGCCAAGCTCAAGGCAAGGCTGCATGAAGACGGCTAGGCGCCAGGCGCGCGAGATCGCCCTGCAGGCGCTTTACGCCTGGCAGTTGTCAGGCAGCGACCCGGTCGAGCAGGCACGCAGCCTGGAAGGCTTCGACAAGACGGATGCATCGTTCGTAAACGCGCTCGCGAGCGGGGTGCGCGATCGCGCCGCGGATCTGCAGCGGATCATCGCGCCGCACCTCGATCGCGAGTTCTCCCGGCTCTCGCCGATCGAGCGGGCGATCCTCTACATCGGCGCCTTCGAGCTCGCCGCGCACCCCGAGACGCCGTTCAAGGTGGTGCTTAACGAGGCGATCGAGCTGGGAAAGAGCTTCGGCGCGACCGACGGCCACCGCTTCGTCAACGGCGTTCTGGAGAAGATTGCGGCGGCGCTGCGCCCGGACGAAGTGGCGCGCTCGAGAAAGATCGCCTGAACGAATTCGAGATCATCCGGCGGTACTTCGAGCGCCCGCCGAAGCATGCGGTGCTCGGCGTCGGCGATGACAGCGCGCTGCTCGCTGCCCGGGCCGGTTTCGAGATCGCGGTCACGACCGACATGCTGGTCGAAGGGCGGCATTTCCTTCCGGGCGCGGACGCACGCGCGCTCGGCCACAAGGCGCTCGCGGTGAGCCTTTCGGACCTGGCGGCGACGGGCGCCGCGCCGCGCTGGGCGACGCTCGCCATTGCCCTGCCTGCGGCGGATGAATCCTGGCTCGGGGCGTTCGCGCAAGGCTTATTCGCGCTCGCAGACCGCTACGGGGTCGACCTGATCGGTGGCGATACAACGCGCGGACCGCTTCTCGTGGTCAATGTCACCGCGTTCGGGGAAGTCCCTGCAGGCAGCGCGCTGCTCCGCTCCGGCGCGCGGCCCGGCGACGATATCTGGGTTTCGGGCGAGCTGGGCGGCGCGGCGCTCGCCCTCGCTCACCCCGAGATCGGTGAAGCGGCGAAGCGGCTGCACGAGCCCGAGCCGCGCGTCGCGCTCGGCGAGCGGCTGCGAGAGCTGGCGCATGCGGCGATCGACGTGTCGGACGGGCTGACGGGCGACCTGGCGCACATTCTGGAGCGCTCCCGGGTCGGTGCCGTGGTCCATTACGAGCAGGTGCCGCGGGCGCCGGCTTTCAAGCAGGTCAAAGACGCCGCATTGGAAAAACGCTGTGTCCTGTGGGGAGGCGATGATTACGAGCTGCTTTTCACTGCTCCGCAATCGCGTCGCGCGCCTATAGAGAGTGTCGCAAGGCAATTGAGGCTGGCGCTGTCGCGGATCGGCGCCATCCGCTCCGGCGCATCCTCGCTCGAAGTGCTCGATGCCGACGGCAGGCCGATGTCCTACCGCGGCGGCTTCGATCATTTCGCCGCGCCATGATCGTCTTTCGCCCGAAACCGTCGTTCGCTTTCTCGCATCCTGCGCACGTCATCGCGTTCGGCGCGGGCGCCGGCCTGGTGCCGTACGCGCCCGGCACGGCCGGGACGCTCCTCGCCTGGCCGATCGGCTGGATGCTGGGCGGCAGCCTGCCGGCGAGCGCCGTGCTGGGGCTCATCGTGACGCTGTTCGCGCTCGGCATATGGGCCTGCGACGTTACCGGCCGCAAGCTCGGCATCCCGGACCACAGCTCGATGGTATGGGACGAGATCGTCGCTTTCCTGCTGGTGCTCGCGATCGTGCCGCGCGAACTGGCGTGGCAGGCGGCGGCCTTTGTCCTGTTCCGCCTGTTCGACATCGCCAAGCCGCCGCCGATCCGCTATTTCGAGCGCCGCTATCGCGACGGCTTCGGCGTCATGTTCGACGACATCCTCGCCGCAGCCTACACGCTGATGGTGCTGGCACTGATCAAGCGGCTGTTCTCCTGATGCGGCAGCTCGCGGCAAGGATCGGCAAGCGGCTCAAGGCGTCGCGCGCGATGCTGGTCACGGCGGAATCGTGCACCGGCGGCTGGGTCGCTCAAGCCGTCACCGCGGTCGCGGGCTCGTCCGACTGGTTCGAGCGCGGGTTCGTCACCTACTCCAACGACTCCAAGCGGGAGCTGCTCGGCGTGCGCGCCGATACGCTCGCCCGGCGCGGCGCGGTGAGCGAGGAGACTGCGCGTGAAATGGCATCGGGCGCGCTGCGGCAAAGCAAAGCCAGCCTGTCGGTCGCAGTCACCGGAATCGCGGGACCGGGCGGCGGCACTCCGGCCAAGCCCGTGGGCACCGTGTGCTTTGCGTGGGAGCGCAAGAACGGCCGGCGGCATACCGAGACGCGGCGGTTCGCAGGCAACCGCGAAAGCGTTCGTAAACAGTCCGTTATCCATGCCCTGAAAGGGGTGTTGAAACTGCTTGACGGGGACTGAGCGCAGTCATAAATAGGGGCGATGGCTTCCGTCCGCCCCGCCGCCGTAGCCGGCACGTTCTATCCGGGCGATTCGCGCGCGCTCACCACCGAGCTCGACGACCTGCTCGGCGGCGTAGAGCACCTCGCGCCGCGCCTGGGCTTTCCGAAAGCGCTTATCGTGCCGCACGCCGGCTACATCTATTCAGGGCCGGTCGCCGCGCGCGCTTATGACGAACTCGCCGCGGCGCGCGGCATCGTGCGGCGGGTCGTCATGCTCGGTCCGGTGCATCGCGTCCCGGTGCGCGGCCTCGCGCTGCCGGGTGCGCAAATTTTCGAGACGCCGCTTGGGCGGATTCCCATCGATCAAAAAGCTATCCAGGAAGTCTCTTCGTTGCCGCAGGTTGTAAGCAGCGACCCGGCGCACGCCCTCGAGCATTCTCTCGAAGTGCAGTTGCCTTTCCTGCAAAGAGTTCTCGGCGAGTTTGCGCTGGTGCCATTCGCCGTCGGCATGGCCAATGTGGAAGAGGTCGCGCAGGTGATCGAGCGCCTGTGGGGCGGCCGCGAGACCCTCATAGTGATCTCGACCGATATGTCGCATTACCACGCTTACGAGGAGGCGCGCCGGATCGACGGCGCCACCGTGGAGCGCATCGCTGCCCTGGCGACGGATATCGACCATGACGAAGCGTGCGGCGCCACGCCGCTGAACGGTCTGCTGTCGGTGGCGAGGAGAAGGAACCTGTCGATCAAGCTGCTCGCCGCGTGCAACTCGGGCGACACGGCCGGCGGCAAAGGCCAGGTCGTCGGCTATTCCTCGTTCGCGCTTTACGAAGGCGGCGAGGTGCAGCATGAGGACGCCGGCAGCACGCTCATCTCCATCGCCTCGGGCAGCATTTCCAGCGGGCTGGGGCTGGCCCCCAAGCCGCAAGTCGACGGCGCAGCCTGGCTCGACCAGGTGGGTGCGACGTTCGTCACCCTGCTGCGCGCGGGGGCGCTGCGCGGCTGCATCGGCAGCCTGGAAGCAGCCCGGCCGATCGGCGCCGACGTTGCCGACAACGCGCTGGGCGCCGCGTTCCGCGATCCGCGTTTTCCGGCGCTCAAGCGCGACGAATGGCCTCTGTGCAGCGTCGAGGTGTCGCTGCTTTCGGCGCCCAAGCCGATCCGGTTCGCCGACGAGGACCAGCTGCTTGCGCTGATCCGTGCCGGCGAGGACGGGCTGATCCTGGAGGCCGGGGGCCGGCGCGCGACCTTCCTGCCGCAGGTGTGGGAGAGCATCGCGGATACGCGGCAGTTCCTCGACGAACTCATGCGCAAGGCCGGAGTCCCGGCGGGCACGCGCCTGGCGCGCTGCAGGCTGTCGCGCTACCGCGTGATCAAGTGGAAAGCGGAAACACTGCACGCATGAATCCGCAGACCGGTTACCCGGGCAGATGGTGGCATCGCCTCGAAGACGGCCGCGTCCAGTGCGACCTGTGCCCGCGCGACTGCAGGCTGCACGAGGGCCAGCGCGGCATGTGCTTCGTGCGCAAGATGGAAGGCGGCCGCATGGTGCTCACCACGTACGGCCGCTCCTCCGGGTTCTGCATCGACCCGGTCGAGAAGAAGCCGCTCAACCACTTTTATCCGGGGACCAGCATCCTGTCCTTCGGCACCGCGGGCTGCAACCTGGCGTGCAAGTTCTGCCAGAACTGGGACATCTCGAAATCGCGCGAGATGGACCGCCTGCAGGACCAGGCCAGCCCGGAAAAAATCGCCGACGCGGCCCTCAAGCTCGGCTGCAAATCGGTCGCGTTCACGTACAACGACCCGGTGATCTTCGCCGAGTATGCGATGGACATCGCCGACGCCTGCCATGCGAAGGGGGTGAAAGCCGTGGCCGTCACCGCGGGTTATATCCATGCCGAGCCGCGGCGCGAGTTCTACGCCAAGATGGACGCCGCGAACGTCGACCTGAAGGGCTTTACCGACGACTTCTACTTCAAGATCTGCGGCGGCCACCTGCAGCCGGTGCTCGACACGCTGGTCTACCTGGTGAAGGAGACCGGGGTCTGGACCGAGATCACGACGCTGCTGATCCCCGGCAAGAACGATTCCGATGCCGAGCTCGAAGCCGAGTGCAAGTGGGTCATGCAGCACCTCGGCGCCGACGTTCCGCTGCACTTCACCGCTTTTCATCCCGACTGGAAGATGACCGACGTGCCGCCGACGCCGCCGGCGACGCTCACGCGGGCGCGCGAGATCGCGCTGCGTCATGGCCTGCGCTACGTCTATACGGGCAATGTGCACGATGAGACCGGTGGCTCGACTTACTGCCCTGCGTGCGGGAATGCAGTGGTCGTGCGCGACTGGTACGACATCCGCGGCTACCACCTCGCCGACGACGGCGCCTGCAGCTCCTGCGGCACGCGGATCAGCGGCCGGTTCCAGAAGTTCGGCCGCCCCTTCGGGCCGCGCCGCATCCCCGTAAGGCTGGACAGCAGGGTCTAACCGCCAACTGATATGCTAGGCGGAGGGGAACAACAAGATGGTCCTGCGGGGGATCTGCATCCTGTCAGTGCTCCTGGTCTCGGCCTGCGCGCCGCAGCCCAGGATCGAGCCGGTTTCCACTCCCGCCGTCACGCCCGCGCTCGCTGCGCCGTTCCCCGAGGACGGGCCGCTCTTGATCAACGATTACAAGAGAACCGTAGCAAGCCGCATCGTGGCGGCGAACGAGGAAGTGTTTTTCGAGCCGTTGCCGGAGATGCTGAAATCGGTCGTGGTGCTGGAGATCACTGTCGACCGCCGCGGTTACCCTCTCGATGTCTATGTCATCCGTTCCAACGGCTATCCGGAGCTGGAGCAAGTCGCGCTGGCGAGCGTGCTACGGGCGGCACCGTTTGACGGGCCGCAGCCGGGCGTGCTGCAGGGGGCCGCTTCCGTGAGCTTTCTCGAGACGTTCCTGTTTCGCGCCGACGGGTTCTACCAGGTTCTCAGCCTGGTGCTTCCGCTGCAGGACTCGTTCAGTCCTTCATTAGCAGGTGCATCAAACTAGAGGTGTCCCAGCGGCGCCCGCCGCGCGCCTGCACCCACGCGTAGAACTGGTCGATGAGCCCGGTGGCGGGAACGTAGCTTGTTTAGTCCTTGAGCAGGAGCTGGATGAGCGAGGCGGTGCTGTCCCAGCGCTTGCCGCCGCGCGCCTCGAGGTGAGCGTAGAACTGGTCGACCAGCGCAGTCACCGGTAGACGCGCGCCGCTCTGCTTCGCCTGCGCCAGGCAGATGCCGACGTCCTTGCGCATCCATTCGATCGCGAAGCCGAAGCCCTCGGCCTTGAGCTCGCTCATCGCCTTCCACCGGTTCTCCATCTGCCAGGACTGCGCCGCGCCTTTCGAGATCACCGAAATGACTTTTTCGAGATCCAGACCGTTTCTTTTTGCGAAGGCCAGTGCTTCGGCCAGGGACTGCGCCAGCCCAACGATGCAGATCTGGTTGACCATCTTGGTGAGCTGGCCCGAGCCCGGGCCGCCGATCAGCGCGCACATCTTGGCGTAGACGTCGAGCACCGGCTTGGCGCGGTTGAAGTCGGCCGGCTCGCCGCCGCACATGATGCCGAGCTGGCCGTTCTGGGCGCCTGCCTGGCCGCCCGACACGGGCGCGTCGATGAAGCCGACGCCGCGCTCCTTGGCCTTTGCAAATAATTCTTTGGCGAGTAGCGCAGAGGCCGTGGTGTGATCCACCAGGATCGCGCCGCGTCTCATGCCGGCGAGCGCGCCGTTGTCGCCGTACGCCACCGAGCGCACGTCGTCGTCGTTGCCGACGCACAGCATGACGAAATCGCAGTCCTTCGCGGCCTCGCGCGGGCTGGCGGCGTGCTTCCCGCCGAATTCCCCGGCCCATTGCTGGGCCTTGGCGGCGGTGCGGTTATAGACGGTGACCTGATGGCCGCCTTTTTTCTGCAGGTGGCCGGCCATGGGATAGCCCATCACGCCAAGACCCAGGAACGCTAGCTTCGCCATCGTTTTGTCTCCTAAGGGATTTTTTTGAAGTTGACAGGCCGGCGTCAACGACCCACAATACCTGGACGTTTATACAGTATCCGGTGTTGGCCCAGCGCTAAAGTGCCTGCCGTAGATGCCGACAACCCAGAAAAAGAGGTACAGCAATGGATGACAACAAGTCTAAGGCATTAGCCGCCGCACTGTCCCAGATCGAGAAGCAGTTCGGCAAGGGCTCGATCATGAAGATGGACGCCGAGGCGATCAAGGACATCGAGGTGGTGTCCACCGGCTCGCTGGGCCTCGATCTCGCGCTCGGCGTCGGCGGGCTGCCGCGCGGCAGGGTGGTGGAGGTCTACGGGCCGGAGTCCTCCGGCAAGACCACGCTCACGCTGCAGGTCATCGCCGAGGTGCAGAAGGCAGGCGGCACGGCGGCCTTCATCGACGCGGAAAACGCGCTCGACGTCACTTACGCCGGCAAGCTCGGCGTGAAGACCGAGGACCTGCTGATCTCGCAGCCCGATACCGGCGAGCAGGCGCTCGAGATCGCCGACATGCTGGTGCGCTCGGGCGCGATCGACGTGATCGTCATCGATTCGGTGGCCGCGCTCACGCCCAAGGCGGAGATCGAGGGGGAGATGGGCGAGCCGCAGATGGGTCTGCAGGCGCGCCTGATGAGCCAGGCGCTGAGAAAGCTCACCGCCAACATCAAGCGCACCAACACGCTGGTCATCTTCATCAACCAGATCCGCATGAAGATCGGCGTGCTGTTCGGCAATCCCGAGACCACCACCGGCGGCAACGCGCTCAAGTTCTATGCCTCGGTGCGCATGGACATCCGCAGGATCGGCTCGATCAAGAAGGGCGACGAGGTGGTCGGCTCCGAGACGCGCGTCAAGGTGGTGAAGAACAAGGTGGCGCCGCCCTTCAAGCAGGCCGAATTCGACATCATGTACGGCGACGGCATTTCGCGCGAAGGCGAGGTGCTCGAGATCGGCGTCAATCTCGGCGTGCTCGAGAAGTCGGGCGCCTGGTACATCCACAACGGCGACCGGCTGGGGCAGGGCAAGGACAACGCGCGCGACTTCCTGAAGGAAAACCCCCAGCTCGCGCGCGAGATCGAAGCGAAGATCCGCGAAAAGGCGGGGATCGCCAAGCCCGCTCCGGCCGCCGCGGAGCCGGCGGAAGAAAAAAAGGTTGAGCACCTCGCCACCCGCAAGCGCGGCTGAGCTCAGACAGCGCGCGTTGCGGCTGCTGGCGCGGCGCGAGCATTCGCGCGCTGAGCTCGCGCGCAAGCTCGCGCCGCATGCCGGGTCGGCCCAGGAGCTGGAAACGCTCCTCGACAGCCTCATTGAGAAAAGGCAGCTATCGGACGAACGCTATGCGTCGGAGCGCGCGCGCTGGCTGGCGCGCAAGTACGGCCCCGCGCGCATCCGCCGCGATCTGCGCGCGAAAGGCGTCGCCGAAGAGCTGGTCGCGCTCGCCTGCTCCGACGACGACGAGCTCGAGCAGGCGAGCCTTGCACTGAGGAAAAAGTACAGAACCAAGGCCACGACGCGTGAGGAGCGTGCGCGCCGCGCACGCTTTCTCCAGGGCCGGGGCTTCTCCTATGAGGCGATCCGCCGCGCGCTTGATCTCGCCGGCGAGGACGCCTCTCTGTAGCTAAGCCGCCACAAGAGGTTCGGAACGGCCGTTTTTGCGTCGCCAGCGAGCGACGAATCGCAGTCGCCAGGCAGCGACAGCCTTGCGCGCAGGTTCTTCAGCGCGCAGCCTGAATCTTCCAATAGGAGTCCGAACGGAGGAGACCAATGCGCAAGTCATTGGCGGGTTGTATCACCATTGCGGTCGCCGTCGGCGGTCTTGACCTGGCAGCAGACTACGCCACGCCGGCCTTCATTCGGTCGCCTACGAGCCAACCTGCTGTCATGTTGTGGCCGCCCTTGCTGCCCGAGGCGCAGCCCCAAGGCGAAGACAAGACCGATCAGCGACGCACGGGCACGGCACCGGCCGGGTTGCGCGGCTGACGCTGTCATCCGCTGATACTGTATAAACGTTCATCCCTGCACGCGATAGCGTGGAGAGGGGGTGATCAGCATGGATTCAGCACAGGCATTGGCGGTGGTGCGCTCGCTGGCGAACGGCGTAGATCCCGAGAGCGGCGAGGTGTTTCCGGCGCAGAGCGCCTATCAGAGGCCGCTGGTGGTGCGCGCGCTCTACGAGGCGGCGAGTGCGCTCGAGCGCATCGAGCGCTTCGAGCGCCGCAAGGCGCAGCTGCCGCAGAAGACCGGCGAGCCGTGGTCCGAAGACGAGGACCGCAAGCTCCTCGCCGCCTTCGACGCGGGGCGTGCGCTGCAGGAGCTGGCGGCGGCGCATGAGAGAACGATGGGGGCGGTGCGCGCGCGGCTGTTGAAATACGGCCGCATCAACGCCTAGCAGCGCAGGTCCCGGGGCGGCCGGCCGGCGCCCCGGGGTTTTTTCGCACTGCAGTAGAATGGCCCGATGAAGTCAAGCGAGATTCGCTCGACGTTTCTCGACTATTTCCGCTCGAAGGGCCACGCCGTGGTGCCTTCGAGCTCGCTCGTGCCGGTGAACGATCCGACGCTGCTGTTCGTGAACTCCGGGATGGTGCAGTTCAAGGACGTGTTCCTCGGCAAGGAAAGGCGGCCTTACGTGCGGGCGGTGAGCTCGCAACGCTCGCTGCGCGCAGGCGGCAAGCACAACGATCTGGAGAACGTGGGCTATACCGCGCGGCATCACACGTTCTTCGAGATGCTCGGCAACTTCTCCTTCGGCGACTACTTCAAGCAGGACGCCATCCGGTTCGCCTGGGAGCTGCTCACCAAGATCTTCAAGCTCCCGCCGGAGCGCTTGTGGGCGACCGTCTATCACACCGACGACGAGGCTTACGGCCTGTGGACCAAGATGGTGGGCCTGCCGAAGGAGCGCGTGGTCCGCATCGGCGACAACCCCGGCGGGCAGAAATACCAGTCCGACAACTTCTGGCAGATGGCCGATACCGGCCCCTGCGGCCCGTGCAGCGAGATCTTCTACGACCACGGGCCGGGCATCGAGGGCGGACCGCCGGGATCACCGGATGCGGACGGCGATCGCTACATCGAGATCTGGAACCTGGTGTTCATGCAGTTCAACCGCGATGAAGCCGGAGCCATGCATCCCCTGCCGAAGCCCTCGGTCGATACCGGCATGGGCCTTGAGCGCATGGCCGCCGTGATGCAGGGCAAGCACTCGAACTACGAGATCGACCTGTTCCAGGACCTGATCAGAGGGGCAGCGCGCGAGACGCACCAGAAGGATCTCAAGAACCCTTCGCTCAACGTGATCGCCGATCACATCCGCGCCTGCTCGTTCCTGATCGTCGACGGAGTGATCCCGGGCAACGAGGGGCGGGGGTACGTGCTGCGGCGGATCATCCGGCGCGCCATCCGGCACGGCTACAAGCTCGGCCAGACGCAACCGTTCTTCCACCGGCTCGTCGGCGATCTCGACAAGGCGATGGGAGACGCCTATCCCGAGCTGCGGGCGTTGAGGGGGAAGGTCGAGCAGGTCCTGCGGCAGGAAGAGGAGCGCTTCGCCGAGACGCTGGAGAACGGCATGGCGGTCCTCGAGTCGGCGCTCGCCTCGGGCGAAAAACTGCTCGACGGCGACACGGTATTCCGCCTCTACGACACCTACGGGTTTCCCGTCGACCTCACTGCCGATATCGGTCGCGAGCGCGGCGTGCGCATCGACATGGCGGGGTTCGAGGCGGCCATGGAGCAGCAGCGCGAGCGGGCGCGCGCCGCCTCGCGCTTCTCCGTGGCGAGCGGGCTCGAATACTCGGGCAGCAAGACCGAGTTCCTTGGCTACGACACGCTGACGCTGCGTGCCCGGGTGGCAGCGCTTTACCGCGAAGGCACGCCGGCGCAGGAGCTGCGCGCGGGCGATGCGGGGGTGGTGGTGCTCGAGCGCACGCCGTTCTACGCCGAGTCAGGAGGGCAGGTCGGCGATCGCGGCGAGCTGGCCGGTCCCGCCGGCACGTTCGCGGTCGACGATACGCAGAAGATCCAGGCCGAGGTGTTCGGCCATCACGGTAGGCAGCGCACCGGCGTGCTTCGCGTCGGCGATACGGTGGACGCGCAGGTGGACAGGGCGTCGCGGCGGCGCGCGATGTGGAACCATTCCGCCACGCACCTCATGCACGCGGCGCTGCGCCAGGTGCTCGGCAAGCACGTCGAGCAGAAGGGTTCGCTGGTCGACGCGCAGCGCACGCGCTTCGACTTCTCGCATCCCAAGCCGCTGACCGCGGAGGAGATCGCCCGGGTCGAGGCGCTGGTGAACGCCGCGATCCAGCGCAACGACGAGGTGACGGCGCGCATCATGAAATACGACGATGCGATGCGCGCCGGCGCGCTCGCCTTCTTCGGCGACAAGTACGGCGACGAGGTGCGCGTGCTCGCGATGGGCGAGTTCTCGACCGAGCTGTGCGGCGGCACGCACGTGCGGCGCACCGGCGAGATCGGCTTTTTCAAGATCGTGTCGGAGTCGGGCGTGGCGGCCGGGGTCCGCCGCATCGAGGCGGTGACCGGCGAGGGCGCGCTCGCCTGGGTGCAGCAGATGGAGCAGGACAAGGGTTTCGTCGAGGATTTTTTCCAGGCCAAGGGCGCGGCGCTGAAGGACAAGCTCAGGGCCGAGCGCGAGGAAAAGCGCGCGCTCGAGAGGGAGCTGGCGCGACTCAAGTCGAAGCTGGCGGCGAGCCAGGGCGAGGACCTTGCCGCGCAGGCGGTCGACGTGAAGGGCGCCAAAGTGCTGGCCGCCACGCTCGAGGGCGCCGATGCGAAGACCCTGCGCGAGACCATGGACAAGCTCAAAGACCGGCTCAAGTCGGCGGCGATCGTCCTCGGCTCGGTCGCCGACGGCAAGGTATCGCTGATCGCCGGGGTTACGGCAGATCTCACCGCCAAGGTGAAAGCCGGCGAGCTGGTGAATTTCGTGGCGCAGCAGGTCGGCGGCAAGGGTGGCGGCCGGCCCGACATGGCCCAGGCCGGAGGCACGCAGCCCGGCAACCTACTTGTCGCTCTGCAATCCGTGAAGTCCTGGGTCGAGCAGCGCGTGTAACGCGCGTCTCAGAACCCGATCCGCGTCTTCCTCGCGCCGCGTGCGTCCTGGAGGTCATCCGGGCCGATTTCGCCGCGCCCGGCCAGCTTTGCGTTGCCAAATGCCGAGTGGACCACGCGCCGCATCTCGCGCGGCGGCAGCGACGCCAGCTTCTCCAGCGCGGATGGCGAGAGCGACTCGGGGAACTGCCGCCCCCAATCGTGCGTGCTGCGGATCTCGCGGTAGATGGTGGCGGCGATGCGCGCCGAGCCGGCCGCGTCCGGCGCCTCGATCTCGTAGATGCTGAGACGGTTGAGGAGGGGGTCGGGGATGCGCGCCGCATCGTTGGCGGTCGCCAGCCAGAGCGCGCCCGAGGCGTCGATCGGCAGCTCGACGAACTCGTCGACGAAGCGCGTCGAGGTCTCGACCTCGAGCAGCTCGTAGAGCGCGCCCAGGGGGTCGTACTGGCCGTCGGAGCTCGCCTTGTCCAGCTCGTCCACCACGATCACCGGGTTGGCGTAGTCGCCGTTGAGGAAGGTGTCGAACACCTTGCCCGGCTTGGCATTCTTCCACTGCGAGGAAGCGCCCGAGAGCACCCAGCCGGCGGTGAGCGAGCTCATCGGCACGAAGCCGAAGCCGGTGCCCAGCAGCTGCGCGATCTTGCGCGCGAAATGGGTCTTGCCGATGCCCGGCTCGCCGAGCAGCAGCATCGGCGGCAGCTCGATCGAGTCGTCGGAATCGATGCACAGCGCGAGGTGCTTGCGGATGTCCTCCAGCGCTTCGCCGAAGTTCGGCAGCTCCTCGAACAGCGTTTCCATCTCGGGGAGCGCGGAGGGCTTCACCGTGAAGCGCTGACCGCCGAGGCGCAGCATCTTCTCGTAGAGCGCGCGCAGCGCTTCGTTCGCCGTGGGGGAAAGGTCCTGCAGGGCCTTTTCGACGCTCGGCACGTCGTAGACGTCCTTGAAGCCCGCGATCGGAATAGTCACGCTAGCAGACATGTTGTCACCTACCTTCTTAGCATGATGCGTCTGAGTCAGCAAACCGTGCGCCTGGCAGCCGGCCATCCAGAGTGCTAATCCGGTAAAGTAGTCCGGCATGGCTACTACAACGCCCGAGTACTTCAATGGTTTCGGAAAAGGCCATCTTCCGGGGCTGGTCGGTGTGGAAATTCTCACAGTCACGCCCGAGGCCGTCGCGAGCCGGATGGCGGTGCGAAAGGAAGTGATGGCGCCGAACGGCTACCTGCACGCCGCCTCGGTGATCGCGCTGGCCGACACGAGCTGCGGCTACGGCTGCATCTCGCTGCTGCCGGCAGGCGCAAGCGGCTTCACGACCGTCGAGCTGAAGGCGAACTTCCTCGGCACCGCGCGCGCCGGCGCCATCCTGTGCCGCGCGACGCCGGTCCATCTGGGGCGCACGACGCAAGTCTGGGATGCGGTTGTCACGCTCGAGGGCAGCGGCGCCAAGATCGCGCTGTTTCGCTGTACGCAGATGGTGCTCTGGCCCAGGTAGACAGCGCGGCGAAAGCATGTTTGAATCCACCGCTATGACCCGGTTCTTTTTCGGCTTTTACTTCTTCCCCTGCCTGCTGGCGGACGGGACCGGCTAAGCTCAGCCCCCAGGATCCTGCGAAAACCGCCAGCCGAAAGGTCTGGCGGTTTTTGTTTTTGGGAAAGGAAAAGGATGACCACGCCACCAGACAGCTATCTCGCCAGCGTTCCTGCGGACAAGACCTCGCTCACCGACGACGAGCGCATCGAGAACATCGTCCCGCTGCCGCCGCCCGAGCACCTGATCCGCTTCTTTCCGATCCAGGGCACGCCGGTCGAGAGCCTGATCAGCGAGACGCGCCGCAGCGTGCGCCAGATCCTGCACGGCCGCGGCGACCGGCTGCTGGTAGTGATGGGGCCGTGCTCGATCCACGATCCTCTCGCGGCGCTGGAATACGCAGGAAAACTGCAGAAGGAAAGAAGGCGTCACGGCGACGAGCTCGAGCTGCTGATGCGCGTGTACTTCGAGAAGCCGCGCACCACGGTGGGCTGGAAAGGCCTGATCAACGATCCCTACCTCGACGGCAGCTTCCGCATCAACGAGGGGCTGCGCATCGCGCGCGACCTGCTGGTGCGCATCAACCGGGCCGGAATGCCCGCCGGCTGCGAGTTCCTCGACGTGATCTCGCCGCAGTACATCGGCGACCTGGTGTCCTGGGGCGCGATCGGCGCGCGCACTACTGAAAGCCAAGTACATCGCGAGCTGGCATCCGGCCTGTCGGCGCCGGTCGGCTTCAAGAACGGCACCGACGGCAACGTGAGAATCGCCGTGGACGCGATCCTCGCCGCGCGCCAGAAGCACCATTTTCTGTCGGTGCACAAGAGCGGCCAGGTGGCGATCGTGCAGACGCGCGGCAACGACGACTGCCACATCATCCTGCGTGGCGGCAGGCAGCCGAACTATGACGCGGCGAGCGTGCAGGCGGCCTGCGAGGAGCTCGAGCGCGCCAAGCTGCCGCAGCGGCTGATGATCGACTGCTCGCACGCCAACGCCGCCAAGCAGTACCAGCGCCAGGCCGACGTCGCAGCCGACATCGCCAAGCAGCTCGCCGGTGGCGAGAAGCGCATCGTGGGCGTGATGATCGAGTCGCACCTGGTGGAAGGGCGCCAGGAGCTGGAACCGGGCGAGCCGCTGCGCTTCGGCCAGAGCATCACCGACGCCTGCCTCGGCTGGGACGACTCCGTGCAGGTCCTCGACGCGCTGGCGCAGGGAGTGAAGCAGCGCCGCAAGCACCGCAAGTAGCCGGGATTCGGCATAATTGCCGCCGAGCGTATGCCTGATTCCCCGCCACAGCTCGCGCACCTCGAACCTCTCGGCGACGCCACCAAGTTCGCGAGCCAGATGCACGCGCTTATTCCCCGCTGCGCGCTGCTGGAGAACTTCTCTCCGGCGGAGGTGCTTCTGCTGGCGCATTTCATGGAGATGTACCGCGCCGAGCCGGGCGTTGAAATCATCCAGGAAGGCGACGGCGGCGATTTCATGCTGATGGTCGTCGAAGGCAAGGTCGAGGTGCAGAAGCGCGACCGCTGGAACACGCCGCAGACGCTGGCGGTGGTCGAAGGCGGAAGGACGCTCGGCGAGATGTCGATGATCGACGGCGAGGCGCGCTTCGCCACCTGCGTCGCGGCAGAGCCGACGCTGATCGCCGTGCTCCACCGCGAGAGCCTGGCCCGCATCATCGTCGAGCAGCCGCTGCTCGGCGCCAAGATCCTGATGGAGCTGGTCCTCATGCTCTCGCAGCGGCTGCGCGCCACGAGCCAGCGGCTGCTCGGGCTGCTCGACGAAAACTTTCAGGGCGCAGCCGACATTCTTTGACGCCATGCACGCGACGCTTCCGTTGATGCGGCGTTACGGGTTCCCGGCCCTCAATCGCCGCCGCCTCGAAACCCTCCAGGTCAATGTCGGATACAGATGCAACCAGACCTGCGTGCACTGCCACGTCAACGCAGGCCCGCAGCGCACCGAGGAGATGTCGCGCGAGACCCTGGCCGACGTCGTCGCGTTTATCGGTATCTCTTCGATCCGGATCCTTGACATCACCGGCGGAGCCCCTGAGCTGAATGCCCATTTCCGGGAGCTGGTGGTGCGCGCGCGGGAGCTGGGAGTGCACGTCATCGACCGCTGCAACCTGACGATCCTCGAGGAGCCGGGCCAGGCGGACCTCGCAGAGTTCCTCGCCTCCCGGCAGGTCGAGGTGATCGCGTCCCTGCCGTGCTACACCGAGGAGCTGGTCGACCGCCAGCGCGGCAAAGGCGTGTACGACAAGAGCATCAGCGCTCTCAAGCGGTTGAATGCCCTCGGTTACGGTACGGATGACCAACTGGTTCTCAATCTTGTCTACAACCCGCAAGGGCCGACCCTGCCGCCCGCGCAGGATAAGCTCGAGCTCGATTACAAACGGGTCCTGGGCGAGCGCTTCGGCATCGTCTTCAATCGTCTCTATACCCTCGCCAACATGCCGATCCAGCGCTTCGGCTCGACGCTGATCTCCAAGGGCCAGTTCGGCGAGTACATGGCCCTGCTGCACCGCTCGCACCGCGCCGACAACCTCGAGGGCGTGATGTGCCGCACGCTGCTCTCGGTCGACTGGCAGGGCTACGTCTACGACTGCGATTTCAACCAGATGCTGGGGCTGCCGCTGCGGCTCGAAGGCCGCGGGCGCCCGCATCTTTCGGACCTGATCGGACGCGATCTCGCCGGCAACCCGATCGCCGTGCGCGACCACTGCTATGGCTGCACCGCGGGGCAGGGGTCGTCGTGCGGCGGCGCGCTTGCCGCGTGAGCCGGGGCCGGCTTCTCGTCCTCGCCCTCGTCGCGCTCGCCGTCGTTGCTTTCTTCGCCGCCGGCGGCGCGCGCTATTTCACCTTCGAGAATGTCAAGGCGCAGCAGGCGGCGATCGAGTCCTGGTACTTTGCGCACCCCTGGCAGACCGCGCTCGGCTTTTTCGCCCTCTATGTAGCGGTGGCAGCGCTGTCGCTCCCCGGCGCCACCCTCCTCACGCTCATTGCCGGGGCGGTGTTCGGGCTGCTCTGGGGCACGCTGATCGTCTCTTTCGCCTCTTCGATCGGCGCCACGCTCGCATTCCTCATTTCGCGCTTCCTCCTGCGCGACTGGGTGCAGCGGCGCTTCGGCAAGGCGCTGCAGGGAGTCAACGCGGGGATCGAAAAGGAGGGCGCGTTCTATCTGTTCACGTTGCGCCTGATCCCGGTGATCCCGTTCTTCGTCATCAACCTGGCCATGGGGCTGACGCCGCTCCGCGCCCGGACTTTTTACTGGGTAAGCCAGCTCGGCATGCTCGCAGGTACCCTGGTTTACGTGAATGCCGGGACCCAGCTGGCGAAAATCGCTGCGCCGGGGGACATTCTTTCGTGGCAGCTGATCGGAGCTTTCCTGCTGCTCGGGTTTTTCCCGCTGCTCGCAAAAAAAGTCGTCGACGGCGTCAAAGAGCGGCGCGTGTACGCGCGCTGGAAGCGGCCGCCGAAGTTCGACCGCAACCTGGTGGTGATCGGCGCCGGCTCGGCCGGACTGGTCGCGGCCTATATCGCGGCCACGGTGCGGGCCAAGGTCACGCTGGTGGAGAAGCATCGCATGGGCGGCGACTGTCTAAACACGGGCTGCGTGCCGTCGAAGGCCTTCATCAAGTCGGCGCGCGTCCTGTCACAGATCAGAAAGGCAGAAGAGTTCGGCTTGAGGAATGCCACCGCGGAGGTCGATTTTGCCCGCGTCATGGAACGCGTGCAGCGCGTCATCAAGGCAGTCGAGCCGCACGACTCGGCGGCGCGCTATACGGCGCTCGGCGTCGAATGCCTTCAAGGCGAGGCGCGCATTTCTTCTCCCTGGACGGTGGAAATCAGCACCGCAAGCGGGGCCCGGACGCTCAGCACGCGAGCCATCGTGATCGCCGCCGGCGCGCGGCCCTTCGTCCCGCCGATCCCCGGCATGGACGCGATCCGCGTGCTCACCTCGGACAACGTGTGGGAATTGCGCGAGCGGCCGCGGCGGCTGGTGGTCCTCGGCGGCGGGCCAGTCGGCTGCGAGCTGGCGCAGGCGTTCGCGCGGCTGGGCGCCGCGGTGACGCAGGTCGAAATGCTGCCGCGCATCCTGCCGCGCGAGGACCCTGAGGTTTCCGCCATGGTGGAGGAGAGTTTTCGCGAGGAGGGGATTGACGTTCTGGTGAACAACAAGGCAAAGCAGGTGCTCGTGGAGGACGGCAGGAAGCTCCTGATCGCTGAACATGCAGGCGTCGACACGCGCATCGAGTTCGACGAGCTGCTATGCGCGGTCGGCCGCATCGCGAACACTGCCGGGTATGGCCTGGAGGAGCTGGGCATTCCGGTCACCAGGGCGCGCACGGTGGAAACCAACGAGTGGCTGCAGACGCTGTATCCCAACATCTACGCCTGCGGCGACGTGGCCGGGCCCTACCAGTTCACGCACACGGCGTCGCACCAGGCGTGGTACGCCGCCGTCAATGCGCTCTTCGGCAGCTTCAGAAAATTCCGCGCCGACTACTCGGCGATCCCGTGGGCGACGTTCACCGATCCCGAAGTGGCTCGCGTCGGGTTGAACGAGACCGAGGCAAAGGAACAGAATGTTCCGCACGAGGTATCGGTATTCGGCATCGACGAGCTCGACCGGGCGATCGCCGACGGCGTGGCGCGCGGCATGGTGAAGGTGCTGACGGTTCCGGGCAAGGACCGCATCCTCGGCGCCACCCTCGTCGGCGAGCACGCCGGCGACCTGATCGTGGAGTTCATCACCGCCATGAAGCACGGCCTCGGCCTGAACAAGATGCTCGGCACCATTCATATCTATCCGACGCTCGCCGAGGCCAACAAATACGCGGCTGGCGTGTGGAGAAAGGCGCACGCCCCCGAAGCGCTGCTGCGGCAGGTCGAAAGACTGCATGCATGGATGCGCGGCTGATCCGACTTTCCGTCGTCGTCCCGGTGCTGAACGAGGCGCGGGGCATCGCGGCGGCCCTGCAGGCGCTCGAGCCGCTGCGCCGGCGCGGCCACGAGGTCATCGTCGTGGACGGCGGCAGCGCCGACGGCACGCCGCAGCTCGCGCGCGCGCTTTGCGACCGGCTGATCGCGGCGCCGCGCGGGCGCGCGCTGCAGATGAATGCCGGGGCGCGGGAAGCGCGCGGCGACGCGCTCGTTTTTCTGCATGCCGACACGCTACTACCTGCCCTGGCCGACGAGATGATTCTGTCTTCCCTGAGAACCCATGCCTGGGGTCGCTTCGACGTGCGGATCGACGCTCGGCACCCGCTGCTGAAGCTCGTTGGCTGCGCCATGAACCTGCGCTCCAGGCTCACCGGCATCGCCACCGGCGACCAGGCGATCTTCGTGCGGCGCGACGCCTTCCGCGGATTTCCGGAGATTGCCTTGATGGAGGACATCGCCTTCAGCAAGGCGATGAAGCGCGCCGGGCCGCCAGCGTGCCTTGCTCAGCGCGTCGTGACCTCGGGGCGCCGCTGGGAGTCGCGCGGCGTGGTGCGCACCATCGTGCTCATGTGGCGGCTGCGGGTAATGTATTTTCTTGGCGCTCGCCCGGAGGTCCTTGCCCGCCTCTACGCCAACGAGCCGTAACGCGGTGGTCATCGTCTTCGCGCGCGCCCCGCTGCCGGGCCGCGTCAAGACGCGCCTTGTGCCCCGGCTTGGCGAATGGGGCGCGGCACGCCTCCAGGCGCGGCTGACGCGACAGGCGGTGCGCACCGCCCTCGCCGCGCGCTGCGGTGAAGTGCAGCTGCATGTCACGCCTCGCATCCATGCACCGTGGAAAAGCTGGGGTGTTGCATTGGAATCCCAACACGGGCGCGATCTGGGCGAGCGCATGTATCGCGCGCTGGCGGCGGCGCTTCGACGCTATTCGGCGGCGCTGCTCATCGGCACGGATTGTCCCGTCCTGCGGCCGCAGGACCTGCGGCGCGCGACGCGGCTGCTTCGCGGCGGCTGCGACGTCGTGCTCGCGCCGGCGGAGGATGGAGGCTACGCGCTCATCGGCGCGCGACGCGTTTCGCGCCGGCTGTTCGACGGCATCGCCTGGAGCGAAAGCGGCGTTTACGCGCAGACCGCGGAACGGCTGCTTGCCCTGGGATACCGATGGCGCGCGCTGCGCAGTGTCTGGGACGTCGATCGTCCCGCGGACCTCGAGCGCCTCAGATCGCTCCGCCTTCCTTCAGCGCAGCCGCCAGCCTTTCGGCGATGGCGCGGTAGCCGCGTGCATTGGGATGGATCGGGTCCGACTTCAGGTTCTCGTCCTTCAGCACGTCGCGGATCACCGCCGCCTCGTAGGGCACGCGGAATTCCCTGGCGATCGCGGAATAGAACCCGGGCGGGTTGAGCATCAGCCCGGGCTCCGGCGTGCCGATCAGCACCACGCCGATGCCGCGGTCCCTCGCCAGCTTCACCATCGCACGCACGTTATTCTCGGCCTGCCGCAGATCGAGGCGCCGCAGGAAGTCATTGCCGCCGATGCAAAGCAGGAGCAGCCGCGGCTGATGCTCGTCCAGCGTGGCCGGCAGGCGGGCAAGCGCCTGGGCGGTGAGCTCCCCCGGCACCCCGGCGCGCACCACGCGCCGGCCGATCAGCTTCTCCAGGCGGGCGGGGTAGCTCTCGTCCTCGTTCGCGCCGGTGCCGAAAGTGAGGCTGTCGCCGAAGGCGAGCACCACCGCGCTCTCGGGCAGAGGCTCGAGCCTGGGGCGCTCGCCGCAGCCGGCCGGCTGCAGGGACAGCAATGCGAGCAGAACGAAGCGAGAAGCTGACATCGAGCGCAAGACGATTGTGGCGGGGGCGCATGTTACACTTTGCCGCCGCAGCAAGGAGGAGAGGGGACAATGAAAATCAAGAGTCCGAAGGACTTCTGGTCGGGCCTGATGTTTCTTGGCTTCGGCCTGTTCTTTGTCGTCTGGGCCGCCATTCACTACCAGATGGGCACCGCGGTGCGCATGGGGCCGGCGTATTTCCCGATCCTGCTCGGTGGCCTGCTTTCTGTCCTCGGCCTGGCGATCCTGCTCGAATCCTTCGTCGCCGAAGGGCCGCCGGTTCCGGCCTTCGCCCTCCGGCCGCTGATCCTGATCTCGGTCGGCTGCGTGCTTTACGGCTACCTCATGAAACCGCTCGGGCTATTCGTCGCGACGCTGGCGCTGGTGGTGGTCAGTGCCTTCGGCGGTCACGAGTTCAAATGGAAAGAGGTCCTCATCCTGTACGCGATCCTGATGCTGGGCTCGTGGCTGGTGTTCGTGAGGGGGCTGACGCTTCCCTTCCCGCTGTGCCCGGATTTCATCGCCAACTGCCCGATCAGGTAAGGAGCCGACGCGATGGAAATCTTTAACAACCTGGTGATGGGATTCGGCGTCGCGGTCACGCCGATTCACCTGCTCTATGCCTTGATCGGATGCCTGCTCGGTACGCTGATCGGCGTGCTGCCGGGGATCGGGCCGGTGGCCACGATCGCGATGCTGCTGCCGATCACGTTCAACCTCAGTCCGGTGGCGGCGCTGATCATGCTCGCCGGCATCTATTATGGCGCGCAGTACGGCGGCTCGACCACCGCGATCCTGGTCAACATCCCCGGCGAATCATCGTCGGTGGTCACCTGCCTCGACGGCTACCAGATGGCGCGCCAGGGGCGCGCCGGGCCGGCGCTCGCCGTGGCGGCGCTCGGCTCGTTCTTCGCCGGTTGCGTGTCGACGCTGATCATCGCGCTCGCCGCGCCGCCGCTTGCCGAGGTGGCGCTCAAGTTCGGCCCGTCGGAGTACTTCTCGCTGATGGTGTTCGGCCTGGTGGCGGCGACCGTGCTCGCGCACGGCTCGCTCATCAAGGCGATCGCGATGGTGGTGTTCGGCCTGCTGCTCGGCATCGTCGGCACCGACGTCAACTCGGGCGTGCTGCGCTTTACCTTCAACATTCCTGAGCTTTCCGACGGCATCGGCTTCGTCATCGTCGCGATGGGCATGTTCGGCACCGCGGAGATCGTCGCCAACCTCGAGCTGAAGGACAAGCGCGAGATCTTCACCAAGGACGTGAAGAACCTGTGGCCGACGAGGGAAGACTTCAAGCGCGCCTGGGCGCCCGTGATGCGCGGCACGGCGCTCGGCTCGTTCCTCGGCATTCTTCCGGGAGGCGGCGCGCTGCTCGCCTCCTTCGGCGCCTATACCATGGAAAAAAAGATGTCGAGACATCCCGAGCAGTTCGGCAAGGGCGCGATCGAGGGCGTGGCAGGGCCGGAGTCGGCGAACAACGCCGGCGCACAGACCTCGTTCATCCCGATGCTGACGCTGGGCATCCCGAGCAACGCGGTGATGGCGCTGATGATCGGCGCTCTCATGATCCAGGGCATCGCCCCCGGGCCGCAGGTGATGAACGAGAAGCCGCAGCTGTTCTGGGGGCTGATCGCCTCGATGTGGGTCGGCAACCTGATGCTGGTGGTGCTCAACCTGCCGCTGATCGGCATGTGGGTCAAGCTGCTGACCGTGCCGTACCGCTACCTGTACCCCTCGATCCTGGTGTTCATGGCGATCGGCGTGTTCAGCCTGTCGAACAACGCCTTCGACGTGCTGATCATGGCGGTGTTCGGCGTTCTGGGCTACATCTGCGTCAAGCTCGAGTGCGAGCCGGCGCCGATGATCCTCGGCTTCATCCTCGGGCCGCTGATGGAGGAGAACCTGAGGCGCGCGATGCTGCTCTCGCGCGGCGATCCGATGACCTTCATCTACAAGCCGATCAGCGCCGGCTTCATCATCGCGGCGACCATCCTGCTGATCGTGGTGGCGCTGCCGGCGATCCGCAAGAAGCGCGAAGAGGTGTTCGTCGAGGAAGCCTAGAGCGCCGCCACCGTCTGCACTTCGAGCAGGTACTGCTCGCCTACCAGGCGGTCGATGATGAGCAGCGTGTTCGGCGGATAGATGCCGCTCGCAAACATCTTCGGAAATTCGCGCAGCCTGAACTGCATGAATTTCGCGATGTCCTGCGAGTGCACCAGATAGGTGGTGAACTGCACTACGTTTCCCCAGCCGGCGCCGGCCGATTTCAGCGCTTTCTCGATCTGGGCGAACACGCCGGCGCACTGCGCGTCGAAGTCCTCACCGGGCGCCAGCATGCCGGCAATGAAAAGGAATTCACCGGCCTTGACCCGGGTCATGTGCGAGTACTGGCCGAGCGGCTTGCCCAGGGCGTCAACGTTGTAGATGCGGATGTCTGCCATGGGTCCTGGTCAGCGTGAGGGTTTGTTGCGCTCGTGGCGCCACTGCACGTCGCTGCGCCCCGCGTGGCGATTGAGAATCCGCGCGGCGACGAACAGCAGATCGGACAGGCGATTCAGGTAACGGCGCGCGTGCGCGCTGATCCCGTCTTTTTGTCCGAGCGCGACCACGCTGCGCTCGGCGCGCCGGCACACCGTGCGCGCAAGGTGCGCGAGCGCCGCGGCGCGCGTGCCGCCTGGCAGGATGAACTCCTTGAGCGGCGGCAGACCTGCGTTCCAGGCCTCGAGCCGCTCCTCGAGATGCGCGACGTGCGCATCGCCGAGCAGCGCGTGGCCAGGGATGCTCAGCTCGCCGCCGAGGTCGAACAGGTCGTGCTGGATTGCGCCCAGCGCATCGCGCAACTCCGGCGGCAACTCCTCCGCGAGCAGCACCCCGATCGCCGAGTTGAGCTCATCGATATCGCCCAGCGCGCGCACTCGCGGGCTGTCCTTGGGCACGCGCGAGCCGTCGCCGAGCCCGGTTTCGCCCGCATCACCGGTGCGCGTGGTGATTTTGGAAAGCCGGTGACCCATGGGCGATTATAGGTTCGATTTCTTCCGCACTTCGCTCTCCAGGCTGCCGCGGGCGAGCGTGGTGTGCAGGCGCTCGCCTGCGCGCACCTGGGCGGCGTCGCGCAGCAGCTCGCCGGCAGCGCTGCGCGTGATGCTGTAGCCGCGCGCGAGCACGGCCGTGGGGTCGACGCTCGCAAGCGTCGCCTGGAACCGCTCGAGAAGCGCGCTGCAGCGATGAATCCGCTGCGAAACACCGAAAGCGAGACGCGCTCGCAGCTGCGTCACGAGCTGCTGGTGGGAACGCAGGCGCTCGCCCGGGTGCACCAGCCGGCGCGCCAGCGAGTCAGTGTTCTGCATGGCGTATTCGAGGCGACGGCGCATTTCACGTCCCACGCCGCGCACGCAGTCGGCGACCCGCCCGAGCAGCTCCGCGCGCGACGCGCTGACGAGCTCGGCCGCCGCCGTGGGCGTAGGCGCACGCCGGTCGGCGGCGAAGTCGGCGATGGTGAAGTCGCTCTCGTGGCCGACGCCGACCACCACGGGGATGCGCGAGGCGCGCAGCGCGCGCGCCACGTTTTCCTCATTGAAGGACCAGAGATCCTCGATCGAGCCGCCGCCGCGCACGAGCAGCAGCACGTCGCATTCGTCGCGCGCGTTGGCGCTCGCCAGCATCGCGGCGATGCGCGCCGCGGCGCCTTCGCCCTGCACCGGCACCGGATAGACGATCACCGGAATCGCCGGGTTGCGCCGCGCCAGGGTCGTCAGCACGTCGCGCAGCGCCGCGGCGGCAGGGGAAGTGAGCACGCCGATGCAGCCCGGAAACGCCGGCGGCTCGCGCTTGGCGGCGAGGTCGAACAGGCCTTCGCGCTCGAGCTTTTCCTTCAGGCGCAGGAAGCGCTCGTAGAGCGGCCCCAGGCCGGCAGGCCGCATCCCCTCCACCGTGAGCTGGAAGCGCCCACGTGGCTCGTAGAGCGTCACCAGGGCGCGGACTTCGACCTGGGCGCCGTCGCGCGGCTCCCAGTCGAGCGCCGCTGCCCGGCTGCGGAACATCACGCAGTCGACCTGTGCCGCCGCATCCTTCAGCGTGAAGTAGCAGTGCCCGGAGGGCGCGCGCGACAGATTGGACAATTCGCCCCGCACCCAGAGCAGCGGAAAGCGCCGCTCCAGGGCGTCGCGCACGCTGCGCAGCAGTTCGGAGACGGTGAGGACGCTGTTAGGAGGCATGGATTGCCGAGGCGGGGATGCCATTTCATGTTACCGCTTGTCTAAATGCCCGCCGCTGTCGCCGCATGGCGTCATAAAAGCAGCTACCGTTTCGCGTCGTGGGGCGGCGACTTTGCTGATCACTATTGACTTTGTCTTGCAAGGAATACCTACACACTAATCCACATCACCGCCGGCCTGCCGCCGCGATGCGGCGAAGCATCGCGCGGAGCCCGATTCTGTTACGCAAGACGCTGTTTGCTGAAGGGAAAAACCTGCTCAAATTTTGATCGCAACCGTCTTGCGCCGCGCTGCAAGTCGGTGACGGGAGTCTATTCAGCGATAATCCACAAACTTATCCACAGGTTCTTGTGGATATCGCCTGACGCGCTACATTGCATCGTCCCGCCGCTGCGGAAGGGCCAGCCCTTGTGCATCGCGGAAACTTGCCGCGGCGTGAGAGTTTGACTTAAAGTCGGCGGCGCAGGGCCCCAAAAAGACAAGGAACAAGAGTTGTTCGCAATCATTCAGGCAGCGGGATGGCCGATCTGGTTCCTGCTGCTCGCTTCAGTCGTCGCCGTCGCCCTGATCATCGAGCGCTCGATCTCGCTCCGCGAAAGGAAAATCATCCCGCCCACGCTGCTCGATCAGGTGATCACGGTCTACCAGCGCCAGGGCGTCAACGAAGAGGTGCTGCAGAAGCTCGCCAAGGATTCGCCGCTCGGCACGGTGCTCGCCGCGGGCCTGCGCAATCACAGGAGCTCGCGCTACGTCATGAAGGAGGCGATCGACGAAGCCGGTCGCGCCGTCGCGCATGAACTCGAGCGCTTCCTCACGACGCTCGGCACCATCGCCACCGCCTCGCCGCTGCTGGGACTGTTCGGCACGGTGATCGGCATGATCGAGATCTTCGGCTCGCAGTCCCCCACCGGCAGCAACCCGCAGCAGCTCGCGCACGGCATCTCGATCGCCTTGTACAACACCGCGTTCGGCATCGGCATAGCGGTGCCGTCGCTCATCCTCTACCGGCACTTCAAGAACAAGGTCGAGGGCCTGGTGGTGGAGATGGAAGAGCAGGCCTCCAAGCTGGTGGATATCGTCCACGGCGAGCGCAGGCAGTAGATGAACTTCCAGCGCGGCAGGGGCAAGGAACCGCTCGAGATCAACCTGGTCCCGCTGATCGACGTGATGATGGTGATCCTGATCTTCCTGATGATCACCACCACCTATTCCAAGTACACCGAGCTGCAGATCAACCTGCCGACCGCGGACGCCGAAAGGCAGCTCGAGCGCACCAACGAGATCACGGTGCTGGTCAGCGCGCAGGGGCAGTACGTGATCAACCGCAGTCCGATCCCTTTCCGCGGCGTCGAGCAGCTGGCCGAGGAACTGAAGCGCGCCGCCGGGACGCTGAAGGCGCCGCTCGTCGTGATCAGCGCCGACGCCGCCGCCACGCATCAGGCGGTGGTGCGCGTGATGGAGGCGTCGCGGCTCGCCGGCCTGACGCAGCTCACTTTCACCACGCAGTCCGCCAAGTAGTGAGGCACTGGTATCGCCGCGGCGCCATCGCCTGGCTGCTGTGGCCGATCAGCCTCCTGTTCGGGGCAGCGGTCGTCATACGCCGCTTGCTCTTCAAGCTCAGGCTCCTGAAGTCGAAGCACCCCGGCGTCCCGGTGATCGTCGTCGGCAACCTCACGGTCGGCGGCAGCGGGAAGACGCCGCTCGTGCTCTGGATCGCCGAATTCCTGAAATCGAAGGGCTGGTCGCCGGGCATCGTGTCGCGCGGCTACGGCGCGAGGATCGATGCGCCCCGCGCGGCCACCATGGCCGATCGGGCCGCCGAGGTCGGTGACGAGCCGATCATTCTTTCCCGCCGCAGCGGCTGCCCGGTCTGGGTCGGCCCGGAGCGCGTGGCGGTCGCCGCGGCCCTGCGCGCCGCGCATGATGACGTTGACGTGCTGGTACTCGACGACGGGCTGCAGCACTACCGGCTGCGGCGCGATCTCGAAGTTGCGGTGGTCGACAGCCGCGGCTTCGGCAACGGCTTTCTGCTGCCGGCCGGCCCCTTGCGCGAGCCGGCTTGGCGCCTGCAATCCGTCGACGCGGTGATTTCGCATGGCTCTTCCGTCAGGGGCTATTCCATGCAGCTCGAAGGCGAGGTGCTGCACCGCATGACCGACGCCCGCGACCGCCGCGCCGCGAGCTCCTTCGCCGGTCAGAAAGTCCACGCCGTCGCCGGCATCGGCGACCCGGACCGCTTCTTCCTGCACCTGGCGAAGCTCGGCCTCAGGGTGCTGCCGCATCCCTTTGCGGATCACCATGCGTTCTCGCCGCGCGACCTCGAGTTCGGCGACGACCTGCCGGTGCTGATGACCGAAAAGGACGCGGTAAAATTGCGCCACGCCGCCCGGCCCGAGTGGTGGGTGCTGCCGGTATCGGCGAAGCTCGATCCCGCGTTCGGCAGCTGGCTGCTAGGGAGTCTCGATGAATTCCGGCGTCGATCCAAAGCTGCTTGAGATCCTGGTGTGCCCGCTGTGCAAGGGCAAGCTCGTCTACCGCAAGGAGGCGCGCGAGCTCGTCTGCAGGCCCGATCGCCTCGCGTACCCGGTGAAGGACGGCATCCCGGTGATGCTCGAAGAGGAGGCGCGCAAGCTCCCGCCAGAAGAAGAAGTGACGTGAAGTTCAGCGTCATCATTCCCGCGCGCTACGCGTCGACCCGCTTCCCGGGAAAACCCCTCGCCGACCTCGGCGGCAGGCCGATGGTCGTGCGGGTATGCGAGCGCGCTGCCCAAAGCGGCGCCGCCGCGGTGCACGTCGCCACGGACGACCCCCGCATCGCGGACGCGGTGCGCGCGCACGGCCACTCGGCGCTGATGACGCGCGCCGATCACGCCTCCGGCACCGACCGCATCGCCGAGGCGGCGAGGCAGCTGCGCCTCGGAGACGACGACATCGTCGTCAACCTGCAGGGCGACGAGCCGCTGATGGAGCCGGCGCTTATAGCCGAAGTCGTAAATATCTTGTGCAAGCAGCAGGAGGCCAGCGTTGCCACGGCCTGCCATGCGATTCACGATGCGGAGTCGTTTTCCAACCCGAACGTAGTGAAAGTGGTGCTCGACCGGAAAGGCTATGCGCTCTATTTCAGCCGCGCCGCGATTCCGCATCCACGGCAAGGCCAGGCAAAGGCTTATCGCCATGCCGGCCTCTACGCGTATCGCGTCGGTTTTCTTCTTAGGATTTCGCAGCTGGAGGAAGCGCCGCTGGAGAGAATCGAGGCGCTTGAGCAGCTGCGGGTCCTTTGGCACGGCTACCGCATTGCCGTGGTCGTCAGCCCGCGCGAGATTCCGCCGGGGGTCGATACGCCTCGAGACCTGGAGGGGGTGCGTAAAATGCTGGCATGAGGTTGATCCTCCTGGGCCCGCCGGGCGCCGGCAAGGGCACGCAGGCCGCCTTCATCCGCGACAAGTTCGGCATCCCTCAAATCTCGACCGGCGACATGCTGCGCGCCGCGGTCAAGGCGGGGACCCCTCTCGGGCTGGCGGCGAAAAACGTGATGGACGCCGGGCAACTGGTGTCCGACGACATCATCATCAGGCTGGTGAAGGAGCGGCTGAAGCAGGACGACTGCAAGCGCGGCTACCTGTTCGACGGCTTTCCGCGCACCATCCCGCAGGCCGAGGCCATGAAGGCCGCGGCCGTGCCGATCGATTACGTGCTCGAGATCGATGTTCCCGACGATGAGCTCATCACGCGCATGAGCGGCCGGCGCGTGCATCCCGCCTCGGGGCGCAGCTATCACGTGAAATTCAATCCGCCGCAGGTCGAGGGCCGCGACGACCAGACCGGAGAGCCGCTGATCCAGCGCGACGACGATCGCGAGGACACGGTGCGCAAGCGGCTCGACGTATACCGGGCGCAGACGCGGCCGCTGGTGGACTACTACGGCAAATGGGCCGCTTCCGGCGATCCGCGCGCGCCGAAGTACCGCAAGATTTCCGGCCGCGGCGCGGTGAACGAGGTCACCGCGCGCGCTTCCGCAGCCTTGACCTGATAAAATTTCGGTCCTTTCAAGGGGAGAGAGACATGTCCGGGGGACTCCTGTTCGCGCTCGGCTGCGCGCTGGCAGCCATTGTTTATGGCGTCTGGCAGAGCACGCGCATCCTGCGGCTTCCCGACGGGAACGAGCGCATGCGCGAGATCGCCGCGGCAGTGCGCGAGGGCGCGATCGCCTACCTGTGGCGGCAATACAAGACCATCGCCATCGTCGGCGTGATCCTGTTCCTCGTGATCGGCTTCATCCCCGCGCTCGGCTGGCCGACGGCCTGGGGCTTCCTCATCGGCGCGCTGTTGTCGGGCGCCTGCGGCGTCATCGGCATGAATATCTCGGTCCGCGCCAACGTGCGCACCGCCGAGGCGGCGCGCGTCGGCCTCAATGAGGCGCTGCAGGTCGCATTCAAGGGCGGCGCGATCACGGGAATGCTGGTGGTCGGCCTCGGCCTGCTCGGCGTGGCGGGCTACTTCGCGCTGCTTTACGCCAATGCGATCGACCAATCGGAACTCGCCCGCCTCATCCACCCGCTGATCGGGCTGGGATTCGGCGGCTCGCTGATCTCGATCTTCGCGCGTCTCGGCGGCGGCATCTTCACCAAGGGCGCCGACGTCGGCGCCGATCTGGTCGGCAAGCTCGAGGCCGGCATCCCGGAGGACGATCCGCGCAACCCGGCGGTGATCGCGGACAACGTCGGCGACAACGTCGGCGACTGCGCCGGCATGGCGGCCGACCTGTTCGAGACTTACGCAGTGACCATCATCGCCACCATGCTGCTCGGCGCGCTGATGGTGAAGACGACCAGTCCCGCGGCGCTCATCTACCCGCTCGCGCTCGGCGGTTTCTCGATCATCGCCTCGATCCTCGGCACCTGGTGGGTGAACGCCAAGCCCGGCGAGAAGAACGTGATGCCCGCGTTGTACCGCGGCCTGTGGGTGGCGGGTGGCCTCGCCTTCGTCGCCTTCTGGCCCATCACGCTGTACGTGATGGGCGACGTGCTCAGGCAGGTCCCCTTCGACATGCCGGGCGGCAGGAGGCTGATCACGGTGTGGCACCTGTGGGGTGCGGCGGTCGTCGGTCTTGCGCTCACCGGCTTCATGGTGTGGATCACCGAGTACTACACCGGCACGCAATTCAAGCCGGTGCAACACGTCGCGGCAGCGTCGGTGACCGGTCATGCGACCAACATCATCGCCGGTCTCGGCGTGTCGATGAAGTCCACTGCCTGGCCGGTGCTGGCGGTCTGCGTCGCGATCCTGCTTTCCTACGTGCTCGCGGGCCTGTACGGCATCGCGATTGCGGCGACGGCGATGCTGTCGATGGCCGGCATCATCGTCGCGCTCGACGCCTATGGCCCGATCACCGACAACGCCGGCGGCATCGCCCAGATGGCGGACCTGCCCGAGTCGGTGCGCGACATCACCGATCCGCTGGACGCGGTCGGCAATACCACCAAGGCGGTGACCAAGGGCTACGCCATCGGCTCGGCGGGCCTGGCGGCGCTGGTTCTCTTTGCCGACTATACGCATGCGCTCGAAGCCGCCGGCAGGAGCTTCAGCTTCGATCTCTCCGACCCGTTGGTGATCGTGGGCCTGTTTATCGGCGGCATGGTGCCCTTCCTCTTCGGCTCCATGGCGATGGAAGCCGTAGGGCGCGCCGCCGGCGCGGTGGTGCTGGAAGTGCGGCGCCAGTTCAAGGAGATCCCGGGGATCATGGAAGGCCGCGCCAAGCCCGAGTACGGCACCGCCGTAGATATGCTGACCCGCGCCGCGATCAAGGAAATGATGCTGCCGTCGTTGTTGCCGATCCTCGTGCCGGTGGCGGTGGGGCTAGGCTTCAGCTGGGTCGGCGGCCCCGGCGCCGGCGCGCGGGCGCTCGGCGGGGTCCTCATGGGAACCATCGTCACCGGCCTGTTCGTCGCTATTTCGATGTGCACCGGCGGCGGCGCGTGGGACAACGCCAAGAAATTCATCGAGGATGGGAATTACGGCGGCAAGGGCTCTGACGCGCACAAGGCTGCGGTCACCGGCGACACGGTCGGCGATCCCTACAAGGACACCGCCGGCCCGGCCGTCAACCCGCTCATCAAGATCATCAACATCGTCGCGCTGCTGATCGTCCCTTTGATGGTCTGATGTCTTCTGTATCTACGTTTTTGAGAAGGGCGGTCGCGGCCGCCCTTTTTCTTTTCTGCCTTGTCGCCGATGCGCGAGAAGCGCTCACCGCCCAGCGATTCATGGTGTCCGCGGCGCATCCGCTCGCCGCCGAAGCCGGCTACTCGGTGCTGCAGCTCGGCGGCAGCGCGCTCGATGCCGCGGTCGCCGTGCAGATGGTCCTCGGCCTGGTCGAGCCGGAATCCTCGGGGATCGGCGGCGGCGCCTTCCTGCTGCACTGGTCGGAGCAGGAGAAGAGGCTTCGCACCTACGATGGCCGCGAGACCGCGCCGGCGGCCGCGCGGCCCGACCGTTTTCTGGACGCGGGTAAAAAACCCATGGAATTCTACACAGCCGCCGTGGGCGGGCGCCCGGTGGGCGTTCCGGGCGTGCTGCGGCTGCTCGAGCTTGCGCACCGGCAGCACGGGCGCCTGCCATGGAGCGAGCTGCTGCAATACGCGATTTTCGCTGCGGAGGAGGGCTTCGTCCTCTCGCCGCGGCTGCACGCAGTGCTCGAGAGCGAGCGGTTCCTGAGGCATGACCCTGCTGCGCGCCTGATTTATTTCGACCAGCAAGGAAAACCCAAGCCGCCGGGGACGCGGCTCGTGAACCGGGCTTATGGCGCGACGCTCCGTACCCTGGCACTCGAAGGCGTAGGCGCTTTCTACCGCGGACCGATCGCCGCCGCGATCGTGCGCGCGGTGCGCTCTCATCCGAAGCCGGGCGATCTGTCCGAGGAGGACCTCGCCGGGTACCGCGCGCTGGAGCGCGAGCCGGTCTGCGGACCCTACCGGCGATGGCGCCTGTGCTCGATGGGCCCGCCCAGCGCCGGCGGCGTCGCTGTGCTGCAGATCCTGGGTTTGCTCGAGCGCGCCGGCTTTGAGCGGGCCGCGCCCGACTCCGCCGCCGCGGTGCATCTCTTCGCCGAGGCCGGGCGGCTCGCCTACGCGGACCGTGCTCGCTACCTCGGCGATCCGGATTTTGTGCCGGTTCCGGTTCGAAAACTCCTGGATGGAAAGTACCTCGACCGCAGAGCACGCCTGATCGGCGAGCGAGCCATGCGCGAGGCGGCGCCGGGCGATACCGAGGCGAACGGCACCACCCACTTCTCGATCGCCGATGCGCAGGGCAATGTCGTTGCCATGAGCAGTACCATCGAGAGCCCGTTCGGCAGCCGCATCATGGTGCGCGGCTTCCTGCTCAACAACCAGCTCACCGACTTCGATTTCATTCCCGGTTCGGTGAACGAGGTACAGCCGCGCAAGCGGCCCCGCAGCAGCATGGCGCCAGCGATGGTGTTCGAGCGCGGCGGCAGGCTGCGCATGGCGCTCGGCTCCCCCGGCGGACCGTGGATCATCAATTACGTCGCGAAGACCCTGGTCGCCGGGCTCGACTGGAGCCGCGACATCCAGACGGCGATCGAGGTGCCGAACTTCGGCAGCCGCAACGGCCCCACTCTATTGGAGCAGGGGTCGTCCTATGAATCGCTTGCGGGGCCATTGAGAGGCAGAGGCCATGAGGTCGAAACGGCGCCGCTGGTAAGCGGCTTGCACGGCATCGAACGCGTGCCCGGCGGCTGGCGCGGGGGCGCGGATCCGCGGCGGGAAGGCGCGGTGCGGGGGCGGTAGTACCATAGCCCCGGGAGGAAGGCCGGGATGAAGCCTCGGAGGGTGTCGCTCGGCAAGACGGCGCGCCCGAGCCTGACGGGGATCCTGTCGCGCACGCGCCTGTTCGCGCTGCTCGATCGCGGGCGCGAGGGGCCGGCGGTGTGGGTTTCCGGGCCGCCCGGCTGCGGCAAGACCACGCTGGTGGCGAGCTGGCTCGACCACGCCTCGGTGCCATACCTTTGGTACCAGCTCGACGAAGGCGATGCCGACGTCGCCACGTTCTTCTATTACCTGAGCCTTGCGGCGGCCGATCTCGAGGCCGGCGAGGGTGAGCGCCTGCCTCTGCTTACGCCCGAATACCAGGCCAGCCTCGCGGTGTTCGCGCGGCGCTACTTCCAGCGGCTGTTCGCGCAGCTGAAGCCGCCGTTCGCCGTGGTCTTCGACGGCTACCACGAGGTGCCGGCCTCCTCGCCTTTGCACGAAGTGATGCGTACCGCGCTGCAGGAGCTGCCGCCGGGCGGATGCGCGATTCTGGTGAGTCGCGGCGATCCGCCGGCGAGCCTCGCGCGCCTGCGCGCCAACCGCGCCCTGGCGCATATCGGCTGGGAAGCGCTGCGACTCACGCGCGATGAGACCGCTTCGATCGTCGCGCAGCGGCTTCCGGCGCTGCCGCCCGGATCGCTCGACGCGCTCTATGCGCGGACCGAGGGCTGGGCCGCCGGCCTGGTGCTGATCCTCGAGCAGGCGAAAGTCACCGGCTCGATCGCCGGCCCGCCGGACTCCTCGACGCCCAAGCTGGTGTTCGACTACCTCGCGGGCGAGATCTTCCAGAAGTCCGACGCGCGCACGCAGGCGTTCCTCCTGAACACGGCGTTCCTGCCGCAAATGACCACGCGCATCGCCGAGGAGCTCACCGCGGACGCGGATGCGGGCAAGATGCTCGCCGAGCTCCACCGCAACAACTACTTCGTCGCGCTGCGCGAGACGCAGCCCGAGCCGCTCTACCAGTACCACCCGATGCTGCGCGACTTCCTGCAGGCACGCGCCGAGGAAGCGTTGTCGAAGGACCGCAAGCGCCAGCTGCAGCGCAGCGCCGCGGCGCTGATGGAGAGAGCCGGACAGGTCGAGGACGCGGTGGCGCTGTATCGCGAGAGCCACGAATGGCACGAGATGGCGCGCCTGATCGACCGGCACGCCGCCGCGATCCTCGCCCAAGGCCGCGGCGAGACGCTTGCCCGCTGGGTCGAGGAGCTGCCGCCGGAAGTGCAGGTGAAGCATCCCTGGACCATCCACTGGGCAGCCGCCAGCCGCGCGCCGCTCGCGCCGCGCGAGGCACGGCTGCTTTACGAGAGGGCGTTCGAGCTGTTCCGCGCCCAGGCGCAGCCCGATGCGCGCGGCATGGTGCTCGCCTGCTCGGGAGCGATGGACGCGATCCTCTACGAGCTCGACGATTTCTCGCTGCTCGACCGCTGGATCGCGGTGCTCGATGCGACCGCCGCGCGCGATGCGGCGCTCGCTTCCCCCGAGGCCGAGGCGCGCGTCGCGACGAGCATGTTCATCGCGCTGACCCTGCGCCAGCCGCAGCGGGGCGACATCGGCGCGTGGATCGAGCGGGCGCTCAATGCCTCGCGCGATGTCGACGACGTCAATGTGCGCATCTTCGTCGGGCTGATGGCGGCGCTGACGCTGATGTGGACCGGGCTGTTCTCGCGCGCGGCGGAATTGATCGAGTCCATGCGGCACGCCGCGGCGACTCCGGGCGTCACGACCTTCATGCGGCTCACGCTGAAGACGAGCGAGGCGATGCACGGCGCGCTTACCGCGGACAGCGATACCTGCCTCAAGGCGATGCGCGAAGGGCTGGAGCTCGCGCGCGCCACGGGCGTGCATACCTGGAGCTTCCAGCTTTTGGCGTACGGCTACGGCGGCGCGCTGGCGCGTCAGGACCTGGAGGCGGCAGCGGGAATCGCGCGGCAGCTGGAGACGCACGTGGCAGGGGCGGGCCGCTTCAATCTGTGCCTGCACCACCATTTCCGCGCGTGGGAGGCGATGCTGCGCAAGGACCTGATGGGCGCGCTGCAGCTGGAAAAGACCGCGCTGCGCATGGCGATCGAAGTGGGCTGTCCCTACTTCGAGGTGCTGTGCCGGCTCGCGCTCGCCGGAATCCTTGCCGACTGCGGCGACCAGCGCAAGTGCATTGCCCATTTGCAGGCGCTGCGCGTCATCGTGCGCGGCATCGATAATCGCTTTCTCGAATTCACCTGCCTGATCGGCTTCGCGCAGATCGCGATCGAGCACGGGCGCCAGCGTCCGGGGTACAACGCCCTGCGCCGCGGCCTCGAGCTCGGGCGGCAGTATGGCTATGCTCATTTCTTCTGGTGGCGGCCGGGCGCCGTCGCGCGGGTGCTGACGCACGCGCTCGAAACCGGGATCGAGCCCGACTACGCGCGCAGCCTCATCAAGCGGCGCGCGCTGGTGCCGGAGCAGCCGCCGCTTTCGGTCGACGGCTGGCCCTGGACGTACCGCGTGCAGACCTTCGGCGGCTTCCGCCTGCTGCGGCACGACGCGCCGCTGGCGGCCAGCGGCAAGGCGCAGCGCCGGCCGCTAGACCTGCTGAAAGTGCTGATCTCGTACGGCGGCGAGCAGGTCAGCGAAAGCCGCATCACCGACGCGCTCTGGCCGCGCATCGACGGCGACTCGGCGCACCGCTCGTTCACCAGCGCGCTGCATCGGCTGCGCAAGCTCCTCGGCGAGGATCGGGCCGTGCTGCTGCACGAAGGCCGGCTCACGCTCGACCGCCGCTACTTCTGGGTCGATGCCTGGGCGTTCGAAGGCCTGGCGGCCGAGCTCGAGCGCGCAGCCGATCCGGTGCAGGCGGAGAAACTCGCCGAGCGCATGCTCGCGCTGTACCGCGGGCCGTTCATGGCCGACGACGCCGATGCCTCCTGGTACCTGCAGCCGCGCGAGCGCATGCGCGGCCGCCTCGCGCGCGCCATGGGCCGCGTGCTGCGCCAGTGGCAGGAAAGCGGGCAGCGCGAGCGCGCAGAGGAGTGGCAGGAAAAGCTTAAGCAATCGGTAAGCGATCCGTAAGCGATCGGGCTGCACCCCCTCCCGATGATGGGCGCAGCAGGGCACGGGCCCTGCACCACATCAGGAGGGAATCATGCTGACCCCGCGCGAAACCGACGTGGTACGGCTGCTTGCCGGCGGTTGCACTTACGGGCAGATTGCGGCGCGGCTGGGTATTTCGGTGCACACCGTGACCAGCCACATCAAGAACGCGTACCGCAAGCTCGACGTGCATTCCGCCGCGGCAGCGGTCATGCGCGCGGTGCAGCTGCGCCTGCTCGGGGTTCCATCATGACGCCGGCTGACTACGTCATCAATCTGACGCTGAGCGTGATTCTGATCGTCGGCGCGTACCAGTTCTATTTCTGGTGCCAGCGCAATCACCTGACCGCTGCGCGGGAGCTGGGATCTCGAATCGACGAGCGGATACCGTACTGGCCGAGCTGGGTGTGGATCTACAGCTGCATCTACTATCCGCTCATCCTTTACCTTAACTTCGTCGTCGAATCGCCGCGCCACTTTACGCACATCGCAATGAGCTACATGCTGCTGCTGGGTCTGCAGATGGCGTTCTTCGTCCTCTTTCCGGTGACCACTCCGCCGCACTGGCGTGCGTACAACCGGCAGCGCAGCCGGTCCGAGCGCTTCCTTGCGCTGGTCCAGCGCTTCGATGCGCGCTCGAACAGCTTCCCCAGCATGCACGTATCGGTAGCCGTGCTTACCGCGTTTCATTTGCAGCCCCAGCTGGGGCAGCTGGCGCTGGCATTTCCCGCCCTGATTGCCCTTTCTTGCCTTTTCACCAAGCAGCATTACCTTCTCGACCTTCCCGCCGGTGCGCTGCTTGGATGGCTCACCTATTGGGGATATGGGCTTGCAGCGCCTGCATGATGGCCCGCACGCAGTCCTGCACCGGATGCACGACGTCGACTGAGATGGCCCGCACCGGCGGCTCGAGCGTCGCGAACTGGCTCGCGAGGAGCGAGGCGGGCATGTAATGGTGAGGCCGCTCCACGAGGCGCGCGCGAATGAGCTCGAAGCTGCCGTGCAGGTACACGATCTCGAAACGGGCGAGGCCATCGGTAATTCGGCTTCGGTAAGCTTCTTTTAGCGCCGAGCAGGCGAGGACGGCGTTTTTCTCTTTTCTCACGACGCGATTCAGCGTCTCGAGCCAGGGCCGGCGATCCTCGTCGTCAAGCGCGAGGCCGGCAGCCATCTTTGCCACGTTCTCGGGCGGGTGGTATCGATCGGCGTCGATAAAGCGCCAGCCGAGCTCGAGGGCGAGCGCCGTGCCGATGGTAGTCTTGCCCACGCCCGAGACCCCCATCACCACCACGATCATGGCCGCTTGTGGACCGCGTGGCCTCCGAAGCGCGTGCGCATCATGGCGAGCAGCCTGCGCGCGTGGTCCGAGCGGCCCTGGCTGGAGAAGCGCGACATCAGCGCGGTGATGATCACCGGGGCCGGGACGCCGAGCTCGATCGACTCGACCGCGGTCCAGCGCCCGGCGCCGGAATCGTCGACCACCGGCGCAATGGCCGAGAGATCCTCGTTTTCCTTGAGAATGGCGCCGCACAGATCGAGCAGCCAGGATCGCACCACGCTGCCGTGGCGCCAGGTCTCGGCCAGCCGCGCCGGGTCGATGTCGAGCTCGGGCCGCGCGGCGATGAGCGCGAAGCCCTCGGCGAGCGCCTGCATCATGCCGTACTCGATGCCGTTGTGGATCATCTTGGCGTAGTGGCCGGCGCCGCTCGGGCCGCAATGCAGCCAGCCCAGGTCTGGATCGGCCGACAGGATCTTCGCGAACGGCGCGAAGATCTCGATCGACTTCGGCGTGCCGCCGAGCATCAGGCAATAGCCGTGCTCGAGGCCGTGCACGCCGCCCGAAACGCCGGCGTCGACGTAGCGCAGCCCCTGCTGGGACAGTGCGAGCGCGCGGCGCTTGGAGTCGCGGTAATAGCTGTTGCCGCCATCCACCAGGGTGTCGCCGGCAGAAAGCAGCGGCAGCAGATCGCGGATCGTGTCCTCGACCGCGCCGCCTGCCGGCAGCATCAGAATCACTACCCGCTCTGCGCTCAGGCGCGTGCAAAGCGCCGCCAGATTCTCGGCACAGACGACGTTGGGCTCCGCGGCGAGCGACCCGCGCGCGGCATCGGCCTGGTCGCAGCAGATGACATGCACGCCCGCGCGCGCCAGCCGACGCGCCATGCCGGCGCCCATTCTGCCCAGACCGACGATGCCGATTTCCATGTGCGCGCTCCTGAACGAGAGCCCGCATTCTAGCTAGCGGACTTCGTCAAGCAGCAGATCGAGAGCTACCGGCGCGTCCTGCGGGCCGCCGGCGTCCAGCCGGAGTAGGCCGGGCAGGCTGCGCAGCCAGGTGAGCTGGCGCTTGGCGAGCTGGCGCGTGGCGGCGATGGCGCGCTCGCGCATACCGAGTTCACTGATCTCGTTTTCCAGGTATTGCCATACCTGGCGATAGCCCACCGCCCGCATGCTCGGCATGCCCGGCGTGAGCCGATAGCGACCGCGCAGCCGCTTCACTTCGTTCACCAGCCCGGCCTGCAGCATGGCGTCGAAGCGCCGGGCGATGCGTTCGTGCAACGCTTCGCGCTCCGGCAAAAGCGCAAATCCCTTCAGCTGAAAAGGCAAGTCCGGCTGCGCGGCGCCTTGCAGCGCCGACAGCGGCTTGCGGGTAAGCCGCCATACTTCGAGCGCTCGCTGGATGCGCTGGGCATCGTTCGGAGAGATGCGCTGCGCGGCGCGTGGATCGACCTTCTCCAGCTCGGCGTGCAACGCCGGCCATCCGCGCAGCCTCGCGTCGGCATCGATTGCGGCGCGAATTGCCGCGTCGGCCTGCGGCAGGCTGTCCAAGCCCGCAATCAACGCGCGATAGTAAAGCATCGTTCCCCCGACCAGCAGCGGAATTCTCTTCCTTTGAAAGATCTCGATAGCCGCGCCGATTGCATCGCTGCGCCAGCGGCCCGTGGAGTAGCCGTGGTCCGGATCGACGATGTCGATCAGGTGATGCGGCACGGCTGCGCGTTCGGCGATCGACGGCTTGGCGGTACCGATATCCATGCCGCGGTACACCAGCGCCGAATCGACCGACACGATCTCGATCGGCCGCCACGCCGCGAGCTCCAGGGCGAGCTTCGACTTGCCGCTCGCGGTAGGCCCGAGGAGCGCGTACGCCGTGCGCGTCACGGCTAGCGGCCGCCGGTGACGTCGATGAAACTGCCGGTAGTGTAGGAGGCCTCGTCGGACAGCAGCCAAAGAATCGCGCGCGCAACTTCCTCGGGTTGGCCGCCGCGTTTCAGGGGCGCCGACTCGGCGATGCGCGCCACCCGGCCGGGATCGCCGCTCTGCGCATGGATCCCGGTATGGATCACGCCCGGCCGCACCGCGTTGACGCGGATGCCGTCGGCGGCGACCTCCTTGGCCAACCCCACGGTAAACGTGTCGATGGCCCCCTTCGACGCCGCGTAATCCACATAGTCTCCCGGCGAGCCCAGGCGCGCCGCCGCCGAGGACAGGTTGACGATGGCTCCGCCCTGGCCGCCGTGCCGCTTCGACATGCGCTTCACGGCTTCGCGCGCGCACAGGAAACTGCCGATGACGTTGACCGCGAACATGCGCTGCAGCCTTTCCACCGGCATGTCTTCGACGCGCGAGCGCAGATCGACCACGCCGGCGTTGTTGACCAGCGCCGTTATGCGGCGCCCTAGAGAGCGCTCCGCCTGCCTGAACAGGCGAATGACGTCGTCTTCATGCGAGACATCGGCAGCCACGGCGATGCCGCCAATTTCTTTGGCGAGCTTCTCCGCTGCCGGACGGTCGCTGCGATAGTTCACGCACACCGCGTAGCCGCGCTGCGCACCTAGGCGCGCGGTGGCCGCGCCAATGCCGCGACTGCCGCCGGTGACGATCATCACGCCGGCCACCTCAGCGTCCCCGCAGGAACAGCTTGTCCAGATCGGCCAGGGTCAGCTGGTACCAGGTCGGGCGGCCGTGGCTGCAGGTGCCCGAGCGCTCGGTTTGCTCCATATCGCGCAGCAGGGCGTTCATTTCGGCGATCGACAGCAGCCGGTTGGCGCGCACCGCGCCATGGCAGGCCATGGTGGCGAGGAGCTCGTTCTGGCGCTTGAAGAGCACCTGCTCGGCGCCAAACTCCTTCAGTTCCTGCAGCACGCCGCGCGCCAGGCCGACGACATCGCCACCGGCAAGCAGCACCGGCGCGGCGCGCACCGCCAGCTCATTCGGTCCGGCGGCGCTCATCTCGAGGCCGAGACGCTCGAGCGCCTCGCGGTTTTCCTCGGCGGTTGCGACTTCGAGCGCTTCGGCGCGGAACAGCGCCGGCACCAGCAGGCTCTGACGCTCGACGCGGCCGGCATCGAGATTGCTCTTCAGCCTCTCCATCACGATGCGCTCGTGCGCGGCATGCATGTCGACGAGCACCAGGCCGGCTTCGTTCTGCGCCAGGATGTAGACGCCATGAAGCTGCGCGAGCGCATAGCCCAGCGGCGGGGCATTCTGCGCCGCCGGCAGAGGAACTGCCGAGCCCATGAACGCCTGATACGCGAGCGCCGGTTGAGCCAGGCCGAAAGAGGACTGAACCCCGTGCGATTGTGACAGCGCGGCATAAGCGACGGGCGCTTCGGCGGCGCTCGGCGACAGCGCGCGTCGCACGGCATGCAGCACGAACTGGTGAATGCTGCGCGAGTCGCGGAAGCGCACCTCGGTCTTCGCCGGATGCACGTTGACGTCGACGCTGCGCGGATCGATCTCGAGGAACAGCAGGTAACCGGGCTGGCGCTCGCCGTGCAGCATCTCCGCGTAGGCTTCGCGTGCGGCGTGCGCCAGCACCCGGTCGCGCACGCAGCGGCCGTTGACGAAGAAGTACTGCACCTCGGCCCGCGCCTGCGGCGATCCTGCGTACCCCGATACACGCAGCGCGCCGGCCTGCGCCTCGACCGGCAGCGAGGCGTCGATGAATTCGCTGCCCAGGAGCGCAGCTACGCGCTCCCTCAGGGGCTGACTGCGCAAATGGCGGCTGGCGCGGCCATTGTGCTTGAGCGTAAACGCGATTTCGGGATGCGCCAGCGCGATGCGCCGGAAGAGCTCGTCGCAGTGGCCGAACTCGGTGGCTTCGCTGCGCAGGAACTTGCGGCGCGCCGGCGTGTTGAAGTACAGGTCGGCGACCGTCACCGTGGTGCCCGGCGCGCGTGCCGCGGGTTCGACTTCCCCGATGTGCGGGCCCTCGGCGCGGATCGCCGCGCCGTGCGGCGCCTCCCGCGTGCAGGCGGTGATCGAGACCCGCGAGACCGCGGCGATCGAAGCGAGCGCCTCGCCGCGAAATCCCATGCTGCGGACGCCTTCGAGGTCCTCCAGGCTGCGGATCTTGCTCGTGGCGTGGCGCGCGAGCGCAAGCGGCAGGTCGTCGCGCGCAATGCCGGCGCCGTCATCCTCCACCTGGATGCGCTTCGCGCCACCCTCGTCCAGCGTCACGGTAATGCTGCGCGCGTCCGCGTCGAGGCCGTTCTCGAGCAGCTCCTTGAGCACCGACGCGGGCCGCTCGACCACCTCGCCGGCGGCGATCTGGCTCACCAGGAGATCGGGCAGGACGCGGATCGCTGGCACGCAAAGAGTATATAGAATCGGGGCGTGGAACTCGTCGCCCAGCTGTGGGACTTCGTCGTCCATCTCGATGCGCATCTCGCCGCTTTCGTCGCGCAGCACGGCGCCTGGGTGTACGGGCTGCTGTTTCTGATCGTGTTTTGCGAAACGGGGCTGGTGGTGACGCCTTTTCTTCCCGGCGATTCGCTGCTGTTCGTGGTCGGCACGTTAGCCGCAGCGGGCGGCATGGACATTTACGCGGTCAGCGGCACGCTGGTCGCCGCGGCCCTGTGCGGCGACAACGTCAACTACTGGATCGGGCGCTGGGCGGGGCCGCGCGTGTTCAGCAAGGAGGGGTCGCGCTGGCTCAATCCCAGGCACCTCCAGCGCACCCACGAGTTCTACGCGAGGCACGGCGGCAAGACCATCATCATTGCGAGGTTCGTGCCGATCGTGCGGACGTACGTGCCGTTCGTCGGCGGCCTGGGGAAGATGAACTACCTGCGCTTTCTCGCCTTCAGCGTGGCCGGTGCGCTGCTCTGGGTCGTCTCGCTCTGCTCGGCGGGCTACTTCTTCGGCAACATCCCGGCAGTGAAGAGCAACCTCACGCTGGTGATCATCGGCATCGTGCTGCTTTCCATCTCGCCCGGGCTCATCGCCTGGGCGAGGGGCCGCTCAATTCAGCGCCAGGGGGGATGACGGCCGCGGCGGGTGCTTTACGACGTAATCGCGGATTCCGTCGAGAAGCGCCCGCGCCAGCCTGTTCTGGTAACTCTCATCGTTCAGCCGCTTCTCCTCCTGGGGATTGGAGATGAACGCGGTCTCGACCAGGATCGAAGGCACGTCGGGCGCCTTCAGCACGGCGAAGCTGGCCTGCTCGACGCGCGGCCTGTGGAGGTTGTTGACTGCGCCGAGCCGCCGCAATATCAGATCGCCCAGCCGCAGGCTGTGATCGATCGTGGCGGTCTGCGCTAGGTCCAGCAAGGTCTTCTTCAGGTACACGTCCTTCACGTCGAGGTTGACGCCGCCGACGAGGTCCGCCTCGTTTTCCTTCTTGGCCAGCCAGCTCGCCGCCTCCGAGGTGGCACGCCGCTCCGACAGCGCGAACACCGACGAGCCGCGCGCATGCGGGCGGATGAACGCGTCGGCGTGAATGGAAACGAACAGGTCCGCCTTGACCTTGCGCGCCTTGTCGACGCGGACATGCAGCGGCAGGTAGTAATCGCCGTCGCGAGTAAGGAGCGCGCGCATGTTGGGCTCGGCGTCGACCAGCGCCTTCAGCCGGCGCGCTATCGTCAGGGTGATGTTCTTTTCGCGCGAGCCGTGACGCCCGGTGGCACCCGGGTCCTCGCCGCCGTGGCCGGCATCGATGACGATAATCGCCAGGCGCGCCACCCTGGGCACTTTCGACTTGTCGAGCGCTTTCGGCTTTTCCGATTCCTCGATCAGGGCGGTGAGCGGATCGAACGGCACCACCGGATAGAGGTCGAGCACCAGGCGGTGGCCGTACTCGGCGATCGGCTTGAGCGTAAACACCTGCGGCTTCACCTCGGCCTTGAGATCGAGCACCAGGCGCACGACGCCCGGGCGGTTGTGCGCGACGCGCAGGCCCTGGACATAAGGATCGTCCGCCGCGACTTTGGTGTTCAGCTCGAGGAGCGCGGGCGACAGCTCGGCGAGCTCGAGGTCGAGCACCAGGCGCTCGGGGTCCTTGACGCCGAACAGCGTGAACTTGATCTCATCCCTGGATTCGAGGGTCAGGCGCGTGTAGTCGCGCGCCGGCCAGATGCGGCTGGAGAGGACCTGTGCTTCGGCGCTCGCTATGCACGAGACAAGAAGGACAACAGCCAAAGCTCGCCAGTGCGCGAGTGCGATTGCAATATCGCCCGGCGCCCTTCGCCGGCAAATTCCAGGGCCAGATCGAGATCGGGCGGGGCGAGCAGGGTCCCGGCCCGCTCCGGCCATTCGACCAGGCAGACCGAGTCGGCGTTGAAGTATTCGCGAAAGCCCGAGCTCAACCATTCGGTCCGATCTTTGAAGCGATAGAAATCAAAGTGATACAAGTTTAATCTCGAAATGCTATAAGGTTCAACCAGCGTGTAGCTGGGACTCTTGACCCGGCCCGTAAACCCGAGCCCGCGCAGCAGCCCCCGGACCACGGTCGTCTTACCCGTGCCAAGCTCGCCACTCAGGTGCAGGACGCGCCCTGCCGCAACACCGCCGGCCAGCGCCTCGCCGGCGCGCAGCGTGGCTGCCGCGTCCGGCAAACTAATATCTACAGGCATGGACTACACCGCGCTCGCGCCGCGCATCAAGACCTGGGGACTCGAACTGGGGTTCCAGGCGGTCGGCATCGGCGATGCCGACCTGTCGGCGGCGGAGCCGCGGCTGCTCGAATGGCTGAAGGAGGGCTGGCATGGCGAAATGGAGTATATGGCGCGCCATGCGGCGCTCCGCGCGAGGCCGGCCGAGCTCAAGCCGGGAACGTTGCGCGTAATTTCCTGCCGCATGGACTACGCAGCTGCCCTTGAAAATGAAGAGGTTTCGCTGAGAGACGGCACGCGTGCCTATGTCGCCAAATACGCCCGCGGGCGCGACTACCACAAGCTGATGCGTAATCGTCTGCAGGCGCTGTGCGAGCGCATCGAGCAGGCGATCGGTCCGTTCGGCTACCGCGTGTTCTCCGATTCCGCACCGGTGATGGAAGTGGAACTCGCGGCGCGAACCGGGATCGGCTGGCGCGGCAAGCATACGCTGCTGCTCAGCCGTGATGCCGGGTCGTGGTTTTTCCTGGGCGAGGTCTACACCGATTTGGCTTTACCCCTCGATTCTGCGGCAGAGGAACACTGCGGGTCCTGTCAAAAATGCATCGACGTATGCCCCACCCAAGCCATCCGCGCTCCGTACCAGCTCGACGCGCGGCGCTGCATCTCGTACTTGACCATCGAGCACAAGAGCGCGATTCCCGAGGAGCTGCGTGCGCTGATCGGCAACCGGGTCTACGGTTGCGACGATTGCCAGGCGGTCTGCCCATGGAACCGGTTCGCGCGGATTTCCGGGGAAAAGGATTTTGCGGTGAGGAACGGGCTCGACCGGGCCACCCTGGTCGAGCTGTTCGCCTGGAGCGAGGCCGAATTCGACCAGCGCATGCGCGGCTCGGCGATTCGCCGCATCGGCTACGAGCGGTGGCTGCGCAATCTGGCGGTGGGCCTGGGCAACGCTCCGAGCTCGCCCGAAGTCATCGCCGCCTTGCGCTCCAGGGTCGATCACCGGTCGGCGCTCGTCAGGGAACACGTGCAATGGGCTCTTTCCAGGCATGAGCCGCTGGCGGCCTGATACGCTGCTCGGCGGGTTCGAGGCGCTGCAGCTGCAGTTTCCGGACGATTACGACGGGGCGGTCGTCGCGACCCTCGTGCGCCTGCCGGCGGGCGAGTCGCCCCGCGGCGCGGCGCTTTACCTCCACGGCTATGCCGACTATTTCTTCCAGCGCCACCTGGCCGAGCGCTTCGCCGCGGAAGGCTTCGCTTTTTTCGCGCTCGACCTGCGCAAGTACGGCCGTTCGCTGCGGCCGCACCAGCACCCGAATTTCTGCAAGGACGTCGCCGAGTATTACGCCGACATCACGGCGGCCATCGACGCGATCGGCGCGCCGGTGCTGCTCGCCGGCCATTCAACCGGGGGGCTGGTGGGCTCGCTCTATGCGCACGAGGGCGCGCTGCGTGGCGACGTGAAGGCGCTGTGGCTGAACAGCCCTTTCTTCGATTGGCGATTGCCCGATTGGCGGCGCATGCAGCTTCACCTGGCCACGGCGCTCGGGAGGTTTTTCCCTTTCATCAACGATCCGGACTATTTCAACCCGGCATATACGCTCAGCCTGCTCGCCGACTGGGAATTCGACGCGCGGCTGAAGCCCGCCAAGGGCTTTCCGCTGTATTACGGCTGGCTCGGCGCAATGAGCGATGCGCACGCCAAAGTGCACCGCGGCCTGGCCATCGCCTGCCCGGTGCTGTCGATGCACTCGGACGAGGCCGATATCGTGCTCGACTGGCGGCACATCGCGCGCTGGTCGCGCAGTCTCGGGCCCGACGTGCGCGTGCTCGCCTTTCCGGGCGCGCCGCACGATCTGATCCTGGCCCGGAGCGAGATCCGCGAGGAAGTATTCAGGCAGCTTTTCGCGTGGGCGGAACGAGCCGTAGCGTGATCAGCGTAGCGAGCGTCCAGGCGACATAGCCGGCGGCGAAAATCCACTCGGGCGCCTGGTAGTAAAGCAGGCGGTGTGTCCAGCGCCCGATGAACGACTCCGGACGCAGCCCGCCGCGCAGGATGTCTTCCCACACCGTGAGCGGGCAGGCGGCGCCGAGCAGCGCCTCGGCGGCGACGAACGCGATCGCCGCCAGGTGCAGATAGCGAAACCAGGGGTTGCGCACCCAGCCCCAGCCGCGCGCCGCGCCGGCCCAGACAAGGAGCAGGCCGCCGACGATGAAGGCGGCGATCGCGAAATGAACCCCGAGCAGGAGATCCGCCACCATGCAAGGCGGATAATACGGAGAATGCAAGCGAGATTTCCACGGCTGACTCCCGAAGCGATGACTGAGGCGCAGCGGGAGGTCGCGGCCGAGATCGCCGCCGGCCCGCGCGGCGAGGTGCGCGGACCGTTCATCGCCCTCATGCATCATCCCGAGCTCGCGCGCCGCTTGCAGCAGCTCGGCGAGCAGCTGCGCTGGGGGAGCAAGCTTCCAGCCCGCTTAGTGGAGCTGGCGGTCCTGATCACGGCGCGGCGCTGGACCTGCCAGCACGAGTGGACCATCCACGAGAAGCTCGCCCGCAAGGCGGGCCTCGACGGCGCCATCGTCGAGGCGATTGCCGAGGGCCGCGAGCCCAGGGGCTTGCCGCCCGAGGAGGCCGCCGTCTACGCTTTCTGTCGCGAGGCGCACGCCGGCGGGCGCGTCGGCGATGCCGCTTTCGCCGCGGTGCGCGACAGGTTCGGCCTCGACGGTGCGCTCGAGCTTCTCGCGCTGAGCGGCTATTACTCGTTGATGGCGATGGTCCTGAACACTGCCGGCCTGCCCCTCGCCGACAACGCACCGCCGCCGCTGCGGCCACTGCCATGACGTGTCGGCTTGATCAACCCTTTTCGCGCGGTCGCGCCGGGTCCGCAATCCACTCGCTCCACGAGCCGGCGTAAAGCCTGCCGCCGCGCAGTCCGGCAAGCTCCATCGCAAGAAGATTGTGGCACGCGGCGACGCCCGATCCGCAGTAGCTGACGACTTCTTCCGGGGCACGATCACCGAGCACGGCGCGAAATTCGTCCCTGAGCAGCTGCGGTTTCTTGAAAATTCCTTGCGCGCTCAGGTTGTCGTTGCTGAAGCGGTTCTTCGCGCCGGGGATGCGGCCGGCGATCGGGTCGATCGGCTCCTGCTCGCCGCGAAACCGCGCCGGCGCGCGCGCGTCGAGAAGCAGGAGTTCTTCTGTACGCGACTCGAGGGCGTTTACGTCGACGGCCCGCGCAGCGGGCGGCCTGACCGGGTAGCTGGAATGCGCGAAGCGCGGCACTTCAGGGGTGGTGGGGCGGCCTTCCTGCAGCCACTTGGCGAGGCCGCCGTCGAGCACGGCGACGGCTTCATGGCCTACCCAGCGCAGCAACCACCAAAGGCGCGCCGCCATGGCGCCGCTGCCGCCGTCGTAGCACACCACCTGGTCGCCGGGCTTGAGCCCCTGCTGGCCGAGCCAGGCGATGAAGGCGCCGCGGTCGGGCAGCGGATGGCGGCCGTTGGCGCCGGTTTTCGGCGCCGACAGGTCGCGATCGAGGTGCGCGAACAGGGCTCCCGGAATATGCGCTTCGCGGTACTGCTGCTCGCCGAGCTGCGGCTTGCCGAGGTCGTGGCGGCAGTCGAACAACCGCCAGGACGATAGATGTTTCTCGAGTTGTCCGGTGTTGGCGAGGGTGCGGTACGCCATTACCGCCCAAGGCGCTTGTGCAGCCACTCGTGGAAGTGCGCCTCTGCGTCTTCCATCGGCGACTGGTACGGACCCGCGTCGTCCAGCCCTTCCTCGTACAGCGCGCGCCGGCCGCGGTCCATGCGCTCGCACAGGACGTTGTCCTCGATCGCGGTCTCCAGGTATGCGGCCTGTTGCGCCTCGACGAACTCGCGCTCGAAGAGCGCGATCTCCTCCGGATAGTAGAACTCGACCACGTTGGTCGTGCGCCGCGCCGAGCGCGGGATCAGGTGAGAAACCACCAGCACGTTCGGGTACCACTCCAGCATGACTCCCGGGAAGTACGACATCCACAGCGCACCGTACTTGGGCGCGCGGCCGTCGAGGAACTTGAGGCACATGTCGTGCCAGCGCTTGTAGGTCGGCGTGCCGGGCCGCTCCAGACCCGCCTTCGGCGCGACGATCTGCACCGAGTGATGCTCGCCGTAGTCGACGCTGAAGTTGTTGCAGTCGGTGAAATTTCCGAGGCCGGGGTGGAAGGGGTCGACGTGGTAGACCTCGAGGTACACCTCGACGAAGGTTTTCCAATTGACGTCGTAGTCGTCGACACGAACCGAATCGAGCACGTAGCCGCTGAAGTCCCAGTCCGCGGCGGTGGTGATCTTTGCCAGGTCCTGGCGCGGATTGCGCGGGCCGGCAAACAGCAATCCCTGCCACTCGGTGAGCGGGGTTGAGCGCAGCTTCACGCACGGGCTCTCCGCGAAATGCGGCGCGCCGAGCAGCTCGCCCTTCAGGTCGTAGGTCCAGCGATGCAGCGGGCAGACGATGTGCTGCGCATTGCCGCGGCCTTCGAGCATGATCGCCTGCCGGTGCCGGCAGACGTTGGACAGCAGATCGATGCCGGCATCGTTGTGCACCAGCATCCTGGCGTGATCGGTCCACGCGAGCGTGTGGTAGTCGCCGACGTTGGGCACCATCAGCGAGTGGCCGACGTAGTTGGCGCCGGCATCGAACAACAGGCGTTTTTCGACTGCGAAGTGCTCGGCATCGAAGTACCAGGACACCGGCAACTGGCTGCGCGCAGGCAGTACCTGGCGCAGGCGAGCTACATCGGACATGCGTTGTAAAGCCCTTAGAAAAACAGTATTTTACCAAACGATGAGCAAGCCTTCAGGCGAGCTGACCTTCGAGCGGGCGCTCGCGGAGCTGGAAAAAATCGTCCACAGCATGGAGAGCGGCGAGCTATCGCTCGAGCAGGCGCTCGCCACGCACAAGCGCGGGCTGGAGCTGGCGCGCTTCTGCCAGCAGCGCCTGGAAGCGGCCCAGCAACAGGTCAAGGTCCTGGAGGGCGAGGTTCTCAAGCCGCTGGCTGCCGCGGCAGAACCTGAAGCCGGTGAAGGAGGCTGAAACCGGCTTTGGAGCCTGGATGGGGGCAATCCAGGCGCGGATGGAAGCGGCGCTTGCGCGTCTGCTGCCGCAGGCGCACCTTGCGCCGGCGCGCCTGCACGAAGCCATGCGCTATGCCGCGCTGGAGGGCGGCAAGCGCGTGCGGCCGCTGCTGGCATTCGCCGCCGGCGAGCTGGCCGATGCAAGCGCGGAGCGGATCGAGATCGCAGCGGCCGCGGTCGAGCTGATCCACGCCTACTCGCTGGTGCACGACGACCTGCCCTGCATGGACGACGACGTTCTCCGGCGCGGAAAGCCGACGCTGCACGTCGAGTACGACGAGGCTACGGCGCTGCTGGTGGGCGACGCGCTGCAGTCGCTCGCCTTCCAGCTGCTGGCCGAGCACCGCATCGCCGACGAAGCGCGCACGCAGCTCGAAATGGTGAAGATCCTGGCGCTCGCGGCCGGCTCGCGCGGCATGGCCGGCGGCCAGCAGATCGACCTCGAAGCGACCGGGTGCTCGCTGACGCTGCCGGAGCTGGAGTTCATGCACATTCACAAAACCGGGGCCTTGATTCGTGCAGCCGTGCTTCTGGGCGCCGCCTGCGGCCATGAACTGCAGCAAAACGAGAAGCCCAGACTTGACCGCTATGCGAAGGCGGTCGGCCTGGCATTCCAGGTGGTAGACGACGTCCTCGATTACGATGCGAGCACCGCGACGCTCGGCAAGACCGCGGGCAAGGATTCCAAGCAGGGCAAGCCGACCTACGTCTCGGCCATCGGCATCGCCGCCGCGCGCCGGCTCGCCGAAGAGCTGCGCGAGCAGGCGCATGAGGCGCTCAAAGGCTTCGACGCCAGATCCCGCCGCCTCGGCGAGCTCGCCGATTTCATCGTTCTGCGAAAATTCTAGGCATGGCCACGATCACCGAAGAGCTGCCGGCCGGCGGCTACAATCCGTCGATGTACGAGCTGCTGAAGACCATCGGCGATCCGTCGCAGCTGCGCAGCCTCGAGCGCAAGCAGCTGCAGCAGCTTGCCGACGAGCTGCGCGCGTACGTGCTCGAGTCGGTGTCGCGGACCGGCGGCCACCTGTCGTCGAATCTGGGCACCGTCGAGCTGACGATCGCCCTGCACTACGTCTTCGAGACGCCCGAGGACCGTATCGTCTGGGACGTCGGCCACCAGACCTATCCGCACAAGATCCTCACCGGCCGGCGCGACGCGATGTCGCGCCTGCGCATGATCGACGGCATCTCGGGCTTCCCGCGGCGCATCGAGTCCGGGTACGACACGTTCGGCACCGCGCATTCCTCGACCTCGATCTCGGCGGCCCTGGGAATGGCAGTTTCATCCAGAATAAAAAATGAAAAGCGGCACTGCATCGCGGTGATCGGCGACGGCGCGATGTCCGCCGGCATGGCGTACGAGGCGATGAACAACGCCGGCGCCATGAACGTCGACCTGCTCGTGATCCTGAACGACAACGAAATGTCGATCTCGCCCCCGGTGGGCGCGCTCACTAACTATCTCGCCCGGCTGCTTTCCGGCCGCGTCTACTCCAGCGCGCGCCGCGTCAGCGAGCATCTGCTCAAGCGCGTCGGCGTGTGGGAGCTGGCGCGGCGCGCCGAGGAGCACATGAAGGGCATGGTGACGCCGTCGACGCTGTTCGAGGAGTTCGGCTTCAACTACATCGGCCCGATCGACGGCCATGACCTCGATGCTCTGATCCCGACGCTCGCCAACATCAAGAAGCTGCAAGGGCCGCAGTTCCTGCACGTCGTCACGCGCAAGGGCCAGGGCTACAAGCTGGCCGAGGACGATCCGATCGCCTACCACGGGCCGGGCAAGTTCGATCCCGCCGAAGGCCTCAAGGCAGCCGCGGGCGGCAAGCCGACCTACTCGCAGATCTTCGGCGAATGGCTGTGCGACATGGCGGCGCTCGATCCGCGCCTGGTGGCGATCACGCCGGCGATGCGCGAAGGCTCCGGCATGGTGAAGTACTCGGAGCAGTTTCCCAGCCGCTACTTCGACGTCGGCATCGCCGAGCAGCACGCGGTGACGTTTGCCGCGGGCCTCGCCTGCGAGGGCATGCGGCCGGTCCTGGGCATCTATTCGACCTTCCTGCAGCGCGGCTACGACCAGCTGATCCACGACGTCGCGATCCAGAACCTGCCGGTGCTGTTTGCGCTCGACCGCGCCGGTCTCGTCGGCGGCGATGGCGCGACCCACAATGGCGCGTTCGACTTCGCCTACTTGCGCACGGTGCCCAATCTCACGGTGATGGCTCCCGCCGACGCCGACGAATGCCGGCAGATGCTCTACACAGGTTTCATGAGTAATGGTCCTTGCAGCGTGAGGTACCCGCGAGGCGCTGCATTGGGAGAGGCAAAAAAGGAGATGAAAGCCATCCCGCTCGGGAAAGGCGAAGTGAGAAGGACCGGAAAGCGCGTGGCGATCCTCGCCTTCGGCGCGATGCTGAAACCGGCGCTCGAGGCCGCCGAAGAGCTCGACGCGACGGTGGCGAACATGCGTTTCGTGAAGCCGCTCGACGTCGAGCTGGTGAGACGCCTGGCCGAAAGCCATCCACTCATCGTCACCGTGGAAGAGCACCAGGTCATGGGCGGCGCAGGCAGTGCGGTGTGCGAGACACTGGTCAGCATGGCGTTTCAGGGAAAGATTCTCCTTCTGGGGCTGCCGGACCGCTTCATCGACCATGGCGACCCGGCAAAGCTGCTTGCCTCGGTAGGGCTGGATGCGCCCGGCATCCGGAACTCGGTGCGCAGGGCAATGTCCGAGTAATTTAGTCGGATGTTAAAATAGCGCCATGAAAGCACGCGACCTGCACAACATTCCGGACGTCCAGTCGACCCCCGATTCGCGCAAGCTCGCCATCGACAAGGTAGGCATCAAGGCGATCCGCCACCCGATGCGCATCCAGGAGCGCTCGGGCGGCGTGCAGCACACCATCGCCGTGTTCAACATGTACGTCTGCCTGCCGCACCATTTCAAGGGGACCCACATGTCGCGCTTCGTGGAGATCCTCGAAGAGCACGAGCGCGAAATCACCGTCGAGACCTTCCAGGTCATGCTGAGCGAGATGGTCGAGCGCCTCGAGGCCGAGGAAGGCCACATCGAGATGAGCTTCCCGTACTTCATCGAGAAGAAGGCGCCGGTGTCGGGCGTGAAGAGCTTGATGGACTACGAGGTGACCTTCAAGGGCGAGACCAACAAGGGCAGGCAGAGCTTCACCATGAAGGTGGTCGTCCCGGTGACCAGCCTGTGCCCCTGCTCCAAGCGCATCTCGGAGCGCGGCGCGCACAACCAGCGCTCGCACGTGACGGTCACCGCCCGCACCAACGACTTCGTCTGGATCGAGGAGATCGTCGACCTGGTCGAGAAGCAGGGCTCGAGCGAGCTCTACGGGCTGCTCAAGCGCCCGGACGAGAAGCACGTCACCGAGCGCGCCTACGACAACCCGAAGTTCGTCGAGGACATGGTGCGCGACGTCGCCGCCGTGCTCAACCTGGACGAGCGCATCGAGGCGTACGTGGTGGAATCCGAGAACTTCGAGTCGATCCACAACCACAGCGCGTACGCGCTCATCGAGAAGAATAAACGCGCGCGTTAATACGCCTGCTTCTGGGGTTTCTATTGATTGAAGAAACCCATTCTCAGGATTTTTCGTCCCTGCGTGCGCGCATGGTCTCCGAGGTGGACGCGCTGTACGCCGAGACGCGCGTGGAAACCGGCCTCGCCAGCATGTCGCCCGCGGTGCGCGCAGCGCTCGCCAAGGTGGAGCGCCACCGGCTCGTTCCCGCCGCGCAGGCGGCGCTGGCGTACCGCAATCACCCGCTGCCGATCGGCTCGGGCCAGACCATCTCGCAACCGTACATCGTCGCGCTTTCAACAGATCTTTTGAAAGCGGATTCCAACAGCGTCGTACTCGATGTCGGCACAGGGTCGGGCTACCAGGCGGCGGTGCTCGCCGAGATCGTGAAGCAGGTGTACTCGATCGAGATCGTCGAGACGCTCGGCAAGACTGCCGCCGCGCGGCTCGCCGAGATGGGCTACCGGAACATCGAGGTGAAGATCGGCGACGGTTACCGCGGCTGGCCGGAGAAGGCACCGTTCGACGGCATCGTGGTCACGGCCGCCGCGCCGCGCGTGCTGCCGGCGCTCGTCGAGCAGCTCAAGCCGGGCGGCAGGATGGTGATCCCGGTCGGCGGCGGCGACATCCAGTATCTGAAGCTCGTCACCAAGCGCGCCGACGGCGGCTACGACGAGCGCAACGTGCTGCCAGTACGCTTCGTGCCGCTGGTACCCGGAAAGTAAGGGAGATGCCGTGCAGGCTGCTACCGCGACCCGATCGGAGTCAACTCCTCGGTCTGCACTTTAAGCGAAAATCTATTTCCTTGTCTCGACTGCAACGTCAGGATGTTGCCCTCAACTGTCGGCTTGCGGCGACAGGTGGAGGTGTCACCGCGAACCTGCTACGCTTCCCCGCAAGCGCAAGAAGATCCTGTTTCAGAGGGGACTATGCGAAAAAAAGAAAACCACTCGCCCAAGCGGGCACGCGGAGACTTCAGCAGCTACATGCGCGCGCTTTCGCCCACGAGCGCGTTCGATCATCCGAACGTCGAAGCCTGGCACGCCGCCGGGCGTGCGACCCTTCTCGTCGCGCTGGGAGTTCTGGCCCTGCAGTACTACTTTCTCCACGTTTACGTCGAGATCCTGTCGCTGCCTGCGGTAACGGTCTTTACCTAAAACCGCCGGATCAGCGTCATGGTCTGGCCGTCGCGCTGCATCTCGACGCGGTTGAGGAAGCTCATGCCGAGCAGGCCGACCGCGCCCAGGCCCTGCTCGAGCACTGTGCCTTCGACGTTGGTAAGCTCGATGTCGCCGACCTTCACCTTGTCGAGTTTCACGAGATAGCCGGCCGTCGCGCCGTTGGCGGTCTGGATCATCCGGCGCGGGCCCTGGCGCCAGTCGACGCCGAGCCGGGAAGCATCGGCAGCGGACAGCACCACGACCGAGGCCCCGGTGTCTACCACGAAGCGCATCGGCACGTCGTTGACCGACGCCTCGGCGAAGAAGTGCCCGCGAGGGTCGGCGGCCAGGGTGGCGCTCTGACGATCGGGCGCGGCGGCGGCGGCGCGGTAGTGCTGTCCGAGCACGAGCACGCGGCGCTTGCCGTCGATCTCGACGGTGGCGCGCTCCTTCTCGACCGCGACCACCGTGACGCCGTTCCAGTTCTGCCCGACCTTCACCGTCTTAGGATCGCCGCCATCGAGCGCCAGCACGGCGGCCTTGTCGCCGATCACGCCGATCAGCGCGACTTCGCCCGCTCGCGCCGGCGTGCAGGCGAGGAACAGCACAAGCGCAATAATATTGGGCATGAGACCCGTGGCCATCATTCGGCATTCCGCCAGCGAGGGACCGGCGTATTTTGCCACCTATCTCGAGCGCCGCTCAATTCCATGGCAACTGATCGCGCTGGACGCCGGGGAGCCGGTGCCGCGCGACGTTGCGGGGTTCTCGGGCCTCGCGCTGATGGGCGGGCCGATGAGCGCCAATGACCCGCTGCCCTGGGTAGCGCCGGTGCTGGAGCTGATCCGCGACGCCGTGCGCAGGGACGTCCCGGCGATCGGCCATTGCCTCGGCGGGCAGCTGATGTCGAAGGCCTTCGGCGGCACGGTGCGCGCCAGCGCAGTCAGGGAGATCGGCTGGGGCGAAGTACGAGTCGCCGACAACGCGGTGGCGCGCGACTGGCTGGGCGAGCTGCAGGCGTTCGAATCGTTCCACTGGCACGGCGAGACCTTCAGCATCCCGCCCGGCGCGACGCGGGTGCTGGAGAACGCGCACTGCGAGAACCAGGCCTATGCGCTCGGCAGGCATTTCGGCATGCAGTGCCACGTCGAGATGACCGAAGAGCTGGTCCGCGCGTGGCTGCGCAGCGGCGGCGACGAGCTCAGGAACAGCGCCACCAGCCCGGCGGTGCAGCGGCCAGGGCAGATTGAAGCGGACTTGCAGAAGAGGCTGGAGCAGCTCCACGCGGTCGCCGACCGCATCTACGACCGCTGGACGCAGGGACTCAGTCGCGGAAGTTGATGAACTGGAGCGGCAGGTCGGTGACCGACTTGCGCACCAGCTGGATCGCGGCCTGCAGGTCGTCCTTCTTCGCCCCGGCTACGCGTACCGCGTCGCCCTGGATCGAGGCGCTCAGCTTGAGCTTGGAATCCTTGACGAGCTTCACCATGCTCTTCGCCCTGTCCTGGGCGATCCCGACGCGCACCGTCAGCGGCCGCTTCAGCTTGTCGCCCGAGATTCTCTCCACGCTGCCGGGCTCGAGGCAGCGCACGTCGACGTTGCGCTTTGCAAGGCGCGCGCGCAGCACGTCCATCACCTGGTTGAGCTTGAACTCGTCGTCGGCGTAGACGGTGAGCAGCAGCTCGCTCTGCTCGATGCGCGCGTCCGAGCCCTTGAAGTCGAAGCGATTGGTGATTTCCTTGTTGGCCTGCTCGACCGCGTTCCTGACTTCCTGCCGGTCGACCTGGGAAACGATGTCGAACGAAGGCATTATTGCGCCTTGACGCCTGCGGCCCGCATCACTTCACCGAGCACCGCATATTCGTCGCGCAGGAACGCATCGAACTCCCCGGGCGACATCGCCATCGGCTCGGCGCCGAGCCTGGCGAGGCGCTCTTTCAGGTCGGCGCTCTGCAGCGCGCGCTGCGTCTCGGCGTTCAGCCGCGCGAGCACTTCGCGCGGCGTGTGCGCCGGCGCCAGCATGCCCACCCAGAAATTGAACTCGCCGCGCGGGAAGCCGGCCTCGGCGATGGTCGGCACGTCGGGGAAAGCCGGCGAGCGCCTGCCGGTGCTCACGGCGAGCGCGAGCAGCCGGCCTTCGCGGATCTGGCCGACCGCCGTGGTGAGCGGCGTCCAGGTGAACTGGGTCCTGCCGCCCATCGTCTCGGTCAGCGACTCCGGCGAACCCTTGAGCGGCACGTGCACGGCGTCGATGCCGGCCGCCATGCGGAATTTTTCGGCGCTGATGTGCGCGGCGCTGCCGATGCCGGCGGTGGCGTAGTTGAGCTGGCCCGGCTTGGCCTTCGCCATCGCGACGAGATCGCGCACCGAGCGCACCCCCAGCTCGGGCGACACCACCAGTACCGAGGGCAGGCCGGCGAGCGGCGCCACCCCGGCAAAATCCTTCAGTGTGTCGTAGGGCAGGTTGGCGTAGAGCACCGGGTTGACGACGTGGCCGGTCGATACCACCGCCAGGGTGTAGCCGTCGGGCGGGGATTTGGCGAGCGCAGCGATGCCGATGGTGCCGCCGGCGCCGGGGCGGTTTTCCACTACCACCGGCTGTCCCAGCGCGCTCGACAGACGCTCGGCGATCGGCCGCGCCATCGTATCGGTGGCCGAGCCCGGCGTGAAGGGAACGATGATTCTCAGCGGCTTGGACGGGTAGGGCTGGGCGAGCGCGCCGCAGAGCGGCGCCAGCGCCAGCAGCGCAGCAACCATGATGTTCATGCCGATCTCCTCCTAGCGATGATTCAAGCGCGCTATGTCGTCGATCCAGCGCGCGGTGGTCGCACGCACCCAGTCCAGGTCCGCCGCGTTCTCGTAGAGCGTGTAGACCGAGAGATTGAGCGCCTTGCCGCGCAAGAGCAGCAGCGTGGTCGTCGACAGCGCGTACTGCGGGGCCTCGCTGGAGCGCCGCTGCGCCGGCGCGCGCGTGCCTTGCAGCACCGAGACCACGTCGGGCTCCCTGCGCAGCTCGGCGAGCAGGCTCGTTTTCCCGGGCGGCTGGGCATCGAGGTATTTCTGCAGGTCGCCCGCGGCGGGCGGGCCGCCGAGCGCCGCCAGCGAATCGCGAACGAAGGCGCCGAAGGCGGCGGGGCTGACGCGCTCGCGCTCCAGCCCCTTCGGGGTCACGGCGATCATGTAGCGCCTGAACTCGGGAGTGTCGCCGAGCGTGAAGCGGCGCAGGTCGGCGTCGGAAATCGCAAACAGCAGAATCCGGTTCGACGCCGAGGTGAGCGATTCGGCGAGCTCCTGCAGGCGCGGAGAGCCCGTGAAGCCGGTGTCCGCGAAGCCCGCCGGCGCGTCCAGCCCGATGCGCGCCTCGCCTACCTGGACCGCGAACGGCGCGGCGGCGCATTGCAGTGAAACGGCGGCGAGCACGGCGGCAATGGGGCGCACGGGGGAATTCTAGCTCCCGGGTATCATTCCGGCTTTCTGGAGAGCAGCAACTTGGCGGCGATCCTCAATACGCTTCCCAAAGGGGAGAAGATCGGCATCGCGTTCTCGGGCGGGCTCGACACGAGCGCCGCGGTGCACTGGATGCGCGCAAAGGGCGCGATTCCCTACGCGTACACCGCCAACCTCGGCCAGCCCGACGAGCCCGACTACGACGAGATCCCGCGCAAGGCGCTCGCCTACGGCGCCGGCAAGGCCCGCCTCGTGGACTGCCGCGCGCAGCTTGCGGCGGAGGGCATTGCCGCCATCCAGTGCGGCGCCTTCCACATCTCCACCGGCGGGGCCACCTACTTCAACACCACGCCGCTCGGGCGCGCCGTCACCGGCACGATGCTCGTCGTCGCCATGCGCGAGGACGAGGTCGGCATCTGGAGCGACGGCAGCACCTTCAAGGGCAACGACATCGAGCGCTTCTACCGCTACGGGCTGCTCGCCAACCCGGCGCTGCGCATCTACAAGCCCTGGCTCGACGCGCGCTTCATCGAAGAGCTCGGCGGCCGCAGCGAGATGTCCGCCTACCTGGCGAAGGCCGGCTTCGACTACAAGATGAGCGCGGAAAAGGCCTACTCCACCGACTCGAACCTGCTCGGCGCCACGCACGAGGCCAAGGATCTGGAGTTCCTCGACAGGGGCATGGCCATCGTCCGGCCGATCATGGGCGTCGCCTTCTGGCGCGAGGACGTGAAGGTGAAGCCGGAGAAGGTGGCCGTCGGCTTCGAGGCGGGCGTGCCCGTCACGCTCAACGGGCAGCGTTTCGCCGACGCAGTCGCGCTCCTCTGCGAGGCTAACGCCATCGGCGGCCGCCACGGCCTGGGCATGTCCGATCAGATCGAGAACCGCATCATCGAGGCGAAGAGCCGCGGCATCTACGAGGCGCCGGGGATGGCGCTCCTGCACTTCGCCTACGAGCGCCTGGTTACCGGCATCCACAACGAGGACACCATCGAGCAGTACCGCGCGAACGGGCGCCGGCTCGGGCGGCTGCTCTACCAGGGCCGCTGGTTCGACCCCCAGGCGATGATGCTGCGCGAGAGCGCGCAGCGCTGGGTGGCGAGCGCGGTGACGGGCGAGGTGACGCTGGAGCTTCGCCGCGGCAACGACTGCTCGATCCTCGATACGCGCGGCCCGAACCTCACCTACAAGCCCGAGCGCCTCACGATGGAGAAGGGCGAGGCGCACTTCACCCCGGCGGACCGCATCGGCCAGCTGACCATGCGCAACCTGGACATCGCCGACACGCGCGACAAGCTGCGCCTCTATGGCGAGGCCGGCCTGCTCGGCGATGCGGCGAAGGGCGGCGTGCCGCTGCTCGGCGGCGACAAGCCCGCCGGCAAGAAGAAAAAGCCGACCTAGCTCTTCGGGCGGCCGAGCACCAGGAATTCGAGCAGCGCCTTCTGCGTGTGCAGCCGGTTCTCGGCCTCGTCCCAGACCACCGATTGCGGGCCGTCGATCACCTCGGCGGCGACCTCTTCGCCGCGATGCGCCGGCAGGCAATGCATGAACAGCGCGTCCTTTTTCGCCACGCGCATCATCTCGGCGTCGACCTGCCAGGTCTGGAAATCGCGCCTGCGCTCCTCGTTTTCGGACTCGAACCCCATCGAGGTCCAGACGTCGGTGGTGACCAGGTCGGCGCCCCGGGCCGCTGCCATGGGATCGGCGAAGGTCGCGCAATTCTTGTTGATTCTTTCGGCTTCGACCTCATACCCGGGCGGGGTCGAGATGTTCAGCTTGAAATCGAACAGCGCCGCAGCCTGCAGCCAGGTATTGCAGACGTTGTTCGAGTCGCCGATCCAGGCCACCGTCGCGCCGCGGATCGGTCCGCGGTGATCGATGTAGGTATAGACGTCGGCCAGGATCTGGCAGGGGTGGTACTCGTTGGTGAGGCCGTTGATCACCGGCACTCGCGAGTGCCGCGCGAAGCGCTCGAGGATGCCCTGCTCGAAGGTGCGAATCATGACCACGTCGCACATGCGCGATACGACCTGCGCGGCGTCCTCCACCGGCTCGCCGCGCCCGAGCTGCGAGTCGCGCGTGCTGAGGAAGATCGCGGCGCCGCCGAGCTGGTGCATCCCCGCCTCGAACGAAAGGCGCGTGCGCGTCGACTGCTTCTCGAAGATCATCGCCAGCGTGCGGTCCTCGAGCGGCCAGTAGCGCTCGTAGCGCTTGAAGCGGTCCTTGATCGAGCGGGTGCGCGCGAACAGATGCTCGTGCTCCTCGCGCGAAAGGTCCTTGAACTGCAGGAAGTGGCGCAGTTGCATCGCCGTCGGTTTTCGATCAATGCGCTGCCGCCCTGGGCAGCGCGCCGCGCGCGAGGAAGTTCCGCACCAGCGGCGCCAGCCGCTCGACCACCAGGCGGCCCTCGGCAGGCGTCATGACGAGCGGCGGCAGCATGCGGATGACATTGTCGGCGGTGACGTTGATCACCAGGGCGGCGTCGAGCGCCTCCTTCACCAGCTCGCCGCAGGGCCGCGTCAGCTCGACGCCGACCATCAGGCCCATGCCGCGGATCTCCGCGACGCCGCTACTGCTGCCCAGCGCCTGGGCGAGCCCGCCGCGGAGCACCTCGCCGACCCGTGCGGCGTTGGCGAGCAGGCCGTCGTCCTTGATGCTGTCGATGGTGGTCACGACCGCGGTCATGGCGAGCGGATTGCCGCCGAAGGTCGAGCCGTGGTTGCCGGGCTTGAGCACGCCCTTGGCGCGCCCGCCGACGACGCAGGCGCCCACCGGCACGCCCGAGCCCAGGCCTTTCGCGAGCGGCACCACATCGGGAAGGAAGCCGGCGTGCTGGTAGACGAACCATTTTCCGGTGCGCCCCAGCCCGCACTGCACCTCGTCCGAGATGAACAGCCAGTCGCGGCGCTCGCAGATCTCCTTGAGGCCGCGCAGGTAATCGAGGCGCGAGACGTTGATGCCGCCTTCGCCCTGGATCGGCTCGACCATCACCGCCGCGACGTTGCGGTTGTGCTCGGCGAGGGTGCGCACGGCGTCCAGGTCGTTGAGCGGCACGCGCACGAAACCCGAGACCAGCGGCTCGAAGCCGGCTTGTACTTTGCGGCTTCCCGTGGCCGAGAGGGTGGCCAGCGAGCGGCCGTGGAACGCCTTCTCCATGACCACGATCGCCGGCTCGGCGATGCCGCGCTCGTGGCCGTACTTGCGCGCGATCTTGATCGCCGCCTCGTTGGCCTCCAGCCCGGAATTGCAGAAGAACACCTCGTCCAGCCCGGTGATCTCGGCGAGGCGGTCGGCGGCCGCCTCCTGGAGCGGGATGCGAAACAGGTTGGAGCTGTGCATCAGCCGGCCGATCTGCTCGGTGAGCGCGCGCGTGAGCCTGGGGTGCGCATAGCCCAGGGTGTTCACCGCGATGCCGGCGAGGGCGTCGAGATACTTCTTTCCCGCCTCGTCCCAGAGCCATACGCCTTCGCCGCGCACGAAGGCCACCGGCTGCCGGGCGTAGGTGTTCATGACGTGGGACATAGTGGGCTCCCCAAATGCAAAACGGCGGCCCGCGCCGCCGTTCAGGAAATGCTAACAGAAAATCAATTTCTAGCGCAGGCGCTGCAAGGATTTCTCTTCTTGCGGCTTAAGGACCCTGATGCACGGCAGGTAACCTTCATGCACGACCCCGTGCATCTCCATGCGCTTGTGGGAATGCAGCAGGTCGGCGATGTAATCGACGATCTGGGAGGTGATCAGCTGCCCCGGCACGAGGACCGGGATGCCGGGCGGGTAGGGCACGATCTGGTCGGCGCAGATGCGCCCGGCGAGCTTCCTGTTGACGCGCTCGCGCTCGTCGAACACCTGAACCAGCTCGCCGCCGCAGTAATAGGCGTCGCGCGGCAAGTACCGCAACCTGGTGAACGCGGGGATCTCCGGGGTCTGCACCAGCCGTCTGGGAGCACGGTTCTCGCGTGCGATGCGCATCAGCGCATCGTAGAGTCGCGATACCTTGGAGCGCGTGGTGCCGATGGTCAGCAGCAGCGTGAGCGTATTGAAGGTCGATTTCTCGACCTGGATGTTGTAGCGCTCGAAGAGCAGCTTCTGCAGGTCGTCGACGGTATAGCCGCAGCCCGAGATGTCGATCGTCACCTTGGTTGGGTCGAGCCGGATGCCGTCGTGGCGGACCTCGTCGGGCAGCAGATCGTCGAGCTCGAGGACGCGGAACACGCGTGTCGAATTTATGAGATTTCTGACCTCACTGGCCAGCTCGAGCGTGCGCGAGAGCAGCTTATAGCCTTCCATCATCGCCTGCTTGCGCGCGACGTCGAGACTGGCGATGAGCCCGTATTGCGGGCTCGTCGACGTATGCATGTTGAAGTTCTCGCGGAACAGGTGTTCCCTGAACCCCGGATCGTTGATGTGGATCATCGACGCCTGCGAGAACGCCGACAGCACCTTGTGCGTGGACTGCGTTGCGTAATCGGCTCCCGCCTCGAGCGCGGTGGGCCGGAACTCCGGATGGAAGCGCGCGAAGCCGTACCAGGCCTCGTCGATGATCACCTTGATGCCCTTGGCGTGCGCCGCGTCGATGATCGGGGCCAGGTCGTAGCGCAGCCCGTCGTAGGTGCACGAGGTGAGGATCAATGCCTGCGCGTCGGGATGTTTTTTTATTGAACTCAGCAGGATTTTCTTGGGCACGGGGCCGTACAGCCCGTATTTGCGGTTGAGCGCCGAGTCGAGGTAGACCGGGTGCGCGCCGGAGAGCACCACGCCGTGGTGCACGCTCTTGTGGCAATTGCGGTCGAGGAGCAGCTTCTCGCCCGGCGCGAGCAGGGTCTGGAAGATCACTTTGTTGGCGGTCGAGGTGCCGTTGGTCGCGAAATACGTCCGGCGCGCGCCAAACGCCTTCGCCGCCATCGCCTGCGCCTCGGCGATCACGCCCTTGGGCTCCATCAGCGAGTCGAGCATCGGCACCGACACCGACAGGTCGGCGTCGAACACGTGCTCGCCCATGAACTCGTAGAAATCGTTCACCCAGGGGCTGCCGCGCAGCGACTCCCCCGAGGAGTGGCCCGGCGTGTGCCACTGGTCCTTCGCCATCCACACGTAGTTCTTCAGCTGGTCGTAGAACGGCGTGCGCGCGCGCTCCTGGATCTGGGCGTTGAGGATGCGGTAGATGCCGCGGTAGTCGCGCTCCTCGCGGTAGAAGTAGCCATCCACCGATTCGGTGAACAGCTTGTCGACGACGTCGTCCTCCTTCTCCTGCGCGATCAGGATGTAGACGTCGAGCTCGGGCCGGAAGCGGGTGATCCGCTGCACCAGCTCGAGCGCCGACATCTGCAGTTTCTTCTTTGAATTGGAGCCGTTCTTGGCCAGGCTGTAGAGCCGGTCATCCACCAGCACCGACTGCAGGTCGCGGTCCGATTCGATGACCGAAAGCGCTTCCTTCGCGGTGGTCACGCCGGTGAAGCTGATGCCGAGCGGGTTATCGAGCGTGCGCGCGGCGGAGTTGAGCCCCTTCACGAACTCGCGCAGCACCAGGTGCTCGTCGTTGATGACGAGGATCCGGCTGGTCAGCTTCGGCATACCGGGTCAGTATAATTTCGCATGCCCGACGCCAGCCGCGTCGAGTCGGTCATTCAGGGAATGACTCTCGACGGCAATCCGTGTTGGAGATACTGCCTAGGTGGCTACTTCATGCCCTTCAGGGCATGCGCCAGGCGGCTCTTGTGCCGGTCGCCGGCATTGCGGTGCATGACGCCTTTCGCGACCACGCGATCGATGAGGCGCTGCGAATCGCGCAGCACTTTGGCAGCGGCGTCCTTGTTGCCGGCGGCGACCGCCTTGTTCACGTTCTTGATGGCGGTGCGCACGGTGGTGCGCAGCCTCATGTTGTGGATGCGGCGCTGCACCGCCTGGTGGGCGCGCTTGCGCGCGGACTTGATGTTTGCCATGAAGGGGTGGGTCCGGAAAAGGGGGCGAATTCTAGCATGAACCTCCTGCGCGCCCTGGCCACGGTCAGCAGCCTGACCCTCGTCAGCCGCATCCTGGGCTACCTGCGCGACTTCGTCATCGCCCGCGCCTTCGGCGCCAGCCTGGCCACCGACGCCTTCTTCGTCGCCTTCCGCATCCCTAACCTGCTGCGGCGGCTGTTCGCCGAGGGCGCCTTCTCGCAGGCTTTCGTGCCGGTCCTCGCCGAGCATAAGAACCGCACTTCCCCCGAGGAAACGCGCAGGCTCGTCGACGGCGTCGGCACGCTCCTGTTTTTAGCGCTGGTCGCGGTGGCGGCGCTCGGCATGGCGGTGGCGCCGATCATCGTCTACATATCAGCCCCGGGATTCGCGGCCGACACCGTCAAGTTCGGTCTGACGGTCACGATGCTGCGCATCACCTTTCCGTACATCGCGTTCATTTCTCTTGTAGCGTTTGCCGCCGGCATCCTGAACACCTGGAACCGTTTTTCGCTCCCTGCCATTACGCCGGCCATGCTCAACATCGCGTTCATCGTCGGCGCTTTGTTCTTTGCTGACTACTTTGATCCTCCGATCCTGGTTCTCGCTTGGGCGGTGTTCGTCGGCGGAGCCTTGCAGCTGATACTCCAGATTCCCGCTCTCGCAAGACTTGGACTGCTTCCTCGCCCTCGGCTCAATTGGTCGCATCCCGGCGTGCGGCGCATGCTCAAGCTGATGGCGCCGGCGGCATTCGGCGTCTCGATCAGCCAGGTATCGCTGCTCATCAACACGATCTTCGCCTCCTTCCTCGTCTCCGGCAGCGTGTCCTGGCTCTACTACGCCGACCGGCTGATGGAGTTCCCGGCCGGCGTGCTCGGCGTCGCGCTGGGATCCATTCTCCTGCCGAGCCTGTCGAAGTATCATGCCGACGCCAGGCACGCCGAATATGGCGAGCTGCTCGACTGGGGCCTGCGCCTCGCGTTCCTGCTTGCCGTGCCGAGCGCCGTCGCCCTCGCCGTGCTGGCATTGCCGCTCGTGGCGACGCTGTTTCATTATGGCCGCTTTGCTGCCGAGGACGCGTGGATGACCCGCCAGGCGCTGGTCGCGTATAGCGTCGGCCTGCTGGGGATGATCCTGGTCAAGATCCTGGCGCCGGGGTTTTACGCGCGACAGAACATCGTCACCCCGGTCAAGATCGGCATTCTCACCCTCGTCGTCACGCAGCTGCTCAACCTGATCTTCATCGTTCCTCTCAAACATGCGGGCCTCGCGCTCGCCATCGGGCTGGGCGCGTGTCTCAACGCGGGGCTGCTATACCGTTACCTGCGGCGCCATGGCGTCTACACGCCGCAGCCCGGCTGGCCGGTGTTCCTGCTCAAGGTCGCCGCCGCGGTGGCCTTCATGGCGCTCGCGCTGTTCACCACTATGGGCGAGTCCGGCTGGTGGCTGTCCGCGCCCTGGCAGCAAAAGCTCCCCGCGCTCATCGGTCTGGTGCTGCTTGGAGGCGCCGCCTACGCCGGCTGCCTCCTGGCATTCGGCATGCGGCCGCGCGACTTCTCGCGGCGCGGAGCCGCGTGATGAGCCATTCGCTCGAGCCTTTCGCGCAGCTGCTCGGAGGCGACGATTCGCGCATCGACCTGGCGCGCGCCTGCCTGATGATCGCGCAGGACGCGTATCCCGGCCTCGACGTCGACCGCTACCTGGGGGAGATCGAGCGCATGGCGATACGCCTGCGCGCGCGCATGCCTCAGGCCAACGCCGCGGAGGAAAGGGTGGTCGCGCTCAACCAGTTTCTCTTCGATGACCTCGGGTACTGGGGCAATACCGACGACTACTACGATCCGCGCAACAGCTACCTCAACGAGGTGATCGACCGCAAGACCGGCACTCCGATCAGCCTTTCGATCCTCTATATGGAGCTCGGCCGGCGCATCGGACTGCCGCTCGAAGGCGTGTCCTTCCCCGGGCACTTCCTGGTGCGCCTGCGCCTGCGCGGCGGCACGCTGGTGCTCGACCCCTTCGCGGGCGGCGCGCCGCAATCCGAGGCCGAGCTGCGCGAGCGCCTGCAGCGCGTGATTCCCGAAGGCGCGGCCGGCGGCGTCGCGGTGGGCGAGCTGCCGCTCGAGCAGTTTCTCGAGCCCGCGTCCAATCGGCAGATCCTGGCGCGCGTGCTGCGCAACCTGAAGGGGATCTATCGGGAAAAGGACAAGCCCGAGCGCATGCTCGAGGTGCTGAACCGCATGCTGGTCGTCGCGCCCGACGCCAGCAGCGAGCTGCGCGATCGCGGCTACGTCTACCGGCGGCTCGAGTGCTGGCGCCCGGCGCTGAAAGATCTCAGCAACTACGTCGAGCGCGAGCCCGAAGCGCCGGACCTCGACGACGTGCGCGTCAAGCTGATGGAGCTCTCCGCGCTCTGCGCGCGGCTGAATTAGCCGTTACAATCCCCGGCCTCATTCCCCGAGGAGGAAAGTCGTGGAGCGCAGATCGTTTCTGAAGAAGGCGGCGGCCGGCGTCGCCGCAGCCGGCGTCGCGGGCCCCGCCATCGCGCAGTCGCAGCCGAGCATCCAGTGGCGCCTCGCCGCGAGCTGGCCGAAGAGCCTCGACACGCTGTACGGCGGCGCCGAGCTGGTCGCCAGGCGCGTGGGCGAGATCACCGACGGAAAGTTCACCATCCGCGCCTTTGCCGCCGGCGAGATCGTCCCGGCGCTGCAGGTGCTCGACGCCGTGCAGGCGGGCACCGTGGAGCTCGGGCACACGGCGACCTATTACTACTTCGGCAAGGATCCGACGTTCGCGCTTGGCACCTCGGTGTGCTTCGGCATGAATACGCGCCAGAACAACGCCTGGTGGCATTTCGGCGGCGGGCGCGAGGCGATGGAGCCGCTGTTCAAGGAGTACGGCTGCGTCGCGATCCCGGCAGGCAATACCGGCTGCCAGATGGGCGGCTGGTTCCGCAAGGAGATCAAGTCGGTCGCCGACCTGAAGGGCCTCAAGTTCCGCATCGGCGGCATGGCGGGGCTGATCCTCGCCAAGCTCGGCGTCGTGCCGCAGCTGATCGGCGGGCCGGACATCTATCCGGCGCTCGAGAAAGGCACCATCGACGCCGCCGAATGGGTCGGTCCCTACGACGACGAGAAACTCGGCTTCAACAAGGTCGCGCAGCACTACTACTACCCGGGGTTCTGGGAAGGCGGCCCGACGCTGTTGGCCCTGGTCAACGAGAAGAAGTGGAACGAGCTGCCGAAGAGCTACCAGGCCGCGCTGGTAGCGGCATGCGGCGAAGCAAACGCGTGGATGCCGGCAAAGTACGACGCGCAGAACCCGCCGGCGCTGCGCCGCTTGATCGGCGGCGGCACCAAGATCCATCCGTTCCCCAGGTCGGTCCTGGAGGCCGCCGAAAAGGCCTCCTACGAGCTCTACGAGGAGCTCAAGGCGAAGAGCAAGCACTGGGCGCGCGTCTATCCCGAGTGGAAGAAGTTCCGCGACGAGCAGTTCCTCTGGTTCCGCGTCGCCGAGTCGACCTACGACAACTACTCCTTCTTCTCGAAGCTCGGCGCACCCAAGTAGCTTACTTGCTGAACTGCTTTTGCAGATCGTCTGAGGAATCCGTCCCCGGGCCGGCGCCCGGGGCGGCGCCCCCGCGGTTGAGCTCTTCGCGCTCGTACTCCGGCGTCGGGACGATGATCTGCACTTTCGAGGGATCGAACTTCAGCTTCTCCACATTGCCCGTCACCAGCCCCGGGAACACGATCACGATGCCGACCATGATGACCTGGATCACCACGAAAGGCACCGCGCCCCAGTAGATCTGGCCGGTCGTGACCGGCGGGGTCGATTTGCCCGAGATCTTGTCGAGGTACTCGCGCGCCGGCGCCACGCTGCGCAGATAGAACAGCGCGAAGCCGAACGGCGGGTGCATGAACGAGGTCTGCATGTTCACGCCGAGCAGCACGCCGAACCAGATCAGGTCGATGCCGAGCTTGTCCGCAACGGGCGCCAGCAATGGCACGATGATGAACGCCAGCTCGAAGAAATCGAGGAAGAACGCGAGCAGGAAGGTCAGGACGTTCACTACGATGAGAAAGCCGATCTGGCCCCCGGGCAGGCTGGTGAGCAGGTGCTCGACCCACAGGTCGCCGTTCACGCCGCGGAACGTGAGGCTGAATACGGTCGCGCCGACCAGGATGAAGACCACGAACGAAGTCAGCTTGGCGGTCGAGTTCATGGCCTGCTTGAGCAGCGCCCAGCTCAGGCGCCGGTTGATGAGCGCCAGCGCGAGCGCGCCGGTGGCGCCCATCGCGCCGCCCTCGGTCGGCGTCGCAATGCCGAGGAAGATCGTGCCGAGCACCAGGAAAATGAGCGCGAGCGGCGGGATCAGCACGAAGAGCACGCGCGCGACGAGCTTCCAGCCGCGCAGCAAGCGCGCTTCGGCCGGCAGCGCCGGCGCCAATTTGGGAAACAGCAGCGTGGTGCCGAGAACATAGACCGCGTACAGCGCGGTGAGGACGAGCCCGGGGAAGATCGCGCCGGCGTACATGTCGCCGACCGAGCGCCCGAGCTGGTCGGCGAGCACGATCAGCACCAGGCTCGGCGGGATGATCTGTGCAAGCGTCCCGGAGGCGGCGATGACACCGCTCGCGATCCTGCGGTCGTAGCCGTAGCGCAGCATGATCGGCAGCGAGATCAATCCCATCGAGATCACCGACGCGGCCACCACGCCGGTAGTCGCTGCGAGCAGCGCGCCGACGAAGATCACGGCATAGGCGAGTCCGCCGCGGATCGGCCCGAACAGCTGCCCGATGGTGTCGAGCAGGTCTTCCGCCATGCCGCTGCGCTCGAGGATCAGGCCCATGAAGGTGAAGAACGGCACCGCGAGCAGGGTGTCGTTCGACATGATGCCGAAGATGCGCTCGGGCAGTGCCTGGTACAGCGCCGGCGTCAGCAGGCCGAGCTCGACGCCGATGAACCCGAACGACAGGCCAAGGGCGGCAAGCGCGAACGCCACCGGATAGCCGAGCAGCAGGAACACCACGAGCGTGGCGAACATCAGCGGCGCCATGTTCGCGACCAGGAAGGCGCTCATTTCGCCGCCTGGTCGTCGATGCGCATCAGCTCAAGCGCCGGCTCCTCGTGCTTCTCCACCGGGTCGGGGATGAGTCCACGCAGGTATGCGAAGCGCTTGATCAGCTCCGAGATCCCCTGCAGCGTGAGGAGGAAAAATCCCACCGGCACGAGCAGTCGCGCCGGCCAGCGGATCAGGCCGCCGGCGCTGCCCGAAATCTCGCCGCTGGTCCAGGCGTTCATGAAGACCGGCCACGACGACCACATCATGTAGAGCGCGATCGGCAGCAGGAAAAAAGCCGTGCCGAAGATGTCGATCCAGATCTGCTTGCGGCGCGAAAGGTTGGCAGCGACGACGTCGATCCGGATGTGCTCGTTGTGGAGCAGCGTATAGCCCGAGCAGAGCAGGAACACGGCCGAGAACAGATACCACTGCAGCTCGAGCCAGGCGTTCGAGGCGATCGAAAGCGCATAGCGCGAAATGGCGTTCGCGGCGCTGACCAGCACCATGATCAGCACGCACCAGTAGACCAGGCGCCCGATGCGCTCGTTGACGGCATCGATCGCGCGCGACAGCGCCAGCAGTGGTTTCATGGAGCCCTAGTCGGGGAAGTTATTTTTGTCGCATGCGAAGCGCGTGTTCCTGCACGTCCGCATGCAGTTCGGGTTTGTAGCCTAACGCAAAGAACAGCTCCGCGCAGAGGAAGATCGGCGCGACGAAGATCTGGAACAGGTTGTCGGTGAGCGCGGGCTTGCGGCCCTCGAACACATGGCCGACGAGCTGCAGGATCCAGCCGCCGACGAACAGCACGCCGAACCAGATCCAGCCCTGAGCCGTGCCCTGTTCGGCGATTCTTTCTCCCGCCCAAACAAGAATGCCAGTAATCAAAAGCATAGCGAGCGCCAGCGGCACGTCGAGCAGGAAGTAGTAGACCAGCACCGCCGCAGCGAACAGCATCGCCGCGCTGATCGCGACGCCGCCGAGCTCGATGCGCAGCCAGGCGAGCGGGATGAAGAGCGACAGCATGATCGCCGGCACGCCGATAAAGTGCGTCGCTTTATTGCGCGCGTCCTGATGGTACGCCGCATAAAACGCCATCTGCTCTTCGAGAGTTTTCATAAACACACTATAATTCAACATTTTAACCGTCTCCATGGTCGTCACGCACGGCGCGTTGCAGGCCACCCGAGGCCGGTGCGCGCTGACCATCGGCAACTTCGACGGCGTGCACCGCGGCCACCGCGCGCTCATCGACCGCGTGGCCGCGAAAGCGCGCGAGTTGAAGCTCGCTTCCTGCGTCCTCACCTTTGAGCCGCACCCGCGCGAGTTCTTCTCGCGCGACGCGGCGCCGGCGCGCCTGACCCGCCTGCGCGACAAGCTCGAGCTGCTGGCGACGACGGGCATCAAGCGCGTGCACATCGTGCGTTTCGACGCGCGCTTTGCCTCGCTTCCGGCTGAGCGCTTCGTCGAGGACGTGCTGCTGCGGGGGCTCGGCACGCGCTGGCTGCTCGTCGGCCGCGACTTCCGCTTCGGCGCGCGGCGCGCCGGCGATTTTGGGACGCTCGAGGAGGCGGCGGTGCGCCACGGATTTCGCCTGGAAGCGATGCCCGATGTGCTGTTCGAAGGCGAGCGGGTCTCGAGCTCCGCGGTGCGCGGCGCGCTCGGCGCGGGCGACCTGCGCCGCGCCGAGCGGCTGCTGGGACACCCGTATACCCTCAGCGGCCGGGTGGCGCACGGCGCGAAGCTGGGCCGCGCCCTAGGGTTTCCCACGGCCAATATTGTGCTGCGGCGGCAGCCGCCGCTCGGCGGCATCTTCGCCGTGGAGGTCGAAGGCCTCGGCCCGGGGGTGGCCAGCGTTGGCAGGCGCCCGACGGTGAACCCCGTCCCGGTGCCGCTGCTGGAGGTGCATCTGTTCGATTGCGACCAGGAGCTTTATGGCCGCCATCTGAAGGTCTGCTTCCTCGAGAAGCTGCGCGACGAGAAGAAGTTCGACGGGCTCGATGCCCTGAAGCGGGCGATCGCGCAGGACGCTGACCGCGCCCGGGAATATTTTGCGCGACATGGCTGATTACAAGGACACGCTGAACCTCCCGGAGACGCCGTTCCCGATGCGCGGCGACCTCGCCAAACGCGAGCCGCAGTGGGTGAAGGACTGGAAGGAGAAAGGCGTCTACCGCCGCTTGCGGAGAATCGCGAAGGGGCGGCCGCGCTTCGTGCTGCACGACGGCCCGCCGTACGCCAACGGCGACATCCACATCGGTACCGCGGTCAACAAGATCCTGAAGGACATCATCGTCAAGTCGAAGACCCTCGCCGGCTTCGATGCGCCCTATGTCCCGGGCTGGGACTGCCATGGCATGCCGATCGAAGTGCAGATCGAGAAGAAGTACGGCAAGAACCTGCCGGCGGAGCAGACGCAGCGCCTGTGCCGCGCCTACGCGGCCGAGCAGATCGAGCGGCAAAAGAAGGACTTCGAGCGCCTCGGGGTGATGGGCGACTGGGAGCACCCGTACCTGACGATGTCCTATGGCAACGAGGCCGACGAGATCCGCGTGCTCGGCAAGCTGCTCGCGAAGGGCTACATCTATCGCGGCCTGAAGCCGGTCAACTGGTGCTTCGATTGCGGCTCGGCGCTCGCCGAAGCCGAGGTCGAGTACGAGGAGCGCAAGGACCCGGCGATCGATGTCGGCTTTGCGTTTCTTGAAAACGAGAAGATTGCAAAGGCCTTTGGCCTCCCCAGGCTCCCTGCGCAGAGAGGCTACGCTGTGATCTGGACGACGACGCCGTGGACCCTGCCCGGCAACCAGGCGCTCAACGTTCATCCCGAGCTGACCTACAACCTGGTCGAGACGGAAAAGGGGCTGCTGATCCTCGCCGCCGAGCTGCAGGAAGCCTGCCTCAAGCGCTACCAGCTGGCCGGGAAGACGCTCGCCTCGTGCAAGGGCAAGGCGCTGGAGCACATCCGGTTCCGCCATCCGTTCTACGACCGCGAGGCGCCGATCTATCTCGGCGAATACGTGACGCTCGACAGCGGCACCGGGATCGTGCATTCGGCTCCCGCCTACGGCGTCGAGGACTTCGAGTCCTGCCGCCGCCACGGCATGCGCGACGAGGACATCCTTGCCCCGGTCATGGGCGATGGCCGGTTCGCCGCTTCGCTGCCGCTCTTCGGCGGAATGACGATCTGGGAGGCGAACCCGAAGATCGTGCAGGAGCTGAGGAAGCGCAACGTCCTGTTCCATCACGAGACGTACACGCACAGCTACATGCACTGCTGGCGGCACAAGACGCCCGTGATCCTGCGCGCGACCACGCAATGGTTCGCAGCGATGGACAAGGAAGTCGGCGGCGAAACCCTGCGCGCGACGGCGTTGCGCGGCATCGAGCAGACCGAGTTCTTTCCGCCCTGGGGCAAGGCACGGCTGCAGGGCATGATCGCCAATCGCCCGGACTGGACGCTGTCGCGGCAGCGCCAGTGGGGCGTGCCGATGCCGTTTTTCCTGCACCGCGAGACGGGCGAGCTGCACCCGCGCACGCCTGAACTGCTCGAGGAAGTGGCGCAGCGCGTCGAGCGCGCCGGCATCGAGGCCTGGCAGTCGGTGCGCGGCGAAGAATTGATCGGCGCCGAGGCAGCGCAGTACGAGAAGAGCCGCGACACGCTCGACGTCTGGTTCGATTCCGGCTCGACGCATTACACCGTGCTGCGCGGCTCGCACCAGGAGGAAACCGGCTTCCCGGCGCATCTGTACCTCGAGGGCTCCGACCAGCACCGCGGCTGGTTCCACTCGTCGCTGCTGGTCGCGTGCATGCTGGATGGCATCCCGCCCTACAAGGCGCTCTTCACCCACGGCTTCGTCGTCGACGGCGAGGGCCGCAAGATGTCGAAGTCGAAAGGCAACGTGATTGCGCCGCAGGAGGTGTCGCATACCCTGGGCGCGGAGATCCTGCGGCTGTGGGTGGCGAGCACCGACTACTCGGGCGAGCTGTTCATCTCCAACGAGATCCTGAAGCACGTGGTGGAGAGCTATCGCCGCGTGCGCAACACGCTGCGCTTCCTGCTCGCCAACACCGCGGACTTCGACGCCGCGCGGCACGCCGTGCCGGTCGACGAGCTGCTCGAGATCGACCGCTATGCGCTCGCCATGACGGCGCGCACGCAGGAGGAGATCGCCGCGAACTACGATCGCTACCAGTTTCACCTGGTGGCGCAGAAGCTGCAGGCGTTCTGCGCCGAGGACCTCAGCGCGTTCTTCCTCGACATCCTCAAGGACCGGCTCTACACGTGCAAGGCCGACTCGCTTCCCCGTCGCGCGGCGCAGACCGCGCTCCACCACATCACCCACAGCCTGGTGCGGCTGATGGCGCCGATCCTGAGTTTCACCGCCGAGGAACTCTGGCAGGTATTTACTGAAAAGCGCGACGACAGCGTGTTCTTCCAGACCTGGCACGCGCTGCCGCGCCCGAAGGACGGCGCGGAGCTGCTGCCGAAGTGGGAGCGCCTGCGCGAGCTGCGCAACCCCGTGCGCAAGAAAATCGAGGAGCTGCGCGCGGCCGGCCAGGTCGGCTCGTCGCTGCAGGCCGAGGTCGATTTCCACGCCGACGGCGGCGACGACGAGCTGCTCCGCAGCCTCGGCGAGGATCTCAAGTTCGTGATGCTCACGTCCGCCGCCCGCGTGCATCGCGCGAGCGGAGAGCTGCGCGTGGAGGTCGCGCCGAGCCTGCAGCGCAAATGCGAGCGCTGCTGGCATTACCGTCCGGACGTCGACGACGAGGCGCTCTGCGGCCGCTGCCGCAGCAACCTGCACGGACCCGGCGAAAAACGGCTGTATGCCTAGAAACTGGCGCTGGTTCGCGACCGCGGCGGCGATCGTCGTCGCAGACCAGGCCGCCAAGTGGGCGGTGCTTGGCAGCTTCGCGCCCGGCGAGCGGCGAGCGCTGAGCGGCTTCTTCGACCTGGTCCTGGTGTTCAACAAGGGCGCGGCGTTCAGCTTTCTCGCCGACGCGCCCGGCTGGCAGACGCCGCTGTTCGTCGCTTTCTCTCTCGTCGCCGCCGTCATCGTCAGCGTGCTGCTTTTGCGCTCGCCGCCGCAGCCGATGTTTTGCGGCGGGCTGGCGCTGATCCTGGGCGGGGCGCTCGGCAACCTCATCGACCGGCTGCGCTTTGGCCAGGTGGTCGACTTCCTCGATTTCCATGCCTTCGGCTGGCATTGGCCGGCGTTCAACGTCGCCGACTCCGCCATCACGGTCGGCGCGGGGCTGCTGATCCTCGAGGGGTTTTTCCATGAAAAGCGGCGCTGATCGAGGCGATCTGGCTTTGCTGCTCAAGGCGCTCGCCTTCGCCGCGCACAAGCACCGCGACCAGCGGCGCAAGGACGCCGAGTCCTCGCCGTACATCAACCACCCGATCGCACTCGCCGACGTGCTGATCAACGAGGGCGGGGTCACGGACGTCGAAGTGCTGTGCGCCGCGCTGCTCCACGACACGGTGGAGGACACGGCGACCACGCACGAGGAGCTGGTGAACGCCTTCGGCTCGAGGATCGCGCGCATCGTCGCCGAGGTGACCGACGACAAGTCGCTGCCGAAGGCGGAGCGCAAGCGCCTGCAGGTCGAGCACGCGGCGAGCCTGAGCAGGGAAGCCAAGCTGGTGAAGCTCGCCGACAAGGTCTGCAACCTGCGCGACGTCTCCGATCATCCCCCGGCGCACTGGGACCAGCAGCGGCGCCGCGAGTACTTCGACTGGGCGAGGCGCGTGGTCGACGGCGTGCGCGGAGCCCATCCGGGCCTCGAAAAGGCGTTCGACGCCGCGTACGCGCGGCGCCCGGCGTGAGAAAATCGCGCATGGACGTTCTCCTCGCCAACCCCCGCGGCTTCTGCGCCGGGGTCGAGCGCGCGATCGAGATCGTCGAGCGCGCGCTCGACCAGTTCGGCGCGCCGATCTACGTGCGGCACGAGATCGTGCACAACAAGTTCGTGGTCGAGGACCTGCGCTCGAAAGGCGCGGTGTTCGTCGACGAGCTCGAGGAGGTGCCGACCGGCGGCACGGTGATCTTCAGCGCGCATGGCGTGTCGAAGGCGGTGCGCGCCGAGGCCGAGCGGCGCGGGCTCAAGGTGTTCGACGCCACCTGCCCCCTGGTGACCAAAGTGCACGTCGAGGTCGCCAAGATGCTGAAGGCCGGCTACGAGATCGTGATGATCGGCCATCGCGGGCACCCGGAAGCGGAGGGCACCATGGGGCAGGCCGAGCGCGCCATGTACCTGGTGGAGACGCTCGGCGACGTCGCCGGGCTCGAGCCGCGCAATCCGGCGAAACTGGCCTATGTCACGCAGACCACCTTGTCGGTCGACGATGCCGCAGTGGTAGTGGCCGCCCTCAAGGCGCGCTTCCCGGACATCCGGGGCCCCAAGCGCGACGACATCTGCTACGCGACGCAGAACCGCCAGGACGCGGTGAAGCTCATGGCGCCGCAGTGCGACGTGGTGATCGTCGTTGGCTCGCCCAACAGCTCGAATTCAAACCGCCTGCGCGAGGTCGCGGAGCACATGGGCGCCGACGCCTACATGGTGGACAGCGCCGACGACCTGCGTCCCGAGTGGATCGCGGGCAAGCGCCGCGTCGGCGTGACCGCCGGCGCCTCGGCGCCCGAGATCCTGGTGAGCCAGCTCATGCAACGGCTGAAAGAGCTCGGCGCCGAGAGCGTGCGGCCGCTCGAGGGCATCACCGAGAACATGGTGTTCAGCCTGCCGCGCGGGCTCGTGCCGCGCGCGGCAGGTGATCGCTGAGGGATCCCGATCAGCGCTCGCGGTAGGAGAACCGCTTCACCCCGGCGCCGGCGGTGTTGATCTGCACGTCCACGGTGGTCTTGCCTCCCGGCACATCGGTGACGATGCCCTTGATCGCGCCCGAGGGCAGCTGGATGATCGCCATGCCGACCGCGATCGTGCCGCCGAGAGAGTGACTGACCACGCCGCCCACCGCAGTCGCTATCGCCGATCCGGTCCTGAAGTCGAAGTCGTAGTCCCTGCTGCTGCCGCCGATCGCGCACGCGCCGCCCGCCGACGGAATGTTCGTGATGACCTTTACCGTGCCGAGCACCAGCCTCGGATCGATGTTGACGCGCTCGCCCGGGCTCGGGTCCGCCGGAGGGTTGAAGTCCACCAGCCAGCCGTCCTGGGTGTTCCAGTCCACCGGGTTGTTCGAGATGGCCCGGTCGCTGGTACCGACCTTGGTCATAGTTTGCGTGACCAGGGTGGCGCCGGTACGCAGGTTGGTCCCGTAGTCGACGTTCTTGTCCTTGAACCCATACATCGTCTGCTGCCAGGCGATGCCGCTCGCCGCGCCCGGATCCGTCAGGTCGGCACTGCCCAGATAGCGCCCGGTGCCGACGTACATCACCCGGTTCGTGCCGATATGCGTCAGCTGCAGCCGGGTGGTGATCGGCTGCGCGCGTCCGCTGCCGTCCTTCAGCGTGGCGATGTGCAGCACGGTCGCCGGGTTCGTGCTCATGTCGATCCGGACCACGTTGCCGAGCTGGTCGCCGGCGTAGGCGTAGCGGAAGGTCGCGTCCGTCGCGGGAGAATCGTAGAAGGCGGAGATCTTCATCAGGCCCGAGGGCGTGCCGACCGTGCCGGCTCCGGTGCTGACCTTGTTGAGCACCGCGCCGGTGATCGCGTCCAGCACGTAGAAGTAGCCGATGCCGCTTCCCGGGCTGACGTTGTTCAGGCCGGAGGTCAGCACGACCACCCATTTGCCGTCGAAGGAGCGCTTGCCCACGACCGGATTGCCGTAGCTCAGGCCCAGGTCCGCGTCGTTGATCGCGCACAGCGTCGAGTCGTTGCAGAACTCCCAGAGTCCCTTCGGATTCACCGGATCGGTGATGTCCAGCGCGAAGTAGCCGCGTCCGCCGCCGTTCAGGCCGCTGATGAGGATGGTCTTCCAGGCGGTGGCGGCGGAGTCGTACACATCGGAGACTACCGGCGAGCCGTCCACGAAATAACGGTGCTGCGAGGGGTAGCCGGTATCGGCCAGCGCATACATCGCCGGCAGCACGAACCGCGGCGCGTAAGCCCAGGACTCGTTGCCGGTGTTGGCGTCGAAAGCGTGCAGATAGCCGTCGTTGGCGCCGACGTACACGCGCGATGCCCGGTTGGCGTTGGCGCTCGCGAAGGTCGCATAGCTCGGCGTGACCGCGTCCACGTAGCTGAACGTCGGGTTGCGCACGAACACCGGCTGGGCCGTGATCGTGTCGCCCAGCACGGTGTTCGAGGTCGTGCCCTTAATCGGGTCGACGACCACGCGGTCGCGGAAGACGGTGCCTTCGTTGGCTTGCCAGCCGCGCAGGTAGCCGACCATCTGGCTGCCGTCGTTCGCGGTGATCTGCTGC
>Ga0209157_1000012_pt1 | contig 156753 bp, 146 predicted proteins | sample GraSoiAngelo_135_FD_185892 | JGI IMG/M metagenome (GOLD analysis project Ga0209157, IMG submission 185892) | Grasslands soil microbial communities from the Angelo Coastal Reserve, California, USA - 14_0929_05_40cm (SPAdes) (version 2) | ecosystem: Environmental > Terrestrial > Soil >... | reverse complement strand
GGACGATGTTCTTCAGCACCGCGTACTCGAGCGCCGCCCAGTTCCTGAACGACGGGTCCACCACCTTGACCCGCGCGAGCTTCGCCGGCGTCTCGGCGGACACCCAGTGCCAGAGGGGTCCGCGCCATGCCTCCACGAGACCGAACGCATGGCCGTCCACGCTGAGGGGCGGGAGCGGCGCGCGCGTCGCCCCGTCGGGTGTGGCCGCCGCCGCGGCGCGGATGAGCCGCGCCGACTCGCGCACCTCGTCCACGCGCACCATCGTCCGCGCCCACACGTCGCCAGCCTCGTAGAGGGCCGCGCGCACCTCGAGCTCGCCGTAGGCGGCGAAGGGCGCGTCGCGCCGGAGGTCGGCGTCGATCCCACTCGCCCGTCCGACGAGCCCCACGACTTGCATCTCCCGCGCGGTGTGCGTAAAGAGCCGCCCGGTGCCCTGCAGCCGCTCGAGCACCATCGTGCTGTCCAGGCAGAGCTGCGCGACCTCGAGGAACTCGCCGACGAGCGCCTCGACGGTCGTCGCCAGTGGGGCGAGCGGGGCGCGCTCGACCGGGCCCGTCACGCCGCCCGGCACGACCGCGCCGCGGAGCAGCCGGTGACCGGCGACCCGCTCGTTCAGCCGGAGCAGTTCCTCGCGGATCCTGAAACAGTGGGCGTGGCCGAAGGCAAAGCCCGTGTCGTTGACGATCATGCCGACGTCGGCGACGTGGTTGTAGAGGCGCTCGAGCTCGAGGAGGACGACGCGCAGCCATCGGGCGCGCGCCGGCACGTCGCCGCCGGCGAGTGCCTCGAGCGCCTGGCAGTGGGCTAGCGCGTGACCGACGCTCGTGTCGCCCGAGATGCGCTCGGCGAGCGCCGGGGTCCGATCGAGCGGCAGCGTCGCGAAGAGCTTTTCGGTGCCCTTGTGGGCGAAGCCGAGCCGCGTCTCGAGGTTCACGATCGTCTCGCCCTGGACGCTGAACCGGAAGTGGCCGGGCTCGATGATCCCGGCGTGCACCGGTCCGACCGTGATCTCGAAGATGCCTTCGCCCTCGACGCGGCGGAAGGGGAAGGGCTGGCCCTCGTCCCTGAAGTCACCGCGCGGCGTCGCGTCCCGCCGCAACGGATGATACCCCGCGGGCCAGAACTGGTGGAGGGCGAGCCGGCGCAAGTCCGGGTGCCCGACCGGCACGAGGCCGACCATGTCGTGGATCTCGCGCTCGAACCGACTCGCCGCGAACGACCGCGTGGCGAGGGAGGGGAACCGCGCGTCCTCGGGCGCGACGGAGACGAGCACGGCAGCGCGCGGCGCGAGCGTGACGGGCGCGAAGGCATAGACGAGCGTGAAGTCGCCCGAGCTCGCGCGCGTGTCCGCCGCGGCGAGGAACTGGCAGGTCGCGCCGAGCTGCGCGAGCCGGTCCGCCAGCGCGGGAATCTCGCGGGCCGCCACACGGCACTCGAGCGCGTCGGCGGCGCGCGCCGTCACGCCGGTCGCCCCCGACTCGACGACGGCCCGCGTGAGCGCGTCGAGGGGAACCCGCGTCATCTCAGCCGGCCACCACGGCCGCGATCCGGTCGAGTGCCCGGGCGAGACCGGGGGGCCACGCGAGCCCCGTGAGCAGGAGCAGCAGGAGCGCGACGACCACGGGGACCGCCGGCCACGCCCCCCGTGACGCGTGCACGGGAGGCCGCGCCGGGACGCCGTGGAGCATCGTCTGCGTCGTCCGCAGCAGCCCCGCGAACGCCAGGACGAGGAGGACCAGGCCGACCGCCGCGACGCCGACCCGGCCCTCGCGGAAGCCCGCGCCGAAGATCATCACCTCGCTCGTGAAGAGCCCGAAGGGCGGCAGGCCCATGAGCGCGAGCATCGCGGCGAGGAACGCGCCACCCGTGCGCGGCAGGGGCCCCAGCAGCCCACGCACCGCGAGGACCTCGGCGGAGTCGTAGGCGGCGCGGATCCGCCCGGCCAGGAGGAACAGCGCCGACTTTGCGAGCGCGTGATTGGCGAGGTGCAGGAGCGCGCCGGTCACGCCCCACGCGCCCCCGAAGCCCAGGCCGAGACAGGCGATGCCGATGTGCTCGACGCTCGAGTAGGCGAGCATCCGCTTGAAGTTCTGCGAGGTCCACAGGAACAGGGCCGCGACCGCCATCGAGGCGACGCCCAGCACCAGGAGGATCCGCCGCGCGAACGCCGGCCCCGCCGCGAGGTCCACGACCGGCTTGAAGCGCAGGAGCGCGTAGACGCCGACCGCGAGGAGGACGCCCGACATGAGCGCGCTGACGGGCGCCGGCGCCTCGCTGTGCGCATCGGGGAGCCAGGTGTGCATGGGCACGAGCCCCGCCTTGGTGCCGTAGCCCACCACGAGGAAGACGAACGCCAGCTCCATGACCCGTGGCGGGAGCCTCGGCGCGACCCGGAGGAGCGTCGTCCACCGGAGCGCGTCGACCTCGTCGCTGAAGAGCTGGATGTCGGCGAAGTAGACGAGGACCGTCCCGAGGAACGCGATCGCGATGCCGACCGAGCAGATCAGGAGGTACTTGTACGCGGCCTCGAGGGAGGCGCGCGTACCCTCGAAGTTCACGAGGAAGACCGAGGCGAGGGTCGTGCCCTCGATCGCGACCCACATGAGCCCGACGTCGTCGGTGGTCACCGCAAGGAGCATCGTGAACACGAACAGGTGGAAGAGCGGGTAGAAGCGCCCCGAGGCGTAGCGCGGCGCCTCCGTCGCAGCGAGCCCGTCCACCAGACCGATGAGCATGATCATCCACGCCGACAGCGCGTCGGCGCGCAGGAAGCCGTCGAGCGCGGTCAGGACGCCGTCCATGTGGACCGCCAGGGCGACCGCCAGCGCCGCCGCGAGGGTGAGCGCCGCGGTGACCGCGTGCACGGCCGTCGCCAGGCCGCCGCGCCACCGCGCCAGCAGGAGCGCGCCCGCCAGGGGAACCGCGAGCACGACGAGGAGCATCATCCGCGCAGCTCCCGGAGCCGCGCCTCCTCGGTCGAGGCGTGCTCGCGGCGAACCTGCGCGACGACGCCCTCCATGATCAGCACGACGACGAGGACGTCGAGGAAGACGCCCGCCTCGACGATGGACGGCAGGCCGTAGGTCGCCAGGATCGCGAGGGCGAAGATGCCGTTCTCGAAGACGAGGAAGCCCAGGATGTGGCCGAACGCGTCGCGGCCGGTCACGCAGAGGTAAAGGCCGATGAGCGCCATGGCGAAGGCGAGCGGGATTCCGCCCTCCGTCGGCAACTCGGTCGCCCTGTTGACGGGCAGCATGATCACGTACGCGGCCACGACCAGGACGCCCGCGACGAGGAGCGCGATGCCGGACGAGTGGCCGGGGGCGATCGGGCGCACCGGCGCGCCGGCGCCGATGCGCCAGAGCACGCGCGGGATCACCCACGCCTTGACAACCAGGAAGACGGCGCCGACCCCGAGGAGTGCCCACTTGCCCGCGAGGACGCCAATGGCGGTGGCGAGCACGGCGAGCAGCGCGGACTGGACCGCGAAGAGCCGAAGCCGGGCCGGCCAGCTCTGGCGCCAGACGAGGAGCAGCGTCGCGGTCAGACCCAGGAACGCAAGGAGATTCGCGGTGGCCGTCATGGAACGAGGAACACCGCGGTGACGGAGAGGAGGGCGAGAGCGAACGAGCCTGCGAGGAGCTCCGGCACGCGGAAGAGCCGGAGCTTGGCGACGGTCGTTTCAAGGACCGCGAGGGCGGCGGCGAGCACGGCCAGCTTGCCGGCGAGCGCCAGGAGCCCGAGCAGGAGGGGCACCGGCTCGGCGAGGCTCGTCACGCCCCAGGGGAAGAAGAGGTTGGCGAGGAGGGTCATGAAGACGAACAGCCGCATCGCCGACGCCCATTCGACCAGGGCCAGGTACCGTCCCGAGTACTCGAGCACCATCGCCTCGTGAATCATCGTCAGCTCGAGGTGCGTGGCCGGGTTGTCCACCGGGAGCCGTCCGGTCTCGGCCAGCATGACGATGAAGAACGCGACGAACGCGAGGAGGTGCGCCGGGTTCGCCGCGAGCAGCGGCTCGCGCGCGAGGCGCTCGACGACGTCGCCAAGGTTGATCGTCTCCGCGCGGAGTGCGAGGGCGAAGACGGCAAGGATGATCGTCGGCTCGGCGAGCGCGGCGATCGCCACCTCACGGCTCGAGCCCATGCCGCCGAAGGCGCTGCCCGAGTCGAGCCCGGCGAGCGCCAGGAAGAAGGTCCCGAGCATGAACAGGTACATGAGGAGGATGATGTTGCCCGCGAACCCGAGCGCCGGCCGTGCCACGAGGATCGGGACGACGAGGGCCGTCACCAGCATCGTCGCGACCAGGACGTAGGGCGTCGCGCGGAAGACCCACGAGGTCGTCGTCGAGACGACCGGCTCCTTGCCGAGGAGCTTCCGGAGATCGGCGTAGGGTTGCCACGGGCTCGGGCCGCGGCGGCCGGCGAGCCGCGCCTTGAGCGTGCGCACGACGCCGACGAGCAGAGGCGCGCCCGCACCAGCGACCAGCACCTGGCCGAGGGCGATCAGGAGCGTGGCGATCATGCGAGCGCCAGCAAGAGGAGGAGCGCCGCGAAAATGTAGGCGAGGTAGACGTTGGCGCTGCCCGACTGGATCGCCCGCGCCCGGTGAGCGACGGAGCGCAGCGCGTCGAGGGCCGGCCGATAGAGCCAGTCGTCGAAGATCGAGCGCGTCGGGTTCGCGTACTCGATGCGCTGGACAAAGTAACGCGCCCCCGGGTGGAACGTGATGTCCAGGCGCTTCTCGGGGCGGTAGAAGAAGCCGAAGACGCGCCGGAACGGGTCGGCGAAGGCGGTCGCGGTGTACTCCATCCGCGGGGTCTGCAACATGCGCCCGCATCCCCACGTCTCGTAACGCCGCTGGCCCCGCGCCGCCCCCGCCAGGCGGAGGGCGATCAGCGGCAGCGCGAGGGCCGCCCCGAGCGCCACGGCGATCGCGAGCGTCGAGAGCGTCGCGAAGCCGCCTGAGACGCCGAGCGTGAGCCAGTCGCCGACGGCCACCGGCGCGCGGTCGCCGGTCAGGGCGCCCGCGACGGTGACGAGCGCGGGGACGACCAGCGTCGCCCCCAGGCCCAGCGCGACGCAGACCACCGCGAGCGCGACCATCGCCGCGCGCATCGCGGGCGGCGCCTCGTGCGCGCGCGCGGCGGCGTCACCGCGGGGGAGCGCCAGGAACGTGATCCCGAACGCCTTGACGAAACACGCCATCGCGAGACCGCTCGTCAGTGCGAGACCCGCGACCCCGAGCGCGAAGACGAGGTTGAGCATGGGCTGGGCGATGCGGGTATTTTGGAGTAAGGCCACGAAGGTGAGCCACTCGCTGACGAATCCGTTGAGCGGCGGCAGCGCGGCGATCGCGGCCGAGCCCACCAGGAAGCACGCGGCCGTCCAGGGCATCCGCTTGATGAGCCCGCCCATCGCCTCCATGTTGCGCGTGCCCGTCGCGTGCACGACGGCGCCCGCACCGAGGAAGAGGAGCGCCTTGAACGTGGCGTGGTTGAGCGTGTGGTAGAGCGCGGCCGCGAGCGCCAGGAGGGCGAGCCCCTCGAGCCCGGCGCCGTGATAGAGCATGCCCGCGCCCACGCCGATCAGAATGATCCCGACGTTCTCGATCGAAGAGAACGCGAGAAGCTTCTTGAGGTCGTTGTCCACGAGCGCGTAGAGCACGCCGATCACAGACGACACGGTGCCGGCGAGCAGCACCGCCACGCCCCACCACGCGGGGCCGGCGCCGAGCCAGTCGAGGCCCGCGCGGAGGAGCCCGTAGACACCCAGCTTGATCATGACGCCGGACATCAGCGCCGAGACGTGGCTGGGCGCCGCCGGATGGGCGAGCGGGAGCCACACGTGGAGCGGGATCACGCCCGCCTTGCCGGCGAAGCCCGCCGCCAGGAGGACGAACACGACGCCGCGCGCTCCGGCGCCGAGCCCGGGCGCCGCCGCCCGCCAGTCGGCGAAGCGGAGGCTCCCGGTCCACGCGCCCATGAGCAGCATGCCGGCGAGCAGGCACGCGAGCCCGGCGTGGGTCATGACGGCGTACACCCAGGCCGCGCGCACCGACGCGCGCTCCTCGGGCTCGTGGAGGACCAGGAAGTAGGAGGCGAGCGACATCAGCTCCCACGCGATCACGAACGTCATCGTGTTCGCCGCGAGCGGCACGACGCACATGGACGCGACGAACACGGGATAGGCGAGCGCACCGCGCGCTGAGCGTTCCGCGGACCCGGCGGCGTAGAAGGACGCGGGGAGGGCCACGCCGCCGACGAGTACCAGGAAGAGCCCGGCGAGGGGATCGAGCGTCAGCTCGAGGCCGCCGAGCGGCACGAGCCAGTCGACGACGACGGTCCAGGCGCTGCCCGCGACCCCGCCGAGCCCGAGGACGAGCGCGACGAGCCCGATCGCTGCCGCGGCGAGGGCGCCGGCTGCCGCCATCAACGCCGGCGGCCGATCACATCAAGGAGCGCCGCGAGGATCGCCGCAGGCGAGGGCGGGCAGCCCGGAACGACGGCGTCCACGGGGACGACCGCGTCCGCGCCCCCGACGACCGCGTAGGACCCGCGGAAGATCCCGCCGTCGCGGCCGCAGTCGCCGACGGCGATCACGAGCTTCGGGTCGGGCGTCGCCTCCCACGTCCGGCGCAGCGCCTCGGCCATGTTCCGCGTCACGGGCCCCGTGACGAGCAGGCAGTCGGCGTGGCGCGGCGAGGCGACGAAGGAGAGGCCAAAGCGCTCGAGGTCGTAGTGCGGTCCCGTCAGGCCGGCGATCTCGAGCTCACAGCCGTTGCACGAGCCGGCGTCCACCTGGCGGATCGCCAGCGACCGGCCGAAGCGGCGCTGAATCTCCCCGGCCAGGCGCGCGCCGAGGCGTTCGACGTCGGACCGGCCCGGGGGCGGCTCGGTGACGATGCCGGTCCGGAGGGCGATGCGGAGCTGGCGGCGCACCGGTCAGCGCCGCCCGGGCCGGCGCGCCTCGCGGCGGAGCGCGCGCAGCATCGTCTGGGTGCCGATGAGCTGGTTGTTGAAGATCCGCCGGGCGACGTCGAGCAGCTCGCCCACCGCCTCGTCGCGGATCGCGTAGCGGACCGCCGTGCCCTCCCGGCTGGCGACGACGACGTTCTTGGCGCGCAGGACCGCGAGCTGCTGTGACACCGTCGACTGGTCGAGGTCGAGGGCCGCCTGCAGCTCTCGCACGCCGCGCTCGTGGCCGCGAAGGAGCTCGAGGATCCGGATGCGGATGGGATGCGCGAGGGCCTTGAAGAACTCGGCCTTGAAGGACTGCAGCTCCGTGGTCGTCGCCGCCACGCCCACGAAGATTTCGTATATCATAATATTACTATATAGTCAATCCTGGGTCGCCGCCATCGCCGAGCAGCGCGCGGTACACCGCGGCGGTGCGCGTCATGGCCGCGTCGAGCGTGAGCCGCGCGGCGACCGTCGCCTGGCCCGCACGCGCCATCGTGCGCGCCCGCGCCGGATCGCGGAGGATCTCGAGCACCGCGCCGGCGAGCGCGTGCGCGTCGTCGGGCGGGACGAGCCGCCCCGTCTCGCCGTCGCGGAGGAGCTCCGGGCTTCCCCCCACGGTCGTGGCGACGACGGGCGTCCCGACCGCGAGCGCCTGCGGGATGACCTGCGACGTCGCTTCCGAGCGGATCGAGGGGAGCACGAGAACGTCCAGGGCGGCCATCACCTCGGGGATATCGCGACGGAACCCCGTCATCATCACGCGCTCCGCGAGGCCCAGGGCCGTCACGCGCCGACGGACGTCTTCGTAGCCGACGCCGTCGCCCACGATCACGAACCGCGCGCGCGGCGCCACGGCCAGGATCTGCCGCGCCGCCTCGAGGAAGACGTTGTGGCCCTTGGAGCCGCGGATGTTGGCGACGAGACCGACCAGGGGCTCTCCGGCGCCGAGCCGCAGCTCGCCGCGCACGGTGGCGCCCGAGACGGCGGGGTGGAACCGCGTGGTGTCGACGCCGGGCGGGATCGCGACGACGCGCTCGGGCGGGATCCCGGCCGCCACGACGAGCGCGCGCACGGCCTCACCGCTCGTGACGATGCGGTCGGCGAGGCGGTAGACGAGCGCGCTCCGGATCGCGATCGACACGTGGCGGCTCCGCACGACAGGGAGGCCGAGGGACCGGGCGGCCAGCGCGCCGAGCCAGCTGTCCGTCGAGCTGTGGGTGTGGACGAGACTCACGGCGCGCGCCCGCATGAGGCGGCGGAGCGCCCAGAGGGCTCCGAGGTCGACGACGCCGCGCATCCGCACGGCGACCGCGTCCACCTCCGCGGCGCGCGCCTCGGCCAGGAGGCCACTCCCAGGCTGGCACGCGACGAGCGCCCCCCAGCCGTGGTTCCGGAGCCAGCGCGTTTCGGCGAGGATCCTGAGCTCCTGGCCGCCGAGCCCGAGCGACGCCTCGGTGTGGAGGATCGTCGGCATGGCGACAGACTACCGCCGCCGGTGTTCGCAGGAGAAAGGACGGGTGAGGGCGGGCGTCGCTACCAGCGGCCGCCGCGGGAGCCGCCGCGACCACCGCCGGTACCACGGCGCTCGCCGCCGCCGCTGCCCGGGGATTTGGCCTTCTCGACTAGGATCGTGCGGCCGTCGAGGTTCGTGCCGTTCAGGCGGCTGATGGCCTGCTCGGCCTCCTCGGGGGTCGCCATCTCGACGAATCCGAAGCCACGCGATCGGCCGGTCTCCCGATCCGTCACGACGCTCGCGGATTCGACGGTGCCGGCCCCGGCGAAGGCCTCACGCAGGCGCTCAGTGGAGGTCGAAAACGAAAGGCCGCCGACGAAGAGTTTGACTGCCATCCGAAGGGCTCCATTCTGGGCAGGACGGTTCACAGCGAACCGATGACTGCATCCGAATCCGACGCTCCGGAGTATACACTGTCCGAAGCGTAGACGAGTCGGATCTTGCCGAGGTGCGGTGTGATCGCGAGCGTCATCGAGCAGCTACGGTACGTCGGGCTCTTCCTCATCCTCTTCGCCGCCGGGCTCGGCCTGCCGGTGCCCGAGGAAGTCCCGATCGTCGCGGCCGGCATCCTCTCGCATACGGGGGTCTTCCGCTGGTGGCTCGCGCTCCCCGTGATCCTCGCCGGGGTGCTCGCGGGCGACGCGGTCCTCTACTGGGTCGGCCATCACTGGGGCGAGCGCGTGCTGGACTGGTGCGCGGTCCGGCGGGTGCTGAGCCGGAAGCGCGAGGCGCAGCTCCTCGCGGCGTACCGCGACCATGGCGCGAAAATTCTCTTGACCGCGCGCCACGTGGTGGGGCTGCGAGCGGCGGCCTTCCTCACGGCGGGCATCGCCCGCGTACCGTTCTGGAGGTTCCTCGCGCTCGACGCGGCGGCCGCTGGGGTCGGCGTCCCGGTGAGCTTCGGGCTGGCTTACCTCTTCGCGGACCAGGTCTACGAGGTGCTGCGCGACGTCCACCGCCTCGAGCGCTGGCTCGCGCTCCTCGGCGTTGCCGCCGTCGCGGCGTGGCTCGTGGTCGGCGCCTATCACAGGAGCCGGCGACCGTAGTGCTATAGTCGGCGTGGGGGACCCCGTGGCATCGAACGAGCGGAAGCCGTGGCACGCGATCTTCCGGCTGCTCGAGCGCGACGAGCGCGTCTTCGCCGTGCTCCTCGCCGTCGTGATGGTGGGCGGCCTCGCCACCCTCGGCCTCGTGCCCCTGCGGCCCCGGCATCGGATCGATCTGTACTGGCTGGTCTTCTGGTTCGCGGCCTACAAGGTGGGCATCTTCGCGCTCGTGACGGTCAACCCGCGCGCGACGCGCGCGATCTTCGTGGGCGCCCTGGCGATCGACCTCCTGCTGATCTTCGCGCTCCTCTCGCTCACGGGCGGGGGTGACAGCCTCTTTTACCTCCTCTTCTTCCCGCTGGTGGCGGTCAATGCCTACTACTTCGGCCCGTGGATGGGTCTCGGCGCGTCGGTGCTCGGCGCCGCGCTGTACGCGCTGTCGGCCTGGCTCGTGCCCCCCTGGGTGGGCTGGACACCGCCCGTGATTCTCGCGGCGCTCGTCGGCCTCCCCGCGGTCACGCTCGGCCTTGTCGCCGAGCGCGAGCGGCGGGCGCGCAATGAGGTGGAGCGGCTGAACGCGGAGCTCACGGGGACGCTCTCTCGCCTTCAGACGGCCCAGCAGGAGCTGCTCGTCGCCGAGCGGATGGCGACCGTCGGACGCCTGTCACTCAAGGTGGCGCACGAGGTCCGTAATCCGATCAGCGCGATCGAGCTCAACGCCGAGATGCTCAATGACATCGTGCGCGGTCGCCCGGACCGGGACATGGAGGAGGCGGCGGGCCTGGTCACCGCGATCCGTGACCAGGTCAACGCGCTCGACGCGCTCACGGAGGAGTACCTGGCGTTCGCGCGGTTCCCGCGCCCCCACTTCGAGGAGGAGTCGGTGAACCATCTCGTGCAGGAGCTGGCCGACTTCGTCCGCCCGGTCGCCACCCGCCAGGGGCTCACGGTCTCGGTCGCGATCGACCCGAACGTGCCGATGATGGAGATCGACCGCGGCCTCCTGCGCCAGGCCGCGCTGAACCTCGTGAAGAACGGGCTCGAGGCGCTGTCGAGCGGTGGCGAGCTGACGATCGCGAGCCGCTTCGACGGCGAGACGGTCGAGATCTCCGTGTCCGACTCCGGCGGCGGCATTCCGAGCGACGTCGCGCCGCGGCTCTTCGAGCAGTTCTTCACCACGAAGCCGCAGGGCACCGGCCTCGGCCTCCCGATCGCGCGCCAGATCACGGAGGAGCACGGCGGCGAGATCCGGTGGGCGAACCGCCCGGGCCGAGGCGCGGTCTTCACGATCCGGCTGCCGATCAAGAGGCCCGTGAATGTCTGATCCCGCGACGCTGCTGATCGCCGACGACGATCCGGGGCTCCGCGAGAGCCTCGAGCGTACGCTGACGCGGGAGGGGTACCGCGTCATCCTCGCCTCTGACGGCCGCGGCGCACTCGAGCGGCTCCAGGGGGGCGGAATCGACCTCGTGGTGACCGACCTCAAGATGCCGGGGCTCACCGGGATCGAGGTCCTTCGCGCCGCGAAGGCGATCGCGCCGGACGTCGATGTCATTCTCCTCACCGCCTTTGGCACCGTGGAGGAGGCGGTGAAGGCGATGAAGGACGGTGCCTACGACTTCCTCACCAAGCCGTTCCGGCGCGAGCAGCTCCTGAAGCTCATCAGCAAGGCCCTGGAGCGCCGCGACCTGATCGAGCAGAACCGTGCGCTCCAGCAGCGGCTCGACGACCTGCTCCAGCAGGGCGCGGTCATCGGCTCCAGCCCCGCCTTCCGCCGAACCATGGCGCTCGTCGAGCAGGTCGCAGACAGCTCCGCCACGGTGCTCATCCAGGGCGAGAGCGGCACGGGCAAGGAGCTCGTCGCGCGCACGATCCACGCGCGCTCGGCGCGGAGCCGCGGTCCGCTCGTCGCGGTCAACTGCGCCGCGCTGCCCGAGACGCTGCTCGAGTCGGAGCTGTTCGGCTACGAGAAGGGCGCGTTCACCGGTGCGGCCGGGCGGAAGGAGGGCCGCTTCGAGCTGGCCAATGGGGGCACGCTCTTCCTCGACGAAGTCTCCGACCTCTCCGTGGTGACCCAGCCCAAGATCCTGCGCGTGCTCCAGGAAGGCGAGTTCGAGCGCCTCGGCGGCACGAAGACCTTCCGCGTCGACGTTCGCATCGTCGCGGCGACGAATCAGGACCTCGCCCAAATGGTACGGGAGAAGCGGTTCCGCGAGGACCTGTACTACCGGCTCAACGTCATCACGCTCACCGTGCCGCCGCTCCGCGAGCGACGCGAGGACGTCCGCGTCCTCGCCCAGCACTTCCTGCGCGTCTATGCGGCGAAGAACAATCGCCGACTCGAGGGCTTCACCGACGAAGCCATCCGTCGGCTCGAGGCGTACGCCTGGCCCGGGAACGTGCGCGAGCTCGAGAACGTCATCGAGCGCGGCGTCGTGCTCGCCCAGGGCGCGCTCATGGACGTGACCGACCTGCCACCGGAGATCGCCGGCTCGACGCCGCTCCCGGAGGGCGTGCTCTCGATCCGTCTCGGGACGCCGCTCGCCGAGGTCGAGGCGCGGCTGCTCGAGGAGACGCTCCGCGCCACCAAGGGCAACAAGACGCTCACCGCGAAGCTGCTTGGCATCGACCCCACCACCGTCTTGCGCAAGCTCAAGCGCCAGGAAGAAGCGAGTGATGGGAGCTCAAATGAGTCTTAGGATCGGGCCCTAGGCAACTCGATTTCAGAGCGTTCCCTCGTGAAGGCGCTCGTCCTCACCCGCGAGTACCCCCCACACGTCTACGGTGGCGCGGGCGTCGTCGTCGACCAGCTGACGCAGGCCCTCGGGCGCCGCATGGCCGTCGAGGTCCGGTGCTTTGGCGCGCGCCCGCCCGACGCGGGCGCACACGGCGTCACGGTTCGCGGGTACGCGGCGTGGGAGCGCCTCGGCGGGGGCCCGGACGGGCCGCGCTTCGCCCCGGCGCTCGAGACGCTCTCGATCGCGCTCGCGATGGCCCGTGATCCCGTGGACGCCGACGTCGCTCACGCCCACACCTGGTACGCCGACATGGCGGGGCTCTGGATTCGGACGCTCTACCGGATCCCGCTCGTCGTCACGCTCCACAGCCTGGAGCCGCTCCGGCCCTGGAAGGCCGATCAGCTCGGCACCGGGTACCTCCTGTCGACCTGGATCGAGCAGACGGCCGTCGAGGCGGCCGACCGCGTGATCGCGGTCTCCGGGAAGATGCGGGAGGACATCCTCGCCCATTTCCGCGTGGACTCGGCGAAGGTGGTCGTCATCCACAACGGGATCGACCCCGAGGTGTTCAGGCCCACAGCGGAGCGCGACGCGCTCGAACGGTTCGGCGTCCGGACACCCTACGTCCTGTTCGTCGGGCGCGTGACCGACCAGAAGGGGATCTTCCACCTCTTGGAGGCCGCGAAGCTGCTCCCCGCGGGCGTGCAGGTCGTCCTCTGCGCGTCGGCGCCCGACACGCCCGAGATCGAGGCGCGGCTCGCGCGCGCGGTCCCGGATCACCCGAACGTCGTCTGGATCAATGCGATGGTCCCGCGCGATGTCGTGATCCAGCTCATGAGCCACGCCGCCGTGTTCGCGTGCCCGTCGGTCTACGAGCCCTTCGGATTGATCAATCTCGAATCGATGGCGTGCGAGACGCCCGTGGTGGCCTCCGCGGTCGGCGGCATCCTCGAGGTGGTCGTGGACGGCGAGACCGGGCTCCTGGTGGAGCCCGCGCGCCCCGACGCGCTCGCCTCCGCGCTCACGCGCGTGCTCGAAAACCCGGCGCTGGGCCGGTCCATGGGGCGCGCGGGGCGCCGCCGTGTCGAGGAGCGCTTCAGCTGGGCTCACGTGGCCGAGCGGACCGAGCAAGTCTACGCCGAGGCAGCCGCCGAGTTCAGGCGTGCCTCGGCGGGCGACTAGCCCTCGTGTCGGGCTCGATCCTCGCCGGCGTGCGCGGTTTCGTCTTCGACCTGGACGGCTGCGTCTGGAACGGCAGTGCCCTGAACCCCGGGGCGCGCGAGGCGCTGGCCGCCCTCCACGGCGCGGGTCGCGGTCTCGCGTTCCTCACCAACAACTCGCGCGCGACCGCGGAGGACGTCCGCCGCCGCCTCCGGACGCTCGGTGTCACGTGCGCCGAGCACACGCTGACGCCGCTCGAGATCATCGGCGAGGTGATCGCACGGCGGTTCGGGCGCTCGCGCGTGCTCGTCATCGGCGCCCCCGAGCTCGGCGACGCGATCGCGCGCGCGGGCCACGAGATCGTCGAGACGAAGGACTACCGGCGCGCCACCGTCGTCGTCGTCGGCAACGACTTCGATCTGACGTACGAGCGGCTGACCGCGGCCGCACGCGCCGCGGCGGCCGGCGCCCCGCTCGTCACCCCGAACGTGGACCCGCGATTGCCGCTCGAGGGCGGCGAGTTCCTGCCCGGGTGCGGCGCACTCGTCGAGGCGGTGGCGGTCGCCGCCGGGGTGCGGCCGTTCGTCGTGGGGAAGCCGGAGCCCCCACTCTTCCGGATCGCGCTCGAACGCCTCGGGCTCGAGCCGGCGGCGACGGCGATGGTCGGCGACAGCATCGCGTCAGACATCCAGGGCGCCCGGCGACTCGGGATGCGCACCGTCCTCTACACCCCCGACGGCACGGCCTCCGCCCCCGAGGCCGACCTGGTCGTGCGCTCGTTCGCCGAGCTCGTGCGCGCGGCCGGCGTCGCCTGGACCCCTCCGATGACCGCGCCACGGCCGGAGTGATACTCTAGCGTTCGACCATGTTCGACATCGGGCTCCAGGAGATGCTCGTCATCGGGGTCATCGCGCTCCTCGTCTTCGGGCCCTCGAAGCTCCCGGAGCTCGGACGGATGGTCGGCCGTGCGATGCGCGAGTTCCGCCGCGCGAGCGACGAGTTCCGCCAGACCGTCGAGACGAACCTGAACCTGAACGACGTCGATCCGGTCGGCGCGCTCTCGAGCGTGCCGACGGTCGACACCGCGCCGCCCGCGGCAACGACCATGCCGTCCGCCGCCGCGGACGCGCCGGCCGCCACGGCCACGGCCGCGCCCGCCGAGCCCTTCTGCGCGCAGCGCAGCTCGCGCCTCTTCCACCGGACCGACTGTACGTGGACCACGCGGATCCCCGAGGCCGAGCGCCTGTACTTCAAGCACGTCGTCGACGCGCGCGAGCAGGGGTACGTGACGTGTCCGGTGTGCGAGCCGTGGGAGCCCGCCTGAGAGCCTCTCTTTTTTGCTGGACACGCTCAACACCCGTTGAGTATTATGGCGGTCACGGGAACCGCCACATGCGAGATCTGACGGCGCGACAACGTGAGGTCCTGGGGTTCATCCAGAACTTCACCTTCCGACACGGTGTGCCGCCGACGGTGCGCGAGATCGGCGACCGGTTCAAGGTCACGCCCCGCGCCGCGTTCGACCACCTCCGGGCGCTCGAGCGCAAGGGCGCGCTCCAGCGACGAGCCAGCGCGGGACGCACCTCCCGGGCGCTCACCCCCACGGCCCCCCTCGGCGCGCGCCAGTTCAGGCCGGTGCCGATCCTGGGTCGCATCGCCGCGGGCTCGCCGAATCTGGCGACCGAAAACGTCGAGGGGGAGCTGCCCGTGGCCCCGTCGGCGCTCGCCGGCCACGGCGAGGACGTGTTCGCGCTACGCGTCCGGGGCGAGAGCATGATCGAGGCGCACATCTGCCACGGCGACCTCGTCCTGGTGCGGCGCCAGGACTCGGCGCAGCCCAACGACATCGTCGTCGCTCTCCTCGAGTCCGACGCCGGCGGCGACGCCGAGGCGACGGTGAAGCGCTACCTCCGCGACGGCGCCCGCGTCGTGCTCAAGCCCGAGAATCGGACGATGAGACCCATCGTGGTCGACCCGCGCGAGCGGCACGTCCAGATTCTCGGCAAGGTCATCGGACTGCTACGCGGCTTCTGAGGAGTCGGAAAGGAAGGTCGTATGGCTACCCGGGCGCTCACCTACACGCTGGTCCATCGCCGGGGCTCGCGCGCCTTTTTTTTGGCGCGTTCTACTCAACACATGGAGAGATGCGGTGCCGCCGAGGGTGGCCTACCCCAGGCGCGCCTCGCCCGCGAACTGGCCCGCGCGGCCCTGGCGCTGGCCGCGGTCATCGGATGGGGCGCCGTCGCTCTGCTCCTGGCGGGATGACGCGCGTGGCCGTGCGCCTGTACACCTTGGCCTCGATGAAGAGGTCGAGCAGCGCGGCGTCGATGCGGCCGGCGCGGCGCTCCTCGTTCAGGATGTCGAGCGCCGTGGTCGGCGGCACGGCATTCTTGTACGGGCGGTCGCCCGACGTGAGGGCGTCGTAGATGTCGGCGATCGTCATGATCTTCGACTGCACGGGGATCTCGTCCGCCTTCATCCCGTACGGATAGCCCGAGCCGTCGAGCTTCTCGTGGTGCGAGCGCGCGATTTCGGGGATGCGGCGGAACTCCTTCGTCCACGGGATCTGGGCGAGGAACTGGTAGGTGTGGACGACGTGGGACTGGATCTGCCGCACCTCGTCCGGCGTGAGGCTCCCCCTGGGGATGGCGAGGATCGACGCCTCCTCCGGCGTGATCAGCGTCCGGCCGCCGCCCAGGTCGTCCTCGAGGCTCCGTCGCGCGAGCCGCTCGATCTCCTCGACGAAGTCCCGCGGCAGGATCGCCGGCTCGTTCGCCAGCACGATGCGCGCGAGGCTCGCGTCGAGGTCGGTCAGAGAGGCGCGGAGCTCTGCGTCGAGAGTCCGGGTGTGCTCGCGGTAGCGCCGCTTGCCTTTCTCCAGGAGGTACTCGATCTTCCTCCTCGCGTACCTGAGCTCGAGGCCCCGCTTGACCAGCTCGGCGCGCTGGCGGATGCGGTCGAGCTCCGCGGGGTGGAGCTTCTTCGCCTTCACGAGCACCTGCTCGCGCACGCCGACCTTGCCGAAGTCGTGCAGGAGCGCGGCGTAGCGGAGCTCCATCAGCTCGTCAGTCGTGAAGCGGAGGGGGGCGTAGGGCCCGGTCGTCACGAGATCCACGGCCTCCGCGAGCGCCACCGTGAGGTTCGCGACCCTGAAGGAGTGGCCCGAGGTGGTGGGGTCGCGCGACTCGATCGCGGTCACCGAGGCCTGCACGAAGCCCTCGAAGAGCTGACGAACCGCCTCGTAGAGCCGGCTGTTCGCGATCGCCACCGCGGCCTGCGACGCGAGCGAACCGGCGAGCTTCTCGTGGCGCGCGCTGAACGGCTTGACCAACCGCTCGATCTCCTCCCGCGTCTCGAGGCGTCGGGCGACGTCCGGCTTGCAGTTGATGAGCTGGAAGACGCCGATGGTCTCTCCCTGCGGCGTGCGCATCGGCACGACGAGGGTCGACTTGGTCCGATAGCCCGTCTGCTCGTCGAACGCGCGGTTGATGCGGTACGGCGCGCCCGACGGCGGCGCGTACGCGTCCTCGAGGTTCACGATCTTTCCGGCGAGCGCGACGTGGCCCGCCACGCTGTCGTTCGTGAGGGGTAGCGTAGTCGCGCGGAACGGGATCTCCACCGAATCGTTCTGTGCGAGCGCAAAGCGGAGGTGGCGCGTGCCGTCGGCCGCCTCGTCCACGAGATAGAGCGAGCCGGCGTCGCTGTTCGTGATCTCGCGCGCCTTGGTGAGGATCGTCTCGAGGAGCTCGCGGGGGTTCCGCTCGGCGGAGAGCCGGATGCCGATCGCGTTCAGCTCGGAGAGCTCGCGGTCGAGGCGCGCGACCTCGGCCTCGGCCTCGAGATCGGCGAAGGCGTTGCGCACGGCGCTGGCGACCACGGCACGCGCCGCGCCCTCGGGCACGAGCGCGTACCATGCGGCGGAGTCGGGGCCCGGGGCGGCGGGATCGACGAGCGCCACCAGGCGGACGTGGCGCCCGACCTGGGGGATGTCGCGCGAATCGGGCACGATCAAGAGTACGGTCGGGACCACCTCGGCCACGCGATCGGCGGACAGCGTCCCCACGTCGTACTCGTCGGCGAGGAGGTGGGCGGCCGCCGCCGCCGCGCGCGAGCTCGTGTCGTAGAGGACGCGGCGATGCATGAGTCAGCCTAGGGTGGGCGCTCGATCGAAGTCAAGGATGGGCGGCGGCCCGTACAATCGACGCCATGGCCGACTTCCGGCACCTCGTGAGCCTCTGCCTCGAGCTCGAGCGGACTCCGGCACGGCTCGAGAAGCTCCGCCTGGTCGCCGGGTTCCTCCGGGCGCTGCCGGCCGAGGACGTGGCGACCGCCGTCCTGTTCCTGACGGGCCGGGCGTTCCCCCCAGCCGATCCACGGGCGCTCGGGATCCGCTGGCTGCCGTCCGCCGACGAGCCGACCGCCGGGCCCCCCCTCAGCTTCGCCGACGTCGCTGCCGCGTTCGCCGCGATCGCCGAGACCCAGGGGCAGGGCGCTCGCCAGTCCAAAGAGCGTCTCGTGGGACAACTCCTGGCCCGCGCGTCCCAGGCCGAGCGTGAGATCCTCGCGCGGGTCGTCAGCGGCGAGATGCGGACGGGCGTCTCCGACGGCCTCGTGCTGGAGGCGATCGCTCAGGTCGCCGCGGCGCCCGTCGGCGCGGTGAGACGCGCCGCCCTGCGGCTCGGCGACCTCTCGACCGTCGCCGGCCTCGGCGTGACCGGCGGCGCGGCCGCGCTCGCGGCGGCAACCGCCCGGCCCGGCGTCCCGCTCCTGCCGATGCTCGCCGAGATCGCCGCCGACGTGGACGAGGCGCTCGCCGCCCACCGGGGCCGCTCGGCGCTGGAGTTCAAGTACGACGGCGCGCGGATCCAGCTCCACCGGGACGGCGACGGGGTGGCGGTCTGGACGCGGCGCCTCTCCGACGTCACGCGAAGCCTCCCCGACGTGGTCGCGATCGCGCGCCGCGACCTCGGTCACGCGCCCTTCATCCTCGACGGCGAGGTGCTGGCGCTCGATCCCGCGGGCCGGCCGCTTCCGTTCCAGGAGCTGATGCGGCGCTTCCGCCGCGTCCACGGTGTGGATGCGCTGGTCCGAGAGATGCCGCTGGCGCTCTACTTCTTCGACTGCCTGATGGTCGACGGCCGCTCGCTGATCGACGAGCCGTACGAGCGGCGCTGGGAGGCGCTCGCCGGGGTCACCGGCGGGCGCCACCTTGCCGAGCGCGTCGTCGTCGCCGACGTCGAGGCGGGGCGCGCGTTCTTCGCGCGGGCGCTCGAGGCCGGGCACGAGGGGGTGATGGCGAAGGACCTCGAGAGCCCCTACGAGCCCGGCGGCCGCGGCAAGCGCTGGCTCAAGCTGAAGGCTGTGGAGACGCTCGACTGCGTCATCGTGGCCGCGGACCGGGGCTCGGGGAGACGTCGGGGCTGGCTCTCGAACTATCACTTGGCCGTGCGCGACGGCGACGCGTTCGCGGACGTCGGCAAGACCTTCAAGGGGCTCACCGACGCTCAGTTCGCCGAGATGACCTCGCGGCTCTGGGGGCTCGCGACGGCGGACGACGGCTACACCGTACGCGTCCGGCCCGAGGTCGTCGTCGAGGTCGCGTACAACGAGATCCAGAAGAGTCCGACGTATCGCTCGGGGCTCGCGCTCCGCTTCGCCCGCATCACGAAGATCCGCGACGACAAGGGCCCGACCCAGACGACGACGCTCGCCGAGCTCTCGACGCTCTACGAGCGCCAGTTCGCGACCAAGGGACGGGCAGTGTAGAATCTCCGCGCGTGACCGAACGCGTCTCCACCGGACTCCCGAAGCTCGACGCGATGCTCGGCGGCGGCCTGCTGCCCGGCACGCTGGCGGTCGTCTACGGCGCGACGGGCATCGGCAAGACCCACCTGGGCCTCACGTTCGCCGATCACGGCCGCGTCGCCGACGGCGCGCGCGGCGTCGTGCTCGACATGAATGGGCGCGGCGACTCGCAGCAGCACGACGCCTACGCCGCACGCCTCTTCGGCTGGACCCTCGCGACCTGGCGCCACGCCGTCACGCCGATGAGCGACCCGTACCCGCCCGCCGCCGAGATGCAGGCGTTCTACTCGAACGCGCTCCCGTGGGTCGGGCGCGTCCGCGACTTCCAGGTGGCGACGCCCGACGGTGGCGCCGAGTTCGACTGGAACTGGAAGGCGATGTACAACCGCGCCCTCTACACGGTCCGGCCGTTCATGTATTTCCACTTCGCCGCCGGGACGCGGCGCGTGGTGGTCGACGGCGTCGAGCCGATGGACACGCCGGCGGACTCGATCCAGTTCTTCATGTTCGACGAGCTCTACCGGAAGACGATCCACCGCGACGCCGAGACGCTCGGGATGGAGATCTGCATGCCGGTGTGGAAGCACCGGGCGTTCATCGACGCCCACGGCTACGACCACGCGCGGATCACGACGCTGCTCCTCGTCACCACCGAGGAGACGCGTCTCGAGGATCTGCTCGCGCGGAAGGTGGCCACGGGGGACATCGGCGCGACCGCGAACACGATCCTCGCGCTCGGCAGCGAGCGGGTCGGCAACCGACTCGCCCGGATGCTGTGCGTGGTCAAGCATCGCGGGAGGCCCATGTCCGACGAGATCGTGGAGTTCCGGATCACCGAAGGCGGCGTCACGCTCGGCTGACGCGGGCGCGCCAGGGTCTCCCATGCCCGTCTTCCGCCTCGAGCGCCTGACGCGCGCCGAGGTCGCGGTCCTGCGCGCGGTCGCCGCCCTCGCGGGCCGACACGGCGCGGCCGTGCTCGTGGGCGGGACGGTGCGCGACGCGTGGCTCGGGCGCCGGCCGGGGGCCGGGGTCGACCTCGACATCGCGGTCCCCGCGGGAGCCCTCGATCTTTCACGGCGCGTGGCGACGCGGCTCGGCGGCGCCTTCGTCCCCCTCGACCCCGAGCGCGGAACGGGGCGCGTGGTCGTCGCGGGTGTCCGGCTCGACGTGACCGATTTTCGCGGCCCGTCGCTCGCGGCGGACCTCGCGGCCCGCGACTTCACCGTCAACGCCCTCGCCGTTCCGCTGCGCGAGCTGGCGACACACGGCGCCGCGCCGATCGTCGATCCCACCGGGGGCCTCGCCGATCTCCGCGCGCGCCGCCTGCGCGCGCCGGCCTCCCGCGTGCTCGCCGACGACCCCCTGCGCGCGCTCCGCGGCGTGCGTCTGGAGGCGGCGCTCGGCTTCCGGCTGACGCGTGGGACGGTCGCGGCGATCCGGGCCGTCGCGCCAGCGCTCCCCGCCGTCGCCGCCGAACGCGTGCGGGACGAGGTGCTGGCGGTGCTGGGACTTCCCGCCGCGGCGCGCGCGTTCCGGCGCATGGACGCGCTCGGGCTCCTCGGCGTGCTCGTGCCCGAGGTGGAGGCGATGCGCGCGACGGCCCAACCCGCGCCGCACCGCTTCCCCGTCCTCGAGCACTCGCTGCGCGCCTTGGCCGCGGCCGACCGCGTGCTCGCGCGTCTCGCCGCGCTGGTGCCGTTCGGCGAGGAGCTCCGCGCGCACATGGACGAGCCGCTCGGCGGTGGCGTCACGCGCGGCCAGGTGCTCAAGCTCGGCGCGCTCCTCCACGACGTGGCCAAGCCCGAGACGCGGCGCCTGGTCCAGGGTCGCGTGAGGTTCTTCGACCACGACGTGGTCGGCGCCGAGCGCGCCCGCGCGATCGGCCGACGGTTGCGCCTGCCCGAGCGGGCGCTCGGGGTGCTCGAGCGCCTCGTGCGCCACCACCTGCGTCCGATGCACCTCGGCGCCTCGGGGCGGCTGACGAACCGCGCGCGCTCCCGCTTCTATCGCGACCTGCGCGAGGACACGCAGGACCTGCTGCTGCTCGCGCTGGCCGACGCGGCCGCGGTGACCGGCACCTCGCCGTGGAGTGTCTGGCGGCGCGCGCTGCTGATCCGCGACCTCCTCGGCGGCTGGCAAGAGCTGCAGGCGATCGAGGCGGCGCCGCCGCTCCTCCGGGGCGAGGACGTCATGCACCGGCTCGGCCTCGCCCCCGGTCCCGCCGTCGGCCGGGCGCTCGCGCGGGTGCGAGAGGCCCAGGCGCTCGGACGGCTGAAGACACGCGACGAGGCGCTCGCCTACCTTGACTCGCTGTCGGCGGACCCCTAGATTATCGGGAACTCGACCGCTGGAGTTTCCGGAACTCGACGGAGATCGATCTCCCTCGATACCGAGGAGGCGCGCAATGACCCTCCGCCGAACCCTCGTGGCTCTGGCCCTCACCCTGCTCGTCCCGCTCGGGGCGGCCGCCGCTCCCGCGGGCAAGGTCGTCATCGCCCAGGGCGTGGACCCGACGACGCTCGACATGATGAACCAGTCGGAGACACCCGCGTCGAACCTGGGGCGCCACATCTTCGACATGCTCTACGAGCGAGACCCGGGCCTCAAGGTCGTTCCGGCGCTCGCGGCCGAGATGCCGAAGCTCGTGGCGCCGACGACGTGGGAGGTCAAGCTCCGGAGAGGCGTGAAGTTCCACAACGGGGAGGATTTCGACGCCGAGTCGGCGAAGTGGAGCCTCGAGCGCCTGGCGGGCGGGCAGGGGAAGCTCCGGGGCGCGACCTTCTTCGCGCCGATCGACCGCGTCGAGATCGTGGACCCGTATACGATCCGCGTGCACACCAAGAAGCCGTGGCCGACGTTCACCAAGGTGATGACGTTCGTGCAGGGCAGCATGTATCCGCCGAAGGCGTATCGGGACAAGGACACGACGTTCATCTCGAAGAACCCGATCGGCACGGGGCCCTACAAGTTCGTCCGCTGGTCGAAGGACGAGGAGATCGTCCTCGAGGCGAACGAACGGTACTGGCGGGGCGCACCAAACATCAAGACGATCGTCTTTCGGCCGATCCCTGACGACGCCGTGCGCGTGGCGGCGCTTCAGAACGGGGAGATCGACCTGGCGGTGAACATCCCGCCGCACCTGGCCGCTATCATCGACAAGCACCCGAAGCTCTTCCTCTCGACGGCGCCGTCGATCCGCACCATCCAGCTCATGTTCTACGCGCACCAGATGGATGCCCAGCACAAGCCGGTCGGGCCGTACGATGGGCCCACCGCGGACAAGCGCGTCCGCCAGGCCATCGCCTACGCCATCGATGCTGACGAGATCATCAAGGGGGTGCTCGACGGTCGGGGCGTGCGCGTGGCCACGATGCTCCCGTCCATGCACTTCGGCTATGACCCGTCGCTCAGGCCGATCAAGCACGACCTCGACAAGGCGAAGAAGCTCCTCGCCGAAGCCGGGTTTGCCGGCGGTCTCGAGGTCACGCTGCACGGCCCGCGCGGCCGCTACGTGCGCGACGCCGAGGTGGCCGAGGCGGTGGCCGGTCAGCTCACGAAGGCCGGGATCCGGACGACCCTCCGCACCTACGACTTCGTGACCTACCTGAACAACATGGTCTACGTCCACAAGGCCGGACCGATCTGGCTGATCGGCTGGGGCGTGGGGACGACCGACGCCGAGAATGTGTACGTGCCGCTGTTCAAGTCGCCCGGCATCTTCGTGAACTGGCACAACGAGGAGTTCAACCGTATGGTCGACGAGGCCCAGGCGATCATGGACGACAAGAAGCGCCTTGAGCAGTACCACCGGATCAACCGCCTCTGGGTCGAGGAGATGCCGGCGGTGCCGCTCTACCAGCAGCTCGACCTCTACGGGGTAAGCAAGCGGGTCAACTGGAGGGCTCGCAGCGACGAGGTCATCCAGGCGTTCAGCATGTCGCTCAGGGAGTCGCAGTAGCGTCGCCGCTCTACGATGCGTAGTATAGGAGGCGCCGGGCGGCCGTAATTCAGTGGCAGAATGCCAGCTTCCCAAGCTGGACGTCGCCGGTTCGAATCCGGTCGGCCGCTCCAACCTCTCAGGGGGTTACGGGAAATCGCCCGTAGCCCCCTTCGAGTTTCTGACATTTTTCTGACATTTCGGCGTCGAATCTCGCCGCGGTCCTGGCCCGAGCTCTCTCTGCCGTCTACCTGGGTGGGCGGTAATCGCGGCGGTCGAGACAGCCGTCGTACATCACGCGGTTGATCGGGAGCCAATCGGTCCTGTTGATGCCACGCCGGTTTCGAGTGGTGGGGCTGAGGGGATACGCAGAGGCAACCTTGATCCACCGGCTCCGTTCCTGCGCGATGACCCTGATCTCGTCTGCGACTTCTGAGAAGTCCTGGTCCTGGCTCAGGATCACGGCCGCGTCGTACTCGCCACGGTGTGCCATGCGGATGACATCCAGCGCCATCCGGATGTCGACACCCTTTTCTTCGCCGACCGCAAAAGTGAACTCGCTCCTATCCGGCAGCCGAACTGTTTGGTTGCAATACCGGAGTGACCGGCTGAAGACGACGACACCTTGCCGGCCCATCACGGCCAGCTTGGCCGACCAGAAGTTGTGCCAGAACGGATTGTCGGTCGGATCGGGGATGCCCGTGTAGAACCTCGCCTGTGAGAGCGTCCACCCCGCGGCCCTGCAAACCGCGTCGGCGAGGACCAAGACGTCGTAGTTGGGGTAGGTGTAGCCGAACGCCTCGCGGGCGGCGTGAAAGAGGTTCTGGCCATCGACGAAGACGACGGCGCGCTTGGTAGTCGGTTCAGGCGGCAGGCGCGGCTCCGGGCAAAAAATAACCCCGCCCGAGGCCTTTCGGCATATCGAGCGGGGAGCAAGTTGCTATAGAATTTACCACGCCCATCTCGCTATGCCAAGCCTTGCTCCTGCATTATCTTGGCGAGCGCCGAGCCGTCCTGTCGCGCGAGGTTCGGGATGAACTTCGCGTAGTGCCGGATCACCATCTCGTCGTTCGTATGGCCGAGCTGCTTCGAGACCCACCCGATCTGCTCGCTGCTCTGGAGCGCGAGCGTCGCGAAGGTGTGCCGGGTCTGGTACATCGTCCGGTAGCGAAGACCCGCGCGCCGGAGCGCGGGCTTCCACACGCGCTCCCGGACGTTGGTGATGTTCAGCGGCCCACCGGCGCGGCTCGGGAAGATGTAGCTGCTCCGCAGCTGGCTCGCGGCCCGCTGCTCGCGAAGCGCGTGCTGGACCATCGGGAGCATCTCGACGTAGCGCTTCGAGGCTTCGGTCTTGGTCCGGCCTCGCCCGCCGCGCGGGCTGACGGCAGCGAGGACTCCGATGAGCGGCGGGCGCGAGACCCAATCGACCGCCTCCCACTCGGCCGCGATCTGTTCGCTCGGCCGGAGGCCGGTAAAGAACGCGACGGTGAAGTAGCGCTGTTCCTCTGGCGTCCGGAAACCCTTCTCAAGGAGCGTTTTGACCTCTTCGAACGAGAACGGATCGATTGGCACCCGGTCTTCGCGCAGCTTGCTGACGGCGCGCGCGGGGTTACGCGCGAGCCACCCTCGCAGGACTGCGCGGTCGAGGACCTGGCGCAACACGTCGAGGATGATGTTCGCCCGGCGGTTCGAGAGCTTCCTGCCGTGAATTCCTTCGTGGCCTTTGACGGCATTCACGAGGCGCTCGACGTCCTCGAGCTGGATCGTCGACACGAGCCGAGCCGACGTGGGGCCGGTCGTCGCGTCGTCTAAAAATGGGATGAGCTTGCCCTCGATGATCCGCTTGCGGTCGTAGTAGGTGGCCGGGGCGAACCACGCTTTCTTGTTCTCGAGCCACTCCCGGGCGAGGGCGGCGAAGGTGGGCGCCGCGGCGGTCTCGCGCGTCGGCGCGAAGAGGTCCAGTTTGGCGCCATCCGGGAACCACTTGGCGTAGTCGAGCGTCCGGGCGACGATCTCGCCCTCGATCTGCTTCTTGATCCTCCGTGCCTCGGTCCGCCCCTCCCGGGTGGCTGGAAGGCGGAGATACTCGCGGCAGCGAACCTTCTTCCAGGAAAAGTCGAGGACAAGCCGATTCCTGACCGCGGTGATGAAAGCCATGATGCCAGGCTGAACTACACCGAGTTGTTCTGCCGGTCGAGCCAGTCCCGCACCTTGCTCCAGCGGAACATGATGCGCGACCGCGGTTTTATGTAATGCTCACCCAGGCGGAAGACGCCGCCGGTCATGAGGTTCCTGATGGTCTGCTCGGCGTAGGGGATACGACGGGCAAGGTCACGAATTGAGAGATACTCCACGTCCTCGGCGCCGTCAACGCGTTTTGATGCTGTATCTCGGAGTAGACGCTCAGGATCTATCGCGACGGTCTCAAGCAACCGCGAGAGCGCGAGCACCTCGGTCTCCATCTCGACGAGCTCGGCACGGAGCCGATCTAGACGACGCTGGACCTCGCCTCGATCCTCCCGGACCGCGCTCAAGGCCCTGGCCGTTGAGCCGCGACTCATGCCCTCGGTGCTCATTCTTCGTGGCTTCTAGGGTTCTGAAGTTGCTCTGGGTGTGGGCTTGAACCCGCGTCGGCGGGCCTCCTCGGGAGCCAGCGTGCGCCGGTGCCGGGACCTGATGACACCAGCGACCTGCTCCAGGGCTTCAAGGGGGAACAGGGCGCGCATTTCCGTGTCGCCCGTGTGGTGCCGCCTCACGCCCGGGATCGCCCACAACTTCACGAAGGCGCGGGGCCGGTCGCTGTACACGGCGGGGTCCCGGCCATCGAACCACTCGATGCGACCGTAGCGGCCCGGGATGTAGGGAAACCCCTCCTCATCGATCGCCACTCGAACCGACGCTGGGTGGGCAGAGCCCGCAGTTCCTCAAGAGCGCGCTGCTGCACCGGTCGCCGTCTCCCGTTATCTTGATCAACAGACCACCCCCGGTGGATCAACGAACGAGAGCGAGGAACGTGCCAGCACTGGCTTGTCGCGCGTCGCGATCTCATAAGTCCTCGAACAATCGAGCGACCCAAACGAATTCCGATGGCAACGACTGGTTTATCGAACCCGTCCGCACGGATGCAAAACACAAGAGCGTGCTGCAAAGCGCAACGGGGCGGCGAAGGCGCCGCGGCCGCATACCGACTGAGGTGATAGAGCAAGATAAACGAGAGGGCCGGGCGGTCCCTAAGTGCACGTGTGAACTGCGGGGCGGACGGCCCTCCGCCAGTTCGTCCGCGATCGAGCTCTCTTTGGCCGAGGGCGCTGATCGGAGGATGGGAGAAGGCGAGCGGTGGTCCGTCAGCAGGTGCTCAGCGCGTACGTTAGGTAATAGCGCAGGCTGCTCGACGGGGCGATTGACCTGGGGCCACTTCTGATTAAGACGCTGTGCTCTTCGTGGGATCTGGATCGTGCCTCGAAGGGGGCCGGCGGCGGACCCAGAACGAGCCCGACGGCGGACCGATGACGGGTCAGGGATGGAACCAGAGGGAGACAGGCGGGAACGGAGGGAGATCGTACGGCAAGATAAAAAGTCACCTCACGTGCGGTGGAAGTCACCGTGGCGTCGGGCGAAGTCATGAAGCACGCCCCTTCTGGGGTACTTCGTGGTTTCACAACCGCCGTCGCGCACGTTCGGTGTCGCCGCGCGTGCCGCCGGACACTCGGACGGGCTCTCGTCGGCGTGCCGATCGCGGGCGCATTGCCAACCATGATCCTTGGCCTCGGCCTACACGTGAATCTCCCCATGAGTGCGCCGCGCGGGCTGTACCGCCGCCACGGAAGCTCCAGTTCGGGAGGCGTAGATGGCGCCTGCGTCCGTCCCAAGGCGGCAGCGTTCCGGCGCGCTTGAGGCTACCTAGGAACCGGGCTCATACGTAGGAGGCGTGCAGCCCCTCAGCAAGCCCGTCGTCGCCCTCGCTGGCGACTTGGTGGGCCGCTGGCCGGAGGCGGTAATCGGGGTGCGGGTCGGGATAATCGGCGCCACGTCGGACGGTTTCGGGGCCCCGGGCGTCACGCATAACGGGATTCGCGGACCTTTCCTGACCCATAGCGCACCCGACCGGCGCGGCCCAGGCGAGCTCGACGGGAACATTCCGCGCCGCCCTCGGTCTAACCGGTCATGAGAGGCGCGGAGACAGGCCCAGGCCGCAGCCAGCCGCTCACAGAGCAGGACCCGCGGCTGTATCAGATCGCGGTCCTGGCCGCCTTACTGCTCTACGGCATGGCGTGGCTCGACTTCGACGTGGGCCCGGAGCGCACGATGGCCATCCTCGGCACGGCGTTAGCCACCCAGTACGTGTGCGGTCGGATATGGGGGCTCGCGGCCTTCGACCCAAGGAGCGCACTCATCTCGGGGCTTTCGCTCTGCCTCCTTTGTCGGACTAACGAGCCGCTCCTGGCCGTGGCCACTGCGACGGCGGCGATTGCGAGTAAGTTCGCCTTGCGCTGGCGTCGTAAGCACGTCTTCAACCCCACGAATTTCGGCCTCGTGGTGATGATGCTGGTCACCGGGCAGGTGTGGGTGTCCCCGGGCCAGTGGGGGAGCGCCGCGACCTTCGGCTTCCTCATGGCGTCGGCAGGGTGCCTGGTGGTCACGCGGGCCAGGCGGGCCGATGTGACGCTGGTGTTCCTCGGCACCTGGGCCGCGCTCCTCTTCGGCCGCTCGATGTGGCTGCGCGAACCAGTCGCCGTTCCGATCCACCGCCTCGAGAGCGGGGCCCTCATCCTCTTCGCGTTCTTTATGATCTCCGACCCCAAGACGACGCCGGACTCTCGGGTCGGTCGCATGCTCTTCGCAGGCCTCGTCGCCGCCGGCGCATACGTCGTCCAGTTCGTCCTGTTTCGGACGAATGGCTTCCTCTGGTCCCTGGCGGTCGCCTCGCTGCTCGTGCCGGTCATCGACTGGCTTTTGCCCGGACGGCGCTATCGATGGCCGTCGGCAGTCGCGCCCACCGAGACGGGCCTCGGGGCGCACCCCGACCGCGAACGCGCTCGATTCCCCTCGGCACTGGAAAGGAGCTCAGCATGAAACGACTGCTCATCCTGGGAACGAGTGCGCTGGCCGCGCTGGCCTGCGCGCCGGCGGTGCTCGCGTTCTGCGGCTTCTATGTCGCCAAGGCCGACACCAAGCTGTTCAACCAGGCGTCGCTGGTCGTCCTGGCGCGGAACGCGGACAAGACCGTGCTCACGATGGTCAACGACTTCAGGGGCGACCCCAAGGAGTTCGCCCTCGTCGTGCCGGTGCCCACCGTCCTCGAGAAAGGGCAGATCCACGTCGGCGAGCGGGCGGTCGTCGAGCACCTCGACGCCTACACGGCGCCGCGCCTGGTCGAGTACTTCGACGAGGACCCGTGCCGGCCGCGCATGCTCAGCCCACTGCGGTCGGCGCCGGGGATGATGGCAGGGGCCAAGGGTGACGCGGAGGCGCGGGCCAAGAGCCTCGGTGTCACGATCGAGGCGCGCTATACCATCGGCGAGTACGACATCCTGATCCTGTCGGCCGGCGAGAGTGCCGGGCTCGAAACCTGGCTCCGCGAGAATGGCTATCGCATCCCCGCAGGCACCTCGGCCATCCTGGGCAGCTATATCAAGCAGAACATGAAGTTCTTCGTGGCCAAGGTGAATCTCCAGGAGCAGTCGAAGCTGGGCTTCACCTATCTCCGGCCGATTCAGATGGCCTACGAGTCGCCGAAGTTCATGCTGCCGATCCGCCTGGGCACCGTGAATGCCGCCGGACCACAGGAACTGTTCGTCTACGCGCTCACGCCTCGGGGCCGCGTGGAGACCACGAACTACCGGACGGTGCGGCTGCCGAGCGACGTCGAGATCCCTCTCTTCATCCGCGGCGAGTTTCCGCGCTTTTATCGCGACATGTTCGCCCAGCAGGTGAAGAAGGAGGATATGCGCGTGGTCTTCCTCGAGTACGCCTGGGACATGAACTGGTGCGATCCCTGCGCGGCGGACCCGCTGACGCCGGACGAGCTGCTCCAGCTCGGCGTGTTCTGGGTGGATCAGCGGCCTACCGGCCCGGCGATCCCGGGTCCCCGGAGCCCCCGCTTCGCTCCCGGCGGCGCGGTCGATGTGTTTGTGACGCGGCTGCACGTGCGTTACGACGCCGCCCACTTCCCCGAAGACCTCGTGTTCCAGGAGACCGCGGATCGGGCGATCTTCCAGGGCCGTTATATCCTGCGCCATCCGTGGAAGGGCACGGAGGTCTGCGAGGCCGCGAAGCGATACCGCGAGGAGCTGTACCGCCGCGCCGATCGCGAGGCGCAGACCTTGGCCGCGCTCACCAGTTGGTCGATCGACGAAATCCGCAAGAAGATGCGCGCCGACTATGGTGACCTGCCCGGCCAGCCGCGGAAGTGGTGGCAACGCCTCTGGGGTGGATAAGCGCAGGGGCCTCCCCGGCAGTAGCGGCTCGTAGGAGTTCCTGCCCGGTGGCGCCATGGCGGCGCTGTCCGTCCTGTCGAAGACTGCGCAGGTCAAGTGTCCTTCGATCAGATCCCAGCAAATAGCTATGCCGATGGCATGCATTCCGGCTAATTTGGTTGGTAGTCGAGATGTTCCCCCTTAATGCCATGAGACCTGCGAACTTATGGCGAACCCAAGTCGGTTTTGGGGGTCGAGCATGAGACAGACGGTCGTGGCGTTGGTGCTCGTCGTGTGGGGCGCTCCGGCGCTCGGACCGCTCGGCCCGTCCGCTTCGACCGCTCAGGAGTCTGCCGGCCCGCACGTGGTCCACTTCTCCCCCGAAGGGACAATCAAGAAAATCCGGCAGGTGACTGCCCGCTTTTCAGAACCGATGGTTCCTCTGGGCGATCCGCGGCCGGCGTCCGACGTCTTTGAGATCGCCTGCCCAGAGGCGGGGACGGCTCGCTGGGTGGACAGCCGCGACTGGGCCTACGACTTCGCACGCGACCTGCCGGCGGGCGTGCGCTGCACATTCCGCCTGCGCGCAGGACTTGTGACGCTGGGGGGCAAGCCCGTAGGCGGCCAGCACGAGTTTTCATTCTCGACGGGCGGCCCGGCGATCATCGCCTCGCTGCCATACGCGGGTGCAGGCGGGATCGACGAAACCCAAGCCTTCCTGCTGGTGCTCGACGCGGATGCGGTGGAGCGCACGGTCATAGACCATGTCCGATTCTCTGTGGAGGGCGTCGTCGATCCGGTTGGTGTCGGGATCGTCTCGGGCGCGGTGCGGGACGAGATCCTGAAAACCCAAGGGCGGTGGCTCCCCCCGGGGCCCCGGCTCGTGATCCAAGCGAGACAGCATTTTCCGAGCGGCGCCGGCGTGCGCTTGGTTTGGGGCAGCGGCGTGGCGACTGCGAGCGGCGTGGCGACTACCGAAGACCAGGTGCTCAGCTTCAGGGCGCGTGACACCTTCAAGATCGCCTTCGAGTGCGAGCGCGAGCACCGGGACGCTGCATGTATCCCCGTGACCCCGATGCAGCTGCGCTTCTCGGCGCCAGTCCTCTGGGAGCAGGCCCGGCGCGTGGCCCTCGTCGGCCCGCGAGGTCGGCGGTGGAAGCCTGAGGCGCGCGACGAAGGCGCCGCGCTGCACTACGCGGTCGCGTTCAAGGGGCCGTTCCCGGAATCCTCGGCGTTCAGTCTGGAGGTGCCCGCCGACCTCAAGGATGACGCCGGGCGCGTTGCCATCAATGCTGACAGGTTCCCGCTGACGGTGAAGACAGCGCCGTTTCCGCCACTCGCGAAGTTCTCCGCGCGCTTCGGCATCGTCGAGCGCGCCGACCCGGTGCTCCCGGTCACGCTGCGTCGGCTGGAGCCCGAGGTGCGCGCGCGGATGCTCCGGGCTGAGCGTGACGAGCGCGGTGTGCTGGGTGAGCTCCTCCAGCGCGTAACGACGACAGTCTTGAGAATTCCGCCCGCCTACAGTCGGGATATCGTGCCGTGGCTCCGGCGTGTCGCCGGCGCGCGGCGCGCGGCGTCGGTCTTCGGCCCGAACGAGCGCGCGCGCCGCGAGTTCACCCTGCCTAAGCCTGGCGGTGCGGACGCGTTCGAGGTGGTCGGCATCCCACTCGGTGAGCCGGGGCTCTACATTGTCGAGCTCGAGAGCGCGCGCCTCGGCGCGTCATTCCTTGGTCCGGCCACGCCGATGTACGTTCCCGCGGCTGCGCTTGTCACGAACCTCTCCGTCCACTTCAAATGGGGAGCGGAGAACGGGCTGGTCTGGGTCACCACGCTCGACCACGCGCGGCCGGTCGAGGGCGCGCGCGTGACCGTACAGGACTGCAGGGGCGACGTGCGATGGCAGGGGTGGACCGACGCACGGGGACTCGCGATTGTGACGGGTCTTCCGGCGCGGACCGCGCTGCCGGACTGCGACCACTCGTACGGTGATGACTGGACCCAATCGCGTGCGCTGAGCCAGCTGGGCTCGGGCCTCTTCGTCATCGCACAGACGCTCGACGACCTGAGCTTCGTCCACTCGAGCTGGGACGACGGCGTCGAGCCCTGGCGCTTCCAGCTCCCGCGGCCCTCGTCGTGGCAGGGGGCGGCGGCGGTTCACACGATCTTCGACCGGCCGCTGCTGCGAGCGGGTGACACCGTCCACATGAAGCATGTGGTCAGGACGCGGACGTTGACCGGCTTCGCGCCGACGCCGCCGAAGGACCGGCCGACGAAGGCCATCATCCGCCACACCGGCAGCGACGAAAAATACGAGCTGCCGCTTGCGTGGGACGCGGTCGGCGCCGCAGAGAGCACGTGGGCGATCCCGAAGAGCGCGAAGCTCGGCCGCTACGTCGTCGCCTTCGATGCCGGTTCGCGGGGCGCGCCGCCTCGCTTCGAACGCGAGGGCGAGCGGGAAGGGGGCGAGTTCAGGGTCGAGGAGTTCCGTATCCCATTCATGAAGGCGGTGCTCAGGCCACCGGCGGAGCCACAGGTCAACGCGACGGAGATCCCGCTCGACCTCAGCGTCCGGTACCTCGCAGGCGGCGGCGCCAGACGGCTGCCGGTGACACTGCGCGCCCAGATCCTTCCGAAAACGCCACCGCCGTTCGACGGCTTCGACCGGTTCGCGTTCGCTAACGGTGTCGTCGCCGAAGGGACCACTCGGCGCGGGCTAGCGGACACGGACGAGGGTGGGGAGGGCGCGGAAGCTCCCGCGGGGCAAATCAGGCGCGCGAAGCCCGTCATCCATCAGCGCGACCAGCTCACGCTCGACGCAGCCGGGACGGCGCGCGCGACCATTCGGGGCCTGCCGCCCGCGGCGACGCCACGCGACCTGCTGACCGAGCTCGAATTCCGCGACCCGGCGGGCGAAGTCCAGACGGTCTCGACCCGCATCCCGCTCTGGCCGGCGTCGCGCCTGGTCGGCATCCGGCCTGAGTCCAGCGTGGCATTCGGGGATCACATCAGTACGCAGGTCGCCGTCGTCGATCTCGCCGGGCGGCCGGTGGCTGGCGCCGAGGTCCGCGTCGACGTCTTCGAGCGGACGCTCTATTCGCACCGCAAACGGCTCGTCGGTGGCTTCTACGCGTACGAACACGTCCAACAGATCCGCCGCCGGGGCGAGTTCTGCCGAGGCGTGACACCGGTCGGCGGCGTGCTGGTCTGCGAGGGCGCTCCGGGTGTGAGCGGCCACATCATCCTCCAGGCGCTCACGACGGATTCAGCCGGTCACACGACGACCGCACAGGCTGACGTGTGGATGGTCGGCCCGGAGGCGCAGTGGTGGTTCGACGTGAGTGACAGCGATCGTATCGACCTCCTACCCGAGCGGCGTCGATACGAGCCCAATGAGACTGCGCGCCTTCAGGTACGGATGCCGTTCCGCGAGGCCACGGCGCTGGTCACGGTCGAGCGCGAGGGCGTCCTTGACGCGTGGGTGAGGCCGGTGTCCGGCAGCGAACCCTGGGTGGAGGTGCCGCTCCGCGGCGTGTATGCACCCAACGTGTTCGTCTCGGTCCTTGTGGTGCGCGGGCGGGTCGGCGGTATCCAACCGACGGCGATGGTGGACCTGGGCCGCCCGGCGTTCAAGCTTGGCATCGCAGAGATCCGCGTGGGCTGGCGAGCCCACGAGCTCACCGTCAAGGTGACCTCCGGGCGCACGACGTATCGGGTGCGCGACACGGTTCCCGTTTCGATAGCCGTGCGCACGTCAGACGGCAAGGCGCCCGCGCCTGGGAGCGAGATCGCCGTCGCTGCGGTGGACGAAGGGCTCCTCGAGCTCTTGCCGAATGAGAGCTGGAACCTCCTCGAGGGGATGATGCAGCGTCGCGACTATGCCGTCGAGACCAGCACCGCGCAGGGGCACGTGGTCGGCCAGCGCCACTTCGGACTCAAGGCGCTCCCGCAGGGCGGTGGTGGCGGTAGCAAAACAACCCGCGAACTGTTCGATACGCTCCTCTTCTGGAAGGCACGCGTCGCGCTGGATGGACGGGGCGACGCCGCCCTCGAGATTCCCCTCAACGACTCGCTGACGAGCTTCCGGATCGTCGCTGTCGCCACGAGCGGTGTCGACGCCTTCGGTACGGGCGCCCTCACCGTCCGCACCACGCAGGACCTGATGGTGCTGCCGGGGATCGCGCCGCTCGTCCGCGAGGGCGATCGTTTCCCCGCCGAGGTCACGCTTCGAAACGCCACAGAGCGGCCGATGGAGGTTGTCGCCGCGGCCCGTGTCGAGGGGCTCGCGACGCCGCTTGGGCGGCAGACGGTCGCGCTGGCCGCCGGCGAGGCACACACCGTCGCGTGGGAGGTGACGGCCCCGGTCGGCGCGCGCACGCTGCGCTACGAGATTGAGGCGGGCGAGGCCGGCGGCCGGATGGACCGGGTCGTCGTAGCCCAACAGGTGGTCGCCGCGGTGAGCGTCCGAACGTTCCAGGCAACGCTGTTTCAGTGGGACCCGCGGCAGCGCATCATGCGCCAGGCCGTCGAGCGCCCGGCCGACGCCGTCCCTGGCCGGGGCGGCGTGCAGATCGCGCTGCGACCGACGCTGGTTGAGGGCCTGGACGCTTTGCGCGGCTGGATGCGCGCGTATCCGTACACGTGCCTCGAGCAGCTCGTCTCACGCGCCGTCGCCCTCCGCGATGAGGCGCAGTGGCGGATCGTCCTCAACGCCCTCCCCGCGCACCTCGACGCCGACGGCCTGCTCAAGTACTTTCCGTCGATGGTGTCGGGCAGCGAGGTGCTCACGGCCTACGTGTTGGCACTGAGCAACGAGGCGGGGTGGCCAATCCCCGAGGACGTGCGCGGCCGCCTGGAGGGCGGACTCCGCGCTTTCATCGAGGGCCGGATCGTGCGGCGCTCGGAAGTGCCGTCGCCCGATCTCACTATGCGCAAGCTAGCCGCGCTCGAGGCGCTCGCGCGTTACGGCCGGGCGGAGCCGGCGCTGCTGGCAAGCCTCCGGGTCGAGCCAAACCTCTGGCCGACCTCCGCCGTTCTCGACTGGTGGTCCATACTCCGGCGCGTGGACGGCATCGCCGACCGCGCCGCGCGCCTCGCCGAGGCCGAGCGAGTCCTGCGCGCGCGGCTCAACCTCCAAGGAACGACGATGGGCTTCTCGACGGAGCGGTCGGATGCCCTCTGGTGGCTCATGGTCTCGTCGGACTCGAACGCCGTTCGGCTCATCCTCGCGCTGCTCGATGCTGACAAGTGGCGCGACGATCTTCCGCGACTGGTCGGCGGCGCGCTCGCCCGCCAGCAGCGGGGCGCCTGGGATCTGACGACCGCGAACGCGTGGGGCGTGCTGGCGCTCGAGAAATTCTCGCGCAGCTTCGAGCGGACGCCAGTCGGCGGCAGGACCTCGGCCACGCTCGCGGCGGTCTCGCAACGGATTGATTGGCTGGCCGTCCCGAAGGGCGGCACGCTCGCACTGCCGTGGCCCACCGAACGCTCGGAGGTGGCGCTCAGCCACGAAGGCTCAGGTCAGCCGTGGATTACTGTGCAGGCGCAGGCCGCGATCCCACTCGCCGCGCCGCTCTCGAGCGGCTACAAGATCGCCAAGACCATCACGCCCATCGAGCAGCAGCATCCGGGGCGTTGGAGCCGCGGCGACCTGCTCCGCGTGAAGCTGGAGGTCGAGGCGCAGGCTGACATGTCCTGGGTGGTTGTGAACGATCCAATTCCGGGCGGTGCGTCACACGTGGGCCGCGGCCTCCGGCGCGAGTCGTCGATCGCGACCAAGGGCCAGAGCGAGAGTGGCGCCGCATGGCCGGCGTATGAGGAGCGCGCCTTCGAGGCGTTCCGCGCCTACTACGCGTGGGTGCCGAAGGGAACCTTCACCGTCGAGTACACGCTCAGGCTCAACCAGACTGGGCGCTTCCTGCTCCCGACGACCCGCGTCGACGCGCTCTACGCGCCGGAGATGTTCGGCGAGCTGCCGAACGCCCCCGTGGAGGTGCGGCCGTGATCGCCGCGCTCGGGGCCGTTGTCGTACTGGCCGCAGGTGCCAGCGTGGTGCCGTCTCCGGTGCCTTCGTTCGAGTCGGTGCGTGCGGCCTGGCGAACGTCCGACGTCCGCCTCGTCGATCGTCATGGTGAGACGCTGCACGAGCTGCGAATCGACGCGCGACGCCGGCGCCTACAGTGGACGCCCTTGACCGACATCTCGCCGGCGCTTCAAGAGGCGGTCATCGCCTCAGAGGATCGGCGGTTCTATCGTCACGGTGGTGTGGACGGTGCCGCCCTGGTCGCTGCGACCGTACGGCGTCTGATGGGGGGCTCGCTGCGCGGTGCCAGCACGATCTCGATGCAGCTCGCCGCGCTCTTCGATCCGGCGCTCCACCGTCAGGGCGGTCCCCGGACGCTCACGCAGAAGTTGCGGCAGATGCGGCTCGCCTGGGCGCTCGAGTCGAACTGGTCGAAGCGCGAGATCCTTGAGGCGTATCTGAACCTCGTGACGTTCCGCGGGGAACTCCAAGGCGTGGCGGCCGCCGCTGCGGTGCTGTTCGACAAGACGCCGCACGGGTTGGATGCTGCGGAGTCCGCGGTGCTCGCGGTGCTGTTACGCTCGCCAAACGCGACGCCCGAGACCTTGGTCCGCCGAGCGCCGTCAGCGCTCGGCGGGGCCGCGCCGGCGGCGATCAGGGCCGCCGTGGCCCGCGCTGCGCGGGCGCCGAGAGGCACGGGCCCGCGGGTGGTGCTCGCACCGCACGTCGCATCGCGGCTGCTCGGGCCGTCGACGGCGGCGGCACCCGCGGCCGTCGTGGTGCGGTCCACGCTCGATGCCCCACTCCAGCGGCTCGCCGCAGACGCGCTCCTGGCCCAACTCGCTTCTGTGCGTGCCCAGCACGTCCAGGACGGCGCCGTCCTCGTCGTGGATAACGCCACGGGAGGCGTGCTCGCCTACGTTGGCAGCGCGGGTGACGCGTCGAGCGCACGCTGGGTCGATGGCGTCCGGGCCAGGCGCCAAGCAGGCTCGACGCTCAAGCCGTTCCTCTACGCCCTCGCCCTCGACGAGCGTCTCGTTACGCCGGCCTCCCTCGTCGAGGACAGCCCGGTTGAAATATTGGTTTCGGGCGGGCTCTACCGGCCCCAAAACTACGACGAGCGGTTCCTCGGCCTTGTCAGCGTGCGCACTGCGCTCGCCTCCTCGCTCAACGTCCCCGCCGTGCGAACGCTGGGTCTCGTCGGCGACGAGGTGTTCGCGCAACGATTGCGGCGCCTCGGCTTCGAGGGGCTGCGCGAGGGGGGCGACTTCTACGGCCCGTCCCTCGCGCTCGGCTCCGCCGACGTAAGCCTGTGGGAGCTCGTCAACGCTTACCGGACGCTCGCCAATAGCGGTCGGTGGAGCCGCCTGCGTCTCACGCCCGGGGAGACGACGGGCGAGGAGCGACGCGTGTACTCTGAGGCCGCCGCGTTCCTCGTGTCACACATGCTCGCCGACCGCGAGAGTCGCAGCGCCACCTTTGGGCTCGAAAACGCCCTGGCCACACCCTTCTGGACCTCGGTGAAGACAGGAACGAGCAAGGACATGCGCGACAACTGGTGCGTCGGATACTCGCGCGACTACACCGTGGGGGTTTGGGCGGGAAATTTTTCCGGTGAGCCGATGTGGAATGTGAGCGGTATTACCGGTGCCGCTCCTGTGTGGCTGGAGATCATGACGTACCTCCACCGTGCGCGGTCCAGTCACGCTCCCGCGCCGCCGGCTGGCGTCGTTCGGGCGCGGGTCGACTTCGCCCGGACCGCGGAGCCGGCGCGCGAGGAGTGGTTCCTCAGGGGCACAGAGCCGATCGCGCTGCCGAGGATCGGCGGCTACGGGCATCCACGCATTGTGGCTCCGACCTCGGGGACACGCATCGCGCTCGACCCCGATATTCCGGCCACGTACCAACGAGTCGCCTTCGAGGCCGAGCACGCATCGCCCGATTTGCGTTGGGTTCTGGACGGCGCCGATATCGGCATTGCCACGTCTCTCGTGCTGTGGGCGCCACGCTCGGGCAAACACCGACTGTCACTCGTGGATGTAGACGGCCGTCTGCGCACCAGCGCGACGTTTGAGGTGCGGGGAGTCGGCGCTGCCGACTGAGCGCCGGACTCCCTTCCGCGGTGCTGCTCGTCCAGCCCGGGCTCCAATTCGAGCTGGGGTTCGTACAGCCGGTCGGCCGAGTGACGCTGGAGGAACGCGGCTCTCGGCGCGGGTACCGATTCTGACAATTTTCTGACAAAACGTCGGTAGATGACCCTCTCTCAGGCCTTGCGCCATACAAGCCCAGCTCGCTAACTTCGCGATAGGTATACCGTGGGATACCAGCGGATCCGCCGCGAAAGATTTCCCAAGCTGGTCGTCGCCGGTTCGAATCCGGTCGGCCGCTCCAAATCTTCAGGGGGGGGTTACGGGACGACCCGTAGCCCCCCTCGTCGAATTGAGGCGCTTTCCTCATTGAAGCCGCGTCGACCGTCTTGCTACCCTGGTGACCGTCGACGAGTCGTATGCCGTGCACTGATCCACGCGGCGAAGTGAGCTGCCGGGAGGTGACGATGCGTACCTTGAGGATTCTGGCCGTGCTGATCTTCCTCTGTCTGTCCGTCGTCGCGCGTCCGGCGATCGCGGGTGACGTCACCGTCGATCGGGTCGTGGCGGCACAATTCAGTTTCGGTTATTTCATCGCAGTGGTCGTCGCGCACGGGACGGCGGATCTGGTCAACGCCCAGCTGTCGGTGAACGGTACCGCGATCGTTGCCGACAACGTCCGAGAGTACGTGATCGACCCTGAGAAGAATCTCACGGCCTGGACGATCGTGAAGTACGCGCACGAGGTCGTGACGCCGGGCGATGTGTTAACCGCGACGGTCAGCGACATCGAGCTCGGCGGTAACGAGAAGTCCGTGCCGTGCGGCCCGGGATACGTCCAACTCCGCCAGACGGTCTTCTGTCGGTGAGTCGGTAGGCCAGGCACGCCGGCAAAGACCGCCGGCGTGGCCTGGTGAGCGACCTCTATCGTGGCTCCGGCGAGCCTGCCACCACGCGCAGGAGCCACGCGGCGGCCGTCGCCGCCGCCAGGTGCTTGAGCGTGTGCCCGCTGACGATCCCGCCCACGGCGAAGATCGGTCGGTCGAGCGCTTCGCAGAGTTTCGCCACCGCATACCAGCCGATGGCCCCCAGGAGATCTGAGGTTCGAAGCCAGCGCGCCGGAAACAGGACGAGCGCCAGCGGGAGGAGGACCGCCGGCAGGAACTGCACGAGGCCGTAGAGCCTGAGGTCGCCCGCGCCCGCGGTCTCGCCGAGGCGCCAGATCACGACACTGGCGACCCCGATCATGACGAGGGCGGCGAGCAGCCACGGGCCGGCGCGCGGGCTCACGCGCTCGCCGAGCGTGAGTGCGCAGAACGCCATGAAGGCGACCGCCATCGGCAGGCGGTCCCAGAAGAGCGTCGCCGTGGTGGGCGCAGCGTGGTAGTAGGCGGAGCCCACGCCGGTCAGCGCCAAGCCCGTGAAGAGGACGAGGAGCGCCGCACGCTCCCAGCCGCCACGCCCGCGCGCGACCACCGCCAGCCCGATGCTCCCGACGAGCGCGAGCGGCAGGTTCGAGAGGACGTTGAGCGCGCTGGGGATGCCGAGCACTCGTCGGTGGTCGGCGAAGTCGTGGTATGCGGGGTCCTGCGGGATCGGCGGGAGCGTGAAGACCGCGGCGGTCGCGATCGCGCCGAGCGCCAGCAGCCCGCCGACGCGCCAGCCGAAGGCACGCGGGGTGAGGGCGTCAGGCGCCGACGAGGTCAAGGGTGTGGATGCGGGCCCGTGCGCGGCGATCTTGTGAAAGAGATCGCTCTTGGCGTACTCTTCGTCGACGTGCGCGGGGTGTCGCCGACGTCGATCGCGTCGAACGTCCGGTTCGCGATCAGCTCCATGGCGCGATTCACCATGATAGCGTGCAACGCGTGTGACATGGCGCTCGAGTCCGTTGGCGCCGCGGCGCCCACCGCGCGGACCGAGTACGTCTGCCCGATGCACCCCCAGATCGTGCGCAGCGCGCCGGGAGCGCGGCGATGAGTCTGAGCTCCGTCTCCGTAATCGCCAACGCGCTCCGCCCGCGGCGCTTGGCGCTTTGAGTCGGCCACGGCCGGTGAGCGTCACCAGAGCCCGATGGCGAGCCCGTGGAGGACCATGCGGATCCCGACCGCGGCCAGCGCGAAGGCGAGGATGCGCCGGATCGCGACGGGGCGCGTCCGGATCGACACGCGGGCGCCGAGCTGCGCGCCGGCGAGGATACCCGCACCCATGAGGGCGGTCGTGGTGAGATCGACGTGGCCGAGGGCGAAAAACGTGGCGGCGCCGACGAGCGTGGAGATCGAGAGGACGAAGTGGGAGGTTGCCGTGGCGATGTGCACCGGCAGGCTCAGCACGACGATGAGGAAGGGCACGTGGATGATCCCGCCGCCGATCCCGAACACGCTCGAGAGGATCCCGACGAGGAAGCTGACGACCACGCCCTTCCAGGTGTCCACGTGGTAGACGTGGGCCGCCCCGCTCGTGTCCACGATCCGGCGGGCGCCGGCACGCGCCGAGGGCGCCGCGGTGATCCCCGAGAAGAGCAACACGGCGATCAGGACCAGGAGCGCGCCGAACGCGACGCTGAATTCACGCGAGGACATCGCGCGCGTGAGGTAGGCGCCACCGATCGCCCCGGGGATGGTGGCGGCCGCGAACTTCCAGCCGAGCTGGAGGTCCACCCGGCGCTGGCGCAGGTAGGCGAAGCTTCCGGAGGCGGCATTGAGGAACACCAGCGAGAGGGACGTGCCGACGGCGTCGGCGGGGAGGAAGTGATAGCCGATGAGCAGGAGCGGCACCAGCAGGAAGCCGCCCCCCGCACCGATCAGTGTGCCGAACGCGCCGACGAAGAACCCGATGGCGACCAGCGTCGCCGCGGAGAGATACGTCACCCGGCCTCCTCATCGCAGTGATCTTCGGGTTCGGGGTCGTGCGAGGATGATGGCATGAACGGCACGCGCCCGTACTGGTCACCATACGTCGCCGGCCTGGCGCTCGGCGTTACGCTCCTTGCCACCTATCTTCTGATGGGCTTCGGCCTCGGCGCCTCGGGTGCCTTCGCCCAGATCGCCGCGCGTCTCGAGGTGGCCGTGGCGCCCGGCCGGGCCCAGGCGAACCCGTACCTGGTGGGCTACCTGGAGGCCGGCCGGCTGTGGGCGCAGTGGATCGTGGTCGAGATGGTCGGCGTGCTCGTTGGCGCCGGCCTCGGCGCGTGGACGGCGGGGCGCTTCGCGTGGCGGCTCGAGAAGGGCCCGCGGATCGGCGCGGGCCGCCGCCTGGCGTTCGCATTCCTGGGCGGGGCCACGGTGGGCTTCGCGAGCCGCGTCGCCCAGGGGTGCACGAGCGGAGTCGCGCTCTCCGGTGGCGCCGTCCTCGCGCCGGGCGCGTGGGCGTTCCTCGCCGCGTTCATGGCGGGCGGCTTCGCCACCGCGTGGATCGTCAGGAGGGCGTGGCGATGAGCTGGCCGCTCGGCCTTGGAGGCGCGGGCGGGCTCCTCGTCGGGCTCCTCGCGGGCGTGGCCTTCGGCTTCGTCCTCGAGCGCGGCGGTCTGGGTGACCCGAAGAAGCTCACCGCCCTCTTCTATCTCGAAGACTTCACGATGCTGCAGGTCATGTTCACCGCGATCGCCGTCGCTGCCGCGGGGCTCGGCGCCCTGTCGCTGCTCGGCGTGGTCGATCTCACCGAAATCGCCGTCCAGCCGACCTATCTCTGGCCGCAAGCCGTTGGCGGCTTGATCCTCGGGGTCGGCTTTGCGCTCGGCGGCTACTGACCCGGCTCCTCGGCCGCAGGTGCGGCCTCGGGTCGGCTGGACGCCGTGGTCTTCATGCTGGGCCTGATCGCGGGCGTCATCGTCTTCGCGGAGGTCTACACGGCGATCGCGACCTTCGTCTGGAGCGGCTCGCTCCAGAGCGCTACTCTCGCCGAGGTGCTCGGGCTTCCGTTCTGGTTGCTGGCGGCGCTGGTGGTGTTGATGGCGCTCGGGACGTTCTGGCTCGTCAGGCGGCTCGAGCCCAAGGCGGGAGCAGGGCTATGCCGCTGACGCCACACGTCGAGCACCACTTCACCGCGAGCGCGGTCGTCAGGGACATCGTGATCGGCATGTCCGACGGGCTCACGGTGCCGTTTGCGCTGGCGGCGGGAGTCTCGGGCGCCGTCGATTCGACGGGCCTCGTCGTCACCGCTGGCGTCGCCGAGATCGCAGCCGGCGCCATCGCCATGGGCCTCGGGGGTTACCTGGCCGGCAAGAGCGATCTCGAGCACTACATCAGGGAACGCGCGCGGGAGGAGGTCGAGATCGCGGAGAAGCCCGAGGTCGAAGCCGAGGAGGTCATGGAGCTGCTCCAGTCGCACGGTCTCACCGCCGAGGAGAGCGCGCCCGTCGTCGAGGCGCTCCGGAGGCGCCCGGAGGCGTGGCGCGACTTCATGATGCGCTTCGAGCTCGGGCTGGAGAAGCCCGATCCAGCCCGCGCGCGGACGAGCGCCCTCGTCATCGGCGGGGCGTACGTGGCGGGCGGGTTGATCCCGCTTACACCCTACATGCTCATGGCGAGCGCGCGGAGCGCCCTACCGTGGTCAGCCCTCGTGACACTGACGGCGCTGGCCGTCTTCGGCTGGGTCAAGGGCAACTTCGCGGGGACGACACCGCTCCGGAGCGCGCTCCAGACCGTGCTGATCGGCGGCCTGGCAGCCGGCGCGGCCTTCCTCATCGCCCGCCTCATCGCGTAGCGCCGGCGCGCTCCGCGCGGCGCGTGAAGAGGAGCTCCGTGACGCCCTGGTCCGTCTTGCGCTCGTGGACGTCGCCGAAGCGGGTGATGAGGTCGAGCATGCGGCGGTTGTCGGAGAGGACGTAGGCGCGGAACCGGCGCATCCCTCGCGCGGCGGCGGCGGCGAGCACGTCGCGGACAAGGATCGTCCCGAGCCCCCGGTTCTGCCAGTCGTCCTGGACGACGAACGCGACCTCGACCGTGTCCGGCTCGTCCGTCGGCTCGTAGCGTCCGACCCCGATGATCTCGACCCCGGCCCCGGAGGCGCCCTCGTGCTCGGCGACCAGCGCGAGCCGGCGGCGGTAGTTCACCGTGGCCAGAATCTGCGCCCAGTCGGGCGGCAGGCGCTTCATGACCGTGAAGAAGCGATGGTAGGCGGTCTCGCGGCTCAGCCGGCCGTAGAGCTCCTGGAGCCGCGGCGCGTCCTCCGGACGGATCGGACGGATGTGGACGTACGAGCCGTCCCTCAGCTTGGCGTCGTGCACGAGATCGCGTGGATAGTCGGCGGGTGTCGTCGTCACGGAGCCATTTTCTCACCGCGTCTTTGAGGTAGACTCGGGCCCGTGGCGACGCCGGCATCGGGCCGACAGCTCTTCCTGGACGGCTTCCGTGGGCTGGCCCTGATCTTCATGGTTCTGAACCACACGGGCCGGTGGTGGCTGGAGCGCCCGATGGGGTGGCCGCGGTATCACCTGGTCTACCTGACGGTGACCCTCGCTGCGCCGATCTTCCTGTTCCTCGCCGGTTTCTGCATGCCGCTCTCGTTTCTCAACTCGACGGTCACGCGCGGCGAGCGCTACATGTCGGTCGCGTGGAAGTACGCCCGGCGTGGCGCCCAGCTCGTCGTCGCGGGCTGGTTCCTGAACCTGCTCGTGTTTCCCGACGAGCCCCTGTTCGCCGGCGGGGTGCTCCAGACGATCGGCCTCTCGATCATCGGGCTGACGGCGCTCCTGCCGGTGATGGTCTCGCGCGTCGCGCGCTGGGTGCTGCTGGCCGCGGCGCTCGGCATCTACACGAGCTTCGCCCTCGCGCATCCCTTCCTCCGCACGTGGGTGAAGGCCCATCCCGGCCTTGCCGACGTCTGGCTCTACGACTTCCCGCTCTGGCCGTGGTTCGCCTTCGCACTCCTCGGCGGGGTGCTGGGATGGGTGTGGACCGAGGGCCAGCGGCGGGGCGACGACGATCGGCGGTACTTCGAGGTGATGAGCCTCGTGGGCGTGCTATGTCTGGCGGCGTTCCTCGGTCTCGAGGTCACCATCGGGACCACGCCGCACTTCTTCTCCGGGCGCGATCTCGTCCTCAATCAACATTGGAACCCGGGGGCCGTGACGTGTCTGTGGATCCTCGGCATCCTCTTCTCCCTGCTGCCAGCCACGTATTACCTGATGAAGGTGCGGCGGGTGCAGGTGCCCTGGCTGGTCGTCCTCGGCCAGAACGCACTCATGCTCTACTTCGTTCACCAGGTGATCGTCCTGACCTTCCTCCGCCAGCGGTTTGGCGTGCTCTTCCACTCGTGGTGGCCCTACGTGCTGGCCAACGCGCTCCTGATCGCGGCGCTCGTCGTCCTCGCTCGGGCTTGGCCGCCGTTCAAGCGGCGGGCGCTGGCCCTCGTGCGCTCGAGCGCGACACGGGGCGCATCGGCTGGTGCGGGGGCTCGGACCTGACCGAAGCCCCCGCCGCCGCTGTCCTAGTGGCTCTGGTGCGCAGACGGGAGCATCGTCTCCACCAGCGCGCGCATCTCCCCGCTGGTCCACTCGCGCGGACCGACCGCCAGGCCGGCGACCTCACCACGGGGGCGGACGAGGAACGTCGCCGGCAGCCCGGTGACCCGCCAGGCGCGGGACGTCCGGAGGTCGGGGTCGAGCAGGATCGGGAACGTCAGCCGCTGGTGGCGCACCCACGGCTCGATGAGCGCGCGTGGCGCGCCGCGGTCCTGAGACACGGCGAGGACGACCAGGCCGCGGTCGCGGTATTCCCGCCACAGAGTCTCGAGCGTCGGCATCTCGAGCCGGCACGGCTCGCACCAGGTGGCCCAGAAATTCAGGACGACCAGCCGGTCCACGTGGTCGGCGAGCGACGCGGCGCCCCCGTCGAGCGTCGCGAGCCGGAACGGGGGCCCGTGCTGGCCGTCCGTCAACTCGGTCACGCCGGCCTTCTCGAAGGGGTCGAGCGCCGGTACGGCGGGTCGCGCGTGATGGCCGCCCTCCTCGCCGGGGCGCCTCTCCGGCAGCGCCCAGAGGAGGCCACCGAGCAGGAGGACGGCGAGCCCCGCGCGCGCGAGCGACTGGTAGCGGCTCACGCCGATGAGGCTAGACGCCCAGCTTCTCACGGGTCACCGGACTCTCCCGCAGCTCCGTCGCCGAGGCCGCGAACACGATCAGTCCCTTCTCCATAATATAGCCGCGGTCGCACACGCCCAGGGCCACGCGCGCGTTCTGCTCGACGAGGAGCACCGCCACGCCGAGGCGCTTGAGCTCCGTGATCATGCCGCGGATCAGGCGGATGACCGCGGGGGCGAGCCCCTGCGTGGGCTCGTCCATCAGGATGAGCCGGGCCCCCGCCATCATCACGCGCGCGATCGCGAGCATCTGCTGCTCGCCTCCCGAGAGCGTCTTGCCAGGCTGGTCCAGCCGCTCGGAGAGGCGCGGGAAGTGGTGGAAGACGTCCTCGAAGCGCCGGCGCCGGAGTGCGGTCGACCGATCGCGGACGGCCGACAGGCCCAGCTCGAGGTTCTCGCGGACGGTCAGTCCCGGGAAGATGCGCCGGCTCTCCGGCACGAACCCGATGCCGAGCCGGGCGATCTCGTGGGGCGTGAGCCGGGTGAGGTCGTGGCCGTCGAACTCGATCGCGCCGCGCCACGGCTTGAGGAAGCCCATCGCGGTCTTCATGAGCGTGGTCTTGCCCATGCCGTTCTTGCCGAGGAGCGCGACGGCCTCGCCCGACCGGATCTCGAGCGACACGCCGAAGAGGATCGGCGTCGCCCCGTAGCCGGCGTGGACGTCGGTGATCCTGAGCCCGCTAGTCGTCGGCGCCCCCGAGGTACGCCTCGATCACCCGCGCGTCGCTCCGGATTGCCTCGGGCGTCCCCTCGGCGATCTTCTCGCCGAAGTGGAGGACCGCGATCCGGTCGGAGATCCCCATGACGACGGACATGTCGTGCTCGATCAGGAGGACCGTGAGCCCGCGCTGGAGCGCGATCTTCCGGACGAGCGCGGTGGCGTCCCTGGTCTCGCCCGGCGTCATCCCCGCCGTCGGCTCGTCGAGCAGGAGCAGCGTCGGCTCGGTCGCGAGCGCCAGGCAGATCTCGAGGTAGCGCTGCTCGCCGTGCGACAGGTGTTGGGCCAGCTCGTCGCGCTTGACGGCGAGGCCGAACGACTCGAGGAGCTCCGTCACCCGCACCTCGACGTCGGCCGCACGCCACAACGACGCGACGCGACCGGAGTCCGCCGAGCGCGACTGAGCGGCCACGCGGACGTTCTCCCCGACCGAGATCTCGGGGAAGACGTTCGTGATCTGAAAGGTCTTCGCGATGCCAAGCCGATTGATCCGCTCGGGCGGCAGGCCGGTGATCTCGTGGCCGCGAAAGACCACGCGGCCAGCGCTCGGGGCGTGAAGGCCCGCGATCACGTTGAAGAGCGTGGACTTGCCGGCGCCGTTCGGCCCGATGATCGAGAAGACCTCGCCCTCGGACACGGCGAGACCGACGCGGCTCAGCGCCGAGAGCGCGCCGAAACTCTTCGAGACCCCGTCGACCTCGAGGACTACGCCCCCTGCCGCCATTGCCGGAAGCCGTGGAGACGCCGGATGCCGAGGAGCCCTTTGGGCATGAACAGCACGATCAAGACCAGGACGACGCCGATGACGATGAAGTACCAGTCCACGAACGAGGAGACCTTGTCGCGGAGGATCGTGAAGAACGCGCCGCCGAGGATCGGGCCCACGAGGGTCCCGAGCCCGCCGATCATCACCGAGATGATGAACTCGCCCGATTCCGTCCAGAGCATGAGGTCGGGCGTCGCGAACGCCGCGCGCATCGGGTAGATCGCGCCCGCGAGCCCTGTGAGCAACGCCGAGATCATACACGCGGCCATCTTGTAGCGCTGGACGCGGTACCCGAGGAACCGCGCGCGGTCCTCGTTCTCGCGGATCGCCACGAGGACCCGGCCGAAGTGCGACGTGACGACGACGCGGCAGATCGCGTAGGCGACCGCGAGGTAGACGAGCACGAGGTAGTACTTGCGCTGCGGCGTGTCGATCGGGACGCCGCGCCAGAGGTGGGCGTCGGGCAGGCCCTGGATGCCGTCCGAGCCGCCGAAGGTCTGCGTGTAGCGGAAGAAGGTGTAGACGACCTCGGCGAAGATCAGCGTGAGGAGCGCGAAGTAGATGCCCCGGCGCGCGGTGGCGAAGTACCCCACGATCGCCGCGTAGACGCCGACGACCACGAGCGCGCCGCCGAGGCACGCCCAGAGGGACAGGACGCCGCGCTCCAGGAGGATCGCCGTGGCGTACGCGCCGAGCCCGTAGAAGGCGGCGTGGCCGAACGAGACGAGCCCCGTGTAACCCATGAGGAGGTCGAGGCTCATCGCGATCGCGCCGAAGAGGAGCGCGTCGAAGGCGAGGAGCAGGTAGTACGTCGGAATCCCGGGCAGGGCCGGCAGCGCCGCCAGCGCCACGAAGGCGACGAGGACCCGCCACGTCACGACCCTACTCAAGGACGCCCTCCCGGCCGAAGAAGCCGCGCGGGCGGACGATCAGGACCACGATCATGATCGCGAAGATCGCGATCGCCACGCGCTGCGGGTTCATCCACAGCGAGAAGAGGCTCTGGGCCGTGCCGATGACGAGCGCGGCCACGACGGAGCCGCCCATCGAGCCCATGCCGCCCAGGATCACGACGATGAACGCGAGCAGGATCATCTCGACGCCCATCTGCGGGTACACGGTGAAGACGGGCGCCAGGAGCAGCCCGGCGAGGGCGGCGAGCGCCGCCGAGCCGGCGAAGGTGAGCGTGAAGAGGCGCGGGACGTTGACGCCGAGACCGTCGAGCATCTCCGCGTCCTGCACGGCCGCCCGCACCAGGACCCCCGCGCGCGTGCGGGTGAAGAAGAGCCAGATCAGGAGCAGCAGCGCGGACGAGGCTCCGAGCAGGAAGAGACGATAGTTCGGGTAGGTCATCCCGAGGAGCGGCGTCGAGCCCGTGACGGGCGGCAGGACGCGTCGCATGTCGCCGCCCCAGATCTGACGTGCGCCCTCGCGGAAGACGAGCGCCAGGCCGAAGGTGAGGATGAGGCCGTAGAGGGGCTCGCGGCGGTAGAGCGGGCGCAGGGTCGCGACCTCGGTGACGGCGCCGAGCGCGGCGACGAGGAGGGGTGCGGCGATCAGGGCCACCCAGAACGAGTGGGTGACCCCGATGACCGCGATCCCCGCGTACGCACCCAGCATGTAGAGCTCGCCGTGGGCGAAGTTCATCACGCCCAGCAGCCCGAAGATCACGGTCAGGCCGAGCGCCAGGAGCCCCAGCGCGGCGCCGAAGACGAGGCCGTGCAGGAGCTGCGGCAGCAGGACGGCGACGAGATAGTCCAGCTTAGTTCTTCTTCTTGATCTCCCAGCTGAATCCTTCCACCGGGTCTCGGCCGACCATCGGCTCGCCGATCGAATCCGTGCCGGCGATGCGCGCGATCGGGATGTTCTTGCCGCCCTTCACCTGGTAGAGGTGCATGTCCATCACGACCTGGTGGTCCTCCTTGCGGATGCACTGGCGGCCGATGTGGGTCTCCTCCCGGCACATCCCCTCATGGGCCTCGGCGACACGGTCGGGGTCGAAGGACGCCGCCTTCTCGACCGCGGCCGCCCAGAAGTGGACGGCGTCGTACGCGCCGGCCGCGATGTTGGCGTCCACGCCGAACCGCTTCCTGAACTTGGCGTTGAACGCCTGCATGCTCTTGTCCGGGTTGTACGCGGAGAAGTGGTTGAGCTGGACGAAGCCCTCCATCGGCTCGGCGATGGAGGGCAGATCCTGTTGCAGCAGGAAGCAATCGATCCCCGCGAGCTTGTACTTCCGGGTCATGCCGAACGAGTGGAGCTGGGTCATGAGGCGCAGCGAGTCCGTGCCGGCGAACGCGAGGAAGAGGACCTCGGGGGCCGCTTGGTTGATCGCGCCGAACCACGGGCTGAAGTCCTTGGTGTCGAGCGGCGCGCCGGCCACGCCGACGACCTCGCCGCCGAGCTTCTCGAGCGCGGTCTTGAACTGCCGGCCGTCCGACTGCCCCATCGCGTAATCCGTGTAGAAGATGTAGACGCGTTTGCCCATCTTGTCGACGATATACTTCGCGAGGCCGTTCGCCTGCATGCGCGAATCGGGCTGGTTCGAGAAGTAGTACTTGTGGAACTTCGTCGTCCGCATGAACTCGGCGCACGAGACCGAGTTCCAGTGGATCGTCTTGTGCTTCTTGGTGACGTCCATGACCGCCATCGTCGCACCGCTCGAGACGACGCCGACGAGCAGCTTCACGTCGTCCTGGAGGATGAGCTTCTCCGCCTTGCGCACGGCGGGGGCGGGTTTGGTCTCGTCATCCTCGGAGAGGATCTCGATTCGATGGCCCAGGACGCCCCCCTTGGCGTTCAACTCCTCGACCGCCATCTGGATGCCCATCGTCTGGTATTTCCCGTAACCCTCGAAGACCCCGACCTTGGAGCCGAGATCGCCGATCTTCACGACCTTCGGCTGCGAGACCGCGGGCGCCGCGACCACTGCGAGGGCGGCGACCGTTGTGAGCACGACGGCACTGGCGATGCGCTTCATGAGCCCCTCCTTGCTGGGGTTGACGCGTCGATGAAGGCCGAGAGGGCCTGCGCGATCCGGGTGAGCGGTTCCCGGAGCTTGTCCGGGGCCGCGATGGACTTGGCGTAGCCGGTCGCCTCGTCGAAGGCGAGGCGGATGACGACCGAGGTCCGGTCGTCGCGCCGCGCGACGGCGAAGTCCACGAGGTTGTAGTAGCGCCAGATCGCCTCGAGGAACCGCGCGCCGATCGCCGCGCAGGCCTCGCGGGACAGCGTCGGATCCGCCGTCTGGCGTGTGGCCTCGCGAGCCAGGTCGCGGGCGAGCGCGGCGAAGAAGATCGTCAGGCCGCGCTCGACCTCGGCGCCGTCGCCGCCCTCGAGGGCGGCGCGCAGCCCGGCCTCGAGGCCGGCCGGGAGCCTGGCCGCCCGCGCGCGCATGTCGGTCTGGAGGGGGCCCGTGTCGAAGAGACGGCGCGCCACGGCGAACTTGCCCGCCTGGACGGAGAACTTGATCTGCTTGAAGTTCGTCGTGATCTCGTTGTCCTTCGGAACGTAGGTGCCGACATGATGGGCGGCGGCCGGGCAGAGCGTGACGAGGAGCGCGACGGCCGCGGCGAGGGAGGCGGCCACCACCCGGGCACGCCCGATCACCCGCGTTCCCTCCGCATCATCCGCCACGCGACGAGGCCGGCGAGCCACCAGAGGGCGACGATCGTGGCGCCGCCGAACGGGGTCCACACGAGCCATTCCGCGACCGTCTTCCCCCTCTCGGGTCCGTAGTAGGGGATCAGCCCGCTCCAGACCAGGTAGCCGAGAGGATAGCCTGCTCCGCCGACGGTGAGAAGAACGATGATGGGCCGTCGGGAGGCGGGCGAGCCCGCCAGCGTCGCGGCGATCGTGGTCGTGGCGATGATCACGAGCCCCATTCCCTCCGCGTGCAGGTGGAAGAGGCGCAGGCCGGCGTCGAACTTCACGAGCGCCTCGTCGAGCACGCGCTCGTCCACGTCGCGCACGCCGACCAGCCCGTGCGTCGCCGGGCGCGCGAGCATCGCGTGCCGGGCCCACCGCGTCAGCTCGACCTTGAAGCGCACCATCGACGCGCCGCCGACCTCCGCGCACCCGATCAGCACCACCGCGGTCAGGAGCACGGCGACGGGCGGGAGGCGCCATTGGAGCGGGGCCCGCGTTTCCGGAATCATTGTAACGAGGGCCGCGAGGCCGGGACACTCTGTGGGCGGCCCGAGCCGAGGCACGACCCGGCTGCGGTCCTCATTTCGCTTTCCACTCCGGAGGAGGCGCGCCGTCCAGCCAGTCGCTTTTCATTCCAGAGGTTCCCGCGGCCCTGCGAGCGCCAGGGCGAGCGCGAGGCCGGCCACACCGAGGATCGCGGCGCTGCCGAGGGGCGTGAGCACCCAGCGCTCGGCGAGCTCGATGCCCGTGTCGCGCCCGGCTTCGAGCACGGCGACGCCGTAGACGAGGTAGCCGAGCGGGAACAGCCCTCCGGCCGTGAGTGCGAGGTAGAGCGCCGCGCGCGCCCGGCGCCGGGGGACGAGGCTCGCCACGAGCGTGCTCGCGAAGAAGAGGATGAGGCCGACCCCTTCGGCGTGCGTGTGGAAGAAGGAGAGACCGGCCTCGACGCTGAACACGGCGCGGTCGCGGACCTCGGCGTCGTACTCCGCCGAGCCCGAGAGGCCGTGCGCCTGCGCGTTCTGCTCCACGCGGGCGGCGGCGTAGCGCTCGATGTGCGGGCGGAACCGCGACATGGCCGCCCCGCCGGTCTCGCCGAGCGCGATCACGACGACGACGACCAGGACGACCGCCAGGGGTGGACGCCTCAGATCCAGAGCCTCCCGGGCCGAAGTTGCGCGACATTAGCACCGGCCGCGGGGTTTGTCATGACGCGCCGCCTGTGGCAAGGTGGGCGCGTGCGAACGGGAGCCGCCTACGTCGCCGCGCTGCGGGACGGCCGCGCCGTGTACCTGGACGGCGAACGGGTCAAGGACGTCACGAGCCATCCCGCGTTCGCCGAGCCGATCCGGCGCATCGCCGCGACCTACGAGCGCGCCCGCGCCGCCGAGGCCGATCCGGCGCTGACCTACGCCGATCCCGCGAGGGCGACGCGCCACAGCAACATGTGGCTCGTGCCGCGCTCCGCCGAGGACCTCGGCGCGCGGCGACGCGTGCACCGCTTCTGGGCGGAGCCGTCCTACGGCCTGATGGGGCGCACCCCCGACCACGTGGCGTCCGTGCTCACCGCCTTCGCGGCGTGGCGCCAGTTCTTCGACCGGGGCGGCGCGCGGTTCGGCGACAACGTCGTGCGCTTCTACGAGCGCGCCCGCGACGAGGATCTCTACCTCACCTACGCGATCGTCCCGCCGCAGGTGGACCGCTCGCAGCCCGCGCACCGCCATCCGGAGCCGTTCCTCCATCCCGGCGTCGTCCGAGAGCGGGACGGCGGGATCGTCGTGCGCGGCGCGCAGGCGATCGCGACGTCGGCGACGATGGCCGACTGGCTCTTCCTCTCTTACATCACGCCCCTCGTCCCGGGCGACGAGGACTATGCGATCTCGCTCGTCATGCCGATGCACGCCGAGGGGCTCCGGCTCTATCCGCGCCGGCCGTACGCGACCGCGGCGACGAGCGTCTTCGACTACCCGCTCTCCTCGCGCTTCGACGAGATCGACACGACCGTCGTGTTCAACGACGTGTTCGTGCCCTGGGACCAGGTCTTCATCTACCGGAACGTCGACCTGGTCAACGCGCAGTTCCACGAGACGCCCTCGCACACGACGGCCAACTTCCAGTCGCTCGTCCGGTTCGGCGTGAAGCTCGAGTTCATGGCCGGCCTCGCGCTGCGGCTCGCCGAGGTGCAGACGGCGGAGGGGGACCCGAACGTCCAGGCGACGCTCGGTGGCGAGATCGCCGCCCTCTGCGCGGCCTTCGACGCCCTCGTCCAGGCGGCCGAGCGCTCCCCGCTGCTCTCCGCGGGCGTGGCGCGGCCACACCCGCAGTACGTGTACGCGGGCATGGCCCTTCAGCGGCGTCTGATCGTCGACATGATGCGCACGCTCCGTGAGCTGGCGGGCGGCGCCTTCCAGACGGTGCCGTCGTCGGAGGCCGCCTTCGCGAGTGAGGAGACGCGCGTCGACACCGAGCGGTACTACCGGTCCACCGCCGCGCCCGCGCGCGCGCGGATCAAGCTCGTCAAGCTCGTCTGGGACTTCGTCGGCACCGAGTTCGGCGGGCGCCAGCTCCAGTACGAGATGTTCTACTCGGCGGCGCAGCCCGTCGTGAACCGCCGCATGTTCCGTTCGTACGACTGGCAGGCGGCGAAGGCCCACGTGGACCGCTGCCTCGGCGAGTACCGATGACGACCCTCGGCCTCGTGAACATCGGCGCGCTGGCGACCGGAGTCCTCGCGTCGCCGCGACTCGACGCCGAGGCGATCCTGGTCGAGCACGGCCGGATCGCCGCCCTCGGCGCCGCGTCCAAGACCGGCGCGGGGAGCGCCGACGTCGTCGTGGACTGCCGGGGTACCACCGTGATTCCCGGGCTCATCGACTCCCACTGCCACGTCGTGCTCGGCGACTACACGCCGCGGCAGAAGACCGTCGACTTCCTCGACTCGTACGTCCACGGCGGCATCACGTCGGTCGTCTCCGCGGGCGAGGGCGTGCACGCGCCGGGCCGACCGCACGATCCGGTCGCCTCAAAGGCGCTCGCGATCGCCGCGGCGAAGTGCTTCGCGAATTTCCGGCCGAACGGCATGAAGGTCAACGCGGGCTCGGTCGTGCTCGAGCCGGGCCTGACGGACGACGACTTCGCCGAGATGGCGCGGCACGGCGTCCGCCACGCGAAGTACGGCTTCGGCGGCTACGCCCATCCGAAGGACGGCGAGGCCGACATCCGACGGGCGCAGACGCACGGGCTCTGCGTCATGTCCCACTCGGGCGGCACCTCGATCCCGGGGTCGAGCCCGATCACCCACGACGTGCTGCTCCAGCTCCGGCCCGACGTCTGCGGCCATATCAACGGCGGGACGACGTCGCTCGACGAGGCGGGAATCGACGCGATCGTCCGCGAGACGCCGATGGCGCTGCAGGTGGTTCAGGCGGGCAACCTCCGCTCGGCCCTCTATCTCTTGCGGCGCTGCCGCGAGGCCGGCGCGCTCGCGCGCCTGTGCGTCGCGAGCGACACGCCGACGGGGACGGGCGTCATGCCCCTGGGCGTGGTCAAGAGCGTGTGCGAGCTCGCCTCCCTCGGTGACCTGCCGCCCGCCGAGGCGCTCGCGCTCGCCACGGGCAACAACGCCCGGATCTTCCGGCTCGAGCCCGGGACGGGCTCCATCGTCGTCGGCGCGCCCGCGGACCTCGTCGTCTGCGATGCGCCGGCCGCCTCGCTGGCGAAGGACGCCCTCGACGCGATCGCGCGCGGCGACATTCCCGGGGTCTCCTGCGTGGTGATCGATGGACTGGTCCACGCGGGGCGGAGCCGCAACACGCCGCTCGCCATGCGCCTCGCCACGGTCACCGCATGCAAGCCATTCCCTACAAGAACCACCTGATTCGACCGGACTCGCCCGCGCTCGCATCTGGCGGATGGAGGCCCAGGGCGTGGGTGGTGTCACCGCGGGGGTCACGCCGAGCGCAACACCCCATCTTCCCTCCCGGCGAAACTCGTCCGACGCTTCAGCAGGCCAACCAGTACGCGATCGAGCTGGCGAAGAAGTGGATCGACGAGCAGGGGCGATAGCGTCCCCGCGGGCGCTGACGCTTGACACGAACGCGTGCGGCTGGCTAGAGTGCAGCGCCACCCATGAGCCCCACGGGCTGGATCGGCAAGCCGGTGAAGCGCGTCGAGGACGCGCGCCTCCTCACCGGCCGTGGGACGTACATCGACGATCATCCGCCCGTCGCCAACCTCCATCACGCGGCGATCGTCCGCTCGCCCCACGCCCACGCGCGCATCGCCGGCTACGATCTCACGGCCGCGCTCGCCGTCGACGGTGTCGTCGGCGCGGTCACGGGCGAGGACGTCCTGCGCCACACGAAGCCCTTCTCGGTCGGTGTCACGGCGCCCGTCCACTACTACTGTGCGGCGACCGACAAGGCGCGGTTCGTCGGTGAGCCCGTCGCCGTCCTCGTCGCGAAGACCCGGTACATCGCGGAGGACGCCGCGGAGCTCGTGCGGGTGCGCTACGAGCCGCTGCCCGCCGTGGTCGATCCCGAGCGCGCGCTCGAACCCGACGCGCCCGTGCTCCACGACGCCGTCGGGACGAACCTCGCCGGCCACCGGCGGCTCGTCTACGGCGATCCCGACCGTGCCTTCGGAGAGGCCGACGTCGTTCTCAAGGAGCGCTTCCGGTTCCCGAAGTACGGCTCGACGCCGATCGAGACGTACGGCGTGATCGCGGCGTGGGACTCGCTCGAGGGCGTGTGCACCGTGTGGTCCAACTTCATGGGGCCGTTCATCATGCACCCGCTCACGGCGCGTGTCCTCGGGCTCCCCGAGAACAAGCTCCGCTTCATCGTGCCGCCCGACATCGGGGGCTCCTTCGGGATCAAGACGTCGATCTACCCCTACATCGCGCTGATCGCGTTGGCGGCGCGGCGCACCGGCGTCCCGGTCAAGTGGATCGAGGATCGCCGCGAGCACTTGCTCGCCTCCTCGAGCGGCACCGACCGCGTCGCCTACCGCGAGCTCGCCGCGAAGAAAGACGGGACCATCCTCGGGATGCGCTTCCGCTGGCTTGATAATGTCGGTGGGTACATCCGGAGCCCGGAACCTGGATGTAGTTTTCGCCCGACCGGTAATTTTGTCGGCCCGTACCGCTTCCAGAATCTGGAAGTCGACGCTTCCGTCGTCATGACCAACAAGAGCCTGACGGGGCCGAACCGCGGCTACGCGTGCGGCCACCTCTACTTCGAGAGCGAGGGGATGATCGATCGGCTCGCCGACAAGCTCGGCCTGGACCCGGCAGAGGTACGGCGAAGGAATCTCATCCCAGCCGACGCGTTTCCATACCGAACTCCGACGGGTGGTCTGTACGACTCGGGCGATTACCAGGCGGCGTTCGAGAAGGCGCTCGAGCTCGCGAAGTACTCCGAGCTCCGTCGCGAGCAGGCGCGGGCGCGGGCGGCCGGCCGTTATTTCGGGATCGGCCTGGCCCTCGCGGTGGACCCGTCGGTCTCGAACATGGGCTACGTCGCGACCGCGCTCGACCCGCAGTTCCGCGCCAAGCCCGAGTACCTGCCGAAGTCGGGCGCCGTCGACTCGGCGACGGTCAAGATCGATCCGCTCGGGCGTGTCACCGCGATTCTCGGCACGACACCCCAGGGCCAGGGCCATCAGACGATCGTCTCGCAGATCGTCGCCGACGAGCTCGGGCTCACCCCCGAGGAGATCACGGTCGTGGACGAGATGGACACGTTCACGCGCGTCTGGTCCATCTCGTCGGGCACCTACTCGAGCCGCTTCGGCTCCGTCGGAACGAGCGCGGTCGCCCTCGCCGCGCGCAAGCTCAAGGCCAAGCTCGTCGAGTACGGCGCGCACCTGCTCGGCGTTCCCAAGGAGCAGCTGGAGTTCCGAGACGGGGCCGTCCGCCCTACGACAGGGAAGGGACCCTCGTACTCGATCAAGGACCTCGCCGGGCGCGCCCACTGGAACACCGAGTCGCTTCCCGAGGGGATGGAGCCGGGCCTCCAGGCGACCGCGGTCTTCGGCTTCACGGTCTCGAAGGCCGTGGACGCGGAGGACCGCGTGAACTCGTCGAACACCTACGGCTTCATCGCGGAGGTCATGGCCGTCGAGGTGGACCCGGAAACGGCGGCGATCACGATCCTCCGCTACGTCACGGTCCACGACGCGGGGACGATCATCAACCCGATGATCGCGGAGGGCCAGATCTACGGCGGCGCTCTCCACGGCCTGGGCGGGGCCCTCTACGAGGAGCTCGTCTACGCCGAGGACGGCCAGCTCCTCACCGGGACGTTCATGGACTACCTGGTCCCGACGGCGAGCGAGGCGCCGACGATCGACATCGCCCACGTCGTGTCGCCTTCGCCGCTGACGCCGCTCGGCTCGAAGGGGCTCGGCGAGTCGTCGTCGATGACGGTCCCCGCCGTCATCGCCAACGCGGTGAGCGACGCGCTGGGACCACTCGGCATCCGGATCACCGAGCTCCCGATGACGCCGACGAGGCTCTACGAGTTGATCCAGAAGGCGCGAACGTGAAGCCCGTCAAATTCGACTACCACGCCCCCGCGAGCCTCGACGAGGCGCTCGCGCTGCTCCGGCGCTACGGCGGCGACGCGAAGATCCTCGCCGGCGGCCAGAGCCTCATGCCGCTCCTCAATTTCCGCCTGAGTCGTCCCGCGGCGCTCGTGGACCTGAACCGGATCCCGAGCCTCGCGTACATCGAGGAGCATGACGGGCAGGTGAGGTTCGGCGCGATGACGCGCCAGCGGATGATCGAGTTCTCGCCACTGGTCGCGCGGCGGCTCCCGCTGCTCAGAGAAGCGACGAAGTGGGTGGGGCACCTGCCGATCCGGACGCGCGGCACGATCGGCGGCTCGATCGCGCACGCCGACCCTTCCGCGGAGTACCCGGCGGTCCTCACCGCGCTCGACGGCGAGGTGGTGGCGCGCGGGCCGAAGGGCGAGCGCGTCGTAAAGGCGAAGGACCTCTTCGTCACGTACCTCACGACGAGCCTCGAGCCCGACGAGATCCTCGTCGAAGTCCGCCTGCCGGCGACGGACGCGGGCGCGGGCTTCGCGCTCGAGGAGTTCGCGCGACGCCACGGCGACTTCGCGATCGTCGCGATCGCCGCGCTGGTCGTCCCGGACGGTGCGCGCTGCAGAGCGGCCCGTCTTGCCACGGCCGGCGCCGGGCCGGTGCCCGTGCGACTCCGCGCCGCCGAGCAGATCCTCGAGCGCGACGGGCTCACCGACGCGGCGATCGACGCCGCGGCCGGGCGCGCCGCCGAGCTCGTGTCGCCGGACTCCGATATCCACGCTTCGGCCGACTACCGCCGTCACCTGACGGCGGTCCTCACCCGGCGCGCGCTCAGGCGCGCGCTCAAGGTCGCCCATGGCTGACGCGGTCACCGTTCGCCTCACGGTGAACGGCGTCGAGCGGGAGGGGCGCTGCGAGCCCCGCAAGCTGCTCGCGGATTTCCTGCGCGAGGACCTCGGCCTGACGGGCACGCACGTCGGCTGCGAGCACGGCATCTGCGGCGCGTGCACTATTTTGATCGACGGCGAGGCCGCGCGTTCCTGCATCATGCTCGCGGTCCAGGCCGACGGCGCCGAGCTCTTGACGATCGAGGGACTCATGCGCGACGGCAAGCTCCACCCGCTCCAGGAGGCGTTCCGCGAGCACCATGGTCTCCAGTGCGGGTTCTGCACGCCGGGCATGCTCATGACGGCGCTCGATCTTCTCCGAACGAATCCGTCGCCCACGGAGGCGGAGATCCGAGAGGGCATCTCCGCCGTCCTCTGTCGCTGCACCGGCTACCACGGCATTGTCCGTGCCGTCGAGGCCGCCGCGCGGAAGATGCGCTGACCGCCGATGGAATGAAAGGCGGCATGCGGAACGGAGCCAGGTCGCACCTCGTCTCGGGCCACCCACCGATCGTACCGGCCCCGCGGTCCTCGCTCCAACGGAGCCAGGTCGTACCCACAGCACGCGACCCTCGGAGGGCGCCGGCCTCGCGGTCCCCCCAATGCCGCTGATCGGCGCGCCCGTCCGCCGTGTGGAGGACGCGCGCTTCCTGACAGGGCAGGGCCGGTACGTCGCGGACCTCACGCTCCCCCGGATGCTGCACGTCGCATTCCTCCGGAGCCCGCACGCCCACGCCGGCATCGTCTCGATCGACGCGCACCCCGCACGCGAGCTGCCCGGCGTCCTCGCGTGCATCACGGGCGACGAGATCGCGACGCAGGCCCGCCCGATGCGTGCCGAGTCGAGGATGGCGGGCTATCACCCGACCGAGTGTCCGCCGTTGGCGCGGGGCAAGGTCCGCTTCGCCGGCGAGGCGGTGGCCGCCGTCCTGGCCGAGAGCCGTTACACGGCCGAGGATGCCCTGGAGCTGGTCGACGTCCGCTATGCGACGCTCCCGGTCGTCGGAACGCCGGAGGCGGCGATGGCAGGGGGCGCTGCGCTCGTTCACGAGGCGGCCGGGAGCAACGTCCTCCTGACGCGCGCCTTCGTCCAGGGCGACGTCGACGGAGCGATGAGGGACGCTGCGCTGGTCGTCGGCGACCGCTTTCGCTTCCACCGCCACGCGGGCGTGACGATCGAGAACCGGGCGTGTCTCGCCGACTGGAACCCGGGCGTCGGCGAGCTGACGCTCTGGTCGTCCACCCAGGTCCCGGGCCTCCTGCGCGAGGGGCTCGCCGCGCTGCTCGACCTGCCCGTGCACCGGCTCCGCGTCGTCGCGCCCGACGTGGGGGGCGGCTTCGGCGTGAAGAGCGCCCTCTACCCCGAGGAGGTCGCCGTCTGCGCCCTCGCGCGGCTCACGGGACGGCCGGTGCAGTGGGTCGCCGACCGGCGCGAGGACCTCCTGACGAGCACGCAGGCGTGGGACGAGACGATCGACGCTGAGCTGGCCGTGAACGCTGACGGGACGATCCGGGGTCTCCGAGCCCGCGTCGTCGCAGACGTCGGCGCGTACTCGATCCATCCGTGGACCGCCGCGATCGAAGTCGTCCAGGTGATCAGCTTCCTCCCCGGGCCGTACCGCGTGGAGCATTACCGCGGCGAGGCGTGGGGCGTGGCGACCAACAAGGCGCCGATGGGACCGTACCGCGGCGTCGGCCGCCCGGTCTCCACCTTCGTGACCGAGGCGCTGGTGGACCGCGCGGCACGCCGCCTGGGGATGGATCCGGTCGCGCTCAGGCTCCGGAACCTCATCCGGCCCGACGAGCTCCCGTACCGCTCGCCGTCCGGCGTCGTGTGGGACAGTGGAAGCTTCGTCGAGTCGCTCGAGCGGGCGCGCGACGCGGCGGGGTACGAGCACGTGCGCGCCGAGCAGGAGCGCGCGCGTCGGGCGGGACGCTACGTCGGCGTCGGCGTCGCCTGCTACGTCGAGCTGACGGGCGTCGGCTCGGCGATCCCGGCGTCACCGGGCGCCGCGATCAGCACCGGGACCGAGGGCGCGACCGTCCGGGTGGACCCCGGCGGGACGGTGACGGCGAGCTTCGGTCTCGCCTGCCACGGCCAGGGACACGAGACGACGCTGGCCCAGGTCGTCGCCGAGGAGCTCGGCGCGCGGCTCGAGGACGTGCGCGTGGTCTCGGGCGACACCGCCGCCGGGCCCGTGGGCACCGGAACGTACGCGAGCCGGAGCGCGGTCATCGGCGGCGGCGCCGCGATCCTCGCCGCGCGCGCCCTCAGGGAGAAGGCGCTCGCGATCGCGGCGCATCTGCTGGAGGTCTCCGCCGACGATCTGACGCTCGGGGACGGTCGCGCGACGGTGCGCGGCACACCGCATCGCGGGCTCACGCTCCGCGAGATCGCGGGTGCGGCGTACGCGGGCGCCAAACGGCTGCCGAAGGGGATGGAGCCGGGCCTCGAGGCGACGCGGTTCTACGATCCGTACTTCGGCACGGCGTCCAACGCGACGCACATCGCCGTCGTCGAGGTCGACCCGGAGACGTGCGCGGTGATCGTGCGCCGCTTCGTGGTCGTCGAGGATTGCGGCCGGATCATCAATCCTCTGATCGTGGAGGGCCAGGCGATCGGGGGCGTCGCTCAGGGCGTCGGCGCGGCGCTCTTAGAGGAGGTCGTCTACGCGGACGACGGTCAGCTCCTCACGGGTAGCCTCATGGACTACCTCGTCCCGACGGCCGCCGAGCTCCCGGCCGTCGAGGTCGTTCACCTCGAGCATCCGTCGCCCACGACCCTCGGGGGCTTCAAGGGGGTCGGCGAGGGGGGGACGATCGGCGCGCCCGCCGCCGTGGCCAACGCGATCGCCGACGCGCTCCAGCCGTTCGGCATGGAGCTGAGCGAGCTTCCCGCGACGCCCGACCGCCTCTTCCGTCTGCTTTCGCGTCCGCGTACGACATCATCGCCCGAGACGCCATAGAGACACCCGATCCGTCGGGGGCGGTCGTATCGCTTCTTCCGTTTGGACTCCCAGCAACCGATTGCTAGTATCCGCATCTAAACATCAGCAGCAGGTGGTTGGCCGGGCGTCTGTAAGGGAGAGGGGAAGACCACATGGACCGACGTGTATTCCTCACGACCGGGACCGCGTCCGCGGTGGTCGCTGGTCTCGCGCGCCCTCTGAGGGTGTTCGGCGGCGCGGCGTCTCCAGGTGTGGCGACGTGGCGCGCCTTCGAGGTGACGACGCGGGCCGAGATCGTCAATCCGACGGGCGTGACACGGGTATGGCTGCCGCTTCCGCTCATGCCGGACACGGACTACCACAAGAACCAGGGCCAGAGCTGGACCGGGAACGCGACGGCCACGCGCATCCACCGGGAGCCGAAGTACGGCGCCGCCATCTTCTACGCCGAGTGGCCGGCGAGCGAACCGAGTCCCGTGGTCGAGGTGACGACCCGCTTCGCTACGCGCGACCGCGCCGTGGACCTCACGGCGCCGGGCCGCATCGGCCGCGAAGACAGGCGCGAGCTCGCCAAATACCTCGAAGCCACACGTCTCATCCGGACCGATGGAATCGTCCGCCGGACCGCGATCGAGATCACGAAGGGCGCGAAGACGGAGCTCGACAAGGCGCGCGCGGTCTACGAGTGGATCGTCGAGAACACGTTCCGCGATCCGAAGGTGCGCGGCTGCGGCATCGGCGACATCAGCGGGATGCTCGAGACCGGGAACCTCGGGGGCAAGTGCGCCGACCTCAACGCCCTCTTCGTCGGGCTGACGCGTTCCGTCGGCATCCCGTCGCGCGACATCTACGGCGTGCGGGTGGCCGACTCGGCAGAGTTCAAGAGCCTCGGGAAGAGCGGTGACATCAGCCGTGCCCAGCACTGCCGGGCGGAGTTCTACCTCCCGACCCACGGCTGGGTCCCGGTCGATCCCGCCGACGTGCGGAAGGTCGTGCTCGAGGAGCAGGGGGGGCTGGCGCTCGGCGACGCGACCGTCCAGCGCGCACGCGCGAAGCTCTTCGGCGCCTGGGAGATGAACTACCTCGCATACAACTACGCGCACGACGTGCGGCTGCCGGACGCGTCGGGCGATCCCATCGCGTTCTTCATGTACCCGCAGGCCGAGTCGGGTGGCGAGCCGCGCGACAGCCTCGACCCTGGCGCGTTCCGCTACAACCTGACCTCGCGCGAACTGAGGATGTGATCCCCGCGGGAGCACCCGCCTAAGGCTCCTCGAGCAGATCGATGTACGCACACGCCACCAGAGCGGACTCCGGAATCCCGAACGCCGCCATCAGTTCGCGCGCGACTCGTTCCCCCTCGACCGCGGCTTCGCCGTCTGCCAGAACGACCTCGATCTCCAAGAAAGTCCCGAGTCCGTGGACTTCGTCGAGGTGGATGCGAGAGCGGCCGATCATGAAGACCTCGCGTCGTTTCTCTACGACACCCCGAACGCCCAGCGCTCGAGCCAGGACCGCCGAGACGGTCTTGGCGTCGGTGCACGCGGAGCGCACGTACGAGGACTCCTTCGGGCCGGCTCGATCCGAGCGTTGGTAGAAGATCAGCTCGCCCGCTCCCTCGGAGACCTGCCGAAGCTTGAAGCGTCCCCGAGGGACGACAAAGAACGTATCCGTCTGCAAAAAGACCTCGGGCGGCGTGGACGCGAGGGACCCCACTTTCACCCGAACGAGTGGGAGGTCTGAGACCCGCGCCTTGATCTCGATGTTTCTCGCCACCCTCTACGCGGCGGCTGGCTTCACCTCGCCGGAGAGACGCTCGATGGCGCGGACCATCGCCGGCACGCCGGTCCGCGGCAGATCGAACGTCATCCACGCGGCGCCGAGGGCGCGCACCCGGCGGATGTCGGACACCACCTCGGCCACGGAGCCCTGAAACGCCGCGCGGCCCCTGCCCTTCGGCGCATCGGTCAGGTCGAGGAGATTGCGCGGCGCGAGGCCGAGCGCGTCCCGCCGGCCGCTCCGGGCGGCGAGGTCGCGCAGGGTCGCGAAACCTTTCTCGATGTCGTCGAGACTGAGCGCCAACGGATGCCAGGCGTCGCCCAACTCAGCGCACCGGCGCACCGCTGGTGCGGACACGGTGCCCGGCGCGCCACCGACCCAGATCGGCGGGTGCGGCCGCTGCGCGGGCCGGGGAGAGAACGTCGCACCGGCGAAGCTCACGTACTCACCCTTGTACGCCGGGACGTCGCTGGCCCACGCCGCCTTGATCGCCCGGATATAGTCATCGCTCAGGCGCCCGCGCTCCCGGAACGGCAGGCGTAGGTCCACGAACTCGGCCTCGTCCCAGCCCACGCCGACGCCGAAGATGAAGCGCCCACCCGACACCTGATCGACGGTGGCTGCCGCCTTGGCCGCCACGAGGGCGTTCCGGTAGGGAAGGACGATCACGCTGGCTCCGAGGCGGATGCGCTGCGTGCGCCCGGCGAGATACGCGAGGAGCGAAAACGGGTCCGGCCAGTGGGCCCCATAGTGCTGGGTGGTGGCGGGCTTGGCAAGGATGTGATCGGGGACGAAGACGCCGTCCAGGCCTGACGCCTCCGCGCGCGCCGTCAACGACTCGGCGTCGGCGACCGTGAGCTGCCAGATCGGAAGCACGACCCCGTAGTTCATGAGGCCCTCCCTGCTCGCGCGTTTGGCGCGTTCGGCTTCATACGCGCGTCGAACATAGCTCACCCGTACGGAGCGGGCAAGGACGCGGGTCAGGCCGGGCCGAAGCCGACGGAGGTCTGGTCGCCCTTGACGAGCGGGCGGAAGCGGACGGGCAGGCCGACGGCGACCTTGTCGAGGGGAATGTCCACGATCCGGCCGAGCAGCGAGACGCCTTCCTTCAGCTTCACCACCGCCACCGCATAGGGCGCGTCGGCCGCGTGGGCGCGCGGCGCGACGCGGATCACCGTGAAGCTCACGATCGTACCGTCGCCACCGAGCGGCACGGGCTGCCAGGCGCGCGCGTGGCAGTCCGGGCAGAACTCCTTGGGCGGGATGGCGAGCCCGCCGCACTTCCCGCAGCGCACCCCGGTGAGCTGGCCCGCCCGCGCACGCTGGAAGAAGCCGTGCAGCGTGAGTACCGGCTCAGTCACGGCCGAAGAGACTCACGAGCACGGTGGCGGTGTTGCCGCCGAGGGTATGGGTGAGACCGACACGCGCCTCGTCCACCTGGCGCGGGCCGGCTTCGCCGCGGAGCTGGGTGACGATCTCGGCGATCTGCGCCGCGCCCGTTGCGCCGATCGGGTGCCCCTTCGCCTTGAGGCCGCCCGACGGGTTGACGGGGATCGCGCCCCCGAGGCTCGTCCGGCCCTCGGCGGCCGCGCGGCCGCCGGCGCCGGGCTCGAAGAGACCGAGGCCCTCCGTGGCGACGATCTCCGCGATGGTGAAGCAGTCGTGCAGCTCGACCACGTCCACGTCGGCCGGCCGCAGGCCCGCCTGCGAGTACGCCGCCGCAGCGGCGCGCTCGGTGGCGGGCACGCGGGCGAGGTCGCGCTTGTCGCCCAGGAGCATCCAGTCCGACGCGGCGGCGGAAGCGAGCACCCGGACCGCCCTCGTGCGCTTGCGCGCGACCTCCTCGGAGGCGAGGACCACCGCGGCGCCTCCGTCGGTGAAGGGGCAGCAGTCGAAGAGCTTGAGCGGATCGGCGATGTACGCGCTCTGCAGCACCTGCTCGACGGTGATCGCCTTCTGGAACTGGGCCTTCGGGTTGAGCGTCCCGTGCTTGTGGTTCTTCACGGCGACGGCCGCCATCTGCTCCTCGGTCGTCCCGTATTTCTCCATGTGAGCGCGCGCGATGAGCGCGAAGACGCCGGGGAAGGTGAGGCCGAGCGTCTGCTCCCAGACGGCGTCCGAGGCGTAGGCGAAGTACTCGGTGGACTCCGCGGTGGGGACATTGAGCACGCGCTCGGCACCGCCGACGAGCACGACGTCCGAGACGCCCGCGGCGATCTCCATCACGGCGTGGCGGAAGGCCGCGTGCGAGCTGGCGCAGGCCGCCTCGAACCGCGTCGTCGGGATCGCCGGGATGCCGAGGATCGACGCAGCCTGCGGGCCCGTGTGGAGCTGGTGCTCCGTCTCGCTCCCGACGACGTTGCCGTAGTAGAGCGCCTGCACGGCGCCCGGCGTCAGCTCCGCGTCGAGCAGCGCGTCGGCCGCTGCCTCGGCGAACAACTCCGCCGAGGTGCGCTCGTGCTTGCCGAACTTCGTCACGCCCACACCGATCACCGCGACACGTCGCATGGCTCCTCCTCGTCCGGGCCCATGCTAGCATCAACATTCATGGCTGCGCGAGCGCTCGTCTTACTCGGGTGCGGCTGGATCGCGCGCCGCCACGCCGGGGCCGCGCGCCGCCTCGGGATCCCGCTGCTCACCGCGAGCCGCGACGCCGGGCGGGCCCGCGCCTTCGCGCGCGAGTTTGGCGCCGCGGCGGCGTTCGGCTCGTACGAGGAAGCGACGCGCGACCGGCGTGCCGCCGGAGCGATCGTGTGCACGCCCCACAACCGGCACCTCCCCGACGCGCTCATGGCGCTGGAGGCGGGCCTGCACGTCCTGGTGGAGAAGCCGATCGCACCGACGCTCGCGGAGGCCGACCGGATGATCGGCGCCGCCGACGCCGCGGGGCGAATCCTCATGGTCGCCGAGAACGTCCATTTCATGCCCGCGTTTCGCCACGTCCAGCGGCTGATCGCCGGCGGTCGGCTCGGCGAGGTCCGCGAGCTTCACCTCGTCGCGCGCGGCTATCGGCGTCAGGGCGGCTGGCGGCTCGACGCCGGGGCGTGCGGGGGCGGCGTCCTTATCGACGGCGGGATCCATCACGTCCACAACCTGCGCCGGTGGGGCGGTGAGCCGCGGCGTGTCTTCGCCCTCGTGCCGCCCCGGACCGTCGCCCTCGGGGGCGAGGACGCCGTGGACCTCCTCGCCGAGCTTCCCGGCGGGGTGGTCGGATTCGTCGCCAATTCGCTTGGCGCTCGCGGCCTTCCCCGGGTTCAATGGTCCACAGTGACCGGGACCGACGGCACGTGCTTCGCGGACAACCGCGGTCGCTGGGTGCTTCTCCGGGGAGGTCGGGGCACGCGGCTTTCGCTCTTCTTCCGCGACACGCGGGGTCATGTGGCCATGCTGAGCGCGTTCGACGAGGCGATGCGGATCGGCAAGACGCCCGAGACGGACGGCGCCGACGGCCGCCGCGATCTCGCCGTCGTCCTCGCCGCGTACCGCTCGATCGCCGAGCGCCGCCCGGTCGACATCCCGTGCTGAGCGAAGAGGCGCTGATCCTCATCGCGGTCGTCGGGGCGTGCGCCCTGCTGGTGCTCGGCGTCCTCGAGCTCATCTGGCCGTCCCGACCGCGCCACCCCGTTCGGCGCGCTCAGCCCGCGAAGGCGCCGACGACGATCCCGGTGAAGCCCGCGCCCGCGGCTCTGGCCAAGGTGAACTTCCCGGTTGTCGCAAGGCCCGCGCCCCCGGCGCCGGCCAAAGTGGCGCCCGCGGTTGAGCCGGGGTCGGGGACGCGGATGCGCCGCAGCAAGGTCTCGCCCCACGCGCGCCCTCACGCTGGGCACGCCGAACACGTCGCCGCGCGCGAGCCGCTTCCCGCGCGCGTTCCACCCGCGCCGATCGCACCCCCAACGCCCGTCACGACCGCGTCCGCGCCGTCGCCACCGGCCCCCCCGCCCGAGCCTCTGCGCAGCCTCGGGCCTGGCGCGACGCTCCGGATTGATCCGCTGCTGATCGAGCGATGCCTGTCGCTCCACCAGGACCGGCAGTACGAGGAGGTGGTGTCGGTCGGCGAGGAGGCGCTGCTGGGGCTCCGAGACGCGCCGCGCTTGGCGCGGGAGGCGCGTGAGGCGGCGGCGCTCTGGGCGGTCGTGGGTCTTGCGAAGCAGGCGCTCGGCGACGATGTCGGCGCCGGCGTGGCCCTCGAAGCCGCGCTCCGCGTCGCGCCCGCGGACGAGCGCATGACCTACCAGCAGCACATCGCCGCGCTCGCGCTGAGCGCCGCCCAAACCGCGCTGGCCCGCGCCGGGAACCACGATACCGACGACCGCATCGCAGAGCTCCGCGGTGCGCTCGCGTGGACCGAGCGCGGCCTCGCTGCCGTGCCCTCCGACGCGCGGCTCTCCGAGACTCGCGAGAGCGCCCGCGCGGAGCTCTGGCCCGTGTATGAACAGTCGGTCCACAGGTTCCTCCAGCGCCGGGAGTTCCGTGAGGCCCGGCGCCTGCTCCGCGAGGCCCTCGAGGATCCGGAGATCCCGACGGCGCGCGTGGCGCCGTTCGAGGAGTTGCTGTCAGGCACGTTCGGGGGTGAGATCGGTCAGCTCACGGCGCAGGCGATCCGCTCCATGCAGGAGGCGCGCGAGTCGGAGGCGCTCGCCGCGCTCCGCCGCGCCGAGGAGCTGCTCGAGACGATTCCCGACGAGGCGCTGCCCCCGAAGCGCCGCGAGGAGGTGGACCAGCGCCTGTGGTGGGGCTATACCCGGCTGGGCGTGCGCCGCCTAGAAGCGGGCGACTACGAGGATGCGGTCGACCCGCTCGTGCGCGCGCTCAAGCTCCCCGATGTCAGTCCCGACCGCCAGGCGGAGACCCGCGCGGCGCTGGTGCGCGCGCTCGAGGGCGTCGCGGAGCTCCGCGCCCTCTCGATCCGGCAGCTCAACGACGCGGGCGACCGTGACGGGGCTCTGCTGCGGACCGAGACGCTGCGCGAGCTCCTGCGGAGCTGCATGGAGCTCGGCCTCTCGGCGGAGGAGCTGTCGGTCGCCTTCACCCGGATCCAGCGCCTGTGCGCGGGCCTCGGCTTGGAGGACCGCGCGTGAGCGGCCCCGCGCCGCCGCTGGGCGGCCGCGCGAGGCCCCACGGCTCTCACCTGCACCCGCGATCCGAGTCGTCCGCTGCGTCGTCGCCGGCCGCAGCCGTGATACCCATCGCGTACGACGGGGCTGAGTCCTCGATACAGTGCGTCCGTCTGGGAGGAGCGAGGAGCTGGAGCGCGGCCTTCGCGATAATGTGGTGCGCCGCTGTCGTCGGATGGACGCCATCCCAGAAGAGGTACCCGTTTGGCGTTTCACAGATGGCGTCCCGGACGACGAAGAACGTGAGGCAGGAGTCCGAGACGTTCGTCAAGCCGAATGCCTGAGGCGCGGCCAACACGTCGTCCAAGAGCGCGTTGACGTCGAGACGAACGAAGTGGATTTGCCGCCCCTCCAGCGCGCTCAACGTCCGATCGAGCGCCCCATTGTAGGCATCCGTGAGCTGCGTCGCCAGGAACTGAGCGATCGGACCGAGGGCACGGACCGCGGGCGTGATCGCGAGATTCGGCACGTTCGGGATCAAAAACGCTGTCGCGCCCGCGGCGTGGAGCGCCTGGATGTTGCCCGCCACGGCGGTGATCGCAGCGCCAATGATGCCTGTGCTCGTCGCTCCCGAAGGATCGATCGCCAGGGCGTTCAGGGCATCGTCGAGATCGTTCGCGCCAATCCAGACCACGTACAGGTCGTCGGACGACGCGTGCCCGCCGAAGTCAGACAAGAACAGGCCCACTTGAGTGCTGAGATCGTACGCCGAGAACACGGGTGCGGCGGCGCGTGCCCTGGCCCGACCGACGGCGTAGTTCGTGAAAACGCCAGGGGCGCGAAGGGCCGGTTTCCCGCTCGCCGGGTGGTGCAGCCCCCTGGCGAGCTGCTCGGCCCACGTCGCGCCATTGCTGAAGTGATGACCACCGATGGCGTACGGGTCATCGGGAATCGGGACGAACGGTGGATGAGAGGTCGTCCCGAACCTGATGAAGTAATTCCCGGGATCGGACAGGCTGTCGCCGAAGAAGACGAGCTTGCTGGAGTCGTGGGCGAACGTCGCGGGCGCAAGCGAGAAGGACAGCAGCACGAACAACACCAGTCCTCGACGCCAGAGTCGAACCTGCGCGCTGGGAATGGCGGTCATCCTTGACCTCCTCTGTTTGGGACAGGCCGTCGGTCGATTGCGCTCTCGTCACGGCACAAGAGGTCGGAGCAAGGGCCGGACCAAGCAGCAGGACTGGAAGAATCCCCACTTGCTGTTGCGGCGCCACGCAGTGGTGGTGGAACGAGCCGAAAATCCACCGGGCCGGCCGCGACCGGAGAGGCTCAGGAAGGACCGGGGGTTGGAGAAGCGGTTAGGCGGCGTCCGCCGTCAGGGCTCGACGCTCCGGCGCCGGATCTCCTCTAGCAAGGCCTCCGGCACACGGAAGAAGGACTTGACGACCGTCGGGTCGAAGTGTGCGCCGGCGCAGCGTTTGATCTCGGACTTGGCGACGTCGAAGGGCTTGGCCTTCGAGTACGGGCGGTCGAAGGTCATCGCGTCGAAGGCGTCCACGACCATGAAGATCCGGGCGCCGAGCGGGATCTCCTCACCCTTGAGGCCCCGAGGGTAGCCGCTCCCGTCCCACTTCTCGTGGTGTGACCAGACGACCGGCACCGCGCCGCGCAGGAAGGGGATCCGCTCGATCAGCGCCTTGCCGATCTCCGGGTGCCGCCGCATGATCTTCCACTCCTCCGCGGTGAGCGGCCCGGGCTTGAGCAGGATCGCGTCGGGGATGCCGATCTTGCCGATGTCGTGGAGGAGGACGCCGTGGGCCAGGTCGGGGAGGTCCGCCTCCGGCACGCTGTGCTCGTGCGCGGTCGCGAGCGCGTAGCCGTGCACGCGTCGCGAGTGAGCCTCGGTGCCGACGTCGCGCGTGTCGAGGGCCGAGCCGAGCGCTTCCAGGGTGGCGTGGTACGTCTCCTTGAGCTGCCGGTAGGCGGAGGCCAGGTCGCGCGTGGCCTCAACGACGCGCCGCTCGAGGAGCTCGTGATACTCGCGGCGCTCGATGAGGAGCTGGCGGCGCTCGAGCGCGCGCTCGGTGGCGATGAGGAGCTCGTCCATGTTGACGGGCTTCATGATGAAGTCGTGGGCGCCGAGCTTCAGGCTGTTGATCGCCGTCTTCACGTCGGCGGCGCCGGTCAGCACGATCACGGCGACGTCGTCGTCGACCGCGCGTACCTGCTGCAGGAGATCGATGCCCGTGATCCCCGGCATCTTGAGGTCGGTCACCACGAGCGGCGGACGTCCCGCCTTGAACACCTCCACCCCCTCGCGACCGTCGTTGGCGAGCAGGCAGTTGTAGCCGGCCGCGACGAAGATCTGGTGAAGGACTTCACGGACCTGACGGTCATCGTCAACGATCAGGATGTCCCGCTGGGCCATATCATGTGACTCTCTCCGCCGGACCTGCCGCGGCGACCTGGTTCTTCCCAGCACGCTTCGCGGCGTAAAGTGCCTCGTCGGCGGCGCGGAAAAGGTCCTCCGAGTTGGCGGCTTCGTCGTCCGGGAGGCTCGCGACGCCGAAGGATGCAGTGATGGACTTGCCGTGCGAGAACGGGAACGTGGCGACGACCTGCCGGATCCGGTCCGCGTAGAGTCGGGCGCCTGCCTTCGAGGTCTCGACGAGCAGAATCGCGAACTCGTCGCCGCCGTAGCGCGAGACCACGTTGATTCCGCGCGAGTGCTTCATGAGGATCTGCGCGATTTCACGCAGGGTCTCGTCGCCGACCGCGTGGCCGAACTCGTCGTTGACGCTCTTGAAGCCGTCGAGGTCGAGGAGCACGACCGACACGGGGTGGCTGAAGCGCCGGAAGCGCGAGATCTCCTCCTCGAGGCGCAGGGAGAAGAAGCGTCGGTTGTAGAGCCCGGTCACGTCGTCACGGAACGAGGTCTCTTTGAGTCTGGCGTTCGTGACCTCGAGCTCCTTGTAGGCGGCGTCGAGGCGCGTCGCGAACGAGTTGATCTCGACCGCCTGCTGCTCGATCGTCCCGAGCATGCTGGTGAACGACTTCATCAGTGCCCCGACCTCGTCGCTCCGGGCGCCGAGCGCCGTGGCGTCCGGCTGCTGCGACAGGAGCTCCCCCATGCGGCTGACGGCCCGACCGATGTCCCAGAGGATCCGGGCGCCGCCGATCATCGCGAGCAGCGTGAAGAACACCAGGCTCTGGAGCGCGACCAGGTTGACGCCGCTCAGGGAGCTGACGTCGGCGGAGAAGTAGCGGTGGACCGCGTAGGCGAGCACAAGCACGGGGAGCACCCCGAAGAGGCCGAGTGCGAGCAGGACTCGCCGCCGCAGTCGCCGCCCCACGACCGTTACGTCCTGCAACGCGTCAGTGGACATCCTTAGCATTATTCTTGTTGCCGCGACACCCTGTCAATGTCAATATGAACGTCAATATTTTAAGGGGTTTCGCGATGCCCCACGGTGCGGACACAAAGCTCGATTGCGTGGGACTCTTCTGTCCCATGCCGATCCTCAAAACACGGGAGGCCATGAAGCACCTGGCGCCCGGTCAGGTCCTCGAGATGACGTCCGACGACCCGGCCTCCGAGGCAGACATGAAAAGCTGGACCGCCCGCGCGGGCCACGAACTCCTGGAGATCGAGAAGAATGGCACGGTCTTCCGCTTCTTCGTCCGCAAGACCCGGTAGTGGCCCTGACGCGGCGGTTCCGCGCGTCTACTTGGACTACGCGGGCTTCTCCCCCGTCGACCCTCGCGTCGTCGCGGTCATGCGACCGTTCCTCGAGGGTGGCGTTGGCAACCCCGGCGCGCCCCATTCCCTCGGGCTCGAGGCGCGCGCGTCGCTCGACGGCGCGCGGGCGAAGGTGGCACGCCTCATCGGCGGTGCGCCGTCGGGCGTGATCTTCACCGCGAGCGCCACCGAGGCCAACAACCTCGCGATCAAAGGCGTCGCGGCGCGGGCGCGGGGGCGCCACATCGTCACCTCAGCCGTCGAGCACGTCTCGGTGCTCAACGCGTGCCGCGACCTCGAGAAGCAGGGCTTTGCGGTGAGCTACGTCCCGGTGGACGCGGAGGGGCGCGCGGATCCCGACGCGGTGGCGGGGTGGATCCGCGATGACACGGCGCTGGTCTCGATCATGGCGGCGAACGGTGAGATCGGCACCCTCGAGCCGATCGCCGCGATCGGAAGACTCGCGCGCGCGCGGGGCGTGCCCTTCCACGTCGATGGGGTGGGCGCGGCGGGGCGCGTGCCGTTCACGGTGGACGAGGCGTACGTGGACTTGCTCTCCCTCTCGTCGAACGACCTGTACGGCCCGCCCGGCGCCGGCGCCCTGTGGGTGCGGGCCGAGGTCAAGCTCGCCCCGCAGATCCTCGGCGGCGGGCAGGAGGGCGGCTACCGCGCGGGGACCGAGAACCTGCCGGCGATCGTGGGGCTGGGCGTCGCCGCGGATCTCGCCCGGCTCGAGGGGCCGGCGGAGGTCGCCCGGCTTCGTGGGCTCCGCGATCGGCTGCTCGCCCGGGTGCTCGAGCGGCTCCCGGAGACGCGGCTCACGGGCGCGCGCGGCGAGGGCCGCCTGCCGCACCACGCGTCCTTCGTGGTGCCCGGCGTGAAGGCGGACGGCGTCCTGCTCGAGCTCGATCTCAGAGGCATCGCCGCCTCGTCCGGCTCGGCGTGCAACGCGGTCACGGGCGAGCCCTCCCACGTGCTCCGCGCGATCGGCTGCGACCGCGAGGCGCTCGAGGGCTCCCTCTGCTTCACGCTCGGACGCTGGACGACCGCCAGCGAGATCGACATCGCGGTCGAGACACTGCCCGCCGTGGTCGCGCGCCTGCGCCGCCTCGCGCCGCGCTGACGTGCGGCTCTTCCTGTTCGACATCGACGGCACGCTGCTGACCGCGCGCGGCGTGGGACGCGCCGCCTTCAAGCAGGCACTCGAGGGGACCTACGGGACCGCCGGCGCACTTGACGCCTACGACCTTCGCGGCAAGACCGACCCGCGCATCGTCTGGGACGTCCTCACTGCCGCCGGGATCCCGGGCGAGGCGATCGAGGCGCGCCTCCGCGACTGCTTCGAGGCGTACGTCCGCGAGCTCGAAACGCTCCTGGGCGACGGGAGCGCGGTCCAGCTCATGCCCGGAATCCGCGACCTCGTCGGGGCGCTCAGCGCCCATCCCGACGCGATCGTGGGCCTCCTGACCGGCAACATCGAGGCGGGTGCGCGGCTCAAGCTCCGCCCGACGCGGCTCCTGCCGCACTTTCGCGTCGGCGCCTACGGCTCGGACCACATCGACCGCCGGCGCCTGCCCCCGATCGCGCGCGAGCGGGCGGCGCGTCTGGTCGGCCGCGATATCGATGACGAACGCGTGACGATCATCGGCGACACACCCCACGACGTGGACTGCGCCCGCGCCTCGGGCGCCGTCGCAGTCGCCGTGGCGACGGGGCAGTACCCGGCGGACGAGCTCGCCGCATGCGCGCCGGACCTCCTGTTCCGCGACTTCTCGGACGTCGCCAGGACCGTCGCGGCCCTCACCAACGGCCCGGGGTCGTAGGGTGGGGCTCGTATCGGTGTGGCTCCACGTGCTGGGCGTGGTCGCCTGGGTCGGCGGGCTCGCGTACCAGACCCACGTCCTCGGCCCCGCGGCGCGACGCGGGGGTGCCGGCGTCTTCGCCGAGGCCGCCCGGCGCGGACGTCCCACCGCGTGGACCGCGATCGCGGTGGTTGCCCTGACGGGGTTCTACAACGTGACGCGACTCGGGCCGCTCGAGCGCGTGATGGAGAGCGGCGCCGGCCTTCTCCTGGCAGGGAAGTTCGTGCTGGTCCTCGCGGCGGTCACGCTCGCCGCGCAGCGCGACTTCGCGCTCGTGCCGAGACTCGGTCGCGCGCTCGCCGAGGGCCAGGATCCGGCGCACGCGCTCAGGCGGATCGCGTGGCTCGACCGGCTCGTGCTGCTGTTCGCGGTCGCGATCGTCTACCTGGGGGTGGCGGTGTCGCGGGCCTGAGCGCCGGCCCCGGGGGCTCAGGCCAGCGGCGTGACGCCGAGGTCGCGCGCGATCGTGGCGCACTGGGCGACGAGGACCGGGGCGAGGGGGATGCCGTCCTTCCGCCGCCTCCGCTCGCTCTCGAACTCCGGTTCTCCCGCGACGTAGATCCGCTCCTGGCCTTCGGCGCGCGGGGCCGTCTTGAGGGCCTCGAGCATGTCGTCCATGTCGCGTTTGAACTCCTCGATCGGCCGGAAGCGCGACGGATCGATCGCCGCCAGATAGTGGCCCGCGTTCTGGACCTTGCGCTCCTTCATGTCGCTCCGCTCGAAGAGGTTACCGTAGACGGCGCCGTTGAGGACGCCGGACAGGATGTCCACCATGACGCCGAGTCCGTACCCCTTGTGGCCGCCGAGCTCGCGCGAGCCCCCGAGGGGCGACAGAAGCCGGTGCCTGAGCGCAATCCCGGGGTCGGTGGCTGGCTGGCCGCGGTCGTCGAGGGCCCAGCCCTCGGGGATCGGTGTCCCCCAGCGCGAGGCGACGACGAGCTTGCCCATCGCGACGGTCGTGGTCGCCATGTCGAGCACGAACGGCGCGTGACGACCGGCGGGGGCGGCGAAGGAGAGCGGGTTGGTGCTGAGCATGCCCTTCCGCCCGAAGGTCGGCACGGCGGCGGGCACGGGCATGTTGGTCGTCGCGAAACCGATCATGTCGTGCTCGAGTGCCAGCATCGAGTAGTTGGCGGCGGCGCCGAAGTGGCTCGAATTCCGCACGGTCGCGACGCCGATGCCGTACGCCCGGGCCTTGGCGATCGCCGTGCGCATTGCGAGCGTCGCGACGTAGTGGCCGAGGCCCTGGCCCGCGTCGAAGAGCGCCATCGCGCCGTCGTCCCGGACGACCCGGGGCTCGCTGTCGGGCCGGAGGTAGCCCTCGCGCCACCAGTCGACGTAGCGCGGGAGCATGCCGATCCCGTGGGAGTCCACGCCGCGGAGGTCGGTCTGCACCATGTGGCCGGCGGTGGTCTCGGCGGGGGGGCGGCCCATCCTCATGGCGGTCAGGACGTCGACGATGAAGTCGTGGAGGCGCGTGTGCATGACGATGATCGGCGTCTCGGCCATGGCGGAGCCCCTCAGAGGCCCGTGATCTTGAGGCCCGAGCTCTTGACCTTGTAGCGGCGGTTGATCGTCGCGAGGACCGCCGTGATCCCTTCCAGCAGCCCCGCGTTCGAGAGCGGCCCGACGTCGACGGGCCGGAGCCCCATCGAGCGCCCGAGTTCAGCGACCGTCTCCTTCGCCGCCTGGTCGGCGCCGCAGAGGAGGAGGTCGCACTCGATCGGGTGGTCGGCCTCGGCGAGCTCGTGGGCGGCGATGTGGTGGAACGCGGCGACGACCTTCGCACCCGGAAGAAGCGCTTGAGCCTCCTCGGCGGACGAGCCCTCCGGAGGCGGCGTGTAGAGGCGGGGGCCGCCGAACGCCAGCGCCACGACCGTGCTGATCACGACCTTGTCACGGCAGGCGGCGCTCACCTCGGGGAGCGTGGTCGCGAGCCCTGAGGCCGGGAGGGCGAGGACGACGACGGCGCCGAGCTTCGCCGCCTCCACATTCGCCTCGCCCATGATCGGCATCTTCCGGGTGATCTCGCGTAGTTCCGCCGCCTTCGCCTTCGCGCGGTCGCGGTCGCGGGAGCCGATGATGATCGAGTGACCCGCGAGCGCCCAGCGTCCGGCGAGCCCCACGCCCTCCTTGCCCGTGCCACCGAGGATCGCGATGTTCACCTGAAGAGGTCCCGCGCGGGGTCGCGCAAGAGCGGCTTCGAGCCCTCCTCGCTCGAGGTGAGCGACGCGCCCCGCACGATCGCCGCGGGGATACGGTCGAGCTTGCCCATGACGGGCTCCGCTGCGGCGGCGAGCTCGTCCGCGACGGCGAGGATCGTCGCCTGGAGCGGCCGGCCCGCCGGGTCGCGTTCGCCCAGGTAGCTTCGGAGCGGCGCCAGCCCGGCGAGCCCGATCGCGACATTCGTGAGCCCCTCGCGCCAGGGACGCCCGAAGGTGTCGGCGATGATCACGAAGACGTCGACGCCCGCGAGGGTGCGGATCCGATCGCGCAGGGCGCGCGCCGAGCCGTCAGGGTCCTCGGGGAGGAGCGCAACGGAGTCGACGTCCATGTTGGACTGATCGACGCCGGCGTTCGCACAGACCCAGCCGTGGTGCGTTTCGGTGATGAGAATGCCCTGGTCCATGCGGACGATGCGGCGCGACTCGCGGAGGATGACCTCCACGAGGCGCGGATCGCGCCCGAGCCCCGCCGCCATGGCCAGGGCGACGGGCGAGGGCGTGACGTCGGCGAGCCGGACGATGCGGTCCTCCATCTTGGAGACGACCTTCTGGCTGACGACGAGGAGATCGCCTCCGATGAGCGGCGTGGACTGGCGCGCTGCCGTCTCGACGATGAGGCGCGCGAGGTCGGCGCCCGGTCGCACCTCGGGGAGGCCCGCGATCCCGATCACCTCGTAGCGCGGCGGTCCGGAGCCGGGTCGCATCGGTGTCAGGCCACTCTCGGCGGCACCGGTCTCGTGGCCCCCGCTCCAGCATCCACCCACGCGCGGGCGAGGCGCGCGCTCTCGGTGATCCCGCCCTCGGCTGCGAGCGTCACGAGATCTTCCGGCTCGTCCACGTCGAGGGCGAGGCCGGCGAGCATCAGGACTCGCGGCTCGAGGCCGCAGGCGCGCGCCACCGCGAGGTGGTTCTGAAACGAGGGCTCGCCGAACTTGAGCGGCATCGCGTCGGGCGGCGTGAGCGCCACGCCGTTCGTGCCGAACCCCGAGCGCGACGGGGCGAACGCGGGCGCGCCCTGCCGCGCCCCGGCGGCGAGTGCCTGAATCTCGCCGCTGGTGAGGCACGGGACGTCGCCGGGCACGGTGAGGAAGAGGCGTGCGCCCCGTCGCGCGGCCTCGGCCTGGGCGAAGGCGACCGCCGCGGTGTGACTCGAGTTCGCCGCCTCGCCGAGCGAGGCGAGCGGCTCGACACCGAACGCGGCGGCGAGCCCGACGACCTCGGGATCGCGCGTCACGACCCAGACGCCGTCGAGGCGCGCGGCGCGGAGGGCGGCGAAGACGTCGCTCAGCATCGCCCGGGCGAGCTCGCAGCGCTCCCTGGGGCCGAGCACCGGGACGAGGCGCTGCTTGGCGTTGACGAGGTCCTTGGCCGGCACGGCGCAAATGATCATCGTAACGGGGGCCGCGAGGCCGGGGACACTCCGTGGGTGGCCTGAGCCAGGTGCGACCCGGCACCGTTCTGCAACACGCGTTTCATTTCACACGGGGGCCGCGAGGCCGGGGACACTCCGTGGGTGGCCTGAGCCAGGTGCGACCCGGCACCGTTCTGCAACACGCGTTTCATTTCACACGGGGGCCGCGAGGCCGGGGACACTTCGTGGGTGGCCTGAGCCAGGTGCGACCCGGCACCGTTCTGCAACACGCGTTTCATTTCACAGGGCTCCGCGAACCGAGAACGACGCGCGCCAGGGCGATCTCCCGATCGCGGTCGGTCATGACGATGTCGGCCAGCACGGCCTCGACGCCCAGGCGCGCCAGCTCGGCGACGCGCCCCGTGTCGCTCCGATCGATGACGAGCGTTCCGAGCCAAGGCGCGTATGCCGCCGCGACCCCGACGGCGGAGACGGACAGGCCACGGGCCCGCATGAGCGCACCGGCCGGCCCGCTCACCGCGGCGCCGCCCACGATCGGGCTCACCGCGACGACGCGGGCGCGCGCGCCGGTGAGCGCGTCCGCGATGCCGGGGACGGCGAGGACCGGACCGACGGACGTCACCGGGTTCGATGGGCAGACGACGACCACCTCGGCCTCGCAGATCGCCTCGAGAACGCCCGGTGCCGGCCGGGCCTGGGAGGCGCCCGCGTACTCGACGTCGAGGACCTGGACCTGGGCCTTCTCGCGCACGAAGTACTCCTGGAACGAGAGCCAGCCGTCCGGCGTCCGGACCCGCGTGCGCACGGGCTCGTCGCTCATGGGGAGGACGCGCGCCGCCACGCCCAGACGACCGCACAGCTCGGCCGTCACCGCCGAGAGCGGCAAGCCCTCGCGGAGCGCGCGCGTCCGGTGGAGATGCGTGGCGAGGTCGCGGTCGCCCAGGTTGAACCACGTCTGGGCGCCGAGGTCGCCCATCGCCTCGAGGCAGCGGAACGTCTCTCCCGTCAGGCCCCAGCCGCGCGCCGTGTCCAGCCGGCCCGCGAGCGCGTACATCACGGTGTCGAGGTCGGGGGAGACGTGGAGGCCCCAGATCTCGGCGTCGTCACCGGTGTTGCCGATCACGGTGAGCGTATCCCGGGGGCGCGCGGCCGCGAGGCCGCGCAGGAGCTTCGCCGCGCCCGTGCCGCCCGCGATCGCGGTCAGGCGCATGTCACGCGGGCGTGGCTTCCCGCAGGGTCCAGAGGGCGCTGCCGCCGCGCCACGCGTAGAGTCCGGCGCCCGCCGGGCGGGCGAGGTTGGCGGGCAGCGTGCTCTCCGGCACCGGGATAAAGCCGTAGCGAACCCACACGCGGTCGAGGCCCTGCGGCCGGGAGAATACCGTCGTGACGCCGGACGCCGTCGCGTGATCGAGGAGAGCCGCCACGAGCTGAGCCGCGATCTCGAGCGGATCGGTCTCCGCGATCACGACGGGACCGTACACCATCGCGTCGTTCCGGCTCCGCTCGGCCACGAGCGCGCCGACGAGCCGCTCGCCATCCTCCACCGGGGCGAACGCTCCCCAGGCCAGACAGATCACGTCTGTCTCGGGCCAGGGGAGGGCGGCGAACTCGAAGAGGGGGCGGGCGGCCCCCGCGTCGGGCAGGAGACGATAGCCGACCCCCTGCCAGACGCGTGGTAGCGTCGCGGAGGCCGGCGTCGTGGCGGGGGCGTGCTCGCCCCCGGAGCGGGCGGAGGTCGGGAGCTCCGACTTCGCCCGGGTCCTACTTCTTCCCAAGCACCGCGTCCTTCAGGCTCTTGGCGAGGCGGAACTTGCAGACGCGCTTCGCGGGAATCTTGAGCGGCTCGCCCGTCTGCGGGTTCCGTCCGATCCGTGCCTTGCGGTTGGCGAGGACGAGTTTGCCGAAGCCCGGCAGGACGAATCCGTTCTTGGCCTCTTTGCAGGCAAGCGAGAGCATCTCGTCGAGGACGTCCGCGATCTGCTTCTTCGACAGGGTCGTCTTCTGCGCAAGGTGCCCCAGGGTCGCGGATTTCGTCATCATCTTCGCCACGGGCGGCCTCCTCTGGAAGGGGTGTGGGTGAACGCGAAGTGAATTAATACCACAGCGCACCGCGCACGGCTACCTGCGTGTGTACCGAAACTCGCCCGACGCGATCAGGCGACGGTACGAGCCGAAGCGTGCCTCCGCGTTGTCGATCCGGTCGAGCGGCGACTCGGGATCCTCGCCGTCCCGATAGGTCCGAACGATGACGTAGAGCGTGTCGCGCTGCGCCGGGATCCGCCCCGCGTCGCGAACGAGACGCCGGAGCTCGGCGGGCCCGACGAGCTGCCCGTACTGCGCGCCGGCGGCGGTCGAGATCGACTCGTTGATCAGCGTGCCCCCCAGGTCGTTGGCGCCGGCGTCGAGCAGGAGCTGGGCGAGCTTCGGCCCCTCCTTCACCCACGACGACTGGATGTTCCTTAGCGCGTCGCCCAGCATCAGGCGCGCCAGCGCGTGCAGCTTCACGACCTCGACGCCCGTGGCGCCGGGCCGCACGCCCGGGACGAGCCCCTTGGCGTACATCGGTGCCTCCGAGTGGATCAGGGAGAGCGGGACGAACTCGGTGAACCCGCCCGTGTCCTTCTGGATCGAGCGCAGCAGCGCCATGTGGCGGATCCAGTGGTCGGGCGTCTCGACGTGGCCGTACATGATCGTGGAGGTCGTGCGGATGCCGAGCGCGTGGGCGGTCGTGATCACCTCGACCCACTGGCCCACGGTGATCCGACCGCGCGAGATCCGGTCGCGGATCTCCTGGTCGAGGATCTCGGCCGACGTCCCGGGGAGGGTCCCGAGCCCCGCCGCCCGGAGCTCCGCGAGGTACTCCTTGATCGGGAGCCCCGACCTCACCGATCCGTACAGGACTTCCTCGGGCGAGAAGGCGTGCAGATGGAGCCCGGGCAGGGCGGCCTTGAGCGCACGCGTGAGGTCGATGTAGTAGCGCCCGTCGAGCTTCGGGGGCAGCCCCGCCTGGATGCAGACCTCGGTCGCGCCGAGCTCCCACGCCTCCCGAGCGCGCCGGACGACCTCGTCGATGGGCAAGAGGTACCCTTCCTCTTGACGGTGGTCGCGGCTGAACGCGCAGAAGCCGCAGTGCTTGATGCAGACGTTGGTAAAGTTGATGTTGCGGTTGACGACGTACGTCACGACGTCGCCGACCTGCCGGCGGCGCAGCTCGTCGGCGACGAGGGTGAGGGCGTGGAGGTCGCGGCCGACCGCAGCCGTCAGCGAGATGCCGTCGTCGACGGAGAGCTCGTGGCCGTCGAGGACGCCGACGAGGATGCGGCGAACGTCGCGCGACGCCCCGTCGAGGACGGCGGAGAGGCTACCAGCGACGCCAGTGTTCATGGGACTCCTTCACGAGGCCGTCGCCGTCGACGAGCGTCGCGACGCGCCCGCGCACCTCTTCGTCCAGGAACTCCGCGCGCGTCGCGAACTCGGGATAGATCGCGAGGCGCTCGCGGAGGACGAAGCCCATGCCCTCGGTGGCGCGGCGCAGCTCCGTGATCAGCGGCCACGGCTTCTCGGGGTTGATGTGGTCGGGCGTGAGCGGCGAGATACCGCCCCAGTCGTTGAGCCCCGCGGCGAGCAGGCGCGGGTAGACGCGCGGCGAGAGATTCGGCGGTGCCTGAATGTTCACCTCGGGCCCGAGCAGGAGCCGTGCGACGGCGAGCGTACGGAGCAGGTCCGCGAGCGGCGGCTCGGGCTGATCTCGCATCGGGATGCGGGGCTTCGCGCGGAAGTTCTGGATGATGACCTCCTGGACGTGACCGTACCGCTCGTGGAGGTCGCGGATCGCTGCGAGGGCGTCCACCCGCTCGCGCTGGGTCTCGCCGATGCCGACGAGAATGCCCGTCGTGAACGGGATCGAGAGCTTCCCCGCGAGCGCGATCGTTCGGAGGCGCCGCGCCGGTACCTTGTCGGGCGCGCGGTCGTGCGCCAGGCCGGGGCCGCCGAGCCGCTCCGACACGGTCTCGAGCATCAGGCCCATGCTCACGGTGACCTCGCGGAGGGCGGCGAGGTCGCGCTCGGCCATCACCCCCGGGTTGGCGTGGGGCAGGAGCGACGACTCGCTGAGCGTGAGCTCGCAGACCGCGCGGAGGTAGCCGAGCGTGGTGCGGTGACCGTGGCGACGCAGGAACTCGCGGTGGCCGGGGAAGGCCGCCTCGGGCCTGTCACCGAGCGAGAACAGGGCTTCCTTCGCCCCGAGCCGCGCGCCGGCCCGGGCGAGGGCCAGCACTTCCTCGGGCGTCATCGTATGGGCGCCGGGCTCCCCGGGATCGCGGCGGAAGGTGCAGTAGCCGCAGTAGTCGCGACACAGGGTCGTCAGCGGCACGAAGACCTTGGCGGAGAAGGTGACGACTCGTCCCCGGCCACGGTCGCGCACCTCGCCCGCGCGAGCGAGGAGCTCGTCGAGCCCCGCGTCGGGCGTCTCGATGAGCGCGCACGCCTCGGAATGTGAGATCACTGTCGCGAGTGCCGTGAGGCCGGAGCACGCCGTGGGTGGCGGGCCGTGGGCATGTGCTTGAGCTTCGGCCGCACGTCGTCGGCGAAGTGTTCCATGTTGGCCAGGACCGACTTGAGATCGGGTACCGTCGGGTCGAAGACGAAGTGCGTCACGCCGAGAGCGGCGTACTGCTGAAGGTCGCCGGCGACTTCGGCCGCCGTGCCCTGGAGCAGTGGCCGCTCGCCCGTCGCGGCCTTGGTGGTTCGCGACCGCACCTCCATCGGCGCGCGGAACGTGAGCGTCAGCGCCTTCGGGTCGCGCCCGGCGCGCTGGGCCCACGCGTGGATCTGCTTGACCTTCTGCGCGTACTCGTCGGGCCGCAGCATCGCGGGCGGCCGGAGGCCGATCGGGTGCCAGGCGTCGCCGAGGGTGCCGGCGCGCTTGAGCGCGGCGTCGGTGTGGCCGCCGATCCAGATCGGGATCCCGCCCGGCTGTGCGGGTTTCGGCAGCGCATGGACCTCGCGGACCCGGTAGTGTTTGCCCTCGAACGTGACGGGATCGGTAGTCCAGGTCGCGCGCATGAGCCGCAGGTATTCGTCGGTCACCTCGCCGCGCGCCTCGAACGCGGGAGCCGCGAGCGCCTCGAACTCCTCCCGGAGCCACCCGACGCCCGCGCCGAGGATGAGGCGCCCGCGCGAGAGCTGGTCGATCGTCGCGAGGGTCTTGGCCGTCACGAGCGGGTTCCGGTAGGGAACGACGAGGACGCTCGTCCCGAGCCGCACCCGCTTCGTCGCGTGCGCGAGGTAGCCGAGCATCGCGAGCGGCTCGAGGTAATCCTGCGCGGCGCCGCCGGCGAGTTGCCCCGTCGTCGAGTACGGGTACACGGAGCGTGCCATCGAGGCGGGAAGCACCACGTGGTCGGTCACGAAGATCGAGTCGTAGCGGAGCGAATCGGCCTGCGCCGCCATCCGGAGGACGACGTCGGGCTTGGCGAGCGGGCCGCGACCGGGAAGGGCGAAGCCGAACTCCACGACAATCCTCCGGGAAAAGTGCACGCCTCGATCGGGACGGCGCCTATGGTATCACTAAGCGGTATGCATTTCTCCGACGCCCACGAGGTCTTTGCGGCGCGGTGACGTTCGTCGCCGTGTCCGATGCGCGCCGCGGGTGGGCGATGTGGGCCCCGCCGGCGCTCCTGTTCCTCATCGCGTTCTTCCACCGGAGCGCACCGGGGATCATCGCGAAGGACCTCATGCACGACTTCAACACCACGGCCGCGATCGTCGGACTCCTGTCGGCGATCTACTTCTACGCGTATGCCGGCCTCATGATCCCCGCAGGGCTCTGCATCGACGCCTTCGGCGTCCGACGCGTCGTCTCCGTCGGCGGGCTCGTGATGGGGTTCGGGAGCGTCGGGATGGGGCTCGCGGCCACCCCACGGGCGCTGTTCGCCGCGCGGTTCGCGGTGGGGCTCGGCGCCGCGACGACGTTCATCGGCGCCCTCAAGGTCGCCGCGACGTGGTTTCCGCCCGGACGCTTTGGCTTCCTCTCGGCCGTGACGGTCACCGTCGGGATCGTGGGCGCCCTCGCCTCGACCGCCCCCCTCGCCCTCCTCGTCGCGGTCGCCGGATGGCGCGGAGCACTCGGCATCGTGGGTCTCGTCACGCTCACGGTCTCCGCGCTCTGCTTCGCCGTCGTGCGCGACCAGCCGGCCGCGCGCGCCACGGAGAGGGCGCCGGCCGCGCGGGCGGTCGCGGTCGGGATGGTCCGGGTGCTACGCAATCCGCACACCTGGCCGCCGTTCCTCGCGTTCTTCTGCCTCTACTCCGCGTTCGGGAACCTGTCGCTCTGGGTCGTGCCGTACCTGCGCGACGTCTATGGCCTCTCGGCGCGCGACGCCGCGCTCTACGCGACCGCGCCGTCACTGGCGCTCCTCGGCTCGGCGCCGCTGACGGGCTTCGTCTCCGACCGCGTGCTCGGACGTCGGAAGCTGCCGTACGTGGTCCTCGCGTCGTGCTCCTTCGCGCTGTGGCTCGTGCTCATCGCGACGCTCGGCGCGCTCCCGCTCGGCGGCGTGTACGCGCTCTTCTTCGCGATGGGCGCGCTCGGCGCCGCCTTCGTGCTCACGTGGCCGCTTGGCCGCGAAGTGAACCCGCCCGGGCTCGCCGGCATCGCGGTCGCGGTCGTGAATCTCGGGGGCTTTCTGGGCGCCGCGCTCACGCAGGGGCCGCTCGGTGCGATCCTGGACGCGCGCTGGGCGGGGGCCGTCTCGGGCGGGGCGCGCGTCTACCCGCTCGAGGCGTACGCGGGCGCGTTCGCCGCCTGCGCGGCCTTGGCGCTGGCCGCCGCGCTCCTGAGCCTGCTCCTGCGCGAGACGCGTGGGCGTAACATCTATGACGAGCTTCGCGGAGGTGCGTGACGTGAACACGATCGTCGCCTTCGCCGACGAGACCGCGACGCCCGCCGCGATGTGGGAGACGAACCCGACGGGCGAGCTCGGGCCGGAGCTGTTCCCGCCGACCTTACAGTTGTCGGTCAACCTCATCCGGAACACCAGCCGTGGGACATTGACAGCCGAGGCCCAGATCGTGCATCGTGGTCCTACCACCCGTGTCGTCGAGATCGCGGTCCTCGACGAGCAGCAACGACTAATCGCAAAGCTCGTGGCGACTCAACTGGCTCCGGCGGCCCCGCCGGCGACCGCGCCCGCCGGCCGCCCGGGTCGGTAGGACAGAGAGGGCATGCGACTCGGTTCGAAAATCTTCCTGACCTCCGCGCTCGTGATCATCGTACTCGCGGGCGTCGGGTTTCTGAGCCTTCGCGCGCTCGGCCGTCTCGTGTCGGTCAACCGGGAGATCGCGACCCGGACCGTCCCGACGCTGCGGCTCACCGCGTCCGCCCGCGAGGCGATCGCCCCGCTCGTGCGGCTCGAGGCGCGCGCGATCGTGCTGGGCGACCCGCGCTACGCGACGGCGTGGACCGAGCGGGCCGCGCGGGTCGCCGACAACCTCGAGCGCCTCGCCGAGTACGCGGTGAGCGAACGAGAGGCGTTCTACCTCCACGAGGCGAGCGCCGCGTTCGAGGGATACCGGCGCGTCGTCGCCGAGGAGCAGGCGCTCCTCCAGCGTGGGGAGCGCGCGCGTGCGCTGCGTCTCACCGACACCGACGCACGGGTCCTCGCGGAGGACGTCCAGGAGAACCTCGACGGGCTGATGGCGGCGACCCATACGCGGGTCCTCGCGGCGCAGGCCGAGGCCGCGCGCCTCGAGGCGCGCACGTGGACCGCGGTGCTGATCGCGCTCGGCGCCGCGGTGGGCCTGGCGCTGCTCGGCACCGCCGTCGTCGCCCAGCGGATGACCCGCTCGCTCGCCCTGTTGTCCTCGGCGACGGCCGAGGTCGCCGCGGGCGCGTTCCGCGAGCCCATCGCGATCGAGAGCCGCGACGAGATCGGGGCGCTCGCACGCTCGTTCAACTCGATGGCGAGCCAGCTGCACCAGATGGAGGAGACGAAGCGGGAGTTCTTCGCGACCGTCTCGCACGAGCTCCGGTCGCCGCTCACGTCGATCCGCGGCGCGGTCGACCTCCTCCACGACGGCGCCCCCGGCACGCTCACGGAGCGGCAGCAGCGTCTCACGGACATCATCGGGCAGAGCTCCGAGCGCCTGCTCGGGCTCGTCAATCAGATCCTCGAGATGTCGCGTCTGCGCGCCGGGCTCGTGGAGCTCGACCGCCACCCGCTCGACCTGGCGTGGCTCGTGGACCGCGCCGTCGAGGAGATCCACCCGCAGGCCGAGGAGGCGGGCATCACCCTCGAGCGTGAGCGCTTCGGGTCACACTTCGCGTACCTCGGTGACGAGGAGCGGCTCCACCAGCTGGTGGTCAACCTCGGCGCCAACGCCATCCGCTTCACGCCGCGCGGGGGCCGCGTCGTCGTGCGGGTGATCGACGTGGGCCCGGAGATCGAGCTCCAGGTCGAGGACACGGGCGTGGGGATCCCCGCCGATGCGCTGCCGTACATCTTCGACGCCTACCGGCAGGCCCACCGCGAGCGGGGCGGCACGGGCCTGGGCCTGGCGATCGTGCGTGGGATCGTGGATGCCCACGGCGGACGCGTGACCGCCGAGTCGCAGGAAGGGAAGGGGAGCCGCTTCACCGTGCTCTTGCCGCGCGGATGAGCCGGCTGGTCGCCGGCCTCCTTCTGGTGATCCTCGTCGGCGGCTGCGCGTCCCTGCGTCCGTGGCCGTGGGAGTATTCGCCGGAGCTCGTGAAGGCCGACCGCCTCGTCGAGCACGGCGACTACGCGGCGGCCGTGGCGGCGTACGACGGCTACCTCGCAAAACACGGCTCCGACACGCGCGTCCGGATGAGCCGGAACACGGTGGCGTCGATCCTCGCGCTCCAGCGGGAACTCGCGCGGCTCCGAGAGGACCTCGCCAAGCGTGAGGCGGACCTCGAGCGGCTGAAGGAGCTCGACCTCCGCATCGAGCGCCGCGGGGAGAAGAAATGACGCGGACCCCGCGTGGACGGAGCCGCGCCGTACCCACGGCACGCCGACTCACGCAGACTCGCCTCGCGCGTCGGACGCGCTGCGGCTTCGCACTCCCACGGAGTGCGCCGGTCGCGGGGCCCTTGGTGCGAGGGGGATTGGTCGAACGGAGCCGCGCCGTACCCACGGCACGCCACCCACGGAGTGCGCCGGTCGCGGGGCCCTTGGTGCGAGGGGGATTGGTCGAACGGAGCCGCGCCGTACCCACGGCACGCCACCCACGGAGTGCGCCGGTCGCGGGGCCCTCGCTCCAATGACCCGGAAAGTTCTGGTCGTCGACGACGACGCGGCGATCCTCGAGGTGCTCGCCATGCGCCTCGGGGCGATGGGCTTCGACGTCACCCCCGTGGGTGAGCCGCGCCGCGCGCTCGACGTCGCGGCGGCGCAGCGATTCGACCTCGCGCTCATCGATCTGCGCATGGGACCGATGGACGGCGTCCAGCTCATGGAGGCGCTCCACGCGCAGCAGCGCCGGCTGCCGGTGCTCATCATGACCGCCCACGGCACGATCGACAACGCCGTGCAGGCGGTTCGGCGCGGCGCCTTCGACTATCTGACGAAGCCGTTCGTGCGCGACGAGCTCCGCACGAAGATCGAGCGCGCGCTCACCACGCGACGGTGGGCGCGCGACCGCGAACGCCTCCTGACCGTCGGTCAGACGCTCGCCTCGTCCGGGATCATGGAGCGCGTGCTCGACTCGGTCGCCCAGGCGACGGTCGAGGCGACCGAAGCGGAGCGCTGCGTCGTCTTCCAGCTCGAGCGCGGCCGCCTCGTGCCGATGGCGAGCGCCGGGTCGCCCCCGCCGTCGTGGGAGGCGCTCGAGGCCGCCGCGGCCACCGCGATGGAAAAGGGCGTGCCGATCACCAGCTCGGCGGGCGGCGACGGCGAGGTGGGCACGATCGTGGCGGCGCCGCTCGTCGTCCAGCGCGGGCCGACCGGAGCGCTCGTCATCGAGACGCCCACGCGGGTCGAGCCCACCGAGGACGACCTCGAGCTGCTGGCGCTCTTCTCGTCGCAGGCGGCGATCGCGGTCCGCAACACGCACGAGCTGGAGCGCCTCCGGAGCGGCGCGCTCGCGGCGCTCGGCCGGATGGCGACGCAGGTTGCCCACGAGATCAAGAATCCGCTCGCGGGCCTGCGCCTCTACGCCCGCCACCTCGAGCAGCGGCTCAGCCGCGCCGGCGACACGGAGGGTCAGGAGCTCGCGAGCAAGATCGCGGCCGGCGTGGAGCACCTCGCCGACGTGGTCGCCGAGATCACCGCGTTCGGGCGCCCACCCGAGCTCCACCGCGCGCCGACGAACGTCCACACGCTCCTCGACGAGTGCCTCGAGCTCGCCGCCGCGCGCTTCGACACGACGGCGCTCGAGGTGGTCCGCGGGTGGGATCCGACGTGCCCGGAGGCGCTCATGCTCGATGCGCGCGAGCTCCGAAAGGCCTTCCTCAACCTCATCGTCAACGCGTTCGAAGCCCTCGGCGGCTCGGGCCGGCTCGGCCTGATGACCTCGTACGCGACCGACTCCGGCACGATCACCGTGACGATCGAGGACACCGGGGCGGGCATGAGCGATGAGACGATCTCGCGGGCGTTCGACCTCTTCTACACGACCAAGCCCGACGGGACCGGGCTCGGCATGTCGATCGCGCGCTCGGTCGTCCAGCTGCACGGGGGCGAGCTCACCCTCCAGAGCCGGCTCGGCCACGGCACGCGCGTGCAAGTGCGACTGCCGGTGGTAGCGCCGTGAAGGCCAACAGCAGCGTGGTCCTCGTGGTCGACGACGAGAAGACGATCGCCGACGGGCTCCGGCTCACGCTCGAGAGCGAGGGCTACGCGGTGCGCACGACCGGGAACGTGCGGGACGCGCTCGCCGCCTTCGCGCAGTGCGAGCCCGAGGCCGCGATCGTGGACCTGATGCTCCCGGACGGCGACGGCCTCAACCTCACGCGGGAGCTCCGGCGACGCGACCCCGCGATCCAGGTGATCGTGATCACCGCGTACGGCTCGGTGCGCAAGGCGATGGAGGCGACCAAAGGGGCCGGAGCCTTCCATGTTCTCGAGAAGCCGTTCGATCCGGACGAGCTCCTCGGTCTCGTGCGGAGCGCGCTCGACCACCGGCGGGTCGTCGTCGAGAACACCAACCTGCGGCGCCGTCTCGCCGACCGCGCCGCCGACAGCGAGATCCTCGGGCAGGCGCCCGGGATCCAGCGCGTCCTGGAGACGGTCGCGGCGGTCGCGGACGCCGACGCCAACGTGCTGATCATCGGCGAGAGCGGAACCGGCAAGGAGCTCGTTGCCGACGCGCTCCACGAGCGGAGCCGGCGGCGCGGCGGGCCGTGGGTGAAGATCAACTGCGCCGCGCTGCCCAAGGATCTCATCGAGTCGGAGCTGTTCGGCCACACCCGCGGCTCCTTCACGGGCGCCACCAGCGACAAGACGGGCCTGCTCGAGGAGGCGGACGGCGGCTCACTCCTCCTCGACGAGATCACGGAGATGCCGGCGGAGCTCCAGGCGAAGCTCCTCCGCGTCCTCGAGGAGCGCGCCGTGCGCCGGGTGGGCGCCGCCAAGGCGGTCCCGGTGGACTTCCGCCTCATCTCGTCGACGAACCGGAGCCCCGAGGCCGCCCTGCGCGAGGGTCGCCTGCGCCAGGACCTGTTCTTCCGGATCAACACCGTCTCGATCGACGTCCCGCCGCTGCGCGAGCGCCGGGAGGATATCCCGATCCTGGTCCGCGCGTTCCTGGAGCGCTATCGCACCAAGCATAGCCGGGACGTCGGGGGCATCGAGCCGGAGGCGTACCGGAGGCTCCTCTCCTACGCGTGGCCCGGCAACGTGCGCGAGCTCCAGAACGCGCTCGAGCGCGCGGTGCTCGTGACCCGTGGACCGCAGATCACCCTCGAGGACCTCCCCGAGCCGCTCCAGGGCGCGGACACCGAGCCGGGGGTCGCGCCGACGGTCGCACCGTCCGAAGTGCCTGTGGGCTCGCTCGAGGAGATCGAGCGCGCCTCGATCCTGCGCGCGCTCGAGACGACGAAGTGGAACAAGCAGGCGGCGGCGGCGCTGCTCGGGCTCCGGCGCCCGACGCTCTACTCGAAGATGCGCAAGCACGGCATCCCGCAGCGCCGGCCGTAGGCCCCTCCCCGGCGCCCGAAACGCAGGCACGTTCCCGGCTCCTGCCCATTTCGTAGGCAAGCGGGCGCCGCCCCGCTGCCTCGCGCCTCGTCGAATCGCCCGATTTCGTGGGCGTTTGTCCCGCGCACCCCCGGGCACGGCGGTTGCTATGGACGCGGCCGGGAGGGTCCCTGATGAAAAAGATCGAGGCGATCATCAAGCCGTTCAAGCTGGACGACGTCAAGGAAGCGCTCACCTCCATCGGCGTGATCGGCATGACCGTGTCGGAGGTGCGCGGCTTTGGCCGGCAGAAGGGCCACACCGAGCTCTACCGCGGCGGCGAGTACACGGTCGATTTCCTTCCCAAGATCAAGATCGAGGTCGTTGTCCCCGACCACCTCGTCGACAAGGTCGCCGACGTGATTGCCGGCGCGGCCAAGACCGGCAACATCGGGGACGGCAAGATCTTCGTCAATCCGGTCCAGACCGCGGTGCGCATCCGGACGGGCGAGCGCGACGAGAACGCGCTCTAGTCCACAAGGAGGATCCCGTGAAGCGACTCAGCCTCGCACTCGTAATGGCGCTGGTCGTGAGTGCGGTAGCGACGGTGGCGTGGGCTCAGCAGCCCGCCGGACCCCCGCCGGCGGCCGCGGCGGCCGCCGCCGCGCCCGCGGCGTCGAAGATCGACAAGGGCGATACCGCGTGGATGCTGACCTCTTCCGCGCTCGTGCTCCTCATGACGGCGCCGGGGCTCGCGCTGTTCTATGGGGGCATGGTGCGGCAGAAGAACGCGCTCGCGACGCTCATGCAGAGCTTCATCATCCTGGCGGTCATCTCGATCCAGTGGATCCTCTGGGGCTACACGCTCGCGTTCGGCCCTGATAAAGGCGGGATCATCGGGGGCCTTGAATGGTTCGGCCTTCGGGGCGTCGGCGTCGAGCCCTTCGACGCCTACTCAAAGACGATCCCGCATCAGGTGTTCATGCTCTTCCAGATGATGTTCGCGGTCATCACGCCCGCGCTCATCACGGGCGCGTTCGCCGAGCGGAAAAAGTTCTCGGCGTTCCTGCTCTTCACGGTCCTCTGGGCGACCTTTGTCTACGATCCGCTGGCGCACTGGGTCTGGGGCGACGGCGGCTGGCTCAAGAAACTCGGTGCGCTCGACTTCGCGGGTGGGACGGTCGTCCACATCTCGTCGGGCATGTCGGCGTTGGTCTGCGCGATCATGCTTGGCAAGCGCCGGGGCTACGGCCACCAGCCGATGCAGCCCCACAACCTGCCGATGACGGTCACGGGCGCGTCGCTCCTGTGGTTCGGCTGGTTCGGCTTCAACGCGGGCAGCGCGCTCGAGGCCAACGGGCTCGCGGCGAGCGCGTTCACCGCGACCAACACGGGCGCGGCCGCCGCCGCGCTCGGCTGGATGTTCACTGAGTGGATGAGCCGCGGCAAGCCCACGGTGCTGGGCGCGGCGTCGGGCGCCGTCGCCGGGCTCGTCGCGATCACCCCCGCCTCCGGCTACGTCGGCCCGATCTCGTCGCTGATCATCGGCGCCGTGGCGGGCGCCGTCTGCTACACCGCGTGCAACCTCAAGGGGAAGGTCGGCTACGACGACTCGCTCGACGTCGTCGGCGTTCACGGGGTCGGCGGGACGTGGGGGGCGCTCGCCACGGGGCTCTTCGCCTCCAAGGCGATCAACGACGGCGGCGGCGACGGCCTCTTCTTCGGCAACCCGGGCCAGCTGTGGATCCAGATCGTCGCGGTCGTGGCCACGTACGTGCTCGCGATCGTGGGGACCGCGATCATCCTGAAAGTGGTCGACGCCCTGGTCGGGCTCCGGGTCTCCGACGAGGACGAGGTGGCCGGGCTCGACATCTCGCAGCATTCCGAGACGGCGTACGCCGCAGGCGGCGGGTTCGGCGAGGTCGGGTCGGGGCACCCGGGCGCGTTCGCCGAGGCGCGACCACGCGTGGCTCACTGAATCCGATGCACGCCAAACCGGGGCGCTTGATTCGGCGGGGGAGTTCCCCTAAGGTAATCGGGCCATCCATCACCTACTGAGGAAAAGGAGTTCCGCATGACCGCGAAGGACGTGCTCAAGCTGGCCAAGGAGAAGGGCGCCAAGATCATCGATCTCCGGTTCATCGACCTGCCGGGTCTCTGGCAGCACTTCTCGATCCCGGTCTCCGAGCTGAACGAGGACATCTTCGAAGAAGGACTCGGCTTTGACGGCTCCTCGATTCGCGGGTTCCAGACGATCGACGAGTCCGACATGCTCCTCGTGCCCGAGCCGGCGACGGCCGCCATGGACCCCTTCACCGCGGTGCCGACGCTGGTGCTCATCTGTAACGTGAAGGATCCGGTCACGGGCAAGTGGTACACGCGCGACCCGCGCTACATCGCCCAGAAGGCCGAGGCGCACCTCAAGAAGACGGGCCTCGCGGACACGGTCTACATCGGCCCCGAGCTCGAGTTCTTCTTCTTCGACTCGATCCGCTTCGACCAGAGCTACAACTGCGGTTACTACTTCATCGACTCCGAGGCGGGCTTCTGGAACGCCGGCAAGGAAGGGACGCTCGAGCAGCCGAACCTCGGCTACAAGCCGCGGTACAAGCAGGGCTACTTCCCGGTCCCGCCGATGGACAAGTTCCAGGACATCCGTTCGGACATGGTCCTGGCGCTCGAGTCCGTGGGCGTCCGCATCGAGGTCCACCACCACGAGGTGGCGACGGGCGGCCAGACCGAGGTCGACATGCGCTACGACACGCTGACCAAGATGGCGGACAAGGTCATGTGGTACAAGTACTGCGCCAAGAACACGGCGCGGAAGTGGGGCAAGACCGCCACCTTCATGCCGAAGCCGCTCTTCCAGGACAACGGCTCCGGCATGCACACCCACCAGTCGCTCTGGAAGAACGGGAAGAACCTCTTCTACGAGCGCGGCAGTTACGCGGACATCTCCAAGAACTGCCTCTACTACATCGGCGGCATCCTCAAGCACGCCCCGGCGCTCCTCGCGCTGATCGCGCCCTCGACGAACTCCTACAAGCGGCTGGTGCCGGGCTACGAGGCGCCGATCAACCTCGTGTACAGCCAGCGCAACCGCTCGGCGTGTATCCGGATCCCGATGTACTCGAAGTCCGAGGGGGCCAAGCGCATCGAGTTCCGCACGCCCGATCCGACCTGCAACCCCTACCTCAGCTTCGCGGCGTGCCTGATGGCGGGGCTCGACGGGATCGCCAACAAGATCGATCCGGGCAAGCCGGTCGACAAGGACCTCTACGAGCTGCCGCCGGCCGAGGCGAAGAAGATCAAGCAGCTTCCGGGCGACCTCAGCATCGTGCTCGACAACCTCGAGCAGTCCCACGACTGGCTGCTGAAGGGCGACGTCTTCACGCCGGACGTGATCGAGACGTGGATCGAGTACAAGCGCAAGAACGAGGTGGACGCCGTGCGGCTCCGTCCCCATCCGTGGGAGTACGCGCTTTACTTCGATATTTAATTAACGTCGGGGGGGGGCGGCGGCGCTCCCCCCCAACCCCTGGCGACCCATCGAACCGATTGCGCGGGCAAGGCCCGCGCTCGAACCGGGTCGCGCCTGCCGGTCGGTGCCGCTTCGTTGAGCACGCGCTCCGACACTGCTCATCCCGAGGGCAGGGCGCCATCAACCGCCGCGGCGCTAACCGCCTGCCGGACTTGATGCTCGCTCGACGAGGAGCGTCGGCATAGCCATTGCTACCGCACTGCGCCAAGCGACGCTGACGTCGCCGCTGACCAGGGCAATGAAACGCACGGACGCTAACGATCAGGGAGAGACGGCCATGACGCGAGTCGGGAGTTGGCTGGTCCTCGCGGCGGCGATCGGCCTCACCGCCACCGCCGCGTTCGGGCAGGAGAAGCCGGTCGAGAAGCCGAAGACGCTCCTCGAGGAGATCGTCCTGTTCTCGTACGTCGAGAACAGCGTCGTGTTCAACCTCAACGGCAACGGCCGGGGCAACCACAACGAGCTGCGCGTGTACGACTTCGACAGCGGCTATACCTTCAACATCGCGGAGTTCAGCGCGAAGAAGGACCCGTCCGAGCGCTACCCGTTCGGCTTCGGCGTGGTCCTGACCGCGGGCCAGGACGCGCAGAAGAACCACGCGCTCGGGATCTTCCGCGATAGTGACGACGCGTTCCCGTTCCGGAACACGCCCGCGTTCGATCTCGAGGAGGCCTACGGCTCCTACAAGATCCCGCTGGGAAGCGGGCTCACCGTGAAGGCGGGCAAGTTCGTCACGCTGCTCGGGTACGAGGTGATCGAGTCGCCCAACAACCTGAACTTCTCACGGTCGTTCCTGTTCGGCTTCGCGATTCCCCTCACGCACGTGGGCGCGCTCGTGTCGTATGCGCCCACGGACTGGCTCACGGTCACGGCCGGCCCGGTCGTCGGCTGGGACGTCGCCAGGGACAACAACGACTCGATGTCGGTGACGGGCCAGTTCGCGCTGACGCCGTTCAAGGACCTCACGGCGAACTTCAACTGGATCACCGGCCCCGAGCAGGCTTCGAACACGACGCACCCGCGGACCGTCCTGGACTGGACGGCGACCTACACCGGCGTCAAGAACGTCACGCTCGGCGCGAACCTCGACTACGGCTGGGAGACCAGGGAGGCCGCGCTCGTCGCGTCCGGGACGCGGGCGGAGACGGACGCGACCTGGTGGGGAATCGCGGCGTACGCCGCGTACGACTGGACGGAGCAGCTCCGCACCGCCTTGCGGCTCGAGTACTTCGACGACCCCGAGAGCGTGCGCACGGCGGCCCAAGCCGCGGGCGCGAGGACCTCCCTCTGGGAGGTGACCGGCACGCTCCAGTACAAGATCTGGAAGGGGCTCGTCGGCCGGGTCGAGTACCGTCACGACCAGGGGAGCGAGAAGGTCTTCAAGTTCGTCAACCACGGCCTCACGCCGACGGCGAAGAACCAGGACACCATCAGCCTCGCGCTGTACTACTCGTTCTTCTGAGGCGGGGGGCTGCTTCCGTCGTAGGCAGCCCACCCGTTCGCTGCCGGGCGGGTGGGCACAGGGACCTCCGCCCTCGATCTAAGTGGTTGATCTGGCTCGCGGCCGACGTCTGGCATTCGGCTTGCGAGCCGCCGAGGGCATGGCTCGAGGCCTGCGCTGGCGCGTGGCGATTCTCGACGACCATGAGCGCTCTCGTGCCGCGCTCCGCGGCGCCATCTGGGCCGCCGGCGGCGAGGTCGTGGGCGAGGCGCTGCGGTGCGCCGACGCCGTCCCGCTGATCGAGCGCGCGAGTCCCGACGCGGCGATCTTCGCCGTGGGCCTGCCCGACGGCGACGGCATCGAGGCCGCCGCGCACGTCATCGCGACGACCGATTGCCCGGTCGTGCTCTTCACCAGCCACACGGGTGACGACTTCGTCGAGCGCGCGCGAGCGGCGGGCGTCATGGCCTACCTGCTCAAGCCCCTGCGCCCGGCCGAGCTCGCTCCCGCGCTCGACGTCGCCATCGCGCGCTTCAAGGAGAACCGCCAGCTCCGGCAGACGCTCGAAGGGCGGAAGATCATCGAGCGCGCGAAGGGCATGCTCATGGCGCGCTTCGGGCTCACCGAGGAGGAGGCGTTCCGCCGCCTGCGCCGTGCGGCGATGGACAGTCGTAAGCCCATGGTGGAGATCGCCAGAGCGTTGCTCGTCTCGGAGTCAGTCGCGCGCGGCGTGCCCACGGAATAGGCAAGGGGCTCGCGACCGGGCGCGCTAACTCTCCGAAATTTCGCGGCCCTCGTTCGGTACAGGCCTTGCACTTCGGTCCCGTCGAGTGGACAACGGTGTCCCTCGTGCGCGCGGCAGCGACGCTGCGCCGACGGAAGGGATCCCACAGACCGCCCGGCGGCACGAAGGGCACGCCGGCGAACACACGAAAGGAGACGCCATGTCCGCTTGGTCACGTCGTGAGTTCCTCAAGGGCTCGCTCGTCGCCGGCTCCGGCCTCGCCGCCGGGATCGGCTTTCCGAGAATCCTGACCGCGCAGGGGAAGGAGCCGATCAGGGTCGGGATCCTGCACTCGCTCAGCGGCACGATGGCCATCAGCGAGGCGCCGATCAAGGAAGTCGTCCTGATGGCCATCGGTGAGATCAACAAGGCGGGCGGTGTGCTCGGACGCAAGGTGGCGCCCGTCATCGAAGACCCCGCCTCGAACTGGGATCTCTTCGCCGAGAAGTCCAAGAAGCTCCTGCTCCAGGACAAGGTGGCGGCCGTCTTCGGCTGCTGGACGTCGGTCAGCCGCAAGTCGGTGCTCCCCGTCTTCGAGAAGAACAACGGCCTCCTCTTCTATCCGGTGCAGTACGAGGGCGAGGAGTGCTCGAAGAACGTGATCTACACCGGGGCGACGATCAACCAGCAGGCCACCCCGGCGATCGACTACCTGATGTCCCCGGAGGGCGGCGGCAAGCAGAAGTTCTACCTGCTCGGCTCCGACTACGTGTATCCGCGCACGACGAACAAGATCCTCCGGCTCTACCTCACGAAGGTGAAGAAGGTCCCCGAGTCGGCGATCGCGGAGGAGTACACACCGTTCCACCACCAGGACTACCAGACGATCGTCGGCAAGATCAAGAGCTTCAGCGCGGCGGGTGACGCCGCGGTCATCAACACGATCAACGGCGACAGCAACGTGCCGTTCTTCAAGGAACTCGCCAACCAGGGCGTGACCGCCGACAAGACGCCCACGATGTCGTTCAGCTTCGCCGAGGTCGAGCTGCAGACGCTCGACGTCAAGCCGCTCGTCGGGCACCTCGCCTCCTGGAACTATTTCATGTCGCTCAAGACGCCCGAGAACCTCAAGTGGGTGAAGGCGTACAAGGAGTGGTGCAAGGGTCACGGCATCCCGGACAAGCAGTGCGTCACCGACGACCCGATGATGCACGCGTACATCCACGTCCATCTCTGGGCGAAGGCGGTCCAGAAGGCGGAGTCCACCGACGTCGAGAAGGTGCTCCGAGCGCTCGAGGGTCTCGAGATCCCGAGCCCGGTGGGCAAGTACAAGGTGGACGAGAAGAACCACCACACGTGGAAGCCGGTCTACATCGGCAAGATCCGCGAGGACGGTCAGTTCGACGTCGTCTGGAAGACCAAATCGTGGGTGCGACCCGCGCCGTGGAGCGAGGTGACGTACCCCGGTCGCGACTGCGACTGGAGCAACAGCGGCAAGGGCTCGTTCGACGTCGTCGGCGGCAAGCGGATGTGGCTGTCGGACAAGTCGTAGTGCACACGCTCGTCGCGGTCCTCGCGGCGGCGTGGGTGCTGACCGGGCTCGGCGGCCGTGCGGCCGCCGGGCCCGGCGCGTTCGATCTGGAGGCCGCGGCGAGTCGGCTTGCGGCGCCGGCCACACAGAAAGACGTCCTCGGCGAGCTCGCTGGCTCGAGCGATCCGGCGGTGGAGCGTCTACTTCGAGCGCTCAAGGATGGGGCGCTCTACGCGTGGAAGGGGCGGACGGTGCTCCTCGGCGACGACGGCGGTCTCACCGACGTCGCCGGCCGCCCCGTCCTGGACAGCCAGGGGCAGCCGGCGCAGCTCGAATCGGGCGCGGAGGCTGTCGCGCTCGACGAGGCGCACTTCGGTCTCGTCCGGCGGACCCTCGAGCGCTTCGAGGTGTTCGGCAGGGACCCCCTGAAGCGGCAGTCGGCGGCCTTCAGGCTCGGAACCTCCGGCGATCCCGCGGCGATCCCGGTGCTCGCGCGGGCGCTCGAGGGCGAGACGAATGGCGACGTCCGCGTCGCGCTGGAGGACGCGCTCGCCAAGCTCCGGCTCCGGTCGTCCGACGCCGCGGACCGGCTCGGCGCCGTCAAGCGGCTCGGGTGGCGCGCCTCGGAAGCGGCCGTGCCGCAGCTCCAGGCGCTGCTCGCCGGGGAGACCGACCCGGCGGTGCGCGCCGCGGCGCGGACGGCGCTCCAGGACATCGACCGGTTCGTGGTCCAGCGCAACGCCATTGGATATCTGTTCAACGGCGTGAGTCTCGGGGCCGTGCTGCTGCTCATGAGCCTCGGGCTTGCCGTAACCTTCGGCCTGATGGGCATCATCAACATGGCCCACGGCGAGATGCTCATGCTGGGCTCGTACACGGCGTACGTCGTGCAGGAGATCTTCGCGGCGTGGTTCCCGGGCTACGTGGACTCCTATTTCGTCGTCGCGCTGCCGCTCGCGTTCCTGGTCGCCGGCGTCGTCGGACTGGCTCTCGAGTGGGGCGTCATCCGGTTCCTCTACGGCCGCCCGCTCGAGACCCTGATCGTCACGTGGGGCGTCGGCATGATCCTCCAGCAGGGCGCGCGGCTCTACTTCGGCGACCAGACGAGCGTGAACTCGCCGACGTGGCTCCGGGGCGGCGCGGAGGTGCTCACGGGATTGATCTTCCCGTGGAGCCGGATCTTCATCGTGGTGCTCGCGCTCGCGGCGCTCGGCGCGCTCTGGCTCCTCCTCTACCGCTCGTACGCGGGATTGAACGTGCGGGCCGTGATGCAGAACCGCGCGATGGCCGCGTGCCTCGGCGTGTCGACCCGGCGGGTGGACGCGGTGACCTTTTCGCTCGGCACCGCGCTGGCCGGCGTGGCCGGGTGCGCGCTCGCGCTGATCGGCACGGTCGACCCCGAGGTCGGCAAGACCTACATCGTCGATTCGTTCATGGTCGTCGTGCTGGGGGGCGTCGGCAAGCTGGTCGGCACGGTCGTGGCGGCGGTCTGCATCGGGGTCTCGAACAAGCTCATCGAGCCGGCGATCGGCGGCACTGCGGCGGCGGTCTACGCCAAGGTGGCCGTGCTCGTAATCGTGATCTGGTTCCTCCAGTGGCGCCCCACCGGCCTCTTCGCGCAGCGGGGGCGCGCCGCGACGGAGACCGCGTGACGTCGGCGCCCGGCCGGTCGTGGGACCGGGGGCTCGTCTGGGTGGGGATCTTCGGCGCGGTGTTCGCCGTCGGGCTGCCCCTCGCGAACGTGCTGGGATACGTCTCGGACTATTACCTGAACCTGTTCGGGAAGTACCTGGCCCTCGCGATCCTGGCGCTCGGCATGGATCTCATCTGGGGCTACACGGGGATCCTCTCGCTCGGTCAGGCGATCTTCTTCGGGATCGGAGCGTACTCGATCGGCATGCATATGATGCTCGAGTCCTCCGGCAAGGGCGTGTACGGCGAGCCGGTGCCCGACTTCATGATCTGGAACCAGGTGTACGCGCTCCCGCTCTTCTGGAAGCCCTACACGTCGGCCGTGTTCGCGATCGGGTCGTCGCTCCTGCTTCCGGCGCTCCTGGCGACGGTCATCGGCGTGCTGACCTTCCGGCGGCGCCTGCGCGGCACCTACTTCGCCATCCTCACGCAGGCGATCGCGTTCGCGGTCTGGCTCATGCTCAACCGCAACGAGATGAAGCTCGGCGGGACCAACGGGCTCACCGACTTCAAATCCGTGCTGGGCTTCTCGCTGTCGAGCCAGGGCACGCTCCGCGCGCTCTACGTCGTCACCGCCGCGGTCCTCGTCGGCTCGCTCCTCCTCGCGCGCGCGATCGTCCGCTCCAAGACCGGGCTCGTCCTCGAGGCGATCCGCGACAACGAGCGGCGTCTGGAGTTCCTCGGCTACGACACGGCGGGCTTCAAGATCTTCGTGTTCGCCGTCTCGGCGGCGCTCGCCGGCCTTTCGGGACTGCTCTACGCGCCGCAGGTGGGAATCATCACGCCCAGCCAGGTCGGCGTGCTGCCCTCGCTGGAGATCGTGATCTGGGTCGCCTTCGGCGGCCGCGGCACGCTCTGGGGCGCGCTGCTCGGCGCGATCTCCGTGAACTGGCTCCGGAGCGTGCTCACCGCGACCTACCCGCGACTCTGGCCGATCATCCTCGGCGGTCTCTTCGTGGCGGTCATCCTGCTCTTCCCCGCGGGCCTGATCGGGCTCGCCGCCCGGTGCAAGAAGCTCTTGGCGCGGCGGCGCCACGGCGTCGTCGCCGCGGCGGTCGTCGCGCCGGGCGTCAACCACCACACGGCTTGAGCCATGGGCACGCTGCTCTACGTCGAGAACCTCACGGTGTCGTTCGACGGGTTCCTCGCGCTCCGGAACCTCAACCTGATCGTCGAGCGTACCGAGCGCGTCCGCCTGCTCATCGGGCCGAACGGCGCGGGCAAGACGACGCTGTTCGACGTGCTCACGGGCCACGTGGCGCCGTCGGCAGGCCGCGTCCTGTTTCGGGACACCGTCAATCTCGCGGCGATGCCCCCGCACGCGATCGCCAACGACGGCGTGATCCGCAAGTTCCAGACGCCGTCGGTCTTCCCGGGGCACACGGTGTTCGAGAACATGCTGCTCGCCGCCGGCCGCAAGCGCTTCGTCTCGACGCTCGGCGCGCGGCACGTGTCGCGGAGCCGTGACGCGATCATGGCGACGCTCGAGCAGGTGGGACTCGGCGAGCGTGCGGAGGACCTCGCCGGCACGCTCTCCCACGGCGAGAAGCAGTGGCTCGAGATCGCGATGCTGCTCGTCGAGGATCCGACGCTCCTCCTGCTCGACGAGCCCGCAGCCGGGATGACACGACCGGAGAAGGAGCGGACGATCGCGCTCATCGAGGACATCGTGGCGCGCTCGAGCTCGTGCGTCATGCTCATCGAGCACGACATGGAATTCGTCCGGCACATCGCCCGTCGGGGTCACCGCGTGACGGTGCTGCACGAGGGCACCGTGCTCTCGGAGGGCTCGCTCGACCGCGTACAGGCCGATGAGCGCGTGATCGAGGCGTACCTCGGGCGCGGGAAGGTGCGGGGAGCCGCCTGATGCTGACCGTCCGCGGGGTCGACGTCTACTACGGCGAGAGCCGCATCCTGTCGCGCGTCGACCTGACGGTCGGCGACGGCCAGGTGGTGTGCGTGATGGGGCGCAACGGCGTGGGGAAGACGACCCTGCTCAAGACGGTCGTCGGGCTCCTCGTGCCACGCACGGGCACAATCGCGTTCCGCGGCGTGGACATCACGCGCCGGCCGCCCTACGAGCGCGCCCGGCTCGGGCTCGGCTACGTCCCCCAAGGGCGTGAGATCTTCTCGGCCCTGACCGTCCGCGAGAACCTCGTGCTCGGCGCCCGGAAGAAGGCCCCGGCGCCGGCGCAGCTCGACTACGCCCTCTCGCTCTTCCCCGGGCTCGCCCGGATGCTCGGCAAGCGCGGCGGGGACCTCTCCGGCGGCCAGCAGCAGCAGCTCGCGATCGCGCGGGCGCTGATCGCCGACCCGGCGCTCCTGCTGCTCGACGAGCCGACCGAGGGCATCCAGCCGTCCATCGTCGACGAGATCGCCGAGGTGCTGCAGCGGATCAAGCGGGAGGGCCAACGGTCGATCCTGGTGGTCGAGCAGTACCTCGAGTTCGCACGCGCCATCTGCGATCGATTCTATGTTATGGACAAGGGTGTCGTGGCCCTGGAGGGCGAGCGGCAAACCTTCGATGTCAATGCCGTGAGCGCGCTGCTCAGCGTCTGACCGGGCAGGAGGTTCGACGATGCACCTCACCCCCCGCGAGCAGGAGAAGCTGTTGATCTTCACCGCCGCCGAGGTCGCCCGCCGCCGCCGGTCGCGCGGCCTCAAGCTCAACCATCCCGAGGCGCTGGCGCTGCTCACGGCGGAGATCCTCGAGGGCATCCGCGACGGACGGACGGTCTCCCAACTGATGGAGGCCGGCCGCTCGGTCCTGGGCCGCGGCGACGTCATGGAGGGCGTGCCCGAGATGATCGACGAGGTCCAGGTCGAGGGCACGTTCCCCGACGGCACCAAGCTCGTCACGATCCACCACCCGATCCGCTGACGTCGTGCGCGTGACGATCGAGGCGTCGAGCGCAGAGGCGGCGGCGCCGGACCTTCCGGCGCTGTCTGCGCTCTTGACAGACGCGGTGGAGAGCGGCGCGTCGATCGGCTTCGTGCCGCCGCTGGCGGCGGGGGAGGCCGACGCCTACTGGCGCACGGTGGTCGCGGCGCTGCGCGAGGGAGCGCGCGTGCTGCTGGTCGCGCGCGACGCCGCGGGCGCCCTGGTCGGTTCGGCGCAGCTCGAGCTGGCGACGCGTCCGAACGCGCGTCATCGCGTCGAGGTGACGAAGGTCATGGTGCACACGAAGGCCAGGCGCCAGGGGGTCGGCCGCGCGCTCATGCGCGCGGCCGAGGAGCACGCGCGGCGCCTCGGGCGAACGACGCTGGTGCTCGATACGCGCTGCGGCGATCACGCCGAGCGGCTCTACGCGGACGGGGGATGGACGCTCGCCGGCGTGATACCGAAATACGCGCGGAGCGCCAACGGGCGCCTGGACCCGAGCGCCTTCTATTACAAGCTGCTGGAGGGAGACCCGCATGATTCCAGGTGAGTACGTGTTGGGCGAGGGCGATATCGTCGCGAACGCGGGGCGCCGGACGGTTGAGCTCACCGTGGCGAACACGGGCGACCGGCCGATCCAGATCGGTTCCCACTTCCACTTCTTCGAGGTGAACCGGGCGCTCAAGTTCGAACGTGCCCAGGCGTTCGGCATGCGCCTCAACGTGCCCGCCGGCACCGCGGTCCGCTTCGAGCCCGGCGACGAAAAACGCGTCACGCTCGTCGAGCTTGCGGGCGCGCGCCGAGTCTTCGGGCTCAACGCGCTCACCGAAGGCGCGGGCCGGGAGCAGGCGCTCGCGCGGCTCGCCGCGTGGGAGCGGCGTCCATGAGCCTGCGACTGTCGCGGCGTCAGTACGCCGATCTCTACGGCCCGACGACCGGCGACCGCGTGCGGCTCGCCGACACCGAGCTCCTGATCCGCATCGAGCGCGATCTGACCGTGGCCGGTGAGGAGGCGAAGTTCGGGGGCGGCAAGGTGATCCGCGACGGAATGGGGCAGTCGGCGCGCGCGACCCGGGCCGACGGCGTCCTCGACGTGGTGATCACGAACGCCGTCATCGTCGATCACTGGGGAATCGTGAAGGCCGACATCGGCATCCACGACGGGCGCATCGTCGGCGTCGGCAAGGCCGGCAACCCCGACGTCATGGCAGGCGTGTCGCCGGGGATGGTCGTCGGCGCCGCGACGGAGGTGATCGCGGGCGAGGGGAGGATCGTCACGGCGGGCGGACTCGACACGCACATCCACTTCATCTGTCCACAGCTCGTCCACGAGGCGCTGAGCGCTGGACTCACGACGATGGTCGGCGGCGGCTCGGGCCCCGCCACGGGCACCAACGCGACGACGTGCACGCCGGGCGCGTGGAACCTTCACCGCATGCTCGAGGCCGCCGAGGCGTTCCCGGTGAATCTCGGCTTCCTCGGCAAGGGCAACGCATCGGCGCCCGAGCCCCTCCGCGAGCAAATTGCCGCGGGAGCGATCGGGCTCAAGCTCCATGAGGACTGGGGGACGACGCCCGCCGCGATCGACTGCGCGCTGTCGGTCGCGGACGAGCACGACGTGCAAGTCGCGATCCACACCGACACGCTCAACGAGGCGGGGTTCGTCGAGGACTCGATCCGCGCCTTCCGGGGTCGGACGATCCACACCTACCACACCGAGGGCGCGGGCGGCGGCCACGCCCCCGACATCATCCGCGTCTGCGGCGAGCCGAACTGCCTGCCCTCGTCCACGAACCCGACGATGCCGTTCACCGTGAACACGATGGACGAGCACCTCGACATGCTCATGGTCTGCCACCACCTCAACGCCAGGATCCCCGAGGATCTCGCCTTCGCCGAGTCGCGGATCCGCGCCGAGACGATCGCCGCCGAGGACGTCCTGCACGATCTCGGCGCGATCAGCATGATGTCCTCCGACTCGCAGGCGATGGGGCGGATCGGCGAGGTCATCATCCGCACGTGGCAGACGGCGGACAAGATGAAGCGACAGCGCGGGCCGCTGCCGGGCGAGACACCGGGCGACGACAACCTGCGCGTCAAGCGTTACGTCGCCAAGTACACGATCAACCCCGCCATCGCCCACGGCCTGGCCGCCGAGGTCGGCTCGATCGAGCCGGGCAAGCTCGCCGACCTCGTGCTCTGGCGCCCGGCGTTCTTCGGCGTCAAGCCGGAGCTGGTCGTCAAGGGCGGCGTCATCGCGTGGGCGGCGATGGGGGACCCCAACGCCTCGATCCCGACGCCCCAGCCCGTGCGCTACCGCCCGATGTTCGGTGCCTTCGGACGCGCGCGCGCCGCCACCGCCGTCACGTTCGTCTCGAAGGCGGCGCTCGCCCAGGACGTGCCGCGCCGTCTGGGCCTCGCCCGTCGTGTGGTCGCCGTCGGCATGTGCCGCGCGATCGGCAAGCGCGATATGATCCACAACGACGCGCTACCGCGGATCGAGGTGGACCCGGAGACGTACGCGGTGCGGGCCGACGGCGAGCGGCTCACGTGCGAGCCGGCGCGGGTGCTACCGATGGCGCAGCGTTACTTTCTATTTTAATGGGGGGCCCCGAAATGGCCCCCCATACCGCCCCGGGTGCGCCTCGATCGAGCCGAGGGCTCGATCGCACCAGCGACCCCGAGCCGGCCCGCGATACCCCCCCGTCTGCGCCTCGATCGAGCCCGGGGCTCGATCGCACCAGCAACCCCGAGCTGGCCCGCGATACCGCCCCGGGTGCGCCTCGATCGAGCCGAGGGCTCGATCGCACCAGCGACCCCGAGCCGGCCCGCGATACCCCCCCGGGTGCGCCTCGATCGAGCCCGGGGCTCGATCGCACCAGGGACCCCGAGCCGGCCCGCGATACCGCCCCGGGTGCGCCTCGATCGAGCCGAGGGCTCGATCGCACCAGCGATGCTGGCCGCGGGCACGATCGCGACGGCGGCTCTGCCGTGCCGATCATCACCGAGCCGCACGTCCACGTGGACGACACAGAGCTCGTCGGGCTCGAGAGGGACGTGCTCGCGCTCACCGCGGAAGAGCGGCGCTGGGGGCGTCGACGCGTCACCACGCGCGCCGGGCGGACGCTCGCGCTGGCGCTCCCGACGGGCAGCGTCCTGATACCCGGCGACGTTCTCCACGTCGGCCCGGGCTGGTACGTCGCGGTCGAGGCGGCGCCCGAGCCCGTGCTCGTCGTCACGCCGCGCTCGCGCGAGGAGGCGATCCGGGTCGCGTTCGAGGTCGGCAACCGCCACTTCATGCTCGCGCTCGACGGTGAGCGGCTCCTGGTGCCAGACGACCCGGCGATGGACCAGCTCCTCGCGCGGCTTGGCGTCGTCTTCGAGCGCCGCGCCGCGGTGTTCGTGCCCGTCGGCCCGGGTCACCGTCATGACTGATCCCGCGTTTCTGGCGCTCCTCCAGCTCGCCGATGGTCTCTTCCCCGCCGGCGGCTTCGTCCATTCGTTCGGCCTCGAGACGTACGTGCAGGAGGGGCGTGTCGTCGACGCGGCCGGTCTCGAGGCGTTCGTCGTCGCCCACCTCGAGGGGAGCGCGGGGCCGTGCGACGCCGTGGTGGTGGCGCACGCGACCCGGCTCGCCGCACGCGGCGACGTCGCGGGAGCCGTCGCCCTCGACGCCCGGCTCGACGCGATGAAGTGCGTCCCCGAGTTCCGGGCCGCGAGCCGCCAGATGGGGCGCCAGACGCTCCGCGCCGCGTCCGCCCTCGACGACGATCGGTTCCTCGCCGAGCTCCTCAGCGCGGTCGAGGCCCGCTCGACACCCGGTCATCACGCCGTTGCCTTCGGCTGCGCGTTGGGCCGCGCCGGCGCCGACGCCGAGCGGGCCGCGGTCGCCTACCTCTACTCGACGGCGGTGTTGCTGGTCGGTGCGGGGCTCCGCCTGATCGCCCTCGGCCAGGTGCACGGACAGTGCGTCCTCGCCCGGCTGCGCCCGGCGATCGCGCGGCTCGGCTCCGAGGCGGTCGCGCGGGAGGTCGACGACCTGTGGAGCTTCAACCCCGGTCTCGAGCTGGCGGGGCTCCGCCACGCAACGCTCGACACGAGGCTGTTCAGGTCGTGAGCGTGCAGTCCCGCCTCCCGCGCCCGCTGAAGATCGGAATCGGCGGTCCCGTCGGCTCGGGCAAGACCGCGCTGACCGAGGCGCTGTGCTTGAGGCTGCGCGACGGGCTCGACATGGCCGTGATCACCAACGACATCTACACGAAGGAGGACGCGGAGTTTCTGGTCCGGCGCGGCGCCCTGCCGGCCGCGCGGGTCGTCGGCGTCGAGACGGGCGGCTGCCCCCACACGGCGATCCGGGAAGACGCGTCCGTGAACCTTGAGGCGACGCATCTTCTCATGAGGGAATTTCCCAAGCTCGACCTGCTCTTGATCGAAAGCGGCGGCGATAATCTGGCCGCGACGTTCAGCCCCGAGCTCGTGGACGCCACGATCTACGTCATCGACGTCGCGGAGGGCGAGAAGATCCCGCGCAAGGGCGGGCCCGGCATCGTGCGCTCGGACCTGCTCCTCATCAACAAGATCGACCTGGCACCGCACGTCGGCGCCGACCTGACCGTCATGGAGCGCGACGCGCGCCGGATGCGCGGCGGGCGCCCCTTCGTGTTCACAAACCTCAAGACGGGTGAGGGAGTCGATGCGGTCCTCTCCTGGATCCGCCACGACCTCCTGCTGGTACCCGCATCCCGCTGACCTCGAGCCCGCGCGGGTCGGGCGAGACGGCACGCTTGCGCTCACCCTCGAGCGGCGGGCCGGGACGACCGTCCTGGGACGGTGCCGGTATGCGCTGCCGCTCCAGGTGTTGGCCCCGCTGGCGCTCGGCGGCCCCGCCGCAGTCGTCTCCGTTCTGAACCCGACGGGCGGGCTCGTCGGCGGCGATCGGCTCGCCATCGACGTCACCCTCGGGCGAGCCGCCCACGGCTGTCTCACGACGCCGTCGGCCACGAAGGTCTATCGCACGGCGGGCGCCGCAGCCGAGCAGCGTGTGCGCCTCCGCCTGGAGGCCGGCGCCATTCTCGAGTGGGTTCCCGACCACACCATCCCGTTCGCGGACTCGGCCTTCCGTCAGGCCATCGACTGCGAGGTGGGCGACGGCGCCACGCTGCTCCTGATGGACGCCTTCGCCGCGGGTCGCGTCGCGCGCGGCGAGGTGTGGCGGTTCGCGCTCCTCGAGAGCACCGTCACCGTGCGCGACCACCGCGGCCCCATCCTCCACGACCGCTTCGTGCTGACGGCGGCCCGGGCGGTGGAAGGGCTCGGATTCGTCGAGGGGCACCCGTACTTCGGCTCGTTCGTGGTCGTCGCCGACTCGGGGCTCGACGCCTTCGCCGTCGCCGCCGGGCGGGTACTCGAAGAGACCCCTGGCGCCGTCGGAGGCGTGGGCGCGCTCCCGCGTCGGGGCGCGGTCGTCCGCTGCCTCGCCGCGAGCGCCCCCGCCCTCACGGCGCTCTTCGAGGCGCTCTGGGCGGTCGCGCGGCGTGAGCTCCTCGGGCTTCCCGCACTCGCACTGCGCAAGGCGTGATAGACTCTCGGACGGCGCTATGTTTAACCTGATCCCGAAGGAAGTCCGCTTCTTCGACTACTTCGAGGCGCAGTCTCAGAATATTATCCGCGCCACCGGCCTCCTCCACGAGCTGGTCCACGCCTTCTCCGACGCCCGGGCCAAGGCCTCCGCGATCAAAGAGGTCGAGCATGCGGGCGACCAGATCACCCACGAGATCGTCCGGCGGCTCAACACGACGTTCATCACGCCGATCGACCGCGAGGACATCCACGACCTCGCGACCCGCCTCGACGACGTGCTCGACTACATCGAGGCGGCCGCGGAGAGGCTGATCGTCTACCGGATCAAGGAGCCGACCTCGGCGTGCCGGGCGATGGTCGAGGTGATCATGGCCCAGGTGGCGTCGATGGACCGCTGCATTCGGTGCCTGCGCACGATGGACCCGGGCTTCCACGAGCACGCCGTGGAGGTGAACCGGCTCGAGAACCGCGCCGACAGCCTGCTGCGGGAGAGCCTCGCCGCGATGTTCGACGAGGAGCCGGACCCGATCGAGGTGATCAAGTGGAAGGAGATCTATGAGACGCTCGAAGCCGTCACCGACCGCTGCGAGGACGTGGCGAACGTGATCGAGGGAATCATCCTCAAGATGGCCTGAGCACCGCGTCCACCCCGTGCTGACCACCGTCGTCTTCATCATCGTCGTCGCGCTCGTCTTCGACTTCATCAACGGCTTTCACGACGCCGCCAACTCCATCGCCACGGTCGTCTCGACCCGCGTGCTGACGCCGCTCCAGGCCGTCGTGTGGGCGGCGTTCTTCAACTTCGTCGCGGCCTTCGGCTTCGGCGTCAGCGTCGCTCGCACCGTCGGCAAGGGCGTCGTGGAGACGAGCGTCATCGACCAGTGGGTGATCCTCGCGGGGCTGGTCGGCGCGATCGTCTGGGACCTCGTCACCTGGTACTGGGGGCTCCCGACCAGCTCGTCGCACGCGCTCATCGGAGGCTTCGCCGGGGCGGCCATCGTGAAAGCCGGATTCGGGGGGCTGGTCGTGGGCGGGCTCGTCAAGATCGGCGTCTTCATGGTGCTCGCGCCGCTGATCGGGCTCCTCATCGGGTTTGCGATGATGTTGCTCACGCTCTGGACGTTCAGGAACCAGACGCCGGGTCGCGTGGATCGCGTCTTCCGCCGCGGCCAGCTCGTGTCGGCCGCCGCCTACAGCCTCGGTCACGGCACCAACGACGCGCAGAAGACGATGGGGATCATCGCGGTCCTGCTCTTCACGACGGGCCACCTCGGCCCCGAGTTCTACGTTCCGTTCTGGGTCGTGCTCGCGGCGCACGCGGCCCTCGGGCTCGGTACGATGGCCGGAGGCTGGCGGATCGTGAAGACCATGGGCATGCGCATCACCAAGCTCCGCCCCTTCGGCGGCTTCTGCGCCGAGACCGCCGGCGCGATCACGCTGATCGGCACCGCCTTCGCCGGTATTCCCGTGAGCACCACGCACACGATCACCGGCTCGATCATGGGAGTCGGCGCGATCCAGCGCTTCTCCGCCGTGCGTTGGGGGGTGGCCGGCCGCATCGTCTGGGCGTGGATCCTCACGATCCCGGCGTCAGCGCTCGTCGCCGGGGCCACGTGGTTCGCGCTCCGCCTGCTCGGCGCCTGAGAGAGCGCGCGGCGCGATTGTCTAGACAGGTCAGACCAGCGCCGTCCCGGCCCGAGTTATCCACGACCAGCCCCGGCAAGCGCCGGTTTCGCAATGGGTTAGCCGTTGTGGATGGCAGTGGATAAGCCGGGTCGCCCGGCCGCCAGAAATAGTTTGACATTTATCGAATTGTCGATATATGATCGGCGGCACTCGAGCGGAGACCCGATCGGAGGAGGAACGGCATGGCGGACGAGACCCTCAAGCAGATCGTCAAGGAGAAGTACGGGCGGGCGGCTCAGCGGGTCACGAGCGGCGGCGCCTGCTGCGGAAGCACCCCGGGCCGGAGCGAGTGCGACCCGATCACGACGAACCTCTACGCAGCCGGCGAGACGGCGGGGCTTCCCGCGGAGGCGGTCGTCGCGTCGCTCGGCTGCGGCAACCCGACGGCGCTCGCCGACCTCCGGCCAGGGGAGACGGTGCTGGACCTCGGCTCGGGTGGGGGCATCGACGTCCTCCTGTCCGCCAAGCGGGTCGGGCCGACGGGCAAGGCGTACGGGCTGGACATGACCGACGAGATGCTCGCGCTGGCGCGGGACAACCAGCGGAAGTCGGGCGTCGAGAACGTCGAGTTCCTGCGAGGCGAGATCGAGGACGTCCCGCTGCCGGCCGGGTCCGTCGACGTCATCATCTCCAACTGTGTCATCAATCTCTCGGCGGACAAGGACCGCGTCTTTGCCGAGGCGTTCCGCGTGCTGAGGCCGGGGGGTCGGCTCGCCGTCTCCGACGTCGTCGTCCGCGGCGAGATGCCTTCCGCAATCCGCAAGAGCGTCGAGTTGTGGATCGGCTGCGTCGCCGGCGCCCTCGGCGAGCGTGAGTACCGGGAGAAGCTCGCGAAGGCAGGCTTCGAGGCGATCGACGTCGAGCCGACCCGGATCTACCGTGCCGAGGACGCGCGCGAGTTCCTGGCCGGCGCCGGCCTCGACACCGACGCGATCGCTCCCGAGGTGGACGGCAAGTTCATGAGCGCGTTCGTCCGGGCGCAGAAACCGACGAGGTAAGGCGTCGCCTACCTCGTCCTCCTGGCGGCGAACGTCGTCTACGCGACGTCCTATGTCGCGACGCGTGTCACCCTCGTCGACGTCCCGCCCGCGACGCTCGCCCTCCTCCGTCTCGTCGTCGCCTCCCTGGCGCTCTCACCGCTGCCGGCGCGCGAGAGCGCGAGCCCGCCACCCACGCCGCGCGACCGGTGGACGATCGCCTGGATGGGCATCCTCGGCTTCGGGGCGGCGTTCGTCCTGGCCAACTGGGGGATCGCCGCCTCGACGGCGACGAACGCCGCGCTGCTGATCGTCGTCGAGCCCGTCGCGCTCATGCTCCTCGGGCCCACCCTGCTGGACGAGCGCCTCACGTCGCGCGAGGCCCTGGGCGCGGCGCTCGCCGTGGCCGGCGCGGCCCTCGTCGTGGTCAACGGCATTCCCGGGGTGACGCGGCAGCTCGTTCCCCACTGGCGCGGCGACCTGCTGCTGGTCCTCTCGGCGCTCGCCTACGCCTCCTACTCGCTCCTCGGCCGTCGCGTCCTCGTCCGTCACGCGGCCGGACGGGTCACGGCCTCGTCGCTCCTGTGGGGCGCCGTGGCGATGCTGCCGCTGGCGCTCGGCGAGTGGCTCGCCGGGCAGCGCCCGGTCTGGAGCCGGGCGGCGGTTGCCGGGACGCTCTATCTCGGCGTCGTCGTCACGGGGCTCGGCTACCTCGTGTGGAACTGGGCGCTCCGCCGGGTCGAGGCCCCGCGCGCGGCGATCTTCCTCTGCGTCCAGCCCGTGGTGGGGGCCGGGCTCGGGGTCATCCTCCTGGGCGAGCCGCTGACGGGCTTCACGCTTGCCGGCGGCGCGCTGATCGTCGGCGGCGTCCTGCTGGCATTCGGCAGCAGGGCGCGGTGACGGTATACTCGACCACGTGGCCGAACCGCACCGTTACCAGCTCCAGAGCGACGCCGCCAACCGCCTGATCCTCGAGCTCCTCGACGTGGCGGGCGTGCCGCCGGACCGCCGACTCTACTACCAGCAGCTCCTCACCACGGTGCTCAAGCTCCACGAGGACGGGGCGCTCACGGGCGACCTCAAGATCACCAACACCGCGCTCAAGGAGCTGCGCTACGCGTACAAGGTCTTCGCGCCGTACGGCGGCGTCCGCAAGGTCACCGTGTTCGGCTCCGCGCGGACGGTGCCCGACGAGGCGGCGGCGGTCGCCGCGCGCGAGTTCGGCCGGCGCATGGTCGCCGAGGGCTGGATGGTGGTGACGGGCGCGGGCGGCGGCATCATGGGCGCCGCGCAGCAGGGCGCCGGGCGCGAGCAGAGCTTCGGGCTGAACATCCGGCTACCGTTCGAGCAGGAGGCGAACCCCTGGATCGCCTCCGACCCGAAGCTCATCACGTTCAAGTACTTCTTCACGCGCAAGCTCTTCCTCATCAAGGAGGCGAGCGCGATCGCGCTCTTCCCGGGCGGCTTCGGCACGATGGACGAGTGCTTCGAGTTCCTCACGCTCGCGCAGACGGGCAAGGCGACGGTCGTGCCCGTCGTGCTCATCGAGCCCGGGCCAAAGCCCTACTGGCGCATCTGGGACCGCTGGATCGGGACGCTCGTGGAGCGGAAGCTGATCGACGGCGACGACATGGCCTTCTACCGGATCGTGGACACCGTGGACGAGGCCGTCGAGGAGATCACGCGCTTCTACCGCGTCTACCACTCCGCCCGCATCGTCGGTGACAAGTTCGTGATTCGACTCCTGCGTCCGATCGCGAGCGCGCATCTCGTGGAGCTCCAGGCCAAGTTCGACGACATTCTCACGGGACCGGCGGAGCTGGCGCCCGGGCCCGGGGAGCAGGAGCTCAGCGAGTTTCCCGAGCTGCCGCGGCTCATCCTGCCCTTCAACCGCTCGTCCTACTCCCGCCTGCGGCAGCTCATCGACTTCATCAATCAGCTCTAGTCGTCGGGGGGCGGTCGAGGCCGTCTCCGACGTACTATTCCGGCTCGGGGCGCTCCACGATGATCTGGCATTCCGTGCAGACCCAGGTGCGCAGGACGGCCTTCGTGCGGTCGTCGCGCCGGAGCGTCCAGGGGACCAGGGCCTGCCGCCCGCACCGGGGGCAGCGCTCGGGGCGGGCGCCCGGTGGAAGCGTCGTGGGCAGCCACGGAACTTTTGCCGGCATCGGCTCGATCCTACCACCGCCCCGCGCGCGCGCCGGGAGCGCGCGCTCTCTAGGTGCCGACCGCGGCGGGCGAGTACAATACCGCCATGAGGCGCTTCCGCGTGGGGCTCGGCCAGATCAACCCGACGGTCGGCGACTTCGAGGGCAACGTCCGGAAGATCGTCGAGGCGATCGAGCGGGCCCGCGCGCTCGGCTGCCAGCTCGTCGCGTTCCCCGAGCTGGCCATCCCCGGGTACCCGCCCGAGGACCTCCTGTTCAAGCCGGCGTTCATCGAGGCCAATCTCAGGGCGCTCGACGACGTCACACGCGCCTCGCGCGGCCTCACCGTGGTCGTAGGGTTCGTGGACAGGCGCGACGACATCTTTAATGCGGCCGGAGTCCTGCACGACGGGGTGGTCGCAGGCGTCTACCACAAGCACTACCTGCCCAACTACGGCGTCTTCGACGAGAACCGTTACTTCCAGGCCGGCACCGAGGCCCCCGTCTTCGCCGCGGGCGAGACCGTCTTCGCCGTCAACGTCTGCGAGGACATCTGGTACCCGGCGGGACCGACCACGGTGCAAGCGCTCGCCGGAGCCGAGCTGGTCGTCAACATCAACGGTTCGCCCTATCACGCCGGGAAGGCGCGCTTCCGTGAACAGATGGTGGCGACGCGCGCCGCCGACGACCTCGTGTGCGTGGCCTACGTGAACATGGTCGGTGGTCAGGACGAGCTCGTGTTCGACGGCGCGAGCCTCGTCGTGAACGAGCGCGGCCAGTGCGTGGCGCGCGGGCGCCAGTTCGAGGAGGACTTCGTCGTTGCCGACCTCGACCTCGAAGCCGTGTTCCACGCGCGGCTCCACGATCCCCGCCGCCGCAAGGAGAAGCTGCGCGCAGGCGAGACGACGCCACGGATCGCGCTCCCCGCGCTGCCGGCGGCGGCGCAGGTTCCTCCCCTCGAGCCACCGACGGTCACGCCGCTCGAGCGGGTGGACGAAATCTACCGGGCGCTCGTGCTGGGAACGCGCGACTACGTGCGAAAGAACGGCTTCACGCGCGTCGTGATCGGGCTCTCGGGCGGCATCGACTCCTCGCTCGTCGCGGCGCTCGCGGTCGAGGCGCTCGGGCGAGAGAACGTGGCCGGCGTGGGGATGCCGTCGCCGTACTCCTCGGCGGGAACGCGCCGGGACGCGCAGCGGGTGGCGAAGAACCTCGGGATCGAGTTCCTGTCGATCCCGATCACGTCGATCCTCCGCGCCTACAAGCGCGCCCTCGCGCGGGCGTTCAAGGGGCTCAAGGAGGACGTCACCGAGGAGAACCTCCAGGCCCGGATCCGCGGCAACCTCCTCATGGCGCTCTCGAACAAGTTCGGCTGGCTGGTCCTGACGACCGGCAACAAGAGCGAGTACAGCGTGGGCTACACGACGCTCTACGGGGACATGGCGGGCGGCTTCGCCGTGATCAAGGATGTGCCCAAGATGCTCGTCTACGAGGTCGCGCGCCACGTCAACAGGTCGGCGGGGCGCGACCTCGTCCCCGAGACCGTCTTCGAGCGGGCGCCGTCGGCGGAGCTCCGTCCGGGCCAGACAGATCAAGATACGCTCCCGCCCTACGCCGAGCTCGACGCGATTCTGGAGGGCTACGTCGAGGAGGACCGCGGCGTGAACGACCTCATCGCGCGGGGCTTCGCGGCGGAGACCGTCCGCCGCGTCGTCGCGATGGTGGACAGGAACGAGTACAAGCGCCGCCAGGCGCCGATCGGCGTCAAGATCACGCCGCGCGCCTTCGGACGCGACTGGCGGCTTCCCATCGTCAACCGCTTCCGCGAGCGCTAGCCCCGGCGCTCCGACGCCCGGGGGGCGCAGGCGTGCCTGTGTGGGTGTCCTCGAGACCGGACGAGTTGGCGGGCCGACCGCGGTGGTACCAGCACCCGTACAACCGTCCCGCCTTCTATCGTCTGGCGGCGGGACTCGCCTGGCTGCCCCGGCGTGTGCGGCTCGCCCTCGCGCGCGGGCTGGGGCGCGTCGCCCCACGCGCGATGGCGCGGGAGCGCGCCGCCGTCCGGAAGACTCTTGGCCTCTCGACGGGCGCCACGGGAAGGTACCTCGACGAGTTGACGACCGGTGTGTTCACCGATTTCGCCATGTGCTTCAGCGACCTCGTGTCCGCCAACCGTCAGTCAGAAGCCCGGCTCAGGGCCCTCGTCAGCACGGCGCCGGGGGCGGAGTATTTCACCGGAATGACCGGGGGCGTGATCTCTCTCACCGCGCACGTCGGGAACTGGGAGCTCGCCGGCCGGCTCCTGGCCGGTCACGCCCACAGGCCGACGCACGTCGTGGTCGCCCCAGAAGAGGTCCGAGACATCGAGCGCTGGGTGCGCCGGGACGGCCATGGCGTCCGCTTCGTCACGCGCGACCACCCCACCATCTCGCTGGAGCTGATCGCCGCGCTCCGCCGCGGCGAGATCGTCGCCGTCCAGGGGGACCGCGCGCTCGGCACCCGGGGCGACGCGTCGATCCCGTTCTTCGGCCACCCCGCCCCGTTCCCGCTGGGTCCCTTCGTGCTCGCTCGCGCTGTCGGCGTCCCGCTCGTGCCCGCGTTCTGCCTGCTCGAACCGGACCACCGGTACGCGGTGACCGTCGGGGAGCCGCTCACGGTCGCGCGCGACGGTGAAGAGGCGGCCGCGCGGGCCTGGGTCGCCGTCCTCGAGGCGGTCGTGCGAGGCCACCCGACCCAGTGGTTCAACTTCTTCGACATCTGGAACCCGTTCGTCGCGTGAGGTCACGCCGGGCGTAGATGAGCGAGACCGACGAGGTCCCCCTCGCAGAGTCGGCCTTGGAGGCGCGGCTTGCCGACGTGAGCACCGACGCGGCGGCGCTGCGGGTGCTCCTGCCGGCGGGGCTCCAGCCGCTGATCAGCGACGCGGTCGTCCGCTCGCACAAGCTGTACGAGGAGTTCGTCGATCGCCTGGTGCTTCGCGTCGCGCGCGAGACGGGGCTCGAGGCGGCGACCCGTGAGCCCGCGAGCCCCGCGGAGGTCGTGGCGCGGCTCGGGCTCGAGGCCCGGCGCGCCCTCGCGCCGGTCGACTGGATTCTCCGCCGCCTCGCGGCGAGGCGCACGGTCGAGGAGTCCGGCACCGCTCGCCGCTTTCGCTCGTGCGGCGCCTGGCCGGCGCCCGACCCGGCGCCGGTGCGCGAGGAGCAGCGGCGGCACGATCCCTCGTGGTTGCCCTCCTATACGCTGGCCGAGACCGTGGCGCAGGACTACCCCGCGTTCCTCCGGGGTGAGATCGCCGGCGAAGAGGTGCTGTTCGCGCCCCGACGCTGGCGATTGTGGGTGGACTATTTCTCGAACGCGAACGGCCAGTACGCGGTCAGCAACCACGTCGGCGCGGTCGGGGTGGGGCGGTGGCTGCCCCGGGCGGGCGGGGTCATTCTGGAAATCGGCGGCGGGCTGGGGAGCGGCGCCCTGGCCGTGCTCGAGCGTCTGGAAGCCGCCGGACGGATCGGGGACGTCCGAGCGTACCGGTTCACGGAGCTCGTGCCGGCGTTTCTCCGGCGCGGGCAGCAGGCCCTCGAGGGTCGCTCGCGGCGTCCCGGCTGGCTCCGGTGCGACCCCCTCGACATGAATCGCCCGTTCGGGGACCAGGGGGTCCGGCCGGGTGACGTCTCCGTGGTCTACGCCGTCAACGCCTTGCACGTGGCGCACGACCTCGCGTTCACGCTCGGTGAGATCCGTCGCGCCCTGGTACCGGGTGGCCAGCTCATCGTGTCGGAGTGCGTCCGCCCGCACTCGGGGCAGACGATCTACGCCGAGTTCATCTTCAACCTCATGGAGACCTTCCGCGCGCCGCGCCTGCATCCGGCCTACCGTCCAGCCGGCGGCTTCCTGACGGCCGGAGAGTGGCGGGCTGCCATCGAGGCCGCCGGGTTCGCCGACGTGCGTTTCGTCCCGGACATCGTGCGCGTGCAGGAGCGCGTGCCCGATTACTTCGCGGCCGCGATCGGGGCGACCCGGCCCGGTTGAGCACGGGGCGAGCGGTCCGGGGCGCGGGGGCCCGGGGGGCGGACGAGACCCGTTCCCGCCACGTCGAATGCGGAGGTGACGGCGTTTTGGTGGAGCCCAGCCGCGACGGGCGATGCGCGCGCAAGCCGCGTGGTCGAGCCGCCCCCCGGCCCCCCGCCGCCCCGACCTGCTAGCCCGCGACGCCTTCCATCTGGAGCGCGTAGAGCCGGCGATAGATGCCGTCGCGCGCGATCAGCTCCTCGTGGCGACCGATCTCCGCGATGCGCCCGTCGTGGACGACGACGATCCGGTCGGCGTTCCGCACGGTCGCCAGCCGGTGCGCGATCACGAGCACGGTCCGACCGCGCATGAGCTCGGCGAGCGCCTGCTGGACCATGAACTCGCTCTCCGCGTCGAGGTCCGAGGTCGCCTCGTCGAGGATCAGGATCGGCGGGTTCTTGAGGAACGCGCGGGCGATGGCGATCCGCTGGCGCTGGCCTCCGGAGAGGCGCACGCCCCGCTCACCGACCAGCGTGTCGTAGCCGTCGGGGCACGCGAGGATGAAGTCGTGCGCGTGCGCCTGGCGCGCCGCGCGCACGATCTCCTCGAACGTCGCGTCGGGCCGCCCGTAGGCGATGTTGTAGCGGATCGTGTCGCTGAAGAGAAAGGTCTCCTGCGTCACGACGCCGAGCTGGGCGCGGAGCGAGTCCTGCGTGACCTCGCGAAGGTCGTGGCCGTCGAGCGTGATCCGCCCCGCGGTCACGTCGTGGAAGCGGGGCACGAGGTCCATGAGGGTGGACTTGCCGGCGCCCGACATGCCGACGAACGCGACGACCTCGCCCTTCCGGACCTCGAGCGCGATCTCCTTCAGCGTCATCTCGTCGGCGTCCCCGTAGCGGAAGTCCACCCGCTCGAAGGCGAGGGTGCGGGTGAACGTCTCGAGCCGCGTGGCTCCGGGGCGGTCGGTGATCGCGGGCGGCAGGTCCAGGATGTGGAAGACGCGCTCGACCGACGCGGTCGATTGCTGGACGACGTTCAGGGAGCGCGAGAGGCGGCGCACCGGCCCGTAGAGCATGAGCGCGGCCGCCGTGAAGGAGAAGAGCGTCCCCGGCGTCATGTGCCCCTCGATGACCTGGTAGCCGCCGTACCAGAGCACCGCCATGATGCCGAGCGCCCCGGCGACCTCCATCAGGGGCTCGGTGACCTCGTCGGCGCGCACGTTCTTGAGCGAAAGGGCGAGGAGCCGGTCGTTGAGCGCGTCGAAGCGCACCTGCTCGTGGCGCTCGCGCCCGAACGCCTTGACGATCTTGGTCCCGCTCAACGACTCGTGCAGGAGCACGGCGAGCTGGGCCACGCGCTCCTGGGCCCGCTTGTTGATTCGGTACAATCTTCGGCCGATCACGCGCACGACGACGGCGATGACGGGGAACGCGGCCAGCGCCATCAGGGTGAGCGCCCACTCGCGCGCGACCATGACGACGAGGAGAGCCGCGATCGTCCCGAGCTGGCGCACGGCCATGACGAGGACGCCGGAGGAGAGCCGCGCGAGCCGGGCCACGTCGGTGAGCATCCGGGACATGAGGTCCGCCGAGTGGACGTCGGAGAAGAACGCGAGCGGCATGGACTGGATGTGCGTGTAGAGCTCGCGCCGCAGGCGCGCCACGACTCGCTCGCCGACGGAGGCCATCAGGTTCGCCTGGAGGTAGCGGGCGAGCCCCTTCACGACATACACCGCCAGGAGCGCCAGCGGGATCAGCTTCAGCATGAGGCTGTCGCGCCGGATGAAGATGTCGTCCATGACCGGCTTCACGAGCCACGCGATGAGGCCCTCCATGCCCGAGACGACGAGCGCGAGGACGGATCCGAGGATCAGGATCGGGACGTACGGGCGAACGTAGGGGACGAGGCGGCGGTAGGGACCGAGGGGCAGCGTCACGTGCCGGTGCGCCCCGCGACGAGTCGCCGGTAGAGCGCCTCCGTCCGCTCGACCTTCGCACGGGTGGAGAACTGGCGCTCGACGAGCTCGCGTCCCGCCCGCCCCATGGCGCGCGCGCGCTCGGGGGCCGCGGCGACCGCGCCCAGCGCGTCGGCGAGGCCCGCCGGATCACGCGGCTTCACGAGGAGCCCGGTCTGCCGGTGGCGGACGAGCTCCGGATTGCCCTCGAGGTCGGTGCCGATGACGGGCGTGCCGACGGCGAGCGACTCGCGCAGCGTCCCGGTGAGGCCGAGCCCGGCGTACGAGGCGTCCACCGTCACGTCGCTCGCCTTGAGGATCTGGGGAATGTCCTCTCGGTAGAGGAAGACGCGCACGCGGTCGCGGATCTTCCGCGCGGCCGCCTTGTCGTGGAGGATCTTCGCCTTCGCCTCGTTGGCGCCGACGAAGAGGAGCCGGGCGTGCGGCAGCCGATCGGCCACCGCCGCCATCGCGTCGAGCACGTCGTCGTTGCCCTTCCACGACCGGATGCCGATCTGCGTGACGAGGAAGTGCTCGGCGCCCAGGCCGAGCTCGCGGCGGACCGCGCCGCCGTCCACGCCTGGATGGAAGCGGTCGGTGTCGGTGCCCGAGTAGATGATCTCGATCTTCTCCGCCGGGACGCCCTGGCGGACGAGCCCCTCCTTGATCGAGGCGCACACGGCGACGATCGCGGTCACTCGCCGCGTCGTGTAGCCGAGGCGGTTGAACCGGTCGAGGGGAAAGCTGACGCCGCGGTTCAGGACGAGCACGGGGATGCGCACGAAGAGCCCCGCGATCAGCGCGAGCGTCCGGGCCCGGCCCTTGTGGGCGTGGACGACCTGGACTCGGCGCGACCGGAGAATCCTCACGAGTGCCTTGACCGAGCGCAGGTCGATCTCGGAAGCCATGGGCAGGGGGATGTAGGGAACCGAGGCCGCGCCCAGCTTCTCGACCCAGACCTCGCTCGGCCGCGTCGCGACGGTCACGTCGTGACCACGCGCCGTGAGGCCCAGGACCAGCTCGCGGAGCTGGATCGCCGCGCCCGTGAAATAGTCCTCCTTCGGGTAGAGCTGCAGGACCCGAAGCGGCTCCGCCATCAGGCTCCGAAGAACTTCCGCACCGCCGCGACGACCGTGTCGATCTCCGCGTCGGCGTGGCTCGCGGACATTGGCAGCGTCAGGATCTCCTGGACGAGCCGTTCGGTGCGCGGCAGCGTCGGCGGGTCGAGGTGCTCGAGCGCCGGCTGACGGTGGGCCGGCACCGGGTAGTGGAGCCCGGTCTGGATCCCGCGCGCGCCCAGGAACGCGGCGAGCTCGTCGCGTCGCGGCGTGCGGACGACGTAGAGGTGATAGACGTGACGCGCGTGCTCGCGCTGGGCGGGGAGGGCGAGGGGGAGACCGGCGAGCCCCTCGGCGTAGCGGTCGGCGAGCGCGCGTCGCCGGTCGTTCATCGTGTCGAGCCGGCGCAGGAGCACGCGCAGCGCCGCCGCCTGAAGCTCGCTGAAGCGCAGATTGAAGCCGACCTCGGCGTGGACGTCCTTGTTGAGGCGCCCGTGGTCCCGCAGCCGGCGGCAGCGTGCGGCGACCTCGTCGTCGTGCGTGAGCACGGCGCCGCCGTCACCCATGGCCGGAAGATTCTTCGACGGGTAGAACGAGAACGCGGCGGCGCGCCCGAACGAACCGACGCGGCGTCCGTCCCAGGCGGCGCCCTGGGCTTGGGCGCAGTCCTCGAGCACCCAGAGGCCTGCGCGCGTGGCGAGGTCCTGCACGGCCGGCAGGTCCACGGGCTGGCCGTAGAGGTGGACCGGCACGACGCCGACGGTCCGCGGGGTCACGCGCGTGGCGGCATCCTTCGGGTCGAGCGTGTACCAGTCGTCGGCGTCGACGAACACGGGCGTGCCGCCGGCGAAGCAGATCGCCTCGACCGTCGGGAACGCCGTGTGCGACGGGACGAGGATCTCGTCGCCCGCGGTCACGCCGAGCGCGCGGAGGATCATCCAGAGCGCGGCGGTCGCGGAGCTCGTGAGGACGGCGTGCTTCGTCCCGGTGTGTCGCGCCAGCTCGGCTTCGAGCTCACGGCACTGGGGACCGAGGATGTACTGGCGCGAGTCGATCGCCGCGAGCACCGCCTGTCGAATCTCGTCGTCGACGGGTGGACGGGAGAGCGGAATCGGGGTCACGCGCTCGTCCCCGACAGGCGATCGTATTGCCCGCGGTAGTAGATCAGCGGCTCACCGGCGCCGACGTGAGCGCGCTCGACCCGCCCCACGAAGATCGTGTGGTCGCCTTCGACGTGGGTGCTCACCGTGACGCACTCGAGCTGGGTCAGCGCCTCCTCGATGAGGGGGAGGCCGAGCTCGCTCACGCGGAACGCCACCTCGTCGAACTTGTCGAGGCGCGTCGAGGCGAACCGTCGCGACACCAGCTGCTGGTCGCGGCGCAGGATGTTGACGGCGAACCGGCCGCGCTCGAGGAGCGCGGGGTAGCTCTGCGATTTGTGGTCCACGCAGACCAGCACCAGGGGCGGGTCGAGCGAGACCGAAGTGAAGGCGCTCGCGGTGAGACCGGTGGGACGCCCGTCGCCATCCGAGGTCGTGACGACGGTCACGCCCGTGGCGAAGTGACCGAGCGCGCGCCGGAAGTCGTCCGGGGAAATCACCATATCTGTGTAGCAGGTGAGGGCTCAAAATGCAAGGTTTCGCGCATAGATAAGCGAGGATCACGTGCCGGTGTTATAGTCCTTGTGACGTATGGTGTCCGAAGCCACCGTGCTCCAAGCCCTCCGCGGGATCCGGGACCCCGAGGCGCAGCAGGACATCGTGACGCTCGGGCTCGTCCGTGACCTCCGGATCGCCGACGCCGAGGTGTCCTTCACGCTCGCGTTCACCACCCAGTCGCCCCAGGCCAAGGTGACGATGCACACCATGGCCTCGCGCCTCGTGGGCCAGCTCCCGGGCGTCTCCCGGGTCCAGGTGAAGATGGGCGGCGGCGCGCGAGAGCCGGCCGCCGCGCCCGCCCACGGCCACGGGCCCGCGAAGAGCGCCGAGCTCATCCCGGAGGTGCGCCACACGGTCGCGGTCTCGTCCGGGAAGGGCGGCGTCGGAAAGTCGACCGTCGCCGTCAACCTCGCCGTGACGCTCTCCGAGACCGGCGGCGCGGTGGGGATCATCGACTCCGACGTCTACGGCCCCGACGTCCCGCTCATGCTCGGCGCGCGCGGGCGCCCCGGCATGTTCGAGAACCGCATCATCCCGGTCGAGGTGCACGGGCTCAAGATGATGTCGATCGGGCTGCTCGTGAACGAGCGCGAGCCGCTCGTGTGGCGCGGGCCCATGATCCACTCGTTCATCCAGCAGATGCTGCGGGACGTCATGTGGGGAGCGCTCGACTACCTCGTCTTCGACATGCCGCCCGGCACGGGCGACGCCCAGCTCTCGCTCTCGCAGGTGATCCCGCTCGACGGTGTGGTCATGGTGACGACCCCCCAGGAGGTCGCGCTGCTCGACGTCCGCAAGGCGATCGGGATGTTCCAGAAGCTCAACGTGCCGCTGCTCGGCGTCGTCGAGAATATGAGCTACTTCGTGGCCCCGGACACCGGCCGACGCTACGACATCTTCGGCGAGGGCGGCGGCCGGCGGCTCGCCGAGGAGTACGGGATCCCGCTCCTCGCCCAGATCCCGCTCGATCCCGAGACGCGCATCGGGGGGGACGAGGGCTCGCCGATCGTCTTGCGGCGTCCGGACTCGCCGCAGGCGAAGGTGTTCGGCGACCTCGCGCGGGCGGTGCGCGCGCGCCTGGACGAGCTGGCCGCGCTCGAGCGGCTGCCGAAGATCAGCTGAGTCCGTGTCGCGCTCCCGCTCGACGCTGGTCCTGCCGATCTTTCCCCTGCCGGACGTCACGTTCTTTCCGCACACGCTCCTGCCGCTGCACGTGTTCGAGGCGCGCTACCGCGCGATGATGATGGACACGCTCGCGCGCGACCGGAGACTCGCGGTGGTGAAGCTCCGGCCCGGGTACGAGGCCGCGTACGCAGGCAAGCCGGCCGTCCACCCCGTCGCCGGCGCGGGAGAGATCGTGAGCTGGGAGCGGCTGGCGAGCGGACGGTACAACATCCTCCTGAAGGGCGAGTGCCGCATACGCATCGAGAGCGAGCGGCCGAGCGACACGCTCTACCGGGTCGTCACGGCCCAGCGGCTCGACGACGTGCCCCCCACGGGCGACGTGGTCCCCGTGCTCGACCGGATCCGCGGAGCGTGCGGCCAGTTGCTACGAGCGCTCGACCGCCCGGCGGACCTGCTCGATACCGCGCTCGCCGACGGCCAGCCGCCCGGGGTGATCGCCGACCGGATCGCCGCTGCGGTCCTCCCCGACGCGACGCTCCGTCAGGAGCTGCTCGAGACGCTCGACGTGGTGAACCGGCTCGCGCGGGTGTCGGCTGCGCTCGAAGACCTCGTCAACGAGCTGTTGGGCGGACGGGAATGATAAGGGTATCGTGCGCGAACCCGCTTGCCGCCCCGCGGGGCGGGTCGCGCGAAGCGCGCACGACCGTGGCGTTCGTGCTGCTCGCGCTGCTGCTGGTCGGCGCCGCCGCGTCGGCAATGGAGGCGCGGCAGTGGTCCTGGCTCGGCGTGCGGATTCGCGACCTGTCGGAGCAGGAGATGGAGCAGATCGCGGCGCGCCACGGGATCCGCGAGGGGTTCGGCGTGGTGATCGTCGAGGTCATCGGGGGGGCGCCGGCGGAGCGCGCGGGCCTCAAGAGCGGCGACATCGTCGTCGCTTTCGGCAAGCGGCCGGTCACGGAGACACGGCTCCTCCAGCGGCTCGTCGCCGCGGCGCCGACGGACCGGGAGAGCGAGCTGACGGTGCTCCGCGCCGAGGGCCGCCGGCGTGTCAGCGTGCGGCTGGCGTCGATGCCCCGCGCGATGGTCGGCGAACGGGTCGCCGCGGAGCTCGGTTTCATCATGCGTGAGCCGGACGCCCCGGGAGAGGCGCCGAGCCCGCGCGCCGTCGCGGCGGCACCGACGATCGCGGGAGTCCTCAAGGGCGGCGCCGCGGAGAAGGCCGGCCTCGCGGTCGGCGACGTGATCCTTCAGGTCGACGAGCAGCCCGTGCTGACGCAGGATGCGGCGCGGGATGCGCTGGCGGACGTCGGCGTCGACCGCCCGGTGCGTCTGACGGTGCGGCGGGGGGAGAGTCGGCTGTCCGTGACGCTCCCGAGCCCGTGACGCGTCCGCCGCTGTTGGTGACGCGTCCGGCCGCTTGCGGGGACCGGAGCGGACGGCTAGAATACCGCCGCTCGCCGACCGCGCGGGGCCGTGCCCGAGGGCGGGGAATCCACATCCACGGTCTGGTCCTACATTCCGAGACTCCCGAACAGGAGGAGGCACGCCATGAGCACTGAGCCAGCAGTCACAGAACCCTCGCGCCGGAAGTTTTTGCGGGGCGCGGCGGTGGCGGCGACGGGCGCGGCGGCGCTCGGCTTCCCGGCGATCGCCAGGGCCCAAGGGCCCATCACGATGCGCTGGCAGTCCACCTGGCCGCAGAAGGACATCTTTCACGAGTACGCGCTCGACTTCGCGAAGAAGGTCAACGACATGACCGGCGGCGATCTCAAGATCGACGTGCTGCCCGCGGGCGCGGTCGTGCCGGCCTTCGGCCTGCTCGATGCCGTGTCGAAGGGCACGCTCGACGGCGGCCACGGCGTACTCGTGTATCACTACGGCAAGCAAACGGCGCTCGCGCTCTGGGGCTCGAGTCCCGCCTACGGCATGGACGCCAACATGCTGCTGGCCTGGCACAAGTACGGCGGCGGCAAGCAGCTGCTCAACAAGCTCTACGCCTCCATCGGAGCCAACGTCGTCTCGTTCCCCTACGGCCCCATGGCGACCCAGCCGCTCGGGTGGTACAAGAAGCCGATCACCAAGCCCGACGACTTCAAGGGGCTCAAGTTCCGCACCGTCGGCATCTCGATCGACCTCTTCCAGGGCATGGGGGCGGCGGTGAACGCGCTGCCAGGCGCCGAGATCGTGCCGGCCATGGACCGGGGGCTCCTCGACGCCGCGGAATTCAACAACGCGACCTCCGACCGCATCCTCGGCTTCGCCGACGTCTCCAAGGTGTGCATGCTGCAGAGCTACCACCAGAACGCCGAGCAGTTCGAGATCACGTTCAACAAGACCAGGTTCGACACGCTGCCGGACAAGATGAAGGCCATCATCGAGAACGCCGTCGAGGCGGCGTCGGCCGACTTGTCATGGAAGGCGATCGACCGTTACTCGAAGGACTACATCGAGCTGCAGACCAAGGACAAGGTCCGGTTCTACAAGACGCCGGATTCGGTCCTCCAGAAGCAGCTCGAGGTCTTCGACCAGGTGGAGGTGAAGAAGTCGGCCGAGAACGCCATGTTCAAGGAGATCGCCGAGTCACAGAAGGCGTTCGCGGCGCGCGCGGTGAAGTGGGACCTCGACACCAACGTCAGCCGGCGCATGGCGTACAACCACTACTTCGGCCGGCCGGCCGCCAAAAAGAGCTAAGCCCTCCGTGATCCGTCCGTGCCGTCCCGCCCGCCATCCGGCGCCCGCCGGGTGGCCGGCGTCGTTTCTGAGCGGATGAACGCCCGGCGCTTCCTTCGCGCCGTCGATCAAGCGAGCTACTGGTCGGGCAAGGCGTTCGCGTGGCTGATCGTGGCCCTGACGTTCGTGGTGTCCATCGAGGTCTTCAAGCGGTACATCCTGAACGCGCCCACGGCCTGGATCTTCGACCTCGACAACATGCTGTACGGCACGCTGTTCATGATGTGCGGTGCCTATACGCTGGCGGCGGCCGGGCACGTGCGTGCCGACTTCGTGTACATCTACATGCGGCCGCGCGGCCAGGCCGCGCTCGACCTGGCGCTGTACCTCCTCTTCTTCATCCCGGGCATCCTTGGGCTCATCTACGCGGGGTACGACTACGCCGCGCTCTCCTGGCGCATCGGCGAGCACTCGACCGTGACCGCCGAGGGGCCGCCCGTCTACCACTTCAAGTCGGTGATTCCGCTCGCGGGCGCGCTGGTCATGCTCCAGGGGCTGGCCGAGATCGTCCGCTGTGTCGAGTGCCTGCGCACCGGCGCCTGGCCCTCGCGGCTTGAGGACGTCGAGGAGATCGACGTCGTCCAGACCCAGCTCGGGGGCAGCGAGTTCGTGGACGAGGAGTCGCGCCGGGCCGCGATGGAAGGGGCGCACGCGATCGACGAGGCCGCCCGCCACAGGAGCGTGGTGGAGCACAAGAACCCGTGAGCGACCCCTCCCTCGGCCTGACGATGCTGGCGCTCATCGTGGTCGCGATCATGATGGGCTTCCCGACCGCGTTCACGCTGATGGGCCTGGGGATGGTCTTCGGCTACATCGCGTTCTGGGGCCCGGGCCAGCACTGGTACGACAACCGGATCTTCGACCTGATCGTGCAGCGGACGTACGGCGTGATGACGAACGACACACTGCTGTCGATCCCGCTGTTCGTGTTCATGGGCTACATCATGGAGCGGGCGGCGCTGGTCGACCGGATGTTCCACAGCGTCCAGCTCGCGTTCCGGCGCGTCCCGGCGTCGCTGGCGGTGACGACGCTGCTGGTGTGCGCATTCTGGGGGATCGCCTCCGGCATCGTCGGCGCCGTCGTCGTCCTCATGGGCGTCATCGCGATGCGCCCGATGCTGAACGCGGGCTACGATGTGAAGCTGGCTTCCGGCGCGATCACGGCTGGCGGGACACTCGGCATCCTCATCCCACCGTCGGTCATGTTGATCGTCTATGCGGCGGTGGCCGGTCAGTCGATCGTCAAGCTCTACGCCGCCGCGATGCTGCCGGGCTTCTTCCTGACGTTCCTGTACCTCGTCTACATCCTGGGCTGGGCCATCATCAATCCGAAGATCGCGCCCAAGCTGCCGCCGGACCAGTACCGCGTCGCCGTGCCGGACTGGCTGCGTCGGCTCGAGCGCGGCCGCTCCCACAGCGTGGTCCCCGGCCTTCTTGCCGCGGCGTTCCGGCCGGGCGCGGTGGCCTACGGCGCGATCGGGAAGAACCTGCTCGTCCTGTCGGTTCCGCTGATGCTCACGGTCGGCACCTTCGCGGCGACGTGGTGGTACGTGATTGTGTACAACGCCCCGGAGGCGGCCACGACGGCCGCGGCCCCGGCGCCCTCGGCGCCACCGACGGCGGCCGTCCGGACGACGCCGGCGTCGCCCAAGGGCGCGCCGCCCGCCGCGACTGTCGAGAAGCCGCTGGAGCTCGGCGCGGCGGCCGAGGCTGACCGACCTCAAGAGCTGGGGTCGGCCGGGGAGCCGGAGCGCGGCGAGCCCCCGCCGAAGGTGGACGGGCCGCCGGAAGAGATGACGTCGCTCCGGGATCCGACGGCCGCGACGGGGGCAGGGAAGACCCCCGTCCACTTCTACGCGTGGTTCTGGGGGCTCGCCGCGCTCTCGGGACTGCTGCTCCTCGTCTACTTCTGGCGCATGGACGGCGAGCAGCTCGAGATCCTGAAGGAGCTGTGCGCATCGGTGGTACCGCTGGGCGTGCTCACCGCCGTGGTGCTCGCGGTGATTCTGTTCGGCATCACGACCGCCACCGAGTCGGCGGCGATCGGCGCGCTCGGCGCGATGTATCTCGCCGTGATGGCGAGGTACGCGCGTCACGTCCGGTGGTGGAGCCTGGTCGGGGCGATCGTCGGCTTCACGCTCGGATGGTGGCAGGGCGAGGACTGGGCGTCGCTGCTCGTGGCGGGCTCGATCGGCGGGACGCTCGTGGGCACCGTCGTGCCTGGCCTCTGGCATCTGAGGACCTCGCCGGAGCTGCGTGAGAACCTGAAGCAATCGATCTTCCTCACCGCGAAGACGACCGCGATGGTGTGCTGGCTCTTCGTCGGCTCGGCGCTCTTCTCCGCCGTGTTCGCGCTGCACGGCGGCCAGTCGCTGATCGAGCGGTGGGTGCTCTCGCTGAACCTCTCGCCGCTGGGCTTCCAGTTCACGGCGCAGCTCATCATCTTCCTGCTGGGCTGGCCACTGGAGTGGACCGAGATCATCGTGATCTTCTGCCCGATCTTCATCCCGCTGCTGAGCCACTTCCACATCGACCCGATCCTGTTCGGGACCATGGTGGCGGTGAATCTCCAGGCGGCGTTCCTGTCACCGCCGGTGGCGATGTCGGCATTCTACCTCAAGGGCGTGTCGCCCAAGCACGTGACGCTGAACCAGATCTTCGCGGGGATGATGCCGTACATGATCATCGTCTGCATCTGCCTCGTGTTCATGTACGTCTGGCCGGGCATGACCCTCTGGCTGCCGGAGTTCCTCTACGGCGGCTGAGCGCTCCCGACGGGCGGGCGCGTGATGGGCCTGACGAACCTTCACGCGCTGTCGGCGACGGACGCGGCGCGCTTGATCCGGGACGGCGTCATCAGCTCGGAGGAGCTGGTGCAGGCGTGCCTGGCGCGGGTGCGCGAGACGGACGCACGGGTGCAGGCGTGGGCGTTCCTCGACCCCGAGTACGCGCTCGCGCAGGCGCGCTCCGCCGACGAAGTGCGCCAGTCCGGGCAGCCGGTGGGGTCGCTGCACGGCGTGCCCGTGGGCATCAAGGACATCATCGACACCGCCGACATGCCCACCGAGAACGGGTCCGTGCTCTGCGCCGGCCGCACGCCGTCGCGCGACGCCGCCGTGGTCGCGAGGTTGCGCGCCGCGGGGGTGGTGATCATGGGCAAGACGGTCACGGCGGAGTTCGCCACCCGCGCGCCGGGCAAGACGCGCAACCCGCACAACCCCGCGCACACGCCCGGCGGATCCTCCAGCGGCTCGGCCGCGGCCGTGGCCGCCGGCATGGTCCCGGTGGCGCTCGGCAGCCAGACCGGCGGCTCGACGGTTCGGCCGGCGTCGTTCTGCGGTGTCTACGGCTTGAAGCCGACGCACGGTCTCGTGTCGCGCCACGGGATGTTCCGGCTCTCGCGCACGCTCGACCATGTCGGCCTGTTCGCGCGCACCATCGAGGACCTCGCGCTCCTCCTGGAGGAGCTCGCGGGTGGGGACGAGCGCGACCCGGACTCGCGTCCGCGCGCGCGGGTCCCGTACCGGGACGTGGCGGGCGAGGCGCCGCCGCTACCGCCGATGTTCGCGTTCGTGAGGACGGCGCTCTGGGACCGTGTCGACGTCGACGCCAAGGAGGCGTTCGCCGAGCTCTGCGGTCACCTCGGGGAGCGCGTGGAGACGGTCGAGCTCTCCGAGGCGGCCGACGAGGCATCCGAATGGCACCGAGTCATCATGGAAGCGGAGATGGCCGCGAACCTCAGCCGGGAATGGGAGACGGGGCGCGCCCGACTGTCCGAGTCGCTGCGCGCGCGGCTCGAGCGCGGCCGCGAGGTGCGCGCGCTCGACTACCTCCGCGCCCTGGCCCGCGTTCCCGAGCTCGACGCGAGCTTCGCCGAGCTGTTCGCTCAGCGCTATGACGCCATCCTGACCCCCGCCGCCCCCGGCACCGCGCCAGAGGGGCTCGGCTCGACCGGGGATCCGGCCTTCTGCACGTTGTGGACACTCTGCGGCATGCCGGCGCTCAGTGTGCCGCTCATGCAGGGCGTGAACGGCCTGCCGCTCGGCGTCCAGCTGGTCGGTCCCCGGCACGGCGACGCACGGTTGCTGCGCACCGCCCGCTGGCTCGTGGGCCACGTCGCGTCGCGGTGAGATGGCCAGCGGCCGGTGTATGGCGCAGCGCGCCTAGCGCGGGTCGAGCCGCCGGCGTAGGCTCTCGGGTCGCCAGGGCCCGCGCCGGGTGACCGTCGAGAGGAGGAGCGCGCATGGCTGACGTGGAGCGCATGTACATCGACGGCGAGTGGACGCTCGCCGAGGGCGGCGCCACGTTTGACGTCGTCAATCCCGCCGACCGCACGGTCGTCGCGAGAGTGACCAACGGGGCCGTGCCCGATGTCCAGCGCGCCGTCAGGGCGGCGCACCGAGCCTTCACCGACTGGTCCGTCCTCGCACCCAAGGACCGCGGCCGCTTCCTGCTCGGGATCCAGGAGCTCATGGAGGAGCGGCGCGACGAGCTGGCACGACTGGTGACGCTCGAGAACGGCAAGCCGTTCGAGGAGGCGAAGAAGGAGGTCCAGTTCTCCCTGGGATACTTCGGCTGGTTTGCCGAGGAGGCGCGGCGGATGACGGGCGAGTGGATCCCCTCGCCCCAGCCCGGGAAGCGGTACTGGGTGCTCCGTCAGCCGGTCGGGCCCGTCGCCGCGGTGACCCCGTGGAACTTCCCGGCGACGATGGTCACGCGCAAGATAGCGCCCGCCCTCGCGGCGGGGTGTACCGTCGTCCTCAAGCCGGCGTCGGCAACGCCGCTGACCGCGCTGGCGATCGCGAAGATCGCCGAGGACACCGGGCTCCCCCGCGGCGTGTTCAACGTCCTGACGACCAACCGCTCCGGCCTGGTCGGCGCGGAGCTGCTCACGCACCCGCTCATCCGGAAGATCGGGTTCACGGGCTCCACGGACGTCGGGAAGGGGATCATGGAAGCGGCGGCCCGGCAGATCAAGCGGCTGTCGTTCGAGCTCGGGGGCAACGCGCCCTTCATCGTGTTCGAGGACGCGGACTTCAAGGCGGCGCTCGACGGCGCCGTGGCCATGAAGTTCCTGCGTGTCGCGGGACAGTCGTGCATCTGCGCCAACCGGATCTATGTCCAGCGGTCGATCGCCGACCGCTTTGTGCCGGCGTTCGTCGACGCGGTGAAGGGGTTGAAGGTCGCGTCGGGCTTCGAGCCGGCCGCGCAGATCGGCCCGCTCATCAACGAGGAGACGCGCGCGAAGGTCCACGCGCTGGTCGAGGATGCCGTCACGCGGGGCGCCCGGCTCGTCACGGGCGGCCACTACCTGACGGGCGAGCGGTACGCGACGGGCTTCTTCTACGCGCCGGCGGTTCTCCTCGACGTGACCGACGACATGCCGATCGCTCAAGAGGAGATCTTCGGCCCGGCCGCTCCGATCCTCGTCTTCGACACGGAGGAGGAGGTGATCCGGCGCGCCAACGCGACCAAGTTCGGGCTGGCCGCCTACTTCTACACGCGCGACATGACGCGTCTCGTCCGGGTGGCCGAGCGCCTCGAGTACGGGCTCGTCGGGGCCAACGATGCCGCCGGCTACACCCACGAGATCCCGTTCGGGGGGTTCAAGGAATCCGGTCTCGGGCGCGAGGGAGGCCACGAGGGGATCGAGGAGTACACCGAGGTGAAATCGGTCGTCGTGAACCTGGGCTAGGCAGGGCGGGAGCGTCGGAGGAGGAATGACCATGCCTCTCTATGAGTTCTATTGCGACAAGTGCGCGAAGGAAGTTTCGGTGACCATGACCATCAGCGAGCGCGGGAAGGGACAGGCGACGTGCCCCCAGTGCGGCAGCCGCGAGCTGCGCGCGCTCATGGGGACGTTCTTCACCCAGACGTCGAAGAAATCCTGACAAAAGGAGACCCCACGCATGAAGCTCGAGGGCAAGCGGATCGCGATCCTCGCGGAGAACATGTACCAGGAGATGGAGCTGTGGGTGCCGTACTACCGGTTCAGGGAGGAAGGCGCGGACGTGAAGGTCGTCGGCGCCGGCGGCGCCAAGTCGTACACCTCCAAGCACGGCTACCCGGTCACCGTCGACGTCCAGGCGGACCAGGTGAGGGCGGTCGAGTTCGACGCGATCGTCGTCCCGGGAGGCTACGCCCCCGACATGATGCGGCGGCACGCGCCCATGGTCGGTCTCGTCCGTGAGGCGGCGCAGCAGGGCAAGGTGGTCGCCGCGATCTGCCATGCCGGATGGATGCTGGTGTCGGCGGGGATCCTCAAGGGCCGGAAGGCGACGTCGTTCTTCTCGATCAAGGACGATCTCGTCGCGGCGGGCGCCGACTGGGTGGACGCCGAGGTGGTCGTGGACCGGAACCTGATCACGTCGCGCCGGCCGGACGACCTGCCCGCGTTCTGCCGCGCGATCGTTGCCGCGCTCAGCAAGTCTTGATGAACGTCGGGGGGAGCGCCGCCGCTCCCCCCGACACCCCCCACCGGTCACCCGCCTCGGCCGCGCCCGCCTTCCGGCTGCACCGGCAAAGCCGGCGCTCGAACCGTCGGGATCAGCGTTGCGGGCTGGGTGCCTGCTGCCAGCCGAGGTAGGCCACCGCCGCGCTGAGGAGAACCAGCACCCCGGCCGCGGCGATGCGCGAGGAAACCGAGAGGACCGCCAGCGTCCCGCTCGAGAGACCCGTGAAGACGAGCCCGACGACGGGCAGCACGGGCGCACCGCACCCGACGACGCTGCACGGACCGGTCGAGAGCCCGAGGACGCTCGCGAACGCCCCGACCACGCCCCCGCTCCTCGACGCCGAGGCGTGCCAGCCCGAGACCCGGCGCTGCTGGCGCGCGCGGAGCCAGAGGGCGCCATACGCTCCGACGAGGAGCGCCATCACCACGAACCGGAGGACGTCCATCGTGTCGACGGCGAAGCCCCATTCGGGAACGCCGTAGGGACCGTCGGCCGTGAACCAGAAGAGGGCGACCCGTGACAGGAAGTCGAGCTTCTTCTCGAGCGTCTCGCCGGATATCACGTACTCGGGAAGCTTCTTGAGCCACGGATTGAACGTGAAGTACGTCCAGGGCTTGCGCGTGACGGCGAGCACGAGGGGCGGGAGGGCGAGGTGAAGCGCGAGCACCGCGCCGGTGATCGCAAGGAACGCGGCCGGGCGGGCGCGCACCGCGGCACGAATACCCCGCCACACCATCACGACGGCTCCGCCGACGCGCCTCAACGTGTGATTTCCGGAATAATTTCCAGGAACAAATCGTCCCGACCAGTCATTATAGAGGACGGACGTGGCTGATGTCTTGACACGAGTCAGACCGGATGTTAGAGCTACGAAGCCCGTGGTGCACCGGAGCCTCCCATCCGACGGAAGCGAACCCAATGGAGGGATCAACATGGCAGGAGAAGTGAATCGGCGCGACTTCTTGAGCACGCTGGGCGTGAGCGTCGGCGCGGCACTGACCGCATCGGCCGGGTCGGTCATCCCGTCCGTCGGGGTCGCGCACGCGCAGGACAAGCCCAAGGGCAATATTCCGGACACTCCGTACAAGATCGGCCACATGACGTTCTTCACGGGGCCCGCGGCGGTGCTCGGCGAGCCCATGTACAAGGGCCAGCTCCTGGCGGCCGAGGAGATCAACGCCGCGGGCGGCCTCCTGGGCAAGCGGAAGATCGAGATCCTCAAGGCGGACGAGGCCGCGGGGACCGACGCCAACGTCAAGGAGCTCCGCCGGCTGAAGCTGTCGGAGAAGATCGACTTCTTCTGTGGAATCACCTCGAGCGGCAACACCCCGGCGCTCGGTCCGGTCGCCGAGGAGCTGAAGTGCCTCACGATCTTCGTCGACGGCTGCACCGACTTCCTCTGGGACAAGGCGGTGCCCAACCCGCACTACATCTTCCGGATCACGAACATGCAGTCGGCGGACGGCGTCACGTGCGCGGTCGCCGTCGCGCAGACGTGGCCGAAGATCAGGAAGGTCGCCCACATCCACCCCGACTACTCGTACGGCCGGAACGCGTTCGACCACTTCGGCATCGTGATGAAGAAGCTCCTGCCGCACACCGAGGTCGTCTCCGAGGGTTGGCCGAAGCTCGGGACGACGGACTTCTCATCCCATATCACCAAGGCGATCTCTTCCAAGCCTGACCTGGTCGTTTCCTCCGTGTGGGGCGGCGACTACGTCGCGATGTACAAGCAGGCGCTGCGCTACGGCATGTTCCAGAAGGCGAAGTTCGCGTCCATGATCGCCTTCGGCGTGGCGCCGCACGCGATCGGCAAAGACCACCCGGAGGGCGTCATCGCTGGCGTGCACTCGAACTACCACTTCACCTATCCGGACGGCGACCGCTGGCCGTACAACAAGAGCTTCGTCGAGAAGTACCACAAGCGCTTCAACGAGTACCCGAACTTCCAGGCCGAGGGCGGTTACACGGCGACGTACATTCTCAAGACCGCCATCGAGAAGGCCAACCACCTCACGGGCGGCTGGCCCGAGGACGATGCGGTCATCGCGATGCTGGAGGGTCAGATGATCGCGGGCCCCGCGGGCTATGTCTACATCCGGCCCGACAACCACCAGGGTTACAAGGACGCGGTGACGGGTTTCAGCAAGAACGTGGCGGACTATCCGTTCCCGATCCTGGACCCGGCTCGGATCATCACGATCCCGATCCGGAACATCACGGCGCCTCCGGGCTGGCCCAAGGGGGAGCCGACCTCGACGTACACCTGGATCGACAAGACCTGGCCGGTCGCCAAAGTCTAACGCTGCGCGAGGGGGCGAGGGCTGCCCCGCCGGAACCTGAAAACGACACAGGTTCCGGGAGGCAGCCCCCGCCCCCTCGCCACGTGCATCCGTTGGCGGCCCCTCGCGGTCTCGCCGTTTTGGCGTGCGTCGCGGTCCTCCTCGCATCGGCGTCGGCGCGGGCGGGGCATGAGATCCCGTTCTATCCGTCGTTCTATCCTCAAGAGATCACGGTGACGCTCGTCGCGCCCGCAGCGGCGCCGCGCCAGCTCGAGAGGAACGCGCTCCACGCCTACATCGGGCCGCTCGGCTCCGTCAAGCCCGCGCACACGGCCTGGATCGAATCCCTCCGGTCCTTTGTCCTCGTGAGGTTCAATCCCGCGAGCCCGGCGTGGGCCGACAGCGCGCGGCGCTGCGCCGCCGCGGCGCGTCTGCTGGCGGCGCTCGAGCCATCCCGAGGTGACTACACCTTCCAGCCGTATCCGGTGACGCCGTACCACGAGGATTTCCTGCACCACGGGGACCTCGTCGAGGCGGCGAAGAGGAAGGCGAGGGAGGCGCCCCGCGGTGGCGTCGCCCTCCGCATCCGCGCTACGGGCCGGCTCGCGGAGCTCCTCGGCGACTCGGGCTTGCGGCCGGCCGCCGGCGAGTGGGACGCGGCCCTCGAAGAGGTCGAGCTCCGTGACCTCGCGGCGAAGGAGGCGACACAGCTCGACGGCTGGATGGGGCCGCCGTGGGAGAAGGCGGGCTGGTTCCAGGCGCATCTCGTCTACGCGCGTGGCGTGTCCGAGACCGGCGCGCGCGGCGCGATCGAGGAGGCGCTCGCGCGCCGTGTCCGCGGCGGGTACGCGAGCACCGCCGAGCGCTTGAACCTCGAGCGCCGCCTCGTCTCCCTCCTCACGCGCGGCTGCGAGCGCGTCCCCGTCGGCTACCGGGTCAAGCGCGAGGCGATCAACGACGATTACTCGGAGGGCGTGGAGAACATCGGCTGGGACGCCCAGGCCGGCCTCGGCTCGGCGGTCTTCCTTCGGACCGTGAAGCTCAAGGACTTTCCCTGGAACGGGTGGCTCCGCCTCGGCCTCGCGTCCCGGCCGGCGGCGGCATGGAATCCGATCGCGGGTTTCGGCGACGATGCCGGGCGTCTCGTCTGGGCGGCGCTCGGCGACCCGGCGCTGCTCCCGGCGCCGTACGGCGGCGGCTGGATTTCGAACCGGGTCCGGGCGCTGCCGCCGTCGGGCGACGCGCCAAGCGGCGTCGAGGTGCCGCACGACGCGCTCGTGCCTGATCCGGCGACGGGGGTGCTGCGTGCTCCCGCGTCCGCCCTCACCGCACGACAGAAGGTCACCTACCGCGTGATGCTGTCGAAGTTCCACGACGACACCAAGATGACGGTGGCCGACATCGTCTATCCGTTCGCCTTCGCCTATCGGTGGAGCGGAAGGGACGCCGAGATCGACCGCGCGACCCAGGTCCTGCGCGAGTGGCTGGCCGCGGTCCGGGTCGTGCGGGTGGACTCGGAGATCAAGGACTTCGGTGAGCTCCAGGTCGTGTACGAGGTCCCTCAGGTCGAGATCTACTTGAGGCACGCGGCCGAGCCCGGCCAGGCCGAAGCGATCGCGCCGCCCTGGGGCGTCGTCCCCTGGCAGCTCCTGGCCTTGATGGAAGAGGCGGTGACGCGCGGTCTCGCCGCCTTCTCGGAGACGGAGGCGAGGCGGCGCGGGGCGCCGTGGCTCGACCTGGCGCGCACACCTGAGATCAGGAAGGCGCTCGCGTCGCTCCTCGCCGACCTCGAGCGCCGGGCGTTCGTCCCGGAAGCGCTGCGCGGGCTGGTCACGGTGGAGCAGGCGAAGCTCCGCTGGGCGGCGCTGCGCCGCTTCGCCCGCGCGCACGGCCACTATCTCGTCACGAGCGGGCCGTACCGGCTCGTGAAATGGTCGGCGGACGGGGCCGTCCTCGGGGTCGTCCGGGACCTTTCCTACCCGAACACCGTCGGCTCGTTCGACGGCTACGCCCTGCCGGTGCGCGCGTGGATCACCAAGGCGGAGCGCCGGGGCGACAGGCTCGAGCTCCAGGCCGACGCGGAAGTGGTCTCAAAGTTCGAGCGTTCGTATAAGATCGTGCGCGAACCGTACCGGCTGGAGCCGACCGGGGAGAAGTCGCGCGACGCGCTCGTGGCGCGCTACGCGGTCGTCGACGCCGGCGACGAGGTCGTCGCGGCGGGCAGCTCCGAGGCGCGCGAGGGCGGCCGCCTGATCGTGGATCTTGGCGGGAAGCTCGTGCCCGGCGCCTACCGCGTGCTGCTCGCGCTGGCGCTCAACGGCAACCTCGTGAACCCCGAGGTGAAGGTGATCCCGTTCCGCGTGGGTGAGTGATGGACGTTCTGGTCATCCACCTCGTCAACGCCCTGCTCTACGCGTCGGTGCTCTTCCTGATCGCGGGCGGCCTCAGCCTCATCTACGGTGTCATGCGGATCGTGAACATGGCCCACGGCAACCTCTACGCCTTCGGCGCGTACGTCACCGCGTGGGCGATCGGGAGCGTCGCGGGCGGTGCGCCGACGGTGCTCTTGCTGGTGCTCCTGCCCGTGGGCGCGCTCGCCGCGGCCGTCCTCGGCGCGGTGCTGGAGCCGACGCTCCTCCGGCCGTTCTACCGGCGCGCCGAGGAGTATCAGCTCCTGGTCACCTTCGGGCTCCTGATGATCCTCGAGGACCTGCTGCGCTTCATCTGGGGCCCGTACCCGCTCTCGGCCAGCGAGGTCTTCGAGAACTTCGGCAGCCTGACGATCGGCGACTCGCTGTACCCGACCTACAACTTCCTGGTGATCGGGGTGGGGATCGTGGCGGCGATCTTCCTGTGGGGGGTCATCTACAAGACGCGGTTCGGCGTCGTGCTGCGGGCCACCTCGCAGAACATGCGCATGGCCTCCGCCCTCGGCGTCAACGTGAACCGGGTCTACATCGAGGCGTTCACGCTCGGCTGCTTCATGGCGGGACTCGGCGGCGCCATCATCGTGCCGGGCCAGTCGGCGGTGCTCGGCATGGGGATCGACGCGGTCGTCCTCGCGTTCATCGTCGTCGTGGTGGGCGGGCTCGGCAGCCTCGAGGGCGCGCTCGTGGGGGCGCTCATCGTCGGCGTCGTCCGCGAGGCCGGGATCACGTGGTTCCCCGAGATCGAGCTCGCCGTGCTCTATCTCATCGCGGCGATCGTCCTGCTGGTCCGGCCTGCCGGACTGTTCGGGCGCCCATGAGCACGCCGGCCGTGACCGCGTCCGCGAACGCGCGCGAGGCGGGATCGGTTCGGACCGTCCTCCGCTGGGCCGTGCCGGTCGCCGTCCTCCTGCTCGTCGTCCCCTGGATCGTGCCGCCCTACACGGCTATTTTGTTGACCTATGGCCTCGTCATGGCGATCGGCGCGCTCGGCTTCAACCTGCTCCTCGGCTACACCGGGCTCCTCTCGTTCGGCCACTCCGCGTACTTCGGGGTGGGCGCCTACGTCGTCGCGCTGATGGTCAAGTACCTCGGGGTCGGCTCGATGGAGCTGTTCCTCTTCGGCGCGATCATCGGGTCGGTGATCGTCACGGCGGTGTTCGGCTGGGTCTGCGTCCGGTACACGCGCATCTTCTTCAGCATCCTGACGCTCGCGCTCTCGCAGGTGCTCTGGTCGCTCGCGTTCAAGTTCTTCTGGGTCACGGGGGGCACCGACGGCCTCCGTGTGCCGACGCCGTCGCTCCTGGTGGGGCTCGTCACGGGCCAAGGGGACAAGACCGACTTCATGTCGCACGCCTACTATCATTACGTGCTCGTCGTCTTCTTCGCCGCCGTCGCCCTCATGTGGGTGATCGTCAACTCGCCCTTCGGCAAGGCGCTCCAGGCGATCCGCGACAACGAGACGCGCGCGGAGTTTGTCGGCGTCCAGATCTGGCGCTACCGCTTCGTGGCGTTCCTGGTCTCGGGCGTGTTCACGGGCCTCGCGGGGGCGCTCTGGGTGCCCCTGAACGGCCTCACGACGCCCGACATCATCCACTGGAGCTTCTCAGGCGAGATCGTCTTCATGACCGTGCTCGGCGGCTTCCGGTCCTTCGCGGGCCCCATCGTCGGGGCGGTCGTGTTCAACTACCTCAAGACCTACGCGGTCGGCTACACGGTGTACTGGCAGCTCCTCCTCGGGGCCGTGCTGGTGGCGCTCGTGCTCTCGCTGCCCACGGGGATCGTCGGCACCGCGGGCCGGCTCGCCGCGCGCTGGAAGAAGGTGAGCTGACGTGAGCCTCCTGGTCACCAAGAATCTCGTCAAGTATTTCGGCGACACCCACGCCGTGGACCACGTGGATTTCACGGTCAAGGAGCGGGAGGTGCTCGCGCTCATCGGCTCCAACGGCGCCGGCAAGACGACGCTCGTCAATCTGATCTCCGGGCTCTTCCCGCCCGACAGCGGGCAGATCCTGTTCAGGGGCCAGGACGTCACCCACGAGTCCGTGCACGGCCGGATCAGCGCCGGGATCGCGCGGAGCTTTCAGCTCGTGAACCTGTTCGACCAGCTGAGCGCGCTCGACAACGTCGCGCTGACGATCTTCTCGCGCGAGGGCAAGACCCGGAAGCTCGTCTCGCTCGCGAGCGCCGACCACGCCGTGTGGGACGAGGCGCTCGAGATCCTCCGGCTCTTCGGCCTCGAGGGGAAGGCCCAGATGCTCGCGGGCGGCGTCTCGCAGGGCGAGCGCAAGCTCCTCGACGTCGCCATCGCGTACGCGCTCCGGCCGAAGCTCCTGTTCCTCGACGAGCCGACGAGCGGCGTGAGCACGCGCGAGAAGACACCGATCATGGACACGGTCACGTCGATCGTCCGGTCCAGGGGCATCTCCGCGGCGATCATCGAGCACGACATGGACGTCGTCTTCAACTACTCCGACCGGATCGTCGCCATGCACCAGGGGGCGATCCTCGCCGACGGGACGCCGGACGAGATCCGGCGCAACGAAGCCGTGACGACCACGCTCATCGGCACCACGGGGCCTCGCTGAGATGCCCGGCACCATGCTCGAGCTCGCGCGCGTCGACACCTTCCGCGGGCCGGCGCAGATCCTTCGCGGTGTCTCGCTCGCCGTCAACGACGGCGAGGCGGTCTGCCTCGTCGGCCGGAACGGTGCGGGGAAGACGACGACGATCGACAGCATCATGGGGCTCCTCCCGGTGCGCGCCGGGACGGTCGCCTTCCGGGGCCGCGACATCACGCGCCTGCCCGCCCACGAGCGGGCGCTCCTGGGCATCGGCTACGCGCCCGAGGACGCCGGCATCTTTCCCGACCTCACCGTCGAGGAGAACTTCCAGATCACCTCCTGGCTCGCGCGGCCGGGCGAGGCCGCGGCGCCGGCGGCGGACGCCGACGCGCGCATCTTCTCGCTCTTCCCCGAGGTCAAGTCGTTCCTCGGGCGGCGGGGGCTCCACCTCTCCGGGGGCCAGAAGAAGATGGTCGCGATCAGCCGGGCGATGACCCTCGGGCCGTCCGTCCTGCTCCTCGACGAGCCGTTCGAGGGGCTGGCACCCGTCGTCGTGACCCGCCTCATCGAGGCCGTCACGGCGATCAAGGCCCTGGGCGTCTCCGTGCTGATCGCCGAGTCCAACCTGGTCAACGCGACGCGGGTCGCCGACCGCCTCTACGCGATCGACCGCGGCGAGATCATCTTCCACGGACGGCCCCAGGACGTCTTCGCGAACGAGGACGTCATGAAAACGGTCCGCGGCTGATCGCCGGGCCTGCCCTGCGCGCGGTGCACCGCGAGGGTGCGACTGCAGCGTGCCGGTGTCGGTCGTTCGACGCCCAGGTCTTGGAAGTCCTCGAAACGTCGGGCCTGTCGCGTCGCGAACTCCTGGAATCGCTCTTGCTGACTGCTGTCCACGATGCGCCGCGTGTTACCCCTCACCCTGCTCGTGGTCCTGGCTCCCTCGACCACCGCCGGGTCTCCTGGCGGTGTGATCGGCAAGGTCCTTGGCGGTGTGCGCGTCGAAGAGGTCTTTCTCGATTCCGGCGACACTCCAGCCCGCTGGAAGCTCCGCACGCCCAAAGGCATCTTTCTTCTGAAGCGGCCCGAGGGTGACCGTCCGCTCGCCTCGACCGACTTCGAGGAGGTGCGATGGGGAGACGGTGAGCACCAGCTCGTGGGGCGCTCCGCCTTCGGCCCGGGCCAGCCCAACCGCGTCGTCGGCTACGCCGTGCCGCGCCTGCCGAGCTCGATCGAGGTCGTCCACGAGGATTCCGCCGACGGGCCGGCGGTGCGCCTGCTGCCGATCGCGTCGTGGACGTTGCCCCGAGAGGGCGTCGACCTGGGCGCCCGGGTCGACCTCAGTCACGCGATCGACTATCGGCAACAGAACGTGGAGTACGACCGGACCGTGGTGTATCAGTGGAGGGTCCCGTTTCCCGGCGTCCCCGGCTTCTACGACCTGACGGATGTGGAGGTCACGCCGCCCCGGACCCGGACCCTCACGAGCCGGACGGTGACGTTCGGCGACGCCTTTGCGGTCGTCCTCGATTCGACCCACTACGACCTCCGTCAGTCACCGACGGAGGGGGCGACCTACTCGTGGACGCTCACGGAGGTGTCGGCGAGCACGAGCGGCCACCTGCTCGCGGTGGTGCGGGTGGATCACGCCCCACCCGCCTTCTTTCGCTGGCCGCGCGTGGCCCAGCCGGTGTACGGCCTCGACGGGGACGGCAACCCGGTCGTCCTCGAGACGTGCGGAGCCTTCGTCTGTTTGCCGTTGACCGTTCCGCTGATGCGCACGTTTCCCGAGGGCCTGCTGCTGTGGGCGGTGGTAGACCTCACGGACGGACGGGTGCTCGCGAAGACCGCGGACGATCAGATCGCGATCACCGTCCACGTGGCCGAGGAGGCGCCGAGCTGGGCGACACCGACCCGAAGCCCCACGCCCGTCGTCTATCGGCACACCTTCGAGCGGCGACAGGGGAAGCCAGATGCGCCCGACAGCACGACCGACCTCGGCTGGGGCGGTGAGTTCCTCCGGACGTGGGACGCGGGCGCGTTCGCGACCCAGACCGAGCTGACGCTGAACGTCGGCGCGGCCGAGGCCGTCGCGGGCTGGCTCCGGGCGGAACTGCAGTTGGGGCTGAGGCAGCTCGGCTTTCTTCAAGCGACTCCCGGCGCAGGGCCGGCCACCGCCACCTTCGCCTTCGGCGACCCTGGTCCGACCCAGATGACCCTCAGGGTCACGACGCCCGCGTCACCCGGGATCTCGCTCGGCGCGTTCCTGGACGAGGCCGTGCGCGCGCGTCCGGCGCCGGGCGCGGAGCGGCTGGTGTTCGTCGGGGACGGGATCGTCGTCGGACAGGGTGAGTGGAGCGGCGTGCTCGTGTGGGACGCGCCGAATGGTCCGGCGACGGGCCTGCTCGCCTTGCCCGTCGGCCCCGAGTCCGGGCGGCTCTCGCTGGGCTCGGCCACGAGCAAGGTCGCCGTGGTGAGCGATTTCGCTCGAGCCGGCGGGTACGTCGTGCCGCTCGATGGTACGGGTGCACCACGCTTCGTTCCGGACCCCGACGGGCTCTTCTTCCTCGAGGTGCTGGCGCCGCGCTATCTCTACGACGTGCGGCGCGAGCGGTTTGTACGGCCGGTCGTCGGGTCCGACGGTGTCCTGCTGCAGGCGACGGCGTTGCCGCGGGTCCTCCGGGACGGCCCCGGCGGGCCAATCGGCGACTACCACGCGATCCGGCTGCCCTGACGGCGGGACGCGGGCTGGGTTTCCGCTCGGGGTTTGCTGTTATCATCGTTCGGTCGTGATCGTTCTGGGGATCAGCGAAACGCATTGCGCGACGGCGGCCGTGCTGCGCGACGGCGCGATCGTCGGCTGCGCGTCGGAGGAGCGGTTCTCGCGGCTGAAGAACGACGCTGGCTACCCGCGCGTGGCGATCGACGCGCTCCTGCGCGAGCTCGCGCTCAGCCCCGCCGCGGTCGACCGGGTCGTCCTCGCCGGCACCCGCATCCCGTCTTACGACTGGATGAACCGCGTGATGCGCGACCCCGCGTACGCGCGGGAGTACTACGCTGTCAGGCTCGACGCGCCCCGGCGGGGGCTCACGGGCCGGGCCCGCCGGCTCGGCGCGAAGCTCGGTCTCCTCGACCCGGCGCCCGGCAAGTCGCCGCTCCCTGAGCGGGAGCGGCGGGTCGCCGTCACGACGCACCTCGGGATCGACGCCGACCGCGTGAGCCTCGTTGATCACCACACCTGTCACGCCGCCGCCGCCTACTTCGGCTCGCCCTTCGCGGGCGCGTCGGCGCTGGTGCTCACCAACGACAACTCGGGTGACGGCCTCTGCGCCACCGCCTCGAGCGGGCGCGGCATCACGCTCGAGCGCAGCGAGGCGACGCCGAGCGGGCCCGGCTCCCTCGGCTCCTTCTACACCCTCGTGACGCTGCTGCTCGGCATGAAGCCGGGCGAGCACGAGTACAAGGTGATGGGGCTCGCGCCCTACGCGCCGGCGGGACCGACGGAGCGTGCGACGGCGGCGCTTCGCACGGTGTTCGACTGGAGGGACGCGCGGCCCTGCCGGTTCGAGTGGAAGAAGCGGGGCCCACTCTACCGCGCCCTCCTCGAGGCGACGCTCGGCCTCCGGTTCGACGGGATCGCCGGCGGCGCCCAGCGGGTCCTCGAGGAGTCGCTCCTCGGTTGGGCGCGGCGCATGCACGAGCGCTACGGTGGTGAGCGCCTGGCGCTCGGCGGCGGCGTCTTCATGAACGTCAAGGCGAACATGCTGCTCGCCGAGGAGCCGTGGGTGACGGACCTCTTCGTCTTCCCGTCGTGCGGGGACGAATCCAACGCCGTCGGTGCAGCGTACCTCGGCTACCTCGAGCTCTGCGCGCGTCGGGGGATCGCGCCGGCCCCGCGCCCGTTCGGCCCCGCGTACCTCGGCCCCGGGATCGACGACGCCGAGGTCGAGGCGGTGATCCGCCGGCGCGACCTCGCCGGACGGCACCGCGTGAGCGAGCCAGAGCGGATCGAAGAGCGGATCGCGGAGCTGCTCGCGTCGGACGGCGTCGTGGCGCGCTGCGCCGGGCGGATGGAGTTCGGCGCGCGGGCGCTCGGCAACCGCTCGATCCTCGCGAACCCCGCGGACCACCGCGTGGTCCCCCTGATCAACCGGATGATCAAGAACCGCGACTTCTGGATGCCGTTCGCCCCCTCCGTGCTGCGTGAGCGCGAGGCGGACTACCTGGTCAACCCGAAGGGGCTCGCCTCGCCGTACATGATGCTCGCGTTCCCGACCAACCCGAAGCGGCGGGACGAGATCGTCGCGGCGATCCACCCTCACGACGGGACGGCGCGCGCCCACATCGTGGATGAGGCGTGGAACCCGCCCTACTACCGGGTGCTCCGCGAGTTCGAGGCCCGCACGGGCATCGGCGCCGTGCTCAACACGTCGTTCAACCTGCACGGTGAGCCGCTCGTCGCCTCGCCCGAGGACGCCGTGGACACCTTCGAGCGCTCGGGGCTGCCGCACCTGGCCCTCGGCCGCTATCTCATCTCGAAGAGGACCCCATGACTGGAGCCGACCTCTGCGACACGCCTGCCACCCAGCTCGTCGCCCTCATCCGCGCAAAGAAGCTCTCACCGGTCGAGCTGACCCGCGCGGTCCTCGAGCGGATCGAGCGCCTCAATCCCACCGTCAACGCCTTCTGCACCGTGACGCCCGACGCCGCGCTCGACGCGGCACGCGCCACCGAGCTGGCGGTCGTGCGGGGCGAGCGGCTGGGTCTGCTCCACGGGATCCCCGTCTCCATCAAAGACCTGCACTTCACCAAGGGTGTGAGGACGATGTCTGGTTCGTTCATCTTCTTGGACCGCGTGCCTGATGTTGATGCGCCGTTCGTCCGCCGCCTCAAAGAAGCGGGCGCGATCATCGTCGGGAAGACAACGACTCCGGAGTTCGGCTGGAAGGCGATCGGCGACAGCCCGGTGACCGGGATCACGCGCAACCCCTGGAACACCCAGGTGACGACCGGCGGCTCGAGCGCCGGCGCCGGCGCGGCCGCGGCCGCCGGAATGGGGCCGCTCCACCAGGGCTCGGACGGCGCCGGGTCCATCCGGATCCCGTCGGCCTTCTGCGGCGTCTACGGCCTCAAGCCCACCTATGGGCGCGTCCCGATGTGGCCCGTCTCCAACGCCGACTACACCTCGCACATCGGGCCGATGACGCGGACGGTGGCTGACGCCGCGCTGATGCTCGCGGCCATGGCGGGCCCCGACGAGTGGGACCGGACCTCGCTCGAGGGCGTACCGCACGATTACGTCGGCGCGCTCGACCGCGGGATCGAGGGACTCCGGGTCGCGTTCAGTCCCGACCTGGACGGGCTTCCGGTCGACGCCCCGGTGGCGGCGGTCGTCACGCAGGCGGTGCGGGCCTTCGAGGGCCTCGGCTGCGTCGTGGAGGAGGTGAAGCCGGGCTTCGCCGACACGCACGACCTGATCCGGTGCATGTGGAGCACCCACGAGGCGGGCAACTATGCGCCGTACCTCCGGCAGTGGGGTCGGCGTATGGATCCCGGCCTGGTCGCCTGTATCGAGGACGGCCTCCGCTACAGCGTCGTGGACTACATCGAGGCGCGTGGGCGGAAGTTCGCCTTCTGGGACACGGTGCGCCCGCTCTTCGAGAAGTACGACCTGCTCCTGACCCCGACGACCTCGGTCGCCGCCTTCCCCGTCGGCCGGCTCAACCCGGCGGACTGGCCGCAGCACGCCTGGGACTGGCTCGGCTGGGCCTCGTTCAGCTACCCGTTCAACTTCACGGGCCAGCCGGCCGCCTCGGTCCCGGCGGGGTTCACCCCGGCGGGCCTGCCGGTGGGCCTGCAGATCGTCGGCCGCCGCTTCGCCGATCTCACGGTGCTCCAGGCGTCGGCGGCGTTCGAAGCCGCGCACCCGTGGGGAGGGCGCCGCCCGCCCCTCGAGTAGAGGAGGACGATGAAGCCGACGGGGCCCCGGCGACGCCCTGAGCCGGCACCCGCCGCCCAGCGCCCGCGCGACGCTGGAACCGCTCACGGAGCGTGCCGAGCCGCTTCTGTGCCGACTCCATGTAGATGTACAGCACCGGGGTGATGTAGAGCGTCAGGAGCTGAGACAAGAGCAGGCCGCCCACGACCGCGAGCCCCAGCGCGCGCCGCGACTCGGCTCCCGCCCCGATGCCGAGGGCGATCGGGAGCGTACCGAGGAGTGCCGCCATCGTCGTCATCATGATCGGCCGGAACCGGAGCAGGCACCCCTTGTAGATCGCGTCGGCCGGCGTGGCGCCCGCGCGCTCGGCCTCGAGCGCGAAGTCGATCATCATGATCGCGTTCTTCTTCACGATGCCGACCAGCATGATGATCCCGACGAAGCCGTAGACGTTGAGCTCGAGCTTGAACAGCATCAGCGTCAGCAGCGCTCCCACGCCCGCCGACGGCAACCCCGAGAGGATCGTGAGCGGATGGATGAAGCTCTCGTACAGGATGCCCAGCACAAGATAGATGACGAGGACCGTGACGACGAGGAGGAGCCCCTGGCCCTTGAGCGACGCCTGAAACGCCTGGGCCGTGCCCTGGAAGCTCCCGACGATCGTGGCCGGGAGCCGGAGGTCGCGCTGGACTTTCTGGACCTCCGCCACCGCCTCGCTGAGTGACACGCCGGGCTGGAGATTGAACGAGATCGTCACCGCCGGGAGCTGCCCCAGGTGCGTGACCGTCAGGGGCCCGATGGTCGGCTTCAGGCGCGCGACGGAGTTGAGCGGCACGAGCTTGCCCGACTGCGACCGCACGTAGAGCAGGGAGAGCTCGGTGGGGTCGCGCTGGTACTTGGGGTCGAGCTCCATGATGACCCAGTACTGGTTCGTCGGCGTGTAGATCGTCGAGACCTGGCGCGAGCCGTAGGCGTCGTACAGCGCGTTCTCGATCTGCTCGGCGGTCACGCCGAGCGCCGAGGCCTTGTCCCGGTCGATGTCCACGGTGATCTGCGGGCTCGTGATCTGGAGGTCGGTGTTGACGTCGGTGAAGCCCGGAAGCGTCCGCATCTTGTCGTAGAGGATCGGCGCCCAGTGATAGAGCGCCGGGAGGTCGGTGGCCTGGAGCGTGTACTGGTAGAGCGCCTTCGTGAGGCTGCCACCGATCCGGATGGTCGGCAGGTTCTGCGGGTACACCTTGAAGCCGGGGATCGCGCCGAGCTTGGGCCTGAGATCCTCGATGATCTTGTCGGCCGGCGGCCGCTGGTCGCGCGGCTTGAGGCGCATGAAGATGCGACCGGTGTTCGGAACGACGTTGATGGTCGAGGCGCCGATCGACGACATGATCTGGTCGATGTAGGGCTGCTTCAACACGATCGCGGCGGCCGCCCGCTGCTTCTCCTTCATCGCGTCGAACGAGATGTCCTGGGCCGCCTCCGTGAACGCGAAGATCTGGCCGGTGTCCTCGGTCGGGATGAAGCCCTTCGGGATCGCCATGAAGAGCCAGCCGGTCAACACGAAGGTCAGGAGCATGACGACCATGACCGTGCGCCGGTGCGTGAGCACCCACCGGAGCGTCCAGTCGTACGTACGGAGCATGCCGTCAAAGAAGCGCTCGGAGACCGCGTACAGCCGGGAGTGCGACTGGCCCGGCGGACGGAGGAACCGGCTGCACGCCATGGGGGTGAGCGTCAACGACACGAAGCCCGACACGAGCACCGCGACGGTGATGACGACCGCGAACTCGTGGAGCAGCCGGCCGACGACGCCGCCCATGAAGAGGACGGGGATGAACACGGCGGCGAGCGAGAGCGTCATCGAGAGGATCGTGAACCCGATCTCTTTGGAGCCGATCAGGGCGGCCTCGAGCCGGCCCTTGCCCTCCTCCAGGTGACGGACGATGTTCTCGAGCATCACGACCGCGTCGTCCACGACGAAGCCGACGCAGAGGGTCAGCGCCATCAGGGAGATGATGTCGATCGTGTAGCCGAGCAGGTACATGGCCGCGAAGGTCCCGATGATCGAGAGCGGGACCGCGAGGCTCGGGATGATCGTCGCCGACAGGTTGCGCAGGAACAGGAAGATGACCAGGACGACCAGGGTGATCGAGAGGAGGAGCGTGAACTCGACGTCGTGGACCGACTCGCGGATCGCGACGGAGCGGTCGTAGAGGACGTTCAGGTTCACCGAGGCCGGGAGCTCCGCCCGGAATCGCGGGAGCAGCGCCCGGATCGCGTCCACGACCTCGACGGTGTTCGTCCCCGGCTGGCGCTGGACGGCGAGGATCACGGCGCGCTCGTCGTTGTACCAGCTCGCGACCTTGTCGGTCTGCACGCTGTCGATCACGCGCCCGAGCTCCTCGAGCCGGACCGGCGACCCGTTGCGGTACGCCACGACGAGCGGGCGGAAGGCGGCGGCGTTCGTGAGCTGGCCCGTGGCCTGGACGTTGAACATCTGGTGGGCGCCGTAGAGCGTGCCGGTCGGGAGGTTGACGTTGCTGCGCGCGAGCGCCTGCTCGACCTCGTCGATGCCGATGCCGCGCGTCGTGAGTGCGCGGGGGTCGAGCTGGACGCGGACCGCGTACTTCTGGGAGCCGAACACCTGGACCTGGGCCACGCCGTTGATCGTCGAGATGCGCTGGGCCAGGCTCGTCTGGGCGTACTCGTCGACGGTGTAGAGCGGCAGCGTCGGCGAGCTCAGCGACAGGTAGATCACGGGCTGGTCGGCCGGGTTCACCTTCTGGTAGAAGGGTGGCGTCGGCATGCCGGGCGGCAGGAGCGGCGCCGCCTTCGCGATCATGGCCTGCACGTCCTGGGCGGCGGCGTCGATGTTCCGCTCGAGGCTGAACTGGATCGTGATCTGCGTGAGCCCGAGCGCGCTCGACGAGGTCATCGAGTCGATCCCCGCGATCGTGGTGAACTGCTTCTCGAGCGGCGTCGCCACCGCGGAGGCCATCGTCTCGGGGCTCGCGCCCGGAAGCGCGGCGGAGACCTGGATCGTCGGGAAGTCGATGTTCGGAAGATCGCTCACGGGCAGGAGCCGGAAGCCCATGATCCCGAAGAGCAGGATGGCGGCCATCAGCAGAGTCGTGAGGACCGGCCGCCGGATGAAGAGCTCGGGGCTCATGAGGCCTTGGTCGGCCTGACCTCGACCTTCGCGCCGGGCACCAGCCGGATCTGGCCGTCGGTGACGACGCGCTCGCCCGGCCGCAGCCCCTGCTCGATGATCGTCTCGGCGCCCAGGCGCGTGCCAGGGGCGACCAGACGCGATTCCACGGTCGCGTCGGGCTTCACGACGAAGACGAAGGGGCCCTGCTGGCCGGGCTGGATCGCCTGGGACGGCACGACGATCGCCGTGCGGCTCGTGAGCGTCAGCACCACGTCGAGGAACTGGCCGGGCCAGAGCGCGTTGTCGGTGTTCGGGAACGTCGCCTTGAGCTGGATCGTGCCCGTGGTCTGGTCCACCGCGTTGTTCACGAACGTGAGGTCGCCGGTCGCGATCGTCTCGAGCTGGCGCGGCAGCCGCGCCTCCACCCGGAGCAACCCCCGGGCGCGGTACGTCTTGATGTCGGCCAGGTGCTGCTCGGGGACCGAGAACGAGACGTAGATCGGGTGGACCTGGTTGATCACGACGAGCGGGCTGTCGTCGTTGGCCTTGATGACGTTTCCGTTCTGGACCAGGAGATTCCCGGTGCGCCCGTCGATCGGCACGCGGATCTCCGTGTACCCGAGCAGGAGCCTGGCGTTGTCCAGGTTCGCCTGCGCCGCTCGCTCCGAGGCCTTCGCGTTCTCGACCGCCGCGCGGTCGGCCTGGACCGTCGCCTCCATCGCCGCCAGGTTCGTCTGGAGCTGATCGTACTGCTCACGCGCGACGAGCTCCTTGTCGACCAGATCACGGTAGCGCCGCTCTTGGACCCGCGCGTTCGTGAGCTGGGCCGTGTCGCGCTCGACGTTCGCGATCGCCTGCTGAACCTCGGCCTGGCGCTGACGCAGCGCCGCCTCCGCCTGGCGGAGCGCGGCCTCGAACGGGCGCGGGTCGATGGTGAAGAGGGGGTCGTTCTTGCGAACGTCCTGGCCTTCCTTGAAGTGCACCTGGACGATCTGCCCGTTGATCTGTGATTTGATGCCGACGGTCGTGTACGCCATCGCGTTGCCGACGGCGGTGAGCTGGATGGGCACGGTCTTCTCCACCGCGTCGGCGGCGGTCACGGGCACGGCCGGCGGTGCGGCGTTGCGGGCGGGCTTTCCGGCGGCGCTGTCCGAGCATCCGCTGAGGAGGAGCACGGCGGCGAGGGCCCTCGCGGAGGCGGCGGAGAGGACGCGGTCGGTCGTCACTTGGCCCTCCGGCTGCGGGCCGGCTTCGCGGTCCCGTCGGACTCGCTCGACGCCGCGTCGACGAGGGCTTCCAGACCGGCGACGACGCGCCGCCGGTCGTGGACCGACATCCGAGCGAGAACGCCCTCCATGCCGCGCAGCCGCATCGCCTGAAGCTCCTCGACGAGCGTCTTGCCCGCCCGCGTCAGGTCGAGCACGTAGATCCGCCGGTCCGCCGGGTGGTCTCCCCGGACGAGGAACGCCTTCTGCTCGAGCCGGTCGACGATGTGTGTGACCGCCGGGAGCGTCACGCCGAACGCCTTGGCGACGTCGCCCATGTGCGCGCCGGGGTGCTCCGCGACGTAGAAGAGGACCTGCGACTGGGCGTAGGTGAGGTCGAGCTCCGACGCCCGCTGCCACAAGAGTTGGCGAAACGTCGTGCTGCCGAGGGAGTTCAGGAGGTCGAGCACCCGCTCGGCCTCAGCCGTCGCGCGCTCCGAGCCTCGCGTCCGTGTCACCATTCCCGCCTCCTGGTCCCCGAATCATCGACGAGATAAATAGTTAAGTCAATAAACATATTTTCCGGTTACGGGACGCGCAGGCGGGGATCGAGCGTGTCGCGGAGCCCGTCGCCCAGGAGGTTCAGCCCGAGGCCCGAGAGCGTGAGGGCGAGGCCCGGGAAGAGGCTCACCCAGAACGCCTCGCGGATCACGTTCTTGCCGCTCGCGATCACGTTGCCCCACGACGGAACGTAGGGCGGCACCCCGACGCCGAGGAAGCCCAGGATCGCCTCCGCGAGGATCGCGTAGGCGAAGATGAAGCTCCCCTGTACGAGCAACGGCCCGACGCAGTTCGGCAGGATGTGGCGGAGGGCGATCGCGAGATCGCGCCGGCCGAGCGCCCGCGCCGCCAGGACGTAGTCGAGCTCGCGGATGCCGAGCACGGTGGACCGGATGAGCATGGCGGTCCGCGGGGTGTAGACGACCGACAGCGCGAAGATCACGTTACCGACGCCGGGGCCCCGCGCCGCCATGAGCGCGATCGCCAGGAGGATCGCGGGAAAGGCCATGAGGCCGTCCATGACGCGCATCAGGGGGAGGTCGAGCCGCCGGGAGTAGCCGGCGCAGAGGCCAATGGCGATCCCGCCGAGCGAGGTGAGGACCATCGTGGTCGCGCCCACGAGCAGCGAGACCTGACTCCCGTGGACGACGAGGCTCCACACGTCGCGCCCGAACTCGTCGGTGCCGAGGTAGTGCTCCAAGGTCGGCGGTCGGAGGCGGTTCGCCGGGTTGAGGCGTCGCGGGTCGTGGGTCGAGATCGCCTCGGCGAAGAGCGCGGCCAGCGCGACGAGGACCACGATCAGCGCGCCGGTGACGACGTTCCGGTTCCGGCGCAGACGCCGGAGCCACCTCGCACGAGCCGCCGCCTCACTCATACCCGATCCGTGGGTCGATGAGGACGTAGAGCATGTCCACGACCAGGTTGATCAGCACGTAGGCCGTCGCCGTCACGAGGATCACGCCCTGGACGACGGGATAGTCGCGGCGGAGCACGGCGGAGATGATGAGGCGCCCGAGCCCCGGGATGTTGAAGACGATCTCGGTCACCACCGCCCCGCCGATCAGGATCGCCATCGTGATGCCGATCACGGTCACGACGGGGACGAGGGCGTTGCGGAAGGCGTGCATCCACGTGACCGCCGCGGGCGAGAGCCCCTTGGCGCGCGCCGTGCGGATATAGTCCTGCGCGAGCACCTCGAGCATGCACGAGCGGCTGATGCGCGCGATCAGCGCCGACTGGCTGAACCCGAGCGAGACGGCGGGGAGCACCATGTAACGGAGCGCGGCGAGCGGGTCCACGAGGATCGAGGCGTATCCCGCCGCGGGAAGCCAGCCGAGCCGCACGGCGAAGAGATAGATGAAGTTGAGGGAGAGCCAGAAGCCGGGAACGCAGACTCCCAGGAGCGCGGCGAGCATGAGCGCCCGGTCCCAGAGCGAGCCGGGCTGGGCCGCGGCGACGATGCCGGAGGGTACGCCGATCACGACCGCGACGAGCAGCGCCGAGAACGTCAGGACCAGCGTCGGCTCGGCGCGCTCCAGGAGGGCCTGCGTGACCGGGCGGTCGAGGAAGTAGGACTGCCCCAGGTCGCCGCGGAGGATCCGCGTGTAGAACTTGAGGAGCTGCTCCCAGAGAGGTCGGTCGAGCCCGAGCGCCTGGCGGGCCGCGTGGATCTGGGCCGGCGTCGCGTCGGGCCCCAGCATGACGCTCACCGGATCGCCGGGGATCAGGTGGATGAGGAGGAAGGCGACGGTGACGACCACCACGAGGACGGGGACGAGTGCCGCGACCCGCCGGACGAGGTAGGCCGTCACCTCACTTGTCGAGCCACACGTTGTAGAACCGGATGCGCTCGGTCCGCTCGTTGAACCCCTTGACCACCGTCCGCATCGCGCGGAGCCCGAACAGGTCGCCGTAGCGGATCACCGGCACCTTCTCGTAGAACTGCCGCGTCTGCGCCTCCCACAGCGCCATGCGCTTCCTCGGATCGGTCTCGCGCGCGAGCTCGGCCTGCAACCTCAGAATATCCTCGTCGGTGGTCCAGCCCGGCCAGCTCGCCGTCAGGTAGATGTGATGGGTCGGATCGTAGAAGGCGCCCATGCCGGTGGTGAAGACGTCGTACTCCTTCGGGTTGTTCCGCCGCTTGACCAGCGTCGCCCAGTCCACGACCTGGAGGTCGATGGTGAAGCCGACGTCCTCGAGCTGCTGCTTCGTCAGCAGCGCGAAGTCGTACATCCACTTGTACTCCTGCGTCGTCATGAAACGGATCGGCTCGCCCCGATAGCCGGCCTCCTTGAGGAGCCGCCTGGCCTTGTCCCGGTTGTGCTCGTTCCACGGGAGCCCCGCGAGCTTCGTGTGCCAGGCGGCGATCTCGACGGGGGCGAGGCTCGAGTCCATCCGGTAGAACTCGGCGCGGCCGCCCGCCACGTTCTTCATGATCGGCTCGATGTCGATCGCGGCCTGCCACGCCTGGCGGAGCTTCGCGTTCGTCATGAGGCCGTCCTTCTTGTTGAAGACCGCGACGAGCCAGTAGTAGGGCTTCGAGACGATCGTGCGGACGTTCGGGTTCGTCTGCAGGCGGTCATAGGCGTCCAGGTTGAGGTCGTCGGCGAACTCGAGCTCGCCCGTCTCCACCTGGGCGACGCGCGTCGCCACCTCGGGCACCGGGATCCAGCGGATCTCGTCGACCCACGCGGTCTTGCCGCCGCCGTAGCCGTTGGGCTTCTCGGCGCGGGATTTGTACTCGTCGAAGCGGACCATGCGGATGTACTGGTCGGGCTTCCACTCGGCGAGCTTGAACGGGCCGGTCCCGACGTACTCCGTGACCTTCACCTCCGGCGGGAACTTCTCGGCGATCTCCTTCGGGTAGATCGCGCCGAAGTTGTTCGGCACCGCGAGCGAGATCAGGACGATCGCCGACTTCTCCTTGAGCCTCATCTCGACGGTGTATCGGTCGACCGCGCGCCAGTCGGCGACCTGGGCGAAGAGGGCCTTGCCGTAGATGGACTGCTTGGACCAGCGCGCGAGCGACGCGACGACATCCTCGGAGGTCATCTCCTTGCCGTTGTGGAACTTCACGGACTGCCGGAGCTTGAAGGTGTAGGTGAGGCCGTCCCGGCTCACGGTGTGGCTCTCGGCCAGCATCGGGATCGGCCGGTTCGACGCGTCGAGGCTGTAGAGACCCTCGTAGAGGTGGTTGGTCAGCGTCTCGGTGATGCTGGCCGTCGTCCAGTGCGCGTCGAGCGCGGGCGGCTCGCCCAGGTTGCCGACGCGGAGGACCCCCCCGCGCCTGGGCGTCTGGGCGAGGGCGGCGCTGCTCACGAACGCGAGGAGCGCGACGAACGCGACGGAGCTGCGCCGGAAGCGTCCCGGGCTCATGCCTCACCTCCGCGAAGGGGTAGTGTGCCAGCAGAATCTCGGTCGAGACCGTCCCGTTGTCAAGCCGTCGGCGGGACCCGCGGCTGCTGGAGCCCGGCGGGCCGCGCGACGCCATTCCGGACGACGCGCACGGGGACGAGTCGAGCGGCGGCCTTCATGGTCTCGCCGCGGGTGTCGACGAACTCGTACGTGCCCTCTTCGAGCCTGAGCAGGGTCAGGTCGGCCGCGGCCCCTGGCGCGAGGGTGCCGAGCTCGCCGAGGGCGTCGAGCGCTCGCGCGGGAGCCTCGGTGGTCATGCGGACGACCTCGTCGAGCGAGAGGCCGAGGGCGAGGAACTTCGACATGGTCGTGGCCAGGTCGAAGACCGGTCCGTGGATGTTGTAGACGTGCAGGTCGCTCGAGATCGTGGTGGGCTTGAGGTCCTGGGCGAGCGCGGCCCGGGCCACGGCGAAGCTGAAGCTCCCGACCCCGTGGCCGACGTCGAAGGTGACGCCGCGGTCGGCGGCGCGACGCGCCTCGGCGCGCACGCGGCCGTGCTCGTCGAGGACGCCCTGTGGACGCCCGTGGAAGCAGTGCGTGAGGACGTCGCCGGCGCGGAGCTCGATCAGGATGTCGTCGAGCGGGATCGGCGTGTCGCCCACGTGGACCATCAACGGCAGCCGCGCCGCCTCGGCCGTCTCGCGCGCCGTGAGGAGCGCGACCCGTGCGTTCGGGCCCACCTGCTGGCGCGAGAGCCTCACCTTCACGCCGCGGATCAGGCCGCGGTTCGCTTCGATAGACTGGAGCGCCTTCGTCCGGTCGATGAACCGGAGCTCCTCGAGCTCGCCGACCTCGGCGCTCAGCATCCCCGTGGCGCCGATGTTCAGGAACGGCAGGATCCGCGTCGCGGCGACCTCGATCACGTACTTGCGGAACGCCGGAAAGGTGAGGGCGCCGGCGGAGCCTGCGTCCACGACCGTCGTCGTCCCCGTCGCGAGGCAGTGGGGGTCGGGCTCGATGCCGTAGTGGGAGGCGCCGAAGAAGACGTGGACGTGAAGATCGATGAGGCCCGGCGTGACGAGGAGGCCCCGCGCGTCCACGACCTCCTCGCCGCGGGCCCGCCCGAGGCGCGCCCCGAGGGCGCCGACACGGCCGTCCGCGATGCGAACGTCCCGCGTGGCGTGGAGCCCCTGGGCGGGATCGATCACCGTGCCGCCGCGGATCAGCATCCGTAGCGGCGCTTCGCCACGTGTCCTGGAGGGCACCGGAGCGGCTCGGCCTTGTGCCGTGAAGGGCCGCTCCCAGCGACGCTCTGACACTGGCCCGAGTCGTGCCGGCACCCGGCGGGTCGTAACGGCGCGGACCGTCGACCTTTCCGCTCGAGGGGGCCCTGGCATGCGCGCTGCACGATCGAGCCGCCATGAGGCACATGGTTCGCGGCGCGATCCGGCGCGGCACGGGGCTCGCTCTGTCGCTCGCGGTGCTCGGCTGCTCGAAGCCGTTGGCGACATTTGACGTGACCGAGCCGGCCGCCGGGCGTCCGGCCCTCCAGCGCTCGGAGGCGGAGTCCTCCGCGTCGCGCTCCGGGCGAGTCGTCGCCATAGCGCGGGCGCATCTCGGCGCGCCGTACGCGTGGGGCGGCTCGAGCCCGGACGGCTTCGACTGCTCCGGCTTCGTGCTGTACGTCTACTCGCACGTGGGCGTCGCGCTTCCCCACAACGCGGCGAAGCAGTTCCGGTACGGCGCGCCGATCACGCGGGAGCGGCTCCAGCCGGGCGACGTCGTCTTCTTCGATGGGCTTCATCACGCCGGGATCTACGTCGGGGACGGGCGCTTCATCCATGCCCGGCGGAGCGGCCACGGCGTCATCGTCTCGGGCCTCGACGAGTCGTGGTATCGGACCCGCTGGGTCGGAGGTCGCCGCTTCTGACACGCGCCGCGCCCGTCAGACGTCCAGATCGGTGGACTGGATGCGCCTGACGCCCGCGCCGAGCATGTCCTTCCACGCCTTCGCGAGCGACCCGTCGGCGTCGATCCCGCGCGTGGCGTCCTCGACCACGTAGGCGGCGAATCCCGCCTTCCGCGCGTCCATCGCCGACCACGCGACGCAGAAGTCGGTGGCGAGCCCGACGAGGAACACCTGCTTGAGGCCGCGCTCGCGCAGATAGCCCACGAGGCCGGTCGGCGTCTTGCCGTCCGCCTCGTAGAACGCGGAGTAGGAGTCGATGGGTTTGCGGTAGCCCTTGCGGATGATCAGCTCGGCGTGCGGGATCTTGAGCTCCTTGACGAGCTCGGCATCGGCCGTCCCCTGGATGCAGTGGTCCGGCCAGAGCACCTGGGTACCGTACCCGAGGCTGATCGTCTCGAACGGCTTCTTGCCGGGGTAGGTCGAGGCGAACGAGGCGTGGCCGGGCGTGTGCCAGTCCTGCGTGAGGACGACGTGCGCGAAGCCCCTCGCGATCCGGTTGATGAGCGGGACGATCGCGTCGCCTTCCTTGACGGGCAGTGTCCCGCCGGGCACGAAGCAGTTCTGGACGTCGATGACGAGGAGGACGTCGGTCGCCGACGGCTTGAGCTTCCCCCCCGCGGCCTGGGCGAACGCCGCGGGTGCGCTGGTGGCCAGCTCGGCGACGATCAGAGCGGTCGCAGCCTCCTTGAGGAACTCGCGCCGATCGCGTGTCTTCATGGAACGAAGACCCCCTTTCCGGTCGTCTGGGTGTCGAAGAGCCGGTAGGCCTGCTCCGCCTGCTCGAGCGTGAAGCGGTGGGTGAGCAGCCGCTTGAGCGGGATCTTCCGCTCGGCGATGAAGCGGGCGCACTCCTCCTGACCGATCGAGCTGAACGTCCACGAGGCGTGGATCGTGAGCTGCTTCCGGATCATGTCCTGGCTGATGTCGAACGTCGTCGTGTTGCCCTCGCCGACGAAGCAGACGCGCCCCCAGGTCGCGGCGCTCTTCACGGCGGCGACGCGCGCGTCGGGGTTCCCCGTGCAGTCCATGGACGCCTCGACGCCCGCGCCGTGGGTCAGCTCGCGGAGCGCGGCGACGGGGTCGGTCTCCTTGGCGTTGATCACGGCGTCGGCGCCGAGCTCGCGGGCGAGCCTGAGCCGCTCCGGGACGACGTCGATCGCGATCACGCGCGGGCCCATGGCCGCGCCGAGCATCGTCGCCGAGAGGCCCACGGGCCCCTGGCCGAAGACCGCGAGCGTGTCGCGCCCGGAGACGTCGAGGCGCTTCAGCGCGCCGTAGGCGGTGCCGGTCCCACACGAGACCGCGGCGCCCTCCTCGAAGCCGAGCGGTTCGGGCAGCGGCACGAGCGTGCGCGCGGGCACCTTCATGTAGGGCGCGTGTCCGCCGTGGCCCGTCATGCCGTAGACGACGATGCCGTTCGGACAGAGCTGCGACCAGCCGATGCGGCAGTGCTTACAGCGCCCGCAGCCCTTGTAGTGGTGGTTCATCACCCGCGCGCCGGTCGGCGCCTCGTCCTCGGAGACGCCGGGCCCGCGCGCCGCGACGACGCCGCACGGCTCGTGGCCCGCGATGACGGGCCCGCCACCCGCGCCGAGGCCGAGCGCGGCGGCGGCATTGCCGATGGCGCGGTAGGGATGGAGATCGCTCCCGCACATGCCCGAGGCCTTGATGGCGATGACGACCTCGCCCGGGCCCGGTGTCGGGTCGGGGAACTCGCGGAGCTCGAGCTTCCGGTTGCCGAGAAAGACGATGCCCTTCATCTCAGTATCCTTTGCGCTTGTCGATCGTTGCCAGGAGCGGCTGCCCCGAGCGGAGCCGCGTGAGATTCTCGCAGAATGTCGCGATGACGCGGCCGGCCCGGCGCGGCGAGCCTCCCGCGGTGTGCGGCGTGACGATCACGCGCGGGTGGGTCCACAGCGGGTGACCCGGCGGCAGCGGCTCGGGATCCGTGACGTCGAGGCCCGCGCCCCAGAGCCATCCCTGCTCGAGTGCGACGAGGAGGTCGTCGCCGTACACGATCGCGCCCCGCGTGATGTTGACGAGGATCGCGCTCGGGCGCATCCGGCGGAAGAGGTCACGCGTGAAGAGGTGGTGGGTCGCCTTGGTGAGCGGCAGCGCGATGACGACGACGTCCGAGCGGTCGAGCAGCTCGTGCAGGCGGTCGGGCTTCCAGATCGCCTCGACGCCGGGCTCGGCAGCCACGTCCTCGATGTCCACCGCCAGCACGCGCATCCCGAACCCGAGCGCGCGCCGCGCCACCGCGCGCCCGGTCCCGCCGAAGCCGACGATCCCCATCGTCAGCTCGTAGAGCTCGCGCTGCTCGTGGCGGATCGGCTCACGCAGGCTGTAGTCGGGGGTCCGCAGCGCCGTCTGGATGCCCCGCGTGAGGCCGAGGAGGAGCGCGAAGGCGTGCTCGGCCAGGTGGATGCCGACCTCACCCTTCTCGGATGCCAGGATCACGTCGCTCTCGACCAGGTCCGGGGACAGGATCGCGTCCACCCCGGCGCCGATGGAGTGGTAGTAGCGCAAGCGCCGTCCGAGGGTGAAGACGTCCGGCGCAACGCGACCGAACAGGACGGCGGCGTCCACGATCTCGGCGCGCTGGCGCGCCGGATCCGCCGCCTCCACCAGGTGGGCGCCGGGGCCCGCCGCCTCGAGGATCCGGGCGCGGTCCTCCCGGCTGAGCGACGGAACGATCAGAACGGGTGTATAAAGGATCTTCATGTCGGCGTGAAATCTTCCCCCAAAGGAGCGCCCGTGGCAATCAAGATCGTTCTCTCACCGAAGCTGCCCGGCCCGGTGGTCGAGATCGCCCGCGCGATCGTGCCGGCAGGCTACGAGCTCCGGGTCGCCGAGCAGGGAACGCCCGAATTCCTCGACGCGATCGACGACGCCGAGTACTTCGTCGGCTTCGCCCGCACGAGCCTCGGGTCGGACTTCTACCGCGCGGCGCCGCATCTCAAGCTCGTCCAGCTCATCAGCGCCGGCTACGACCGGGTCGACATCGAGGCGGCCCGAAAGGCGCGGGTCCCCGTCTGCAACAACGGCGGAGCCAACGCGATCGCCGTCGCCGAGCACACGCTCGCGCTCATGCTGGCCGTGACGAAGAAGCTCGTCTGGCAGCACAACAACGTCGTCGCCGGCAAGTGGCGGGTCGGTGACTTCGCGACGACGCGCCTCGCCGAGCTCTCGGGGAAGACGCTCGGGATCGTGGGACTCGGCAACATCGGCAAGAAGGTGGCCCGCCGCGCCCTCGGCTTCGACATGCACGTCCAGTACTACGACATCGTGCGGCTCGCCGAGGACGCGGAGGACGCGCTCGGCGTCCGGTTCGTCCTCTTCCAGGAGTTGCTGCGCACCTCGGACGTCGTGAGCCTGCACGTGCCACTCACCGACCGTACGCGTCGGATGATGGGCGAGGAGGCGTTCGCCCTGATGAAGCCGGGCGCGATCCTGATCAACACCTGCCGCGGCCTGGTCGTCGATGAGGCGGCGCTCCACAAGGCGCTCACGACCGGCAGGCTCGCCGGCGCGGGCCTCGACGTCATGCTGGAGGAGCCACCGCCCGCGAACCACCCGCTCTTCTCCCTCGACTCCGTGACGATCACGCCGCACATGGCGGGACCGACCTGGGAGAACTGGCAGCGCTGCTTCCGCAATGCCTTCGACAACATCCAGCG